>WNGK01000019.1_pt1 | contig 107834 bp, 95 predicted proteins | sample 5400601 | NCBI WGS metagenome assembly WNGK01 (sample SAMN13153376, study PRJNA577476) | soil metagenome | isolation source: 60 cm soil or saprolite under Garry oak tree replicate 1 | place: USA:California | collected 2016-06-15 | reverse complement strand
CGGCCGTCGCCGTCGACCCCGCCGACTATCTCGGCCAGCCGCTCGACATCGTGCGCACCGCGCTGATCAGGCTCGGGTTGCAGCTAGCCATCGTGACCGCCCCGGCGGGCGGCGCCCCGGGGACGGTCGTCGGCATCGCTCCGTCGGGGGCGCTGCGCCAGGGCGACACCGTGACGATCACGGTCGCCCTGCCCCCCCGGGAATCGAGCGCCTCGGCGGGCCCCAGCAGCGACGCATCGGCACCGCTCATCCAGGACCGCGGCAAGAAGGTCGAGCGCAAGCACCCCTACGACAACGGCCACGGCACGCACCGGTGACGTCCTGCAACGTGGTGTAAAGAGGTTGGGGGCGATCCCGCGCAGCCTGCCCCAGGGCCGACCGCTCGACCCATGCGGGGTCGTTTCACCACCGTTGCCCTGCCTGGACGGCAGGGTCCGCGGCAGGTGAACGGTTGCCGCCTCGATCGGCGCTGTAACGGCTGAAGGTCACGGTTCGATCTTCCCTGGGAAGCCCGCGATGGGCGTCGGCGCGAGCGGCCCTGGGTCGACCCCCCGCCCGGGGCCGCTCGCCTAGCTCCACTTGCTGCTTGCGGCGCCTCGGTCCAGACCCCGGATACGTGCGAACCCGGCGAGATCTTGCGGCGACGTGCGCCGACAGCGAGACCGTCGCCTGCCCCACCGCAACTCGGTACTGGCCTGTGTCCCATCGGGCCGACGGGGCCTGCCAGACGTGCGGGTGGACTGGTCGGCGATGAGCGAGGGTGCGTCCGGGGTGAGGTTGGCTGCCCACTCGTCCTGGTCGCGCAGGATGCCGAGCCCTGCTGGCCAGCCCGCAGCGAGTCGGATGCTCCGCCGAGGTACTGGGGCTCGGTTACTTCCCTGGGCGAGCGTCGGGTCCAGGCGCTTGAGGATCTCGCGGACCGTGAGCATCTGGTAGGTCATCTGGTCGCTGATGGCCCGCATGGTGTCCGTGTAGTCCGTCGTCCGGCGGCCCTCGTCCTCGTACCTCTCGCAGAGGGCCTTGAAGGACTCCAGCCGCTCGCGCATCCACTGTCGGTTCATGGCGACATGCTACTGGCGAGCTCCGACGCCAACGCGACCGCGAGTCACTGCTCAATCGCAGGCATCACGCGCGCCACCTGCCAGCCGTCGCTACCCGGCCCAGGCCGCTTCCTGCCGTGGCGATGCTTCCGCGGCGCGTGGCACGCTCAGGTCCTGACGGCTGAGGTGGTGATCCTTGTGGATGACGCCGGCACAGGTCGGTCGCAATCCGCTGGGGGCGCGGTTCCGGACCCGCGGGCGTGGGATCACATCCCGCCGTGCGGGTCCGATGATCTGGCGGTGTCGGTGCGGTGGGAGCGCTCCGGGGTCGGCCTGGCGGGTCAGATCATCGTGGAGAACGTCAGCGGCCGGACCTGCCGGCTCAGTCACAAACCGTGGGTGGTGCCGTTGGGGGCCGACGGCCGTGAGCTGCCGGTCGTGGCACTCACCACGATGGAGTTCCGCATCGGACCGGTGATCCTTGCCCCTGGGGCGCGGGCGGCTGCCCCCGTCGGGTGGGCCGGCTGGTGCGGTGATCCAGCGTCCGGGGTCGTGCGGGTCAACTGGTTCAGCGGGTCGGCTGTTGTCGAAGTCGAGGGGCCACGCCAACCGGACTGCCCCGACTCCAGGCAGCCGACGAACCTTTGGTCGTCTTGGTTCGACGCCCTGGACTGACCGTCCCGTGCCACCGCGGGCGACGGTCCCCAAGCGCCCGCGGACCGACTTCCCCGGCCGTCGTCCACTCACCATCGGCGAGGAGACCATCGACCGGGGGGGCGGCCGGTCATCTGGACGAAGGTGAAGCCGATCCGGTCGAGGTCCGAGGGCCTCCGTGTGACTGAAGGCCCATCGAGAAAGCGACATGAGACTCTCTACCCCGAGGCGCGCCGCCGCCGGGAACGCTCGGCCTCGACCGGCTGGCCGATGCCGTGCTCGCGGAGAAGCGCCTCGGTCTGCGCGGCGCGCCGCTCCATCGCCTCGAGCCTGGCCTCCAGCTCGGCGAGCCGGTCGCTGCGCTTCGTCCGGTCGCTGCTGGCCTGGCGCCGAAGGCCGCTCTTGGTCTGCGGCCGGTCGGCATTGCGGCCGACGCGCCCGAACAGCTCCTCGGCGCTCACCAGGCAGATCCAGGCGAGCGCCCGGATGGTGTCGTCCTGGGGTTCGGCAGGATCCACGGCCCGCCGGTGTGGCGACGGAAGCCGCCGTGCTCCAGCGAGACGGGTGCTCGATCGGATGCTGCACGCGCCCCACCCCGACGGCTTCAAGGTCTGGGTGGCCAGCGAGGCGACCGCGGCCAACGATGCCAACACCATCGCCGAGCAGGACCTCCGGCAGGCCGAGACCATCGGCATCCTCGCCGCCCTGGTCATCCTGATCATGGTGTTCGGAACCCTCGCCGCCGCGGTGGTGCCGATCGTGTTGGCGATCATGGCCATCATGGTCGCGCTCGGGATCGTGTCGCTGCTCGGCCTCGCCTTCCACCTGTCGTTCTTCATCACCAACATGGTCACGATGATCGGCCTGGCGGTCGGCATCGACTACTCGCTGTTCACCGTGTCGCGCTACCGCGTGTCGCGCTACCGCGTTGCATCAAGGAGCGCGCTGGCTAACAGCCGCTCCACACGGACGGCTCTGACGATGCCGTGGACCAAGCACTCCTTGACCTGGGTCTGTAGCTCAGGCTGGTTAGAGCGCTCCTCAAGCTCGCGGTGGGCCCGTCAGGCGATAAACCGCGGCGGCCATGTTGCTCGGAGAGCGCCACTTACGGTGTCGAATGCATCGCGCTCGAACGCGTTGGATATGACGAAGAAGCGGTAGGCCTCAAGCCGATGGCCTTCCTGCTGTTCGGTGGCCGCGCTCGCTTCCGCGGCAGGCCGCTGCGCTTTGGCCCGCCGGCTACGCGGCCCCGACAAGGGGACCCGGCCTCGTCGCCGGTCCGGCATCGTCTCGTTCAACTGCAGCAGGCCAAACTCGGCCAGCTCGTAATGGGCCTCATAGGTCTCGCTCGTCACTCCGTACCAACCCCACCGCTCACCCGCGACCACGGCGACACCGTCTTGCCGGCCCCCGTGGTAGCTGGCGAGCTCATGCAACATCAACCAAGTAACGACCTCGCGGGGCTCAAGTACGAGGTGCCAGGCGTTCAGGAAGAAGGCCGGCGGTAGGGAAAGCGGCCGCCCGGACTCCCCAGGGACTGTGTAGGCGGTACCGTCCCCCGAGTCTGAGAGCAGCTTGAAACCCTCAAATCGGTGCAAGGTACGAGGGCGGCCGAGTTCGACGAGCCCGTGACGGGCCAGCTCTTGAAGGGCGCGGGCCACATGCACCCGTCGGTTCCGCGACCCCGCGGGGTCGCCGAGTAACCGCGACCATGGATCCTTCCCTGCTACGCGTGGGCCGATGGCAAGGGGTCGTTCGCGGTCGTCAATCGTCTCCCCGGCTTGAGCCGCGCAGTGGGCCTCAAACACCGCCGTCAGGTAGAGCGGAAGCCCCCACCCCTCCCTCCAGACGAGTCTTGTCATCGGCGGGCGAGTGTCAACGTCCCGGCGCTGGTCTGCGGCCAGGCGCCCAGGGTGCCGACCGGCTCGCTGGGGATGCCGCTCCGGGTCTACGTCCCGTTCCCGTCGGGTCTCGAGGCGGACAAAGCGGCGCCGGAGACGAACGGTGTGTGGGTGCTGGCCAGCCTCGGACAGCCGATGAATCGCCATCGTGGCCTCGCGCAGCGCGGTCTTGCGCTCTTGCAGGCGGGCCAGACGATTCCTGCGCCGCTCGGCCGCCCGTTCGACGACCGCTTCCATGTAGGCACGGTCGGCGCCCCAGCGGCTGAAATCGATGTCGCTGAAGTCAAATTTGATGGTCTCGTCCTTTTGCATTGGAACCCCAGTTTGACACACCTGAGCGGAGCACGTTGGAGCGGCGCGCATAGCGCGTAACCGTTCATAGCTAACGCGCTAGTACGCGCCGCTCCAACGTGTCCGCTACACCGCTCGAGTATGTCGGTGCGCCGCTGGCCTCCGCCTGCTCCGCCCAGCCAAGGTGCTCCTGCGCCGCCGTCGGAGCGACCGAGCCGGGAGGACCACATGCGAAAGCAGCACCACCGTCAATCGACCCCTTCCCCGATCATCACCATCCTTGTCGTGGCCGGGCCGGGCGTCGTCATCGCCGTCGCCGGCCGCCCGGGCATCGCCTGGGCTGCGGCTGCGGTCGTGGCCGCCCTTGCCAACCTGGCCGATTTGCTCACCGGGCGATCCGGCGGCCTCGAGGACCGCACCTCACCGAACCCACCCTGGCGCACGAGCCGTCGCGCCCCGCTGACTCCTGGCGGGCCCCGGCGAGGCGTTCGCGCGACGGCCAGACGGTCACGAGCTGTAGCGCGGCCAGGTGACTACAGCGCCGACCGAACCAGTGCGCGTCGCAGTCGCACCACCAGCCACCGCGCTGGTAGCCGACCGAGTGCTCGACCTCGGAGCCGCGGACGCGGGCCTCGATCCGCTCGCCATCGACAAGGACCACCCGGAGCCGGCCCTCGGTCAGGTAGCGGCGACCCTTGGCCTCGACGCTCTCGCGGGCCATCTAGCGCCTCAGCGACCTCGGCGGCGCTCGATCCGGGCCGCGCTGCGGACCAGCGCCGCGATCGAGCGCCTGCTCAGCCGTTTGGACGTGCCGCACGAGCACAGGTACGCCTGCGGGTGGAGCACATCGTCCAGCGCGCGGACCAGGCCGGCGAGGATGGCGTCATCGGTCCACCCGTCCGGGTTATGCGCCGGGTCGTCCCCGCCGTGCTCGCTGCTCGCCCACTCCTTCTCGGCGATCTGGATGATCCAGTCGAGCATCTCGGCGCTGCTGGTGCACCGGTCGAGGTCGACCTCGTACCGGTAGGGCCAGACCGGGTACAGGACCCGCACCTCGGGGTCCAGCCGCCACGGGGCCCAGTCGCCATGCCGGAGGTGGAGCGAGGTCTGGGATGCGGGGGTGAGCTTCAGTTCGCAGGGCATCGAGGCCCTCCTTTCTCCGCCGCCTGGAGGCTGCGACTCATGCGATCCACACCCCGCCGTCAGGGCCGGCGGCCGACCGGGCAAGCGCCGCGCCCGCATCAGTGAACGGCGTCCACCACGCCAGGCCGGTTGGGGCGACGGCGGCATGTTCGGCGGCGGCGCGGAGCAGCGCCCGGCCGATCCCACCGCGGCGCAGGTGGTAGGCCACGAACACCAGCCCGACGGTGGGGCGCAGCTGGCCCCGGCCGGTGTCGGTGTGCTGGCGGCCGGTGAGGTGGTAGCGGCCGGCAGTCGACGCGTCGACCAGGACCAGGTATCCGGCGACCACGTCGCCGTGGCAGTACAGCAGCGCCCGGGTGTGCTGCGGGTCGGGCCTGCCGCGGCCGATCGGCGCGGGAAACGACGCGAAGTCGTAGCGGCCGGCGCGGCGTGCGACCTGGGCCAGCTCGTAGGCGAGCCGGCGCCAGGCGATCGGGCCGGTCGTGGCGATGACAGTGATGGTGTCGGGCGGCCATGCGGCAGCAAGGCCCCCGGGGGACAGGAACGCCGGTCGCCCACTGCCTGTGCCTTCGGGTGTGGGTGCGGCGGTCGGTGCCGACGCTGCCGCAGGGGCAGGGGGGGCGGCCGAGTGGGGCCAGCGGCCAGGAAGGTGATGGCGCTCATCCGGTGACCCTGGTTTTCTCCCGCTCGCGGCATGCCGGATGGCACGGGTGGCCATGGTCGTCGAGCGTGATGCACTGCTTTCCGCAGACCACGCAGTCGCCAACCGGTTGATCCTCGAACACCCACTCGAACGGCGGCGGTTGGCCGCTCTCCGTGGTCGAGGTCAGACGAGTCAGACGAGTCAGATCACTTTGCGGGAAGTCCTGTCCTCGCGGGAGGGGAACGACCGAACTTTGCGTAATCGCGTCTGACTCGTCTGACCCCTCGCCGTTTTGGCTGCTCAGGGCGTCAGACGATGCCACCGGGTCGTCTGACTTCCCCAGCCGAATCCCCGAGCGGTAGGCCCACCGGCCGAGCTTCTTGAAGCCATTGAAGCCCCGCTCCGTGAGCGATTGGCCGAATTCTCGGCTGTTGGCGGCCTCCAGCCGCCCGGCCGCCGCCCACGCTGTGTAGCTGTCGTACAGCGCCTTGAACGCCTCCTCGGCGCCGTCCTCCCGGATGCAGCGCTGCTCGATCCAGGCGCCGAGGTCGTCCTGGGCGGCCCGGTAGGCGGCGGTCGCCTCCGTCACCTTCGCCGGGGGGCGCAGGCCCACCCGCTGCCACTCCACCGCGCCGCGGACGATCCACGCCAGGACGCCGGGCAGCTCCGCCCGCAGCTTGTCGAGCAGGCGCTTGTCGCGTTCCGCCGGCGGGATGTAGGCGGTGAACGGGACCAGCATGATCCGCCGCCAGATGCCCTCATCGGTCCCCAGCACCGACGGCTTGTGGTTGGTCGACAGCCACAGCTTGTGCGTGGGGGCGAACTCGAAGAACTCGCCGTACAGGTAGCGCGCGGTGACCGTGTCCCCGCCGGTCAGGTGCTTGACCAGGCCCTCGTCGAGGCTCTCACCCTCGCCCGTTTCGATCGAGGCGACGAACCGGGCGCCCATGAGCCGGGCGACATCGTTGGGGACGCCGCCACGGCGCTTGGACAGCAGCAGGTCACCAGGGGCCTCCTGGGCGTACTGGCCAAGTGCCGCCTGGACCGTCTCCAGGAACTTCGACTTGCCGTTGGCGCCGACGCCGTGCAGCAGGAACAGGATCTCCTCGCTGACATCGCCGGTGCAGGAGTAGCCGACCGCGCGCCGCAGGAAGCCGGGCAGCTCCTCGTCGCCGTTCATGACCCGGGCCAGGAACCTCTCCCACGTCGGGCACGGGGCGTCCGGCTGGTAGTCGACCGGCGCGAGCTTGGTGAGCAGATCGGCCCGGCGGTGCGGCCGGAGCTGGCCGGTGCGCAGGTCGACCGTGCCGTTACGCACGTTCAGCGCCCACGAGTCACGGTCGAGCTCGCCTGGCAGCACCGGCACGCCGGGTTCGCTGGCCGCCAGCTCCAGCATCGCCTTGAGCCGGCCGCTGGCCTGCGTCTTGAACGCCCACGCCAGGATCGCCTTGCGACGGGCCTCGGCCTGTTTCTCGGCGGCCGGGCTGTCGTCGGTGGGGGCAACCTCGGCGGCCTCGTGGAAGATCCGCCGGGCGGTGTCCTTGGCCAGCCGCGACGCGCCGGCGGTGTCGTCCACGCACCACCGGCACCCGTCCCACACCAGCCACTTGCGCCACAGGTGGCAGTAGCGCAGCGCGTTGCCCCAGTAGAACACCAGCCGCTGCGCGTTGCCCCAATCGGTCAGCGGCCAGACGCGCCCACCCGGCCCCTGGGGCGGCTGCTCGGCCCACAGCCCCGGGTCCGGGCTGCTGTGGGCGATCCCGTAGCGGGAGCCCTTGGGCGGGTTCCCGGCAGGAGCCTCCTCACCCGACGCAAGGCGGTCCTGGCCCTGACCGCTTCCGCGCTTGGCCGGACCGTGGCCGTTGTGTTCCGTCCGGCGATCCCCCACCGGACGGGGTGGTGGGGCGTCGGGGGGTGCATGGGGTGGCCGGCCTCCGTACCCCTTGGCGCGCAGCGCCTTGGCAGCCGCCTGGTAGTCGCCGCCGTGCTCCAGCACGGCCAACGCCCCGAGCTTGGTGTAGCTGCGCTCGGACTCGAACGGGGTCGATGTTGAGAAGACGTACAGCCTCGGCTCGCCATGCTCACCGCGGGCGTGCCCAATGGTCGCCGAGATCCCCGGAGTGGTTTTCCCTGGCCGTTGCCAGGCTTCCAGCCCGCTGCGGCGATACAGCATCCGCCAGCCATGGGGCTCCAGGATCTCGGCCCAGGGCACGCGCCGCTCCAGGTCGTCCCCGGGACGCCCGCCGGGCTCACCGTCGACCTGGTCACGCTGGCCGCTCGCATCGGGCGGCTGCGGGCGGGGCATCCGGTCGAAGGTCTGTGCGAGCCGGAACAATTCGGCCCGCTCCGAAGCGGAGATCCTGGCGATGGCCGAGAACCCACCCGCCACCAGCACGTACGGCCGCCCCGAGGGATGGACCTTGCCGGCCGAGGGCGCGCAGACGACGTAGCCGCCCTCGCCCCGGGTCTCGATCAACACCTCGACCGTGCCGCCCAGGCCGGGCCGGCGCGCGAGCTTGGTGTTCCCGCCGATCTCCGGACAGCGGTAGAGCCAGTGGCGGCCACCGCCCGGGCTCTCCTCCAGGTAGCCCCCCTCGACGCGCTCCACCAGCTCGCCGAGGCCCGCGTCCTTGGCGGCGGCGACGAACTCGGCGTAGGCCTCGGCGTTCTCGAACTCCAGCAGCTCCAGGCCACCCGACACCGCGCCGCACACCAGCCCGATCCCCCGGCGCGGGCCGTGGCCGCCGTACCACTGCTGGAGGTCTTCCGGGGTGGGGCGCTGGCGCTGGTAGCGCTTCCAGCCGCCCATAGGCCGCTTGCTGCCGTCCTCGGCCGGCGGGACCACCGACAGGCCGGCCAGCAGCGCCTCCCGCGCCGCGTCCAGGATCGGGCCGGTCACGATCGACCCTCGACCGTCAGGCGTCCTACCGGCTGGGCGGGGGCGTGCTCGGCGTCCCAGCGCCGATGCACCGGGCAGCGCGGGCCGGCGGCACGCCACGCTGGCACCCTGCCAAGCGTGCAGGCTTGGCACTGGCCGTAGTCGCCGTGCCAGGCATCGCACCAGCGCACCGGCCGCGTTTCGGCGCAGCAGGGGCACGCGACCAGGAAGGCGGCCCAGTAGTCGACCTGGAGCCCGTGGCGGCCAGACCGGCAACGGTCCAGCACCGGCAGCATCATCCGGACGGCCGGCGTTACGCTCCTGGGGCCGCCGCTGGCGCGATGGCGGTTGGTTCTCGATGGGACGGGCGTCACGGCGCGGTGTCCTGCTTGGCAGGGTCCTCCGACGCAGCGACCACCGCGGCGGCGGCGTCCAGTGAGCCGAGCGTGGCCGAGGCCTCGGCCAGCCGGGCGCTGTGATCGCCTGGTGGCTCGTCGGCTGGTGGTGGCCAGTGGTCGCTGCACCCGACGAAGCCTGCCGAGGCGTACGGGGGATGGCCCTGGCAGGGGGCCCAGTCGTCATCGAGATCAGCCACGATCGGGAGGTCATCGTGGGGACGATGCGAAATGGAGAGGGCGCCTGAGCGGCGCCCTTCCCGCGTGGGCATGCGAGGACCTCCTCCGAGGGGAATAGCCGGGACCGGCGGGCAGGCCAGGTTCTCGTTCGTGGTGCCTGCGCCGGGGGTCAGGCGGCGGGCGGCGCCTGGTCCTGCTCCAGCTTGGCGTCGAGCCAGTCGTTCACGTCGCTTGGACGGAACCGCACGAACTTCGGCCCCGCCTTGACCGCCTTGGGGCCCTTGCCCTGCCAACGCCACTGGTGGATGGTCTCCACCTTCACCTGGAGCAGCTCTGCGACCTCCTCGGCCGTGAGCAGCCGCTCGATCTCAGTCCTGGGCATTCCAGCCTCCTCGCTGACCGACGACTACCGATGATAAGTGGTTGTCGTCGGCAGATCGTGCCATGCTTGTGCCGACAAGGTCAAGCACGAACGACGACAGCGAGAGGAGTAGCCGAGGATGGCCCACGTCGAGCGGCACCACCGCAAGCCTTGCGACCGTGAGGGCTGCGGCCACAGTTTCGCCAGGCATCGCCGCGCGAACGCGAAGCAGGGCAGCAACAGCGCGCCCTGCACTGTCGAGGGCTGCGGCTGCCGGCGCTGGATGACCGCCGAGGGCGACCGGGAGACCATCCGGGCCCGCTGGACGGACCCGGCCAGCCGGGAGCACTCGAAGACCTTCGCGCGGGTCATCGACGCTGAGCGGTTCCTGACCTCACTCGAGGACGCCAAGCTCCGCGGTGCCTACGTCGACCCGAAGGCCGGCAAGGTGGCCTTCAGCGAGTGGGCGGAACGCTGGTACAGAACGACCGCCGGGCTCAAGCCCTCGACCCGCCACTACTACCGGCAGCTCCTCGACAACCAGGTCCTCCCCGCGTTCAAGAGCGTGTCCCTGGCGGGCATCGACCGGATGGCCGTCCGCGAGTGGATCGCCGCCCTGATCGACGACGGGCCCGGCGCCTCCCGCATCCGCGGGGCGCACGCCGTGCTCTCCATGGTCCTGGACTCGGCGGTCGACGCGAACCGACTGGCCACCAACCAGGCTGCCGGCGTGCGCGGGCTCCCCCGCCGGCCCGAGGTCGAGATGCACTTCCTGACCGAGGTCGAGGTCGAGCACCTGGCCGAGGCGATGGACACTCGCTACTCGACGCTGGTGCGGCTGGGCGCCTACACGGGCCTGCGGCCTGGGGAGATCCTCGGCCTCAAGGTGAAGCGCCTCAACCTGGTGCGCGGCACGGCCCGGGTCGCCGAGGCGCTGACCGAGGTCAACGGGAAGCTCACCTGGGGCACGCCGAAGACCCACGAGCGGCGTACTGTGCGGCTGCCGCGGTTCCTCTGCGAGGAGGTCGGCGCCTACCTCGCCAGCCGGCCGAGCGGCCCCGAGGACCTGCTGTTCACCGCACCGCGCGGCGGGCCGATCCGCGAGCACAAGCTCATGGAGCGCTACTTCAAGCCGGCCACCAAGCGCACCGGGTTACCGACCACCCTCCGCATGCACGACCTCCGGCACACGGCCGCGAGCCTGCTGATCCGCGAGGGCGCCTCGATCAAGGCCCTGCAAAAGCAGCTTGGCCACAAGGACGCGGTGCAGACCCTGAACCGCTACGGGCACCTCTACCCCGACGAGCTCGATTCCCTCGCCGACCGCCTGGAGCAGGTCCATGAGCGCGCCCGTTTGGCGGCGGAGACGGACCGAATGCGGACCGAGCACTCCCCCGCCGTGGTCCAGATAGGAAAAGCCGCAGGTCAATGACCTGCGGCTGTGGTGGAGGTGGGGGGACTCGAACCCCCGTCCCATGGCGTCGTCCCAGGGCTTCTCCGAGCGCAGCCACCGGGTGAGTCTCGGACCTGGGTTGTCCGGTGGCACCGCATCCAGGTCCCAGCCCGCTTGAATGTTCCCGAACGAGAACGGGCGCCCCGTCCGGGTGGAGCCTGCTGTCGACGCCCTACCCGCTCCCACAGGCAAGGAGCGGAGGACGGCTACCTAAGCGAAGTTAGGCAGCGAGCGCGTAGTTGGTCTTGGCGCTTATAGCGTTCGCGGTTTGATACGGAGCCCCGCGAACTCCGGCTCGCTTCCCCTGAGTCGATCCGTCACGGTCGAACCCAGGCACCCCCATGTGTAGTTGTCAACTCCTCTGCAACACCTGGCGACCGCCAGGCATTCCATTGTATCGACCGAGCACCGGGGATGGGTTCAACCCGCGCGGACCCGCGCCTTGCGGACCCGGTCCATCTCGCGGGCGGCGTCCCGCTTGGCGATCGCCTGGCGCTTGTCGTAGGCGCGCTTGCCCCGCGCGACCGCCAGCTCGACCTTGACGAGCTGCTGCTTGAAGTACAGTCGCAGCGGCACCAGGGTGAGCCCGCGTTCGGCGACCCGCCGGGAGAGCTGGTCGATCTCCTTGCGGTGCAGCAGGAGCTTGCGGGGCCGGGTGGGCTCGTGCCCGTCGTAGCCGGTGTGGGAGTACGCCGGGATCTGCATGTGCAGGATGATCTCGCCGTCCTCGACCACGGCGTAGGCGTCCTGCAGGGAGGCGCGGCCCTCTCGCAGGGTCTTCACCTCGCTGCCGCGCAGCGCGATGCCAGCCTCGAAGGTGTCGAGGATCTCGTAGTCGTGCCTGGCACGGCGATTGCTGGCCACCGTGCCAGGCGGCTGGGGTCTGGGCATGCCTACACGCTACACGCGCACGTACTTGCGCAGGGCGAGGAGGCTGGCCAGGCCCGAGACGATCACGCCGAGGAACAGCAGGACCACGTAGGACTCGTAGAGCTCGTGCATACCGGCGATCGGCAGGAGCTGGAGGAACGAGACCTGGTGGCGGACCCGCCCGAGATAGTACATACCACCGCCGAGCAGGCCGAACGCGACCAGGGTCCCGAGCAACCCGGCGACCACACCTTCCGCCAGGAACGGCAGGCGGATGTAGGTGTTGCTGGCGCCGACCAGCTTCATGATCTGCGTCTCCTTGCGCCGGGCGAAGGCCGCGACGCGGACGGTCACCGCGATCAGCACGACGGCCGCCATCCCGAGCACCAGCGACAGCACCAGGAAGGAGTTCTTCAGCATGTTCAGGATGGCGAACAGCCGCTCGACGAGCTTGCGCTGGTCGACCACGGAGTCGATGCCCGCGTTGCAGATCTCCTTGCCGCGAGAGTCGGTCTTGCCCGAGCAGAACAGGTCATGGACCTGGTCGAACTGGTTCGGATCGCGCAGCTTCACCCGGTAGCTCTCGGGCAGCACGCTCGCGGTGACGTTGCGCACCATGTCGGGGGAATCGCGGAACTGCTGCTTGAAGCGGTCGTACGCCTGCCCCTGCGACTCGTAGAAGACGCTGTCGACCACGGGCAGCGCGCGGATCTGGCCGCCGATGCTCTCTCGCTGCTGTGGGGTGATCTTCTTGGCCAGGAAGACCGAGACCTCGATCTTGTCGGACCAGTAGCCACCCCACAGGTTCACCTGCTTGCCCGCCAGCAGAGCGATGCCGAACAAGGTGAGGCTGATGGCCACGATGATGACCATCGAGCCGGCCAGCAGCAGATTGCGGCGGAAGCCGCGGTACGCCTCGGCGACGATGTAGCGGATCCTAGCCAAGGTCGTACACCCCCTGCTCCTGGTCGCGGATGACCTTGCCGTGCTCCAGTTCGATCACACGCCGGCGCATGGTGTCGACGATCCGCTCGTCGTGGGTGGCCATGACCACGGTCGTGCCCGTCCGGTTGATCCGCTCGAGCAGCTTCATGATGTCCTGGGAGGTGGTCGGGTCCAGGTTCCCGGTGGGCTCGTCGCAGAGCATCAGCAGGGGGCGGTTGACGAACGCGCGCGCGATCGAGACGCGCTGCTGCTCGCCGCCGGAGAGCTCGTGCGGGAAGCGGTCGGCCTTGTCGTGCAGGCCCACCAGCTTCAGGACCTCGGGAACGGTCCGGTCGATGGAGTGGCGGCGCGCGCCGATCACCTCGAGCGCGAAGGCGACGTTCTCGCGAACCGTCTTGTTCGACAGGAGCTTGAAGTCCTGGAAGACGCAGCCGATCGCGCGTCGCAGGGCGGGCACCTTCCAGGAGGCGAGCCGGTTCAGCTCCTTGCCCGCCACCCAGATGCGTCCGGCGCTGGGCCGTTCCTCCTTGATGAGCAGGCGAATGAAGGTCGACTTCCCGGAACCGGACTGGCCGACGACGAAGACGAACTCGCCCTTCCCGACGTCGACGGAGACGTCGTCGAGGGCGATGACTTCCCTGCCGTAGACCTTGGTGACGTGGTCGAGTTTGATCACGGCTGCGAGCAACCTTTCGCTCTCGGGGGCTCCACATGGCTGGGGGGAATGGAGCCCACGTGGGCCTTCGGCCGGTGGAAGACGTTATCAAAGACGGAACGCTCGTACATAACCGCGCTACCTCGCGTGGCGGAATCGCCGGATGCCGACGGCCACGCCAGGCAGCACGAGGACGGCCAGGCCCAGGGCGCTCAATGCGTTGCCACCGGTCTCCACAGCGGTGTCGCTGTAGGTCAACCGGACGTGTGCCTGGGTCGGCACGACCACCATGAGGCCTGGCGAGAGCTGCCATGGGCCTTTGGCGCCCTCGACGTGCCAGTTGGGGAAGTAGGAGACCTTGATGACGTGCGGCTCGCCGATCCGGTCGGTCGTGAAGTCGATGGTCCCGTCCTTCATGGTCGACGCGATCTCGCCGGGCCGCTCGAGCGGCTGGCGTGGCAAGGTGTGGACGGGCAGCTTGCCGGGGTCGGCGAACGCGGCTCGCGCGACAGGGTCGCTCCTGGAGGCGAACGCCAGCGGCGTATCGAGCCACTTGGTGTTCCGGTACCAGGTCAGCGCGTTGTCGCGCCAGTTGGGGTCGTCGAACAGCACCGGCCGGTACGGCGGCACCTCAACGAGGTTGCCGTCGCCGACCTCGTAGATGGTGAAGTGGCCGCTGGTCGCGACGACCTTGAGCCGGGCCTGCTTGGCAGCCTCCTTGGTCTGGTCGGTGTAGGCGACGTACCAGCGCACGCCGAACATGCGCAGATGCTCGATCCCGGTCTTGAAGTCGAAGCCGGGGTACTGGACGCCAGGCACGGCCTGGGTTGCGGTCTGCGAGGTCTCGGCCTGGTTGATGAAGTGGAAGGGGGCGTTGAGCGACGACTCGATCAGCAGGCCCTCCATCGAGTCCTGCGTGCTGAAGGCTGGGATGTTCTCGAGCGTCCTGGTGGTGCCCATGCGCTCGTAATCCCGGCTGAACTCCCACATGACGCGGCCGTGGGGCAGCCGGTCGAGGGTCTGGAACAGCGCGACCGCCTGCGGCCAGTCCGGCTTCACCTCGAAACCCGAGTAGTTGTACTCAGTCCAACCGGGCACGTCGCCGCGGGTGTGGTAGGCAGAGACGATCGGGGTCAGGGCCAGGGCGAGCACCACCACGACATAGCCGATCCGCACGGGAACGCCCGACCAGCGCCGCAGCAGCTCGGTCACGCGGCCGATGATGACAGCCGCGCCGTAGGCCGCGACCAGCAGCTCGCACAGGTAGATCAGCGGCAGCATGCGGGCGTTCCAGATCGCCCCGGCCGGGATGAGATGCGGCACCGCTACGTAGGCGAAGGCCGCCAGTATCGCCGGCCAGGCGAACAGCAGGATGCGGCGCTCGCCCCGGGCCACGGCGGCGACGAGCCCGACGGCGGTCAGGATCAGGTACGGGCGGATGGGGCTCGGCAGCAGGTAGCTGTAATTGGTGAGCTGGTCCCATTTCATGTGCGCGGTGTAGGACTGCCGCAGGATGAACGGCAGCCCCCAGAACGCGGTCAGACAGAAAGCCACTCCGAAGATCAGCAGCAGGCGCAGCAACGCCTGCCTGGCGGCGCGCAGCGGCAGCTTCATCACCAGCAAGGAGCTGGCGAGCACCAGCGAGATGGTGGTGAGGATGTGCGTGAGCACCACCCCCGCCATGATCACCGAGGCGAGCCGCCAGCCCTTGCGCTCCTCGACGGACCGGTACAGGACGGCCAGCGCCAGAGGCAGCAACGCGAACGACAAGGCGAAGGAGAACTCCCCCGCCATCGTGCTCGCGATGTTCCCGCCCCAGATGTTGAACTGATCGCCATCCGCCGGACCGATCTGCTTCATCATCAGGAAGACCACGCTGCCGCAGGCCGCCAGCAACGGGGCGGGCTCGCGCAGGCGCAGCACCTTGAAGGCCGCCCAGCACGTCAGGGGAAGCAGGAACGGACCGGCGGCGGTTACCAGCTTGAAGGCGATCTGATTTCCGAGCACCGGCGTGAGCGCGGCGATCGACAGATATGGCAGCGGGAAGTAGAACGTCAGCATCGGGAGGCCCGCGAACCATCCCGGCGCCCAACCGGTGATCCTGTGATGGGGCAACAGGTCCGTGCGCAGGAACGTATCGATGTAATGATGCGAGCCCATGTCCCCGCCCGCTGCCGTGGTGCGGGACAGGATAAGGTTCAGGTGCATGACCTTGACGAGGACGAGGTAGATGGCGGCGAACGTGACCACCGTGAGCACCCGGTTCACCATCGTCGCCCGGGCTCTGGCCGCGGACAGCCCTTCGTGCCGTAGTTCCTGCCTCGGTGCAGCGATCGTTGCCAAGCTCGCTCCCTCGAGTCGGTCGGAAGGTACGTGCCTATGAAAGCAGGAACCGTTTGGTAATGCCGCCACCGGTCGCATCGCGCAAAGTGAGCGAGCTTCTCCCCTGGGCCGGCGCGTGGCTCCCAGCGGGCGACCTGGTCCTGGAAGGCGGGCAGGTCGCGACGGTGTCGTTCGACCGCGGGGGCCACTGCCGCCTGCTGCTCGCGCTGGACCGTCCCGCGGAGGACGAGGACGTGCTGGCGCTGGAGGAGGCCGCGGAAGCGCTGCCGTATCTCCAGCTCAGCGACCTGGAAGGCGGTGCCGGCTACCCCGCTCGCCACGCCGACGCGTTCGCGCTGCGGGAGCCGCTGTCCAGCTTCGCCTTCAATTCGAGCGCCCGGGTCCAGCTGGTCGCCCGCCGCGGCGGGCGCCGCCTCCCTCCCCGCCTCGGCACCTTCGGCCTCGCCACCACAACGTCGTTCCTGGGGGACCCTTTGCCGGAAGCCGGGAGGCTCGAGGCGCCGCCGTCCGAACCGGAGGCCCAGCGGCCGGAGGCGCCCGATGCCGAGCCCGAGACAACGGCGGGTCTGGCCGTGGCTCAGACTCCCGAAGCCCCGGCGCACGTCGCGGAAGCTGAGGCTCCCGAGCCGCGGGCGCACACGGCAGAGGCAGAGGCTCCCGATCCCGAGGTGCGGGCCCCTTCGGCGGAGGCTGAGGCTCCCGCGGCCCAGGCGCTTGCGCCTGAGGCCAAGCCGGCGGCACGTGCGCGGGCGGCGCCTGAGACCGACGGGCTGGCCACGGCCGCCCCGGATATGGCCGCCCCGGATATGGCCGCCCCGGATATGGCCGCCCCGGATATGGCCGCGGCTGCTCCGGATGTGGCCGCGGTGGGGGCGCCTGGCACCGGGCTGGAACGGGGGTTGGGGGCGCTGGGGGCGCGGCTGACGGCGGCCACGGGGCTCGCGGGGACGACCCTCGGGCTGATCATGCTCGGGCTGGCGGTCGCCGTGTTCGTGGGCGTCTTCGTCGCGCAGACGTGGGCGCTGCACCGGCACTTCGGCACCTACGGCTTCGACGTGGGCATCTACGACCAGGGCACCTGGCTGCTGTCCCGGCTCCGCGCCCCGTTCGTCACCGTTCGCGGCCTCAATCTGTTCGGCGACCACGCCTCCTACATCCTGATCCTGGTCGCGCCGTTGTACCGGTTGTGGCCCGACCCTCGACTGCTGCTCCTGCTCCAGGCGGTCGCCTTGGCCGTGCCCGCCTGGGTCGTCTACCGGCTCGGCGCCAGGCACCTCGGCAACCCGGCCGCCGGCCTCGCCGTCGCCATCGCCTACCTGGCGTTCCCTGCGATGCAGTGGGCCCTGACCTGGCAGTTCCATCCCGAGGCCCTGGCAGCGGCCTTCCTTGCGCTGGCCGCTCTCGCCGCCGACGACCGCAGGAGCCGGCTGATGGCCGTCTGGCTCGGCCTCGCCCTGCTCTGCCGCGAGGACGTCGGCCTGGTGGTCGCCGGGTTCGGCGGCCTGCTCATGCTCACCGGTCAGCGGACCGTCGGCAGGCGCGTCCTCCTCGCCGGCCTGATCTGGTGGGTGCTGGCCACCTTCCTCTTCATCGCCTGGGCGAACGGCCGCCAGACCAACCTCTTCGAGCTGAACTACGGCATCAGCGGCGTCGGTCCGGTCGCGCTGCTCAAGGCCCTGCCGTCGATGGCCGGCAGAGCGCTGGCCACCGCCCTGTCCAACCAGGGCCTCGGCTACCTGCTGCTGGTGCTGGTGCCCCTCCTCGGCCTGCCGCTGCTGGCACCCAAGGCGCTGCTGCCGGTCGCGCCGGCGCTGTTCCTCAATCTCGCCGCGATCCCGCCGGAGCAGCACCAGATCCGCTACCAGTACCTGGCCACGTCAGCGCCGTTCCTGGCGATCGCGGCCGTGGCCGGGCTCCAGGTCGTGGCGAGCAGGCGCCGGGCGCTCCTGGCGCCCCTGCTGATCGCCCTGGTGGTCGCCTCACTGGTGATGGACCAGCGCTTCGGCCCCGCGCCGTGGTCCCATGACAAGATCGTCGCCACCGCCTCCTCCGGCGACCAGGCCAGGCGCCGGGCGCTTGCGATGATCCCCGCCGACGCGCCCGTCAGCGCCCAGTTCAACCTCGTCCCCCATCTCAGCCATCGCGTCAAGATCTTCGAATTCCCCAATCCGTTTAAAGCGACGAACTGGGGCTTGAGCGGGGACGTCCACGCCGCCAGCGACCAGCAGGAGCTGCGCTACGTGGTGGTCGACCGCAGCCTGCTCGACAAGGACCAGAAGACGCTGCTCAAGGACCTCCAGGCGAGCCCGGACTGGGCCACCAAGCTGGACTCGGACAACGTCGTGCTGCTGGAGCGGCGCGGCACGGGAGGGAACCGATGAGCGCGCCGACGCTCACCATCGTGTTCCCGTGCTTCAACGAGGCTGGCCGGCTGCCGGGCACGCTGGAGCGATACCTCGCCAGCTTTCCGCAGGACGCGTCCGCCGTGGAGTTCGTGATCGTCGACGACGGCTCGACCGACTTCACCCTGACCGTCGCCGAGAAGACGGCCGCCGGCGATCCCAGGGTGCGCGTGCTGCGCTCGGAGCCGAACCACGGCAAGGGCTTCGCGGTGCGGACCGGCGTCCTCTCCGCGGAGGGCGAGCTTGTGGTGTTCACCGACGCCGACGGCTCCTATGGCCCTGAGCAGGTCGAGCGGGTGGTCCATGCGCTGGAGCGAGCCCCCGTCGCGATCGGCTCCCGCACCGCCGCGCCCGCCGCCGGGACGCCGCCCGGCGTGTCGCCGGGTGAGCCGATGCCGCGCGGCCTCGGTCCGGCGCTCCGGCGCGCGGCGAGCCGCGTGTTCAACGCCGCCATGCGGCTGGTGCTGGGCCTGGAGTTCCAGGACACCCAATGCGGCCTCAAAGGCTTCCGCCGCGAGGCGGCCAAGTCGCTGTTCGGGCGCGCCCGCATGGACGGCTTCGCCTTCGACGCCGAGGTCCTCTTCCTGGCCCGGCGCCTCGGCTACGAGGTGGTCGAGGTCCCGGTCCAGCCAAGCGACCGCGACGGCAGCAAGGTTCGGCTGGCCGCCGACGCGCTGCAGATGCTCGGCGAGGTGTGGTCGGTGCGCCGTGCGGCCGCGCGTGGCGCCTACGATCAGAGTCGGATGCGGGACCACGCCGGCTGACCCTCGCCGGCGATCGGACCTGGCTCGGACGGCGCCACGAACACCCAGCGCTTGTAGGTCGTGAAGCGGAACAGCATGCCGAGCACCAGCCCGGCGAGCTGCGCCACGTTGAACCACAGCACGCCCGACCTGTCCAGCGGTCCCATCACCAGCCAGATACAGGCCAGTGCGATCAGCAGGCCGACGCCGTTCAGCACGAAGAACAGCGCGTACTCCCGGCCGATGCCGGTCCGCGCTCGATGCCGGAACGTCCAGTAGCGGTTCATGAAGTAGGACGAAGTGGCCGCGATCGTCACCGACACCGTCTTGGCCAGGTACTGGTTGGTGTGGAGCCCGACGTGGAGCGCGTTCGCCAGGCCAAAGTCCAGGCCGGTGTTGACGACACCGACGATGCCGAACTTGGTCAGCTCGTGGACGAGCATCCGCCAGCGGCGGTACAGGCTCATCACCGCGGTCATACGTTCATCCCCACGGGGTCTCGAGCAGACCGGGAAGCGGGCAAGAATACAGTGGCAACTGGGCTCCTGGAGCGGGATGGGTCTCCAAGGCTAGCGCATCGACTCTAGACAAATCGATCATCGGGATCACGAATCAGCATCGGTGGCTCGGCAATCCTGCTCAGCAACTGGCAACTTACGCACACGACAGTACCCGCCATGTCTCCGCGGACTGCGGCACTCCGGGGATCAGCCTGGTGCGACACGCCGCGCCACCACGATCCCGTTCACGTCGAAGACGATCCTGAAGGGTCCTCCGGGGGCCACCAGGCGATCGTAGAGACCCTGCTGCGCGCCGTTCAGAGCGGTGTCCAGTACCAGGTAATCGGCGGTCTGGGGATCGGGCGGGTTCTCGCCGTTGGCGCCCCAGTTGGTCGGCACCCACGGGTTGGGGAACTCGTAGATGTGGACCCGATGCGTGAGGTGCGGCACCAGGTAGTAGGTGGCCGAAACCCCCGCCCCTGCCGGCACCAGCTTCAGCGCGTCGCGCACCACCTCGTGCCTCGGCTGGGCCACCGCCCAGATGCCCGAGTGGTACTGCCTGCCGATCGGCGAGGGTGACCAGACCACGTTCGCCGCGACCGAGGTCACCAGGATCAGCGCGACCAGCAACCGCCGGACGGCGACCTTCCAACCCAGGCGCGCGCACGACTCCACCGTGGCCAGGAACACCGCCGCGATCACGATCGAGCTGTAGTGGTAGCGAATGTCGTGGGTGAGCGAGTGCCCGGAGATCGAATTGACCGCCGCCTGCGGCAGCCCGATGAGCAGCACCTCGATCGCCGCCAGTGGCATGAACGCCACCGGGACCAGCAGCTGGCGGTAGTAGGTGAGCCGGTCCGGCTGGGTGACCAGCGAAAAGAACCTGCCGGGGTGGGTGACGAGGTTGATCGCGATCCCGCTGAGCGAATCACCGAATCCCGGGAAGAGCTCCTTCACGTAGAACGGGCTGGAGCCGCCATTGGCGACCGGGATGATCACCTTGGTGGCGAGCAGGAACCAGGCAGCCCCCGCCACGAACGTCAGCGCGCCCACGCGGCGCCGCCCGCGGATCGCCAGCGCCAGGCCGAGCGCCGCCACCGCCAGCGCCGCGTCCTCCTTGCAGAGCAGCGCGACCGCCACCGCCACCGAGAACCAGCCCCAACGACCACGGGTCGCCAGCCACCACGCGAACAGCAACGGCGTGATGATCAGTGCATCCGGGTGGAAGTGCCACCAGTTGATCCACTCGAGTGACGGGTAGAGCAGGTAGCTCGCCGCCAGGCCGACCGGCAACCACCGGCTGCGCAGCCGGTCACGCGCCAGCAGCCAGATCGGCAGCGCCCCGAGCGCCATCCAGATCGTCTCGACCAGGTAGAGGAAGTGCGGACCGGCACCCAGCCAGTAGAACGGCGCGAACGCCAGGGCGATCACGTTCACGTGGTGCGCGAAGAAGTTCAGGCCCCTGACCGTGTCGAACGGTGCCTTGAAGCGGGAGAGCAGCCAGATTCCCTGGTCGTAGATGCCCATGTCGAAGCCGAACGTGCCGAAATTCGTCTGCTGCATCCACGTGAGCGTCCCGAACACGACCACGTACAGCGCGATCAGGGCCGCCAGCACCAGCGCGGGCGCCCGAGCCGCCAGTGTGGAGGCCGCGCCCGGTGTCGAGACCGCCGGTCGCGACGGGGCGCCCGGTGTCGAAGCCGCCGGTGTGGACGGGGCGCCCGGGGTCGACCCGCGCGGCCGCGGGTCGACGTCGGTCGGCGGCGATGCCTCCGACTCGAGCCGCGTGGTGTTCCCAGCGCTGAAGCGCGCCCGGGTCCGCAGAAACGACTGCGCAAATGCGCGAGAACGAGTGAGCACGGCCGGAGTATACGGCTACGACCAGGGGTCAATGGACAACCGCAGCCTTGAGCCACCTCGCCTTGCACTCCGCCCCCCGGCCTGGCCGGTCCGTGCGGCGGCCTCGCCTTGTTCTCTGCCCTCGGCTGGCCGGTCTGCCCAGGGCCGGCCTAGCCTTGCTCCTCGCGTTGGGGGCCGTCGGTCCGTGCGGCGGCGCGGCGGCGCAGTTCCGCGGCGACGAACTGGTCGAGGTCCCCGTCCAGGACCGCCTGGACGTTGCCCGTCTCGACCCCAGTCCGGTGGTCCTTGACCATCTGGTAGGGGTGCAGCACGTACGAGCGGATCTGGTTGCCGAATGCGATGTCGCCGCGCTCGCCACGCAGCGCGGCGAGCTGCTGCTCCCGCTCCTTCCTGGCACGCTCGGCCAGTCGAGCGGCCAGGATCTTCAGCGCGATCGTCTTGTTGGCGAGCTGCGACCGCTCGTTCTGCACCGAAACCACGATGCCCGTCGGCAGGTGCGTGATGCGCACCGCCGAATCGGTCGTGTTGACCCCCTGCCCGCCAGGGCCGGACGAACGGTAGATGTCGATCCGCAGGTCGCTCTCGTCGATCTCCGGCGCGTCCTCGTCCTCGAGGACCGGGATCACGTCCACTGCCGCGAACGAGGTGTGGCGCCGCCGCGCCTGGTCGAACGGGGAGATTCGCACCAGCCGGTGGGTTCCGGCCTCGGTCGACAGCAGGCCGTAGACCCTCGGGCCCTCGACTGTCAGCGTCACCGACTTGATGCCCGCCTCGTCGCCCTCCTGGTAATCGTTCACCGTCACCTTGAAGCCACGGCGCTCCGCCCACCGCGCCTCCATGCGCCACAGCATCTCCGCCCAGTCCTGCGACTCCGTTCCGCCGGCCCCAGGGTGGATGGTCGCGATCGCGTCGCGGTCGTCGTACTCACCGCTCAGCAGCGCGAGCACCTCGAGGTCGTCGACCTTCGCCGTCAGCGCCGCCAGGCCCTGCCGCACCTCGGCCGCCGAGGCGTCGTCCTCCTCCTCGATCGCCAGCTCGTTCAGCGTCTCCAGATCGGAGAGCTGCCGCGAAAGCTGCTGCACCTCGTCGAGGTCGGCCTCCACCGCCGCCATGCGGCGCATGACCTTGCGGGCCCGGTCGGGGTCCTCCCACAGGTCAGGAGCCGCCGACTGCTCGCGCAGCGCGCTCAGCTCCCGCCGCTTGGCGTCCAGGTCAAAGGAACTCCTTTGCGTCGGCGAGGCGCTTGGCCAGCGCGGCGAGCTCCGGGGCGTGATCGGTGGGCATGGTGCTCCGCTCTCCTGTCGACAAGTAACCTCCCCATCCTACCGGGCCGCCGTCGCCCGGCCGCCCGGCTCGGCGCCCGCGCGCGTCAAGGCTCCCGCAGCTCGGCGGTGGCCGTCGCGCTTCCCACCATCTCCGGCGCGACCACGTGCAGGTAGCGCAGGAACGCCGCCGGCGTGGCGGCGCGAAGCTCCACCGTCACCCGCGGGCCGTTCGCGGCACGCTCGACCCTGACCGACCCGGGCGCCACGCGCTGGAGCCCCGAATCGCCGGCTACGTCCAGCAGGTATTGCCGGACCGTCGCCAGAGCCCGCTCATCGGAGATCGTGATCTGCAGGCCGTCGCTGGCGTAGAACGCCCGTAGATCCACGTCGCTGGCGGCCGCGATCGCCGCCCCGTCGGCCAGGTTGTCCAGTGCTCGGTGGCCGAGGAACCAGTTGGAGGCGTCCCATCCCAGCCCCAACACCATCAGGATGAGCCCGACGAGCCCAACCAGGAGGATCAGGATCTGGCCCTCCTCCCCCGTTGCGGGCGGACGGGCTCGGGCGCCATTGCCCGGCGGCTCCAAACGCCGACGCAGCCGCGGCCGGTCGCCTGCGCGCGCGCCGGTCATGGCCCGATCCCCCGGTAGCGGTCCACCCGGGTGTGGTAGGTCGCCCCGATCAGAACCTCCGGGCCCGCGATGGAGCCGATGAACGGGAGCCGAGCGACCGGAACCCGGTAGGTGACCCGCACGGTGATCTCCGCGCCCGGTCCCACTCCGGCGACACAGCCCGATGCCTGGCTGGTGCATCGCGCTCGCACCCCGAGCCGTGCTCGAGGATCGCCGGGCGTGTAGCCGAAATTCTCGAGCACCTCTTGATAGGCGATCGCTGTGCGCCGCGAAGCCTCTTCGGGGGTCGTCGCCATCACGTCCACCCGACCGACCTCCCGTGCAGCCGTCGACACCGCCAGCAGCGCCCGCTGCACGTCCGCCATCACGGCGATCGCGTAGACCAATGGCACCACCAACACCAGGAACACGAGCACGAACTCGATAACCGCCGCTCCCCGCTCACCGTCCGACCCAACCCCACAGGCGGCCACCCGCCTCCGAATCAGGCCCTGCAGCAACGACACCGGGACGAGCCCCACGCGGGCCGCAGCTCCGGCACGCCTCATGCGCGGACCTCTTGCACACCCGCCGACTCCACGACGCGAGGCTCGTCGTGGACCGCGGGTTGGTCGTAGACCGCGGGCTCGTCGTGGACCGCGGGTTGATCGTGGACCGCGGGCTCGTCGTGGACCGCGGGTTGGTCGTGGACCGCGGGTTGGTCGTGGACCGCGAGATCCTCTTCCTTGTGCATGGCGGCGGTCATGTGTACGTGTAGCCCGGGGAGCCCTGGGACGAACGAGGGCAGGGTCGCGTCGGCCCGCAGCACGACCAGCCCACTCTCGACCGCGCCTCGGACCGGCACGCTCGCGGCGATCCGTCGGCCGAGCGCCTCGCGCAGCAGCTTGCCCGCGGCGCGCTGGCCATCGGCAATCGATCGCCCCGAGGTCGCGGCTACCCGGGTGCCCTCCGAGAGCGAGCCCATCACCACGTTCCGCTCGTACAGGAACAGCGCGAACTGCGCCACCGCCAGTGCGACCACGATGGCCAGCGGCGCTACCAGCGCGAACTCGACGACCGACGAGCCGCTCTCGTGGTTGTCCCTTGACTGGTTGCGGCGCGCGGGCTCAACCGGCCGCCCTCCGCGACGGGCAGGTCGACAGCACCTGGCGGGGCCGCTCCTGTTACGCCCATGCCGTGAAGGCCGCATCCGGCCAGCGTCGAGAGCCACCGGCTCAACCGCCGAAGCTGAGGTCGTTCAGGAAGCGGTCCAGGATGCCTCGCAACGCGCTGCTCGTAATGCCCCAAACCAGCAGCACCAGCGAGACCGTCATCGCCGTGATCAGCACCCAACCGGGGACGTCGCCAGATTCGTCTCCCAGCCTGACCAGCAGGCGAGCGACGATACGGTGGATCGTGAACATTGATCCTGCCTCCTATCGTTCTCGCCCCCTTGGCCATCGTTGGACCCTCACCGAGCGATCTGGATCAGCGTGAGAAAGCCCGGGTACAGCGCGAACAGGACCACAACCGGCATCAGCATGAAGACGACCGGCACGAGCATGTAGACCTCGCGCCTGCCGCCGGCCTCGATCAGCTCGCGTTTGTGCTGCTCCCGTACGTCGGTCGCCTGCGCTCGCAACACGTCCGCCAGAGGTGTGCCGCGCTCCACCGCCACCACCAGGCCGTCGACGAACCGGACCACCTGCGGGACCGGCACCCGAGCGGCCAGCCTCTCCAGCGCCGCGATGAACGAGGCTCCGGCGCGGAGGTCCGCGAGCACCAGCGCCAGCTCGCGGCTGAGCTCACCGTGGGCTCTGGCGACGACCCGCTCGATCGCGGCTCGGGGAGCCTCGCCGGCCGTCACCGCCAGGCAGATCAGATCCGCCAGCGCTGGGAGCTCCACCAGCATGCGCGCCTGCCGGCGCTCCACCTGCTGAGTCAGGCGCCAGTCACGGCAGAGGACACCGCCGAGCAAACCGAGGATGCCGGCGGCGCTCCAGGCGACGCCCGGCACCCCGCCAGACACGACCGGTACGACGAGCCCGATCACAGTGGCGGCCGTGGAGCCGGCGAGGCCCCAGAGCACCTGTTCGGCACGGAAGCGAGGGACGTTCTCGGCCAGGCCCGCCTCGCGGAGCCGGCGCGCGACGCCTGTCGCGCCGCCGAGACACCGCTCGACGAGCTGCCCTCCCTCGTCGAGGATCGGTCGCAGCAGCGATCGAGCATCGGGAACGGGACCAGCGGCGCCTCCTCGGTCTCCAGCAGATGTGTCGACCGCGGCTCGAGGCCTCGCAGATACGGATCCAGACGCGCCGCAAGCCGAGGCGAACGCCTGCCAGGAGTGCCCGATCCGACCAGGACCAGTCCGAAGGCCATCGTCAGACACGTGAGCAGGGCCAGGGCGGGACTCATCGTTCCGCGCTCATCGCTCGGCCCTCATCGGTCGCCTCATCGCAGGACACGCTCCTCGACTGGCAGTCGCCCGATCCGCAACATCAGGCGGTAGCCGGCAGTCGCCAGCACCGCCCCGGCCGCGATCACCACGGCGCCCCCGGGGCTCTGGTAGGCGGCCACGGCCTCAGGCTTGGTCGCCAGCAGCAGCAGCACGAACCACGGCGTGCCGAAGGCCAGACGTGCCGCCACGATCACCCAACTCTGGCGCGCCTCCAATTCCCTGCGGACCCGATGCTCGTCTCGAAGGAAGGCCGAGAGCGTCCTCAGCGTGCGACCAAGATCGCTTCCACCCACCTCTCGAGCCACCCGGAGTGCCTCGACCACGCGATCGGCGGCCGGATCCGCCAGTTCCTCCTTCAACTGGTCGAGCGCCTCGCCGAAGCGTCCCGTCGCGTAGTACGCCGCTGTGAAGTGGACGAACGACTCGCGCAGCGCATCGGGACCCCGTTCCGCGAGCACCGACACGGCGTCGGGAAGGGACATGCCGGCCCGCACGGCGGAGACAAGGTGATCGATCGCGTCCGGCCAGACCTCACGGCGCTCGCGCACACGCCGCCCGTGCCGCGCCTTGAGCACCGCTACTGGCAGATACCCCGTCAAGACAGCGAAGGCGAGGGCGAGCCAAGCGGCATGTGCGATGGCCAGCAGCGCCAGGCCGGTTACGATTGCCACCCCGAGGCAGAACGCGAGCAGTTCGCCGAGGGACACGCTGCCCACGCCCGCACGGGTCATCCAGTCGCGCACACGCCTGCGGCGCCGCGCTTGCGAGCCTGGACGCTCCGCGCCCGTGACGCCAAGCACGAGCAGCAGCACCCCAGCCACCAGCAGGCTCGGGACCGCCACGATCACCGGATCGCTCATTGAGCCGCCCTTCTCATGCGCAGAGCACCTCTCCAAGGTCGATGCCGGCGGCGAGGAAGCGCTCCTCGTGCGGCGGATAGCGCCCTGTCCACAGCAGCTCGCCTGCGACCTGGCAGAACAGCGGCTGCGACTCGATCTCTCCACCGTCGACCCGGCCCGGTACCGCGATCACCTCTTCGACCTGACGGCGCCCATCGCGGCCGCACCGCAGGAACACGATCAGATCGATGGCCGCCGCCACCGTCGGGACGATGAACCGATGCGTGATGTTCTCGCCGGCCAGCAACGGCAGCGTGGCCAGCTTGTCGAGCGCCTCTCGCGCGGAGTTGGCGTGCAGCGAGGTCATTCCGGCGATGCCGCTGTTCAACGCGATCAGCAGGTCGAGCGTCTCCTCCTGCCGCACCTCGCCCACGATCAGGCGGTTCGGGCGCATCCGGAGCGCCTCCTTGACGAGCCGGCGCTGCCGAATCTCGCCTTGGCCTTCGAGGTTGGGCTGCCGGGTCTGCATCGCCACGACGTCCGGTAGATCGATCTGGAGCTCGAAAACCTCCTCGCAGGTCACCAGCCGCTCGCGCGGCGGAATCGCGCTGGCCAGGCAGTTCAGAAGGGTCGTCTTGCCGACTTGCGTAGCGCCCGCGGCGACCAGATTGATGCCCGCGACCACGGAGGCCTCCAGGAACCGCGCGCACTGCGGCGTCATCGTGCCGAGGCGGACGAGCTCGTCGAGGCGGTTCGCCCGCACCACGAATTTCCGGACGTTGACCGCCCAGTGCCGCCGGGTGACGTCTGGGATCACCACGTGCAGCCGCGAGCCATCGGCCAGCGACGCGTCCACGAACGGACTCGACAGATCGACTCGGCGACCGCTGGCCCGCAACATCAGCTCGACGAGATCGTGGACCTGCTCCTCGCTCAGCACCGTACCCGTCAGGATCGGCCGTCCGGCCTTGGCCACGAACACCTTGTCGGGCTGGTTGATCCAGATCTCCTCAATTTCGGGATCGTCGAAGTACCCCTGCAATGGGCCGAGCCCGATCACACGATCGGCGACGGCTTTGGCCATCGCCGCGGGCTCGACGAGTGCCGGCATGCTGGCCGTCAGGGTGCGCTCCGCGTAGTCGGCGACCACGTCGTCGATGAGCGAGCGGACGGCGGCGACGGCGTCACCGCCTGGATCCATCTCCCTTCGCCGGACCAACTCGCGGACCTCGTCCTCGATGATCCGCTCCGCCACCGCGGACTCGTCCCGGTCGCCCGGATGCGCCGCACGTAGCGGCCGGCGCCGGTGCGCCTCGTCGTCCCAGCGCGCCACCGAGCTAACCATGGCGCCCTCACCACCCCAGATTTCGAGAGGTCATGGTCGGCCCGCTTGGACGCCCGTTCCAGACCACGCCCCGGCGCCTGCGGCCGCGACGGCGGAATCGGCGGCCCTGTGGAACGGTCTGCGGCGCGCCCACGACCGATGCGGCAAGTGCCACGATCGCCTGCCGCACCCCTGTACCAGGCCGGACCTCACGCAGCGCCTTTCCCAGCATGAGCGCCGCATCGACGGCCGCACGGTCGTAGGGCACGAAGATGGACGGCTCCAGGCCGAGATAGCGACCGAGCGCCGCCTTGATCTGCACGGGAGCGTCACCGCCGAACAGCCCTCCCCGGACCTGGTTCACCACGATCCGGATGCGGCTCGGCTCAACGCCGAGCTCACGGAGCTGCTGGTAGCCGCGGACGAAGTCGTGCAGGCCAACCGGATCCGCCCGTGCCACCGCGATCACCTGATCCGCCCGTTGCAACGCCAGCCTGGTCACCGCGTTTCGACGGAAGCGGACGTGGTCGTACAGCAGTTCCTCTTCCTCCTCGAGGCAGAAGCCTACATCGACAATGGTGAGCTGGAAGCTCAGCCGGAACAGATCGAGCAGGGCCTCCCAGGTGCCCGGTCGTATTTCCGTCCACAGGTCGGCGCGAGGCAGACCAGAGAGCACGCGAGGACCGGCAGCGCCGGCGCGGCGGGTCGCCTGCCAGATCCTGGGGGCGTCCAGCTCGCCTCGACTGGCGAGCCGGGCCGCCCAGGCAAGGCCAGGACCGTCCTCGATAAAGCCGAGGGTCTGCGAGATCGAGCCGCCGTAGGTGTCGGCGTCCACGAGCAGGGTCTCGCCGGCCAACGGCAGTGCTTCGAAGGCAAGGTTGACCGCGACCGTGGTACGGCCGGGAGCACCCTTGGGTCCCCACACCGCGACCAACGCGTTCCGCTGCTCCGTCGCGTCCGCCGCTGCGTCGTCGTCATGCTCGCCCACTCCCGTCCGCGGCCGTGCCGCCTCCGCGCCGACGGATTCCGGATCGTCAGCGTCGCGGGCCGGCGAGGCCCCAGTCCCGGCCGGCGAGGCCCCAGTCCGCGCCGGACGCGATGGAGAGGCCGGCCAGCGCAGCCGGCCCGCGATCCCCGATCCGGCAGGATGGTCGGAGCGCCCCACTCGATCGTCGGCATCCGCGCCGGGGGGCCGGTGACGCCGCCCAGTCAGGGCCGCTCGGGCCAACTCCATCAGGGTTCCAGGCCGAGCCGTCGACTGAGCGACGTGGTCGATGCCGAGCTGGCGAACTCGCCGTTCGGCGTCCTCGTCGCCGGCTGGGACCACAGCCACGATGGCGAGACCGGCTGATGCCAGCCTCACCACCGCCTCCCGATCGAGCCAGCGCATCGCCGACGCGACCAGCGCCAGCTCGGCCTTGCCGGCCGCAGCCACGGCCAGCAGATCGCCGACGTCATAGCAGCGCTGAATGACGATGGCGCGCACACTACCGTCCTGGCACGCCTGAACCAGCGCCGATTCCCACGGGGCGCCGACGCCGGCCGTCACGATTCGAAGTCTCATGGAGATCCCTCGGACCGACCAGGCTCGCTCGACGCCTCCGGAGACCCATCGTCCGGCACAGCACCCCGCACGGCGGGCAAGCTCGGAAGCGCCGGCGCCTTGACGACGAAGACGCGCCCGCCGGCGATCGCGGCGGCGACCGATGCGGTGCGGTCCCCCGGCAGGCGAACCTGGACGCCGCTCTCGCGATGCCCTGTGGCAAGACCCCCGGATTCCTCGAGGACCCGCACGACCTCCGCGGAATCGACCAGAACCTGAGCCGCGCCCTTCCGAAGGCCGTCCGAGTAGGCGCCGAGGATCTGCACGTGGTCGCCGGGACGCAGGCCCTGCAGCATGTCGCCGTGATCGATGTTGATGGCCAGCTCGACCATGTTTCCCTGCTCACGCAGGGCAACCACGTCATCGGCCGGGACCAGCATGTGCTGTCGGAGCGGCGCGCTGAGCATCTTGCCGGTGACGGAAACGCCCCTGTCCGGCCGGAGGTAATGGCCGAGCTCGGCCGCCGGCAGCCGGGCCTGGACGAGCGCAAGATCGCCGCTCGACAGCGGCACACCCGAAGGGAGGTCCCGGGCAGCCGCATAGATGGGAACGAGGTGCTGGGCCCGCTGGAGGACCACCGTCCCCCCGAACACGGCGCCGAAGACGAGCAGGAGTCCGAGCACGGAACGCAGGTTGACCCAGCTCGCGGTTTCGAGCCGGCAGGCTGCCGACGTGGCGGGGGGAGCCACGGGGGCAGGGTCTGAGCTATTCAGCGAGAACGCCCCCTCGTTCGTGTCCAGTAGGGGTCGCGCAAAGATGCCGCGAACGGCGGTTGCCGAGCAAATCAGCAGATATGGACATTTAGCTCACTGCCATTCGATGTTGAAGCATCGGACGGGTTCAACGCAGAGCAAGAGGATGCTCCTAGAAGCTATTGAAGGCAAACGGAATCTTTGTTAGTGTGGACAAGTCTTGGAAGTCGTCCATGGCTTCGGGGTGCCCGCCCTTCAGACTCCGATGCCGAACCATCCCCAGGAGGCGGTATGCCAACGCCGGGCGTCGAGCCGCGCTTCTATACGCTCGAAGACGTCGCGACGATCCTCAATGTGAGGATCGCGCAGGTCTACGCCTTGGTACGCAGTGGTGAGCTCCCGGCGATCAAGCTCGGAGGGCGCGGGGTGTGGCGGGTCGACCGCCAGCAGCTCGAGGACTACATCGAGCGAATGCACGAGAAGACACGCCAGTGGGCGATCGAGCATCCACTCACCGGGAGTCCGGGAGAAGAGTGACGACCGCGATCGCTGCCAGCGCCAAGAGCCGCCGTCCGGTGAGCGCCGTCTGACGACGAGCCTCCCCAAGGCTGTGCTCGGCAATCTCGAGATGGTCGTTGCCGACGACCTCGATCGTTCCCGCGGTCTCGTTGCCATCGGCCAGCTCCAGGCGCACCGGTTCCCGGCGACGCGCAAGTTCGCGCAGCGCGAGAATGAAGCGGTACCGCGGCGGGGATGGAAGCAGGCGGAGTGCTTCCTGCTCGATCGGGAGGCTCACGGAGACCGCCGGACCAAGTCGGACCAGATATTGAGCGCGGCTGGCCCTGTCTCTGACGACGAAGAAGTCCGGATAGCTGGCAACCAGCGTGCCACGAAACCACCGAGGGCCGGCCTGCACAGCAACTTCGCTGCCCACCCGCCGAGCCAGCGCCTCCCAGAGCAGAGTCTCCGCCGCCTGAGCGCGTAGCGCCGCCACGGTCTGCTGCTCCGCCTCACGACGGAGGCTCGCCTCGAACTCAGCCTCGAGTTCCTCGAAGAGGCGACGAATGGCTGGTGACGGTTCTGGCTCGCTCATCGGGCGGAGCCTAGCCACATGGGACCGTACCGCACAAACCGGCCGGTCCCGGGCATCGATCGAGGCTCTCGAGCGGTCCCCACGATCCCCACTCAAACGATCTCATCCGCCTGCAGCGCCGCGCGGCCTCCGCGTCCGCTCGGACGTCCTGTCCACAGGCGCAGCCGACGAAGTTGACCGCCTCCTGAGGCAATGGTAAGTAAACGAAAGCAAATCAACGCTAACGTTGCCTTTCTCGAGTCATCCCGTCACTCGACCGTAAGGAAGTGAGCCATGCCGGCGCCACCGTTCACCAGCAGTCCGAATGTTCTGCCAGCATCGGAACCCGATCCGTCGCCCCCGCCACCCGGCCGCACTCTTCGCGTCGTCGTTCGCGTGCTGCTCTGGACGCTGATCGGGATCGCCGCACTGCATGGTGTCCTTCCGCCACCAGCCGCGCCCAGAGGGTCTGGGCCCCTCGGTGCGCCGGCCCACTCGTCGCCCGGTCCTCGGGGACCAGCCTCTCAGGCGTCGGCGAAGGAGCAGGCCGCCATGGCCACGGCAGCGGCGTTCCTGCGCGAATACCTCACGGTGGACGGTCGACGAGCGGAGGGACCGGGGCGGTTCAAGCGCTACCTCGCCCGGGGTGTCGAGATGGATGACGGAGTCGTCCCTCAGCCCGGCATCTCGCAATCCATGGACCTGGTCGTGCCCGCCGGCGTGCAACCAGCACAGGGCGGCATGGAGGTCACCGTCGTCGCTCATCTCCTCCGCAGCCGCGACGGCCCCGTCGAGGATGGCGGAACGGTTGCCTTCGTCGTCCCGATGGTCACGGGCTCCAGCGGGACGGCCGTCGGCGGGATACCGCGGCCAGCGGCGCTTCCCGTCGATCCGGGCCTGACGTCGAGGCCTCTGACGCTGCCGACGGCGCTGGCTCGCGCCACGGCCGTCGCCGCGGGACAGGCAGTTGCCGCTGTGCTGAATGGAGACCGAGCCGCGCTGGCGCGGCTCGGCGGCGGCGCCGCTCCGTTGGTCCATCCATTCCCGGACGGCTGGCGGCCCGTCGAAATCGCCACGATCCGGCCGGCGGGGCCGCCCGAGACGCCGACCGCTCAGGTGCTGGTCCGAGCCAGACCGCCGGTGCCTGGAATCGAGTATGTCGTGCCGGTACGAGTACTCCTCCGGTCGGGAGCGGGCATGCCCACCGTCCGGGAAGTCGACGCCGGTGGCACGCGATGACTCCTGCAGATGCAGCGGCCTCACCGCTGCCAGAGCGGTCCCATGCGCTCCCACCGGGAGGACTGTCTCGGCTCGGGCTGACGATCGCTCAGCGGCTGATCGCGCGGCCCCGAGCCGTCGAAGGGCAGGCTCGGGCCGAGGGGCAGGTCCGGGCCCAAGCGCGGGCGCGGCCGCGGTCGGGGTGGCATGCGTATCGCCCGGCCGTCGGCGCCTTGATGCCGAGTTGGGCGGCCGAGTTCGCCCTCACGATCGAGCGCCCGCTCATGTCATCAGGCGTCCCTTCCGCGACACTAGCGTTGCTGCTCGTCCGTGCGGCGGGCCCTTGGCAAGCGATGGCGTGTGCGCTGGGCGGCGCCATGCGGGAGGTCGAGGCGATCGCCGGCGTCGGCCCGCCGCTCCCGCGGCTGGCCCTGGTCCAATCGCATTCGGAGCCCGGCTTCGATGCGATGGGCCGCCGGGCTGTCCAGACGCACCTGCGCGCCGCGAGCCAGCGTGGCCAAGCGGTTGGATATCGCCGGACACACAGCCGCCAACCAGGCGTCGTCGCATGGCAGCCGGGTGCTGGGGTGGTGCTGACCTGCACGGGGCCCGTCGGGGTATCGGCGCAGGCGGTGGTTGCGATCGCCGGGCACGGCGCTCTGCCGCGACTCCAGCCGCCTCCTGGCGGAGCCACGGTCGTCCGCGCGTGGCGATGCCATCGATCCTGGAAACCGCGCGGTCGCTTCACAGAGCCCGACACCGAGTGGGCGTTCACGGCTGGAGTCGTGCTGGCGTCGCCCTCAGGCAGCGGGTTGGGCCGAGTCGCTCGGCGCTATGCCGTGCTCGCCCGAGACGCCGGTTGGACCGCAACAGTCCTCACCGGCGGCGCGGCCCTCCAGCTCGCCAGAGGCGGGGACCCTCGCTATCCGGCACCGAGCGCCACCGCTCGGCATGCCTCCCGTGAATCCGTCACCGAACTGCTGATCTGCTGCCTCACAGCCGCCGCTGACCAGACCGGCCATCTCGCCCCGCCAAGCAGCTAGTCCGCGAGCTCATCTGGATATCCCTGTGGACAACCCAAAGCACTCGCTTGTCAGAGCTACCATAGTCAAACAGAGGGAAACAAAGGCTACCAAAGGTTAGAAGTGAGGTGTGCTGCATGCCAACAAGCTTGGGACTCGCGTCGCTCACGGCGGCGGCTGGGGAGGAATCTCGTCTGCCGGACGCCGAGGCTTCAGATGGAGTCGAACCGCCAGCCATACAGCCCGGCCCGCCGCCTGGGACCGGGCCCGGGGTGGCGCCATCAGAGGGGGTCGGCCATGCGGCGACCGGCGAGCGGCAGCGGCGAGTCCTGGAGGCGATCGAGGCGCAGCGGACGGCGGCCAGGCTCGCGGCCAGAGAGCATCTTCCCTCGCCGGCGGAGGTCGCCAAGGAGATAGCCCTGGCGCTGTTCGAGGTCGAGGCCGGACGTCGGAGCGCGGCGCAACTGGAGCGGGTGTTCTCGCCGGAGCTGTGGGACGTGCTCGAGCACCGGGTGCAGCGGCATGGCGGCCCTCTCCCCAGGAGCGGCGACCTTCTCCGCGTGCATTTCCAGGAGCTGGTCCCGGGCCTGGCGAATACCGTCGCCGTCGTTCAGCGGGGTCCGAGAGTCCAGCCGGTGGCCATGCGACTGGACGCATGCAGCGGCCGCTGGCTCGTCACCGAGTTGAGGTACTGATGGCGCCCGGGCTGCCTGGCGGCTCAGCCTTGGGCGCCGGGAGCTCCGTGGCAGGCCTTGAACTTCTTGCCGGACCCGCACCAGCATGGCTGGTTGCGACCGATCTTCTGCCGGCGGGTCTGCCCCTGAGCGGCGCGCGCCTCCTCCTCGGTGGAGGCCGAGGAGAGCCGGACGCCGCTGTCGGAGCTGGACTGGCGCTGCTCCTCCGCCTGCTCCGCCACCTCGACCGAGGCGTTGAACACGTAGGCCACGGCCTCTCGCTTGATGGTTTCCTGAAGCCCCTGGAACATGTCGAAGGCCTCGCGCTGGTACTCGACGAGCGGGTCCCGCTGGCCGATGGCACGAAGGCCGATGCCCTCCTGCAGGTAGTCCATCTCGTACAGGTGTTCGCGCCAGTGCCGATCCAGCACGGTGAGCAGCACGGCACGCTCGAGCTCGGCCAGCAGCTCCGGGCCGAGCTCGGCCTCCCTCTCCTTGTAGGCGCGCTCGGCGTCCTCCAGCAGCAGGGCCTGGAGCTCGGCGTGGTCGACGGTGCTCAGGTCGACCTCGTCCCTTTCCACGGCGACGGGATAGATCGTGCTCAGCGTCGTGAACAGGCCGTCGAGATCCCACTCCTCTGGGTAGACACCGAGGGGCGCGTACTGCTCGAAGACGTTGGACACCACGTCCGTGAGGAAGGTGTGCGTCTGCTCACTGAGGTCCTCGCCTTCCAGGATCCGGCGACGCGTGTCGTAGATGACCTCGCGCTGCCGGTTCATGACCTCGTCGTACTTGAGGACGTTCTTGCGCCGCTCGAAGTTCTGCGACTCCACCTGCCGCTGCGCGTTGGCGATCGCGCGCGTCACCAGCCGGTGCGTGATCGGCACGTCCTCGGGCAGGCTCAGCCTGTCCATCAGGCTGCCAACCGTCTTGGTGGCGAACATCCGCATAAGGTCGTCCTCGAGGGACAGGAAGAACCTCGATTCGCCGGGGTCGCCCTGCCGGCCGGAACGACCACGGAGCTGGTTGTCGATCCGCCGCGACTCGTGCCGCTCGGTCCCCAGCACGCAGAGCCCGCCGAGCTGCACGACCTTGTCGTGCTCGGCGGCGACCTCCCCGGTCTTGATGTCGACCTCGGACTGGAGCGCCTGACTCCACGCCTCAGGGTCCATATCGTCCGGATCCAGGCCGTTTACCCGCATGGACTCTTCCGCCAGGTACTCCACGTTGCCCCCGAGCATGATGTCCACACCACGCCCGGCCATGTTGGTGGCGACCGTCACCGCGCCCAGCCGCCCCGCCTGCGCGATGATGTGCGCCTCACGCTCGTGATTCTTGGCGTTGAGCACGCTGTGCTTGATGCCTCGCCGCTCCAGCATGCGCGACAACCGTTCCGACTTCTCGATCGAGACGGTTCCGATCAGGATCGGCTGGCCAGCCTCGTGCCGCTCCGCGACGTCCTCCACCAGCGCCGTGAACTTCGCCTGCTCGGTCTTGTAGATCACATCCGCATGGTCCTGGCGGATCATCGGCCGATTCGTCGGGACCTCGACCACACCCAGCTTGTAGATGTGGTTGAACTCCGCCTCCTCGGTCTTGGCCGTACCCGTCATCCCAGCCAGCCTGTCGTACAGCCGGAAGTAGTTCTGCAGGGTGATGGTGGCGTAGGTCTGGTTCTCCTCTTTGATCCGCACGCCTTCCTTGGCCTCGATCGCCTGGTGCAGCCCCTCGGAGTACCGCCTACCCTCGAGCACCCGACCGGTGAACTCGTCCACGATCAGCACCTCACCGTCGCGGACGATGTAATCCCGGTCGCGCTTGTACAGCTCCTTCGCGCGGACCGCGTTCTGCAGGTGCTGGACCAGCGGCGTGTTCAGCGAGTCGTAGAGGTTCTCGATGCCCAACGTCTCCTCGACGTGGGAAACGCCCTCCTCGTTGATCGCCACGGTGTGCTTGCCCTCGTCCACCTCGTAGTGCTCGTCACGGCGCATCCGCGGGACGATCCGGGCGAACTGCTGGTACCAGCGGGCACCCTGCTCGGCGGGGCCGGAGATGATCAGCGGGGTCCGCGCCTCGTCGACCAGGATCGAGTCGACCTCGTCAACGATGGCGAAGTTGTGGCCACGCTGCACCAGCTCGTCGGTGGACAGCGCCATGTTGTCCCGCAGATAGTCGAAGCCGAACTCGTTGTTGGTGCCATGGGTGATGTCAGCGGCGTAGTTGGGCCGCCGCTCCCACGGCGTCATCGAGGCGAGGATCACGCCCACGTCGAGGCCGAGGAACCGGTAGATGGCTCCCATCCACTCGGCGTCGCGCTTGGCGAGGTAGTCGTTGACCGTGATGATGTGCACGCCCTCGCCGGTCAGCGCGTTCAGGTAGGCGGGGAGGGTCGCGGCCAGGGTCTTGCCCTCGCCGGTGCGCATCTCGGCGATCTGTCCCCAGTGCATGGCGGCCCCGCCGACCAACTGGACGTCGAAATGCCGCTTGCCGAGAATCCTGCGCGATGCCTCCCGCACGGTGGCAAACGCCTCGGGGAGCAGATCGTCGAGATCCTCCTCGCCGTCCTCCAGCCGCTGGCGGTACACGTCGGTCAGCTCTCGCAGCTCGGCGTCCGAGCGGGCCTCCATCTCCGCTTCCAGGGCGTTGATGGGGGCCACCATCGCCTGCGCGCGACGGAGATCTCTCCCCGAGCCGACGCTGAGGAGCTTGGACAAGACCACGGGTGGGACGCCTCCTTAGAACCGGCCGAGCGAGTCCCCGCCCGGCCGGGTTGCAAAGTCATGTGGATCAGAGATTGGGTGAAGACCTCTCATTTTAGCGAGCCTGTTCCCGCTCTGAGCGCCCGCCGCAGGCCTGAAACAGGCGCGGTCGCCTGAGCCGACACCGGCGAGCCAAGGCGCAACGCCACCATACGCACCCTGGCAACCAAAACGCCACCCGCGAAGCCCGGCGGGTCAGGACTCGGAGTCGGGGTGTGGCGGGGTGGTGGTGTCCCACCCGTAGTGGTCTGCGTCGAGGATGAAGGCCGCCGCGCCGAGGAGCGGGGCGTCGGCGCCCAGCTTGCCGGGGACGATCTGGCACGCGGCGGCAAACTCCAGCCGAGCGTGAGCGGTGAAAGCCTGGCGGAGGGCGTCCCAGAACGGGGGCCCGGACTGCGAGAAGCCACCGTCGATCGCGACCATCTCGAGATCCAAGAGGCTCGTGCAGGAGGCGACGGCGATCCCGACCGCGCGACCGGCTCGCTCGATATTGCGGATAGCGATGCTATTGCCGGCCGCGGCGGATGCGGCCAGCCCGACGCCATCGGCATCCATGGTCGTACCCGGCTGCCAGCCCTCGGCGAGCGCCCGGGTGACGGTTTTCGGTCCGGCGGCGACGGCCTCGAGGCAGCCGATGCCGCCGCACGCGCAGGGCGGCCCGTCGGGCTCGACGACGACATGGCCGATATGGCCGGCATTGCCACTGATCCCGTGGTAGAGCTGGCCATTGAGGATCAGCCCGCCGCCCACCCCGGTCGACACGGTCATGCCGAGCAGGTCGGCGGTCCCGACACCGACGCCTTGCCAGTGCTCGCCCACGGCGATGCCGACGGCGTCGTTGTGGATGCGTACCGGCTCGACCTCGAACTCCCGGAGGAGGCGCTGGCGGAGCGGGAACCCTCGCCACGCCGGCATGTTGAGCGGCGAGACCTCACCGGCGGGCCAGACCATTGGCCCCGCGCACGAGACGCCAACCCCGTCGAGGTCGCCGGGCAAGCTGTCCGCACCCCTGAGCGCGGCGGCGCAGCAGGCGATCAGCGCCTCGTACAGCGTCTCCGGATCGGACCCGCGGGGGGACGGGACCCTTGCCCGGCTGAGGATTCGAGCGTCGCCATCGACCACGGCGGCGGCGAGCTTGGTGCCACCGACATCGACGGCGAGGACGACGGCCACGCCACGCCTATTTGATCTCGAGCAGCTTCTCACGCACCGCGTACACGACCGCCTCCATCCTCGAATGCAGGTGCAGCTTCTCGAGGATGTTGCGGATGTGGTTCTTCACGGTGTTCTCGGAGATGTACAGCTCTTTGGCGATATCGCGGTTGTTGTGGCCCTTGGCGACCAGCTTGAGGACTTCCATCTCGCGGTCGGTGAGCCTTGGTGTGGGGAGCTGCTGCTTCTCGTCGGCCCGCTTGACCATGCTCGCGAACTCGTCGAGCAACTTTGAGGCCATCGACGGAGAGATCAACGACTGCCCCTTGGCGACCGAGCGGATGGCGTTGGCGACCTCTTCGATGGAGATCTCCTTCAGCAGGTACCCATTCGCGCCGGCCTTGATGGCGTCGTAGAGGTCCGCCTCCTCGTCGGAGATGGTCAGCATCAGGATCTTGGCGTGGGGAATGAGATCCTTGATCGCCTGGGTCGCCTCGATGCCTCCTCTGCGGGGCATGCGAACGTCCATCAGGACCACGTCGGGCATGAGCTCCTGCGCCTTCTCGATGGCCTCGGCGCCGTCGCTGGCCTCGCCGACGACCTCGACGTCGTCCTCCTGCTCGAGGACCATCTCGAGCCCGCGACGGAACAGTGCGTGGTCGTCCACGATCAGCACGCGGATGGCGTCTCCCGCGCCCCGCGGTCGTGACTGCCGGTCGTCGGCCACGCTCTCCCCTCTCACTTCCTGACGCATTTCCGAGCGCCCCTTCACACTTCGGGCTCGATGAGCCCATAACCGCCGTTACGGCGACGGTACACGACGTTTGCCCGCTGCGTCTCGGCGTTCGGGAACAAGAAGAAGTCGTGCCCAAGGAGCTCCATCTGCTCGATAGCCTCCCGCGGGATCATGGGCTTCATCTCGATTCTCTTGTATCTGGCGAAAAGCTGCTCGCCCGTCTCGTCTGTCTCGGGAGCTTGGACCGGGGGAGGCATTGCTTTGACGCCCTCGGCGTGCTGGGTCCTGTCCACCCGACGGCCCTTGAGCTTCTTGATCTGGCGCTCGAGCCGGTCGATGACCTGGTCCACGGCGGCCGCGGGATCGACCGCGCTCGCGTGGGCCCGCACGAGCCGGGACTTGGTGGTCACCGTGACCTCGACCGTGTGGGCTTGGGCCACTCGCGGGTTGCGCTCCTCGGAGAACTCCACGTCCATCGCTACGATGCGGTCGTCGAACCGCTGGACCTTGGCGAGCTTGTGCTCGGCGTGAGCACGCAGCTTCTCGGGCACGTCGACGTTCTTGCCCTTCACCGTGAACTGCATGGGCCGCTCCCCCATCTGACCGTCGGCACTGGCGGAAACGTTGGAATACGCACTGCCAGCCCGTACCCCCCTCGGTCGCCAGCCCATACCCTCGGGCCGCGACTGGATCCCCGATCATTGGACATGCGGGCCGCCTCCCCAAACGGACCGCCGCCGTTCGCAATGGCGGGATTCTACACACTCGAAACATGGGTCAACCAGACAATACGAACGCCCTAGTCAGAGTGGGCCCCCCTCTGACCTGCGAAGTTAGCATGAAGTGCTGACCCGCGCGATGGCGGCACCCCATTCCGGCAGGTCAACGGGTCATCAGGGTGGCCCCCGCCTGGCCAGCCTCGGCACGGAGGCGGAGACGGCTGACCGATCGGCAGGTGGGCCGAACGCGCCGCTGGAGGCGCCGAGGACGGCGACCTCGACCTGGCGGGCGCCAGCCTGGCACAGCGCAGCGGCCGCGCCCGCCAGAGTCCGCCCCGTGGTGGCGACGTCGTCGACCACGAGCACCCGACCACCGCCGAGCCGGCCCCGGACCCTGGGGGGCGGACGCCCTGTGGCCCGATCCGCCCGGGCGCCCTGTCCGAGGCCTGCCCGGGCGCGACCGAGGTCGGGGCCGGCTGCTGGGAAGAGCAGGTCGACCAACGGCAGGTCCAGCGCGGCGGCGACGCCCGAGGCGACCTGCTTGGCGTGGTCGCGTGGCACGCCGCGGGCGGGACGCGCGGCGATCCAGGTCACCAGGTCGGCGCCGATCCCGGCGGCCAGCAGAAGCGATCCGAGGCGCCTGCCGAGCGCTCCCAGCGCTGCCGCCTGGCCGCGGAGCTTGCCGGCCAGCACCGCGGCACGCAGCCCGTCGCCGTAGAGGCCGAGGGCCCACATGGTCACGGCCGGGTCGGCGGCCAGGCTCCATGGGCCGGGCCCCGACGGCTCCGGCGGCAGGCAGAGCGAGCAGCACGGCCAGGCGTCGGCGGCCCCGCACGCGAGGCAGTCGGGTGGCCGGAGGAAGCCGCTCAGCACGGTGAGGATCGCCATGCCAGGAAGCCTAGCCGGCAACGGCGACAACCTGTTCCGGCCATCCACACCCCCGGAAGGCTGGACCCGAACGGCCCAATGGCGCCGGCTCAAGGGCCGCCCCAAGAGGGCCGGCTCAAGGGGCCGCCCCAAGAGGGCCGGCCCAACCACCCCAGGCCTCCGACCTGGTCAGCGTGTGGCGAAACTGGGCTCGTTGTCGAAGCTGTTGCTCCCTGGAGAGGTGAGCTGGCGGAGGCTGGCGCCGAGACGGTCGATCATCCACAAGGAGGTGCCGTCCTCGGACTGGACCACGAAGATGAAGCGGTTGCCGGTCGGATCGACCGTGAGCTCGTCCCCGATGTCCACGGCGTTCTCGCTGGTCGGATCGAGGTTCACCAGCGGGGTCGGGTCCCAGCCGTCAGGATCCATGATCCACAGCTTGCCCAGGTCGTCCTTGTTGCCGGTCTTGCCGATGAAGGCGATCGTCGAGGAGTCGACCCAGACGGGGCTGAACACCTCACCGAGGCCTGGGGCGATCGGGCGCGGGAACCAGTCCACGACCCCACTGGGGCTGAGCAGACCGAGGAACAGCACGCCGCCGTCTCCGAACCTCGCCCGCTTGCCGGCGCCGACCCCGAGCACGTAGGCGCCGTCGGGGCTGACGCGGAGCACGGTGGGGCGCAGGCCGCCCGGCATCGGCGCCAGCGTGAGCCTGGACGCGCGCTGGGCCCCCGGCGCGACGCCGAGCAGCTCCGCATGGTCGCCCGCCTGCCGCATCACCAGCAGCTTGGAGGCGTCGGGGAGCCAGGTCGGCGGGGAGAGCTGGCCTTGCACACCGGTGGGCCTGACGGTGGCGCCGTCGCCGGAGCCGAACCACAGCGAGCGCTGCGCGGCGTCCCCGAGCAGCAGGAACGCGAGCCGGTCGCCATGCGAGGCCCAGGTCGGCGCGAGCTTCTGCCCGGTGGCGTTGTAGGCCAGCAGCGTCGGCCTGGAGCTCGGCGTCAGCTCGGTGGTGTAGAGCTCGCCGTTGCGGGCGAAGACCATGCGGCTGGGACCGCCCGGCTGCTGCGGCCACAGGCCGGTGAACAGGTCGCCGAGCGGCGGCGTTGTCCGCCGCCAGGCCTTGTCCGCGTCGAAGCGGTCCGGGCCCAGAGTGGTGGCCGGCCGGCCGTCGACGGTGAGCCTGACCGTCGCCGTCGGGATCAGGCGGGTGACCGTCCACACCACCTGGCCCAGGCGCAGCGCGCCCAGACCGACCGCCGGAGCGGCGAACTGGCCCGACAGGTCGACGCTGACCACGTTGTCCGCGTACTCGAGTCGCCGCAGTTGGGTGCCCTTGGGGATGGCGCTGGTGAACGTCCGGCTGACCCGCCCCTCTGGCTGGGCGAGCAGCGATCGCGTGGCGGCTTCCGCCCGCAGCTGCAACCCCGCGACCTGCGGGGTGCCCGCGGCCGGCCGCGGCAGGAAAAGCTGCACGGGTGCCAGGTGCTGGCCGTCGGCGGCGACCAGGAAAAGATCCACCGGGCCGTACCGCTGCTTGAAGTCGGTGTCGTCGAGCCAGGGGGCCCTGCCCGGGTTGGCGACCCGCCACTCCCCGTCCACCTGGCGCAGGCGGAGCTCGATATTGACCTGCCGCGAGTCGGGCACCCAGCGGCGATCGTCCAGCGCCCCGACGAGCTGGAGCCGGACACCCACGACCTTCAGGCCATGGTCGTCGACGGCCGCCTGCGGCTGGAACTCGCCGTGGTAGACGCTGACGGCTCGACCGCTCTTCCACCTCTCGACCTGCGCATGAGCGGACTTGTCGGGAACGATCCACGGTAGCGCCTGATCCGGGTCGCCCGTGGCCATCGCCCGCATGAAGCCCTGCGCCACCTGCGCCTCGCTCAAACCCGGCCGAGGGCCGCTCCCCGGACCGGAGGACTCCCTGGCCTGCGGGGCGGGAGGTACCGGGCTGACCACGACCACCTTGTCACTCGGTGGCACGCCGGTCGTGCACGCCGCCAGCGCCAGGGTGGCTATGAGGGTCAGGAGCAGACCGAGGGGGCGACGGTCAGCCACCCAGCACGACCTCCGCCTCGGTCTGGCTGTCGCCGTCGTTGCCCGCCGCCGCTTCCGGCCGCGGCTCGGCGGTGGTGGCTTCGTCAGGCCACGGCTCGGTCTGTGGCTTGGCGGCGGGCAGCACCACCGTGAAGACCGATCCTTCCCCAACCTCGCTGGTCACGGTGATGGAGCCGCCATGCAGGTGGACATTCTCGAGCGCGATCGCCAGGCCGAGCCCGGTCCCGCCGGTGGTCTTGGCGCGATGTGCGTCGGCCCGGTAGAAACGCTCGAAGATGTGGGGCAGGTCCTCGGCGGGAATGCCCTCGCCCTCGTCCTCGACCTTGACCACGACCTCGCCGTCGCGGCGCGCGGCGTTCACCCGCACCGCGCCCTCGGTGGTGTGCTCGATCGCGTTCTTGATCAGGTTGGAGAAGACGCGGTCCAGGCGGCGCGGGTCGGCGGCGACCAGCGGCGCCCCGTCCCTGGTGTCGACCACCAGGCTCACGCTCACCTTGCGGCCGTGCGCGATCGGGTCGAGCGCATCGATCACCTCGTCCAGCAGGCGGCCGAGATCGACCTCGACCGGCTCCAGCCGGACCACCCCGGCGTCGAAGCGGCTGATTTCGAGCAGGTCCTCGAGCAGGTTCTCGAACCGCTCCAGCTCGCGTTCGAGCAGCACGGCCGCGCGTTGCGCGTCGGGCGGGAGGTTGGCGCGGGCCGCGTGGATGTAGTCGGCCGCCATCCGCACGGTCGCAAGGGGTGTCCGCAGCTCGTGGCTCACGTCTGACACGAAACGGGCCTGGAGGTTGGAGACGTTCTCCAGCTCGCCGATCTTCAACGCCAGGGCGTCGGTCATGCGGTTGAAGGACTCGGCCAGCCGCCCGAAGTCGTCGTTGGTGGTGATCTGCGGGATGCGCGCTTCGAGGTTGCCGGCGGCGATCTCCTCGGCGACGTCCCTGGCGCGCTGGATCGGCCTGAGCACCCGCCCGATCAGGATCGCCGCCATCACGATCACGGCGGCGAGCAGCCCCACGCTCACGATCACCAGGAAGTTCGTGAGCCGGCTGAGCGTCTCCTCCTGGAATGTCAGCGGATAGAAGAAGTACGACTCGTAGTCGCCCTGATCCGACCGGATGGGCGCCCCCACCACCAGCATGCGGCCCGGCCCGATCGGCGAGTCGATGTAGACGTAGGCGATCTCCGACTTGACGAAGACCCTGTTGACCAGGGCGGACGGCACCTGCTCGATCCTGAAGCGGTCGTCGGACTCGCTGGACAACTCGGTGCTGCGGACGATCACGGCCTTGAAGCCGGGCGGCCCGCCGCCTTGTGCGCTGGTCAGCTCCTGCACGAGCCCCATCTGCGCCTCGCGCTCCGGCAGGCCGACGGTGCCCGCAAGCGTGGCGGGTGCCTGGCTGATGAGCCGCTGCACCTCCTGCACGGCCTCGCCGCGGCGCTGGTCGTACAGCGAGTTGGCCAGCAGCGCCCGCAACGACAGCCCGAGCAGGAGCAACGCGCCGACCGCGACCGCCGAGGCGAACAGCACGACTCTGGCTCGCAGGTCGAGACGGGGCGGACGGAACCAGCGCACGACACTTCCTCTTCGGGAGATCTACGGCCCGGCCTCGGGGACAAGGCCGGCATCCTCGGTGCCCGTCTCCGGCCCGATGCGGTAGCCGACACCGCGGACCGTCTGTACGACCCGCGGGTTCTCCGGGTCGTCCTCGATCTTCGCGCGAAGCCGCTGCACGTGCACGTTGACCAGGCGGGTGTCGCCGGCGTAGCGATATCCCCACACCTGCTCGAGCAGCACCTCACGAGTGAAGACCTGGCGTGGCCTGCGCGCCAGCGTTGCCAGGAGCTCGAACTCCAGGGGCGTGAGGTTGATCGGCTTGCCGCCCTTGCTGACCTGGTGCGCCATCACGTCCATCTCGATGTCGTGGAAGCGCAAGGTCTCGGCGCCCTCGGTGTCGCGCCGCCGCAGCCTCGCCCGGATCCGGGCCACGAGCTCCTTGGCCGAGAACGGCTTGGTGATGTAGTCGTCGGCACCCGATTCGAGGCCGAGCACGATGTCGACCGTGTCGGTCTTGGCGGTCAGCATCACGATCGGCACACCGGACTCCATGCGCAGCTCGCGACAGATCTCCAGCCCGTCCTTGCCGGGCAGCATCAGGTCGAGCAGCACCAGGTCCGGCTTCGCTTGGTGGAACGCGGCGATCGCCTGGTCCCCCGAGCGCACGAATACGGGCTCGAAGCCCTCTTGTCTGAGGACGATGCCAAGCATCTCCCCCAGGGATGGGTCGTCGTCGACGACCAGGACTCTGCCTCGCAAGCCTCTCGCCTCCTCCCACCGGCAACCGGCCAAGGATGCCATGCCCTTGGGACGGAGGGGAGTCCCCCCGTTGTCCACAGAGCCGTGACCGATCATTGACCGGCTCCGGCGCCCCCACGAAAATGCGCGCGAAGACGGGCATGACAACAGGCCGCAGCAACGATTCAACGGTAGTCGAAGCAGGTCGACGCGCGGATTGCAAGCGGCCGGGCCGACGGTCGAGATCGGAGATGAAGCTGGTGGGCAGTTCACCGCCGCCTCGCGGGCCCGATGACGGGTCATCGGAGGCGGACTCGCCGCATGGTGACGGCCACGACGCGGCCCCGCGCGGGGCTCCCGGCGAGGAGGAATCCGGGTGGGTCGCTCCCGGCGAGGACGAATCCGGGTGGGTCGCTCCCGGCGCCGAGCACACCAGCCGGGGCCGGGAGCCGGGGCCCAGCTCGCGGCCTGGCGAGGCGTCGCCCTGGTCGGGCTGGCAGTCACCGGGGTCGGGCCAGGGCCAGGAGCCGGGGCTGGGCGAGCCGTCGCCGTGGCAGGGATGGGAGCCTTCGGCGCCGACCGCGGGCCAGGGCCAGCGCGAGGCACCGCCGCCGGGCGATCCGTCGCCGTGGTCGGGTGGCGGTGCGCCGGCGTGGGGTCCCCCTCCCCAGCCAGCCTGGGGCGCGAATGCCGGCTGGGGGTCGCCCGGTTACCAGGCCCCGGTGCTGCTACCCAAGGGCGGCAGCGCCCGGACTGGCCCGCTCCCACTGCACCCGATGTCGTTCAGCGACGTCCTCGACGGCGCCTTCCGGTTGCTGAGAGCGAACCTGGCCACGATCGTGCTGGTCACGGCCGTCTTCTTCGTGCCTCTGGAGCTGATCAGCGCGTTTCTCAGTCGCAACCTGTTCGGCGGGCAGAGCTTCCTGCAGGTGCTGCAGGACCCGTCGCTCACCGAGCAGCAGTTCGGCGGAGGGCTGTCCGGGTTGGAGCTGGGCGGGACGGTCGGCGCCCGGCTGCTCGGCCTGCTGATCACCCCGCTCGTCGGTGGCGCGATCACGCAGGTGGTGGCCGCGAGCTACCTCGGACAGCAGCTTTCAGCGGGCGACGCCATCAGGACAATGGGACGCCGGCTCTGGGCACTGCTCGGCGCCGCGATCTTCGTCCACATCGTCGAGGCTGTCGGATTCGTGCTCTGCGTGCTACCCGCGCTGGTCGCGATGGCGTTCCTGATCTGCACCACCCCGGCGGTCGTGATCGAGCGGCTCGGGCCGATAAAGAGCATGCGTCGCTCGTTCGCCCTGGTGCGGCCACGTTTCTGGGCGGTGCTCGGGATCGCGGTGGTGAGCGGCCTGCTCGCCACCCTTCTGAAGAGCGTGCTGGGGACCCCGTTCACGTTCGGGGCGGAGCTGGTGGGGTTTCGGTGGGGCTTCATCCTGCTGGCGATCGGCGCCATCGTGCCGGCCCTGCTCGCCTCGCCCTTCGTGTCGATCGTGGCCACGCTGGTCTATTTCGACGCCCGCATCCGCCACGAGGGCTTCGACCTCCAGATGATCGCCAGGGGGCTCGCCGATGGCGACGCGCCAGCCCGCTGACCCGCCCGGACGCTGGACCGCCGGGCCGACAGGACGCTTGGCCGGCCGGCGGGCCGGGCGCTGGGCCACCGGGCCGACAGGACGCTCCGCCGGCCGGCGGGCTGGGCGCGGATGGGCCGCTGGGGCCGTGACGGCGGGGCTCCTGGTCGACCTTCCGGCGCCGTCGCGCGGCCCTGGAGAGATTCACCGTGCGGTTGACGAGGTGCTCGCGCGGCGGGAGTTCCGGCCGGCGGCCCAGCCACTGCTCGACCGGATCGGGTCGTGGATCCTGACGAGTCTCGGCGAGTTGCTCGCCGCCCTCACGGCGACCACGGCGGGATCGATCATCGGATTGGTCGTCTTCGCCATGATCCTGATCGTGCTCGGCCTGCTGACGGCGCGCTTCGTCCGGACGATGAGCAGGAGTCCCGAGGTGGCCGCCGCGGTGGTGGCGGCGCCGCGGCGCGGCGCCGCCGAGTGGCGCGCGGAGGCCGAGGCGCACGAAGCGTCGGGCGAGTGGCGCCAGGCGGTGCGCTGCCGGTACCGGGCGCTGGTCGCGGACCTGGCCAGCCGCGGCGTTGTCGAGGAGGTCCCCGGCCGCACGTCGGGCGAGTACCGGGGCGAGGTGAGCCGCAACCTGCCCAACGCCTCCGAGGCGTTCGCGGGCGCGACCGAGGTGTTCGACCGGGCCTGGTACGGCCGGCACCCGACCGGTGAGGGCGAAGCGGCCCGATTCCGCAATCTCGCCGGCCGCGTCCTGGAACGGGTGCCGACGTGAAGGGCCGCCGGGTGCTCGTCTGGGGCCTGGTCGTCGCCGGCATCCTGGTCGCGGCGGTGGTCGGGGCCCGCCGGGCCGACCAGGGCCTGCCGCTCGATCCCGACTCGCCCGGGCCGAACGGCACCAAAGCCCTGGTCGAGACGCTGCGGGTGCTGGGCGCCAAGGTCTCCATCGCCAGCGAGCCACCGTCGGGTGGAGGGACCGCGCTGCTGCTTGCCGACGACCTCGACGAGCAGCGGAGAGCGCGGCTGCTGGACTGGGTGCGGCGGGGCGGCACGCTGGTCGTCGCCGATCCGAGCTCACGGGTGACGCCGGTCGAGCCGATCGGCGACACCAGGATCGGCCTGCTCGACGCGGAGCTGGAGCCGCGCTGCGCGGTGCCGGCGACGCGGGACGTGCGGCGGGTATCCGCCCCGGGCGGGGTCGTCTTCACGGTGCCGGCCGGCGCGCAGGGGTGCTTCCCCCGAGACCACGGCGCCTGGCTGGTGGCGCAGCCGACCGGCAATGGCACCGTGGTCCGGCTGGGAGGCGCCGGCGTCCTGGTGAACCGGCAGATCGGTAAGGCGGACAATGCGGTGCTCATCGTCGACCTGCTGTCGCCGACTCCGAACCCCGAGGTGGTGGTCCTGCGACCGCCACCCCCTGGAGGCGGCTCCAAGGGGCTCGGCGAGCTGATCGCGCCGAGGGTCAAGCTCGCGCTCGTACAGCTCGTCGTGGCCTTCCTGCTGCTGGCCCTGTGGCGCAGCCGCCGGCTGGGGCGCCCGGTGACGGAGCCGACGGCGGTCCGCATCCCAGGGTCCGAGCTGGTGGTGGCCGTGGGCAACCTGCTCCAGCGCGCTCGCCACCGCGGACAGGCGGCGGCGCTGCTGGCCGGCGATCTGCGCCGCGGCTTGACCGAACGGCTCGGGCTGCCCGCCGCCGCGCCGCCGGAGCAGGTGGCCGACACCGTCGCCGCCCGAACCGGACTCGACCGTGACCGCGTCCTGGCAGCCCTCCAGCCGCCAACCCCACGAGACGAGGCCGAGCTGGTCGCGCTCGGCCAGACCATCGACACCATTCGGACGGAGGTCTCCAGTGCCCACGGAGCCAGGTAGAAACGGAGGATCGCCCGCACCGGAGAACGGGTCTGGCCAGGCCGACCCGCGGACGGCGGTGCTGCGTGTCCGCCAGGAGATCGCCAAGGCCGTCGTCGGCCAGGACGGGGCGGTCTCGGGCCTGGTGGCCGCTCTGCTGGTACGCGGCCACGTGCTGCTGGAGGGCGTGCCCGGCGTCGCCAAGACGCTGCTGGTCAAGACCCTGGCTCGCACCCTGGACCTGAATTTCAAGCGCGTCCAGTTCACACCGGACCTGATGCCCTCGGACGTGCTCGGCCAGATGATCTTCCAGCAGAGCGACGGCTCCTTCCGCTTCCGCGAGGGACCGGTGTTCACCAACCTGCTGCTGGCCGACGAGATCAACCGAACACCGCCGAAGACCCAGGCCGCGCTGCTGGAGGCCATGGAGGAGCGGCAGGTCACCGTCGAGGGAGAGGGCATCGAGCTGCCGGACCCGTTCCTGGTCGTCGCCACCCAGAACCCGGTCGAGTACGAGGGCACCTACCCGCTGCCCGAGGCCCAGCTCGACCGCTTCCTGTTCAAGCTCGTGCTCCCCTACCCGACGGCCGAGCAGGAGCAGTCGGTGCTGGCCCGCCACGAGGCGGGCATGGACCCGCACGACCTGACGACGCTGGGCGTGCGCGCGGTCGCGGGCAGGGACGACCTGGCCAGCGCGCGCAAGGAGGTGGCCGCCGTCCCGGTGGAGCCGCCCGTGCAGGCCTACATCGTCTCGATCGCGCGCGCCACCAGGGAATCCCCGTCGCTGGGGCTCGGGGTGTCGCCTCGCGGCGCGGCCATGTTGCTGCACGCCGCCAAGGCGTGGGCGTGGCTGGCCGGCAAGCAGTTCGTGACCCCCGACGAGGTCAAGGCGGTCGCCAAGCCGGCGCTGCGGCACCGGATCGAGCTGCGGCCCGAGGTCGAGCTGGAAGGCGTCACGGCCGACGGCGTGCTCGACGGCGTCCTGGCCTCCGTGCCGGTGCCCCGCTGACATGCCGGTCCTCACCTGGCGTCTGGTCGCCGCGGCCGCGGCCGGCTCGGTCCTGGTGCTGCTGCTGCCGTTGCGGACGCCCTGGGGCCTGCTGGCAGTCGACGGTGCCCTGCTGCTGGCCGCGCTGGCCGACTGGCTGCTGTCGACGCGCCCGGCGGAGCTGGAGGTCGAGCGCAAGCTGCCCGGCATCGTCCCGCTCGGCACACAGGCGCGGATCGAGTGGACGGTGGCGCACCGGCGTGACGCGCCGCGACGCACCGGACGGTCGCTGCGGGTGCGGCTGGCCGACGAGCTGGCCCCGTCCCTTGCCGCGGCGACGCGGCGGGCCCGGGTGGCGCTGGCGCCCGGTGGGCGGGCGAGCGCCGCCACCACCATCCGGCCGGTGCGCCGCGGGCGCTTCACCCCGACCGAGATCGTGGTGCGGGTCGAGGGCCCGCTCGGCCTGGTCGCCCGCCAGCGCCGCCGCCGGCTCGAAGGCGTGCTCCGCGTGTACCCGCCGTTTCACTCCAGGGACGAGGCCGAGCTGCGCATCAACAGGGCCAGGATCCTGGAGGTCGGCCTGCGCTCGGCGCAGGGTCGTGGCGGCGGGACCGAGTTCGACTCGCTGCGCGAGTACGGCGTGGACGACGAGTTCCGCCGCATGGACTGGGCCGCGACCGCCCGCGCCAACAAGCCGATCGTCCGTACCTACCGCGCGGAGCGCAACCAGACGGTCCTGCTGCTGCTGGACACCGGCCGCACCATGGCCGGACTGGTCGCCGGTGTCCCGCGGCTCGAGCACGCGATGGACGCGGTGATGATGCTCACGGCCGTGGCGACGCGGCTGGGTGACCGTGCCGGAATGGTGGCGTTCGACGCCGAGGTACGGGCGATGGTCGGCGCCGGCCACGCCCGCGACCAACTCTCCAGGGTCACCGAGGCGATGTACTCGCTCGAGCCCAAGCTGGTCGAGAGCGACTACCGCGGGGCGTTCGCCGCCACCCTGTCCCGCTTCCGCCGTCGCACCATGCTCGTGGTCCTCACCGAGCTCGCGGAGCAGGCCGTGACGCAGAGCCTGGTCCCGGCCCTGCCACTGATCGCGCGCGACCACCTGATGGTGGTGGCGAGCGTCACCGACCCGGAGGTGAGCCAGTGGGCGACCTCCAGTCCGCTGGAGGCGGGCGCCGCCTACCGCAAGGCTGCCGCCACCGCCGCGCTCGCCGACCGCCGGCGCACCGTCGCGCGGCTGCGCGGCCTGGGTGCCGTGGTCGTGGACGCGCCGCCTCGCCGGCTGGCACCCGACCTCGCCGACGCCTACCTGAAGGTCAAGGCGACGGGACGGCTGTGAACGCGACCGGGCTCCAGGGACCGCGATCGTCAAGGCGACGGCGGGAGGCCGGGACGGCTATGAAGGCGACGGGGGCCGGGGACCGGGATCGTCAAGGCGACGGGGAGGCCGTGGCGCGGGGGGTGGGGTCGCGGGCGGGGACGAGCCAGCCGCCCTCGTCCCGCTCGCCGAGGGCTCCGGTCAGGCCGCGGGCGGCGGCTCCACGGCCAAGGGTGAGGGCGTAGGCGAGGAAGGCGATCTCGACGAGGCCGCCGATGCCGACCCGTAGGGCGGTGGGCCAGGGCCTGCCGGTGACGAAGCCCTCGATCGCGCCGGCGACCGCGAACGTGAGGATGAGCCCGACGACGATCACGACCGTGCGTCTGCCCTCCTCGGCCAGGGCCGTCAGGCGTGGGCGGTCATCGGGGTCGATCAACGTCCAGCCGAGGCGCAGACCGGCCGCTCCGGCGATGAAGACGCTGGTCAGCTCGAGCATGCCGTGCGGCAGGACCAACCCCCAGAACTTGGGCTGCTGGCCGACGGCGGCGAACAACCCGAGCGCGATGCCCAGGTTGGCCCCGTTGACGATCAGCACGTACAGCGTCCCCACGCACAGGAGGATCCCGAGCGCGAACGCCACGAATGCGACCTGCACGTTGTTGGAGAACACCGACGCCGCGAACTCGCTGGCCGGCGCGGACGAGTAGTAGGCCTCGAAGTCGTGGTTGACGTACGCCTCCCGGACGGCGGCCGGAGCGGTCGCCTCGACCGCCGCCGGCGAGTTCGCCAGCCAGATCCCGAACCCGACCGCGGGCAGCACGCTGACCAGCGTCGCAACCGCCACGAACCAGCGGATGTGCCAGAGCGCGGCCGGGAAGGTGACGGCGAAGAAGCGCCCGACGGCGCGCAGCGTTCGCGGCCTGGCGCCATAGACGACCGCGCCCGACCTGGCGACGAGCCCGCTGAGCTTGGCCGTCAACGCGGCATCGCGGTAATAGGTCCGGACGTACGACAAATGCGTGGCGACCCGCTGGTAGAGCTGGACCAGCTCTTCGAGCTCGGCCGCGTCCAGGCGACCGGCCCCGCGCTCCGCCCGAACGGTGAGCTGCGCGAGGCGGTCCCACACCGGCGCGTTGCTCGCGATGTATCGGTCGATGTCCACGCCTGGATTCTAGGTCCCGCCGTCACGCGTCGGAGACGGATTAGGCTAAAGGACACGACCTGGCAGCTCCTCGAATGGCGAAAGGCCATCACCATGGCGCAGCTCGAACAGCCTCGCATGGTTACCCCGGAGGCGGTGGCGCTGGAGTTCACCACCGCCAACGTGGGATCGCGCATCCTGGCGTTCGGGATCGACGCGGCCATCCTGGCGGTGGTCGCGTTCCTGGGGATCCTTCCGCTGGCGCTGACCGGCGCCACACTGCCGGACTGGCTGGTGGCCTCGGTCCTGATCATCCTGATTCCCGGTTGGTACTTCGGCTACTTCACGGCCAGCGAGACCCTCTGGAGAGGGCGCACCGTGGGCAAGGCCGCGCTGGGCCTGCGGGTGGTCACCAAGGAGGGAGGGCCTGTCCGGTTCCGGCACGCAGCCATCAGGACGCTGCTGGGGCTGGTGGACTTCGGCATCGGCTCCGGCTTCTTCGCCATCCTGCTCATCCTGCTCACCAGGGACAACCAGCGGCTCGGCGACCTGCTGGCCGGGACGCTGGTGCTGCGGGAGCGCAGCGGCCTGCCCGCGCCAGCTTCCGTCAGCTTCGACGTTCCCGCTGGGTTGGAGTCGTTTGCCGCGGCGCTGGACGTGAGCGGGCTGACGATCGAGCAGTATCAGGCCGTCCGGACCTTCCTGCTGCGCACGCGGAGCCTGCCGCCGCAGCCGCGGGCGAGCCTGGCGTTGCAGCTTGCCAGCCCCCTGGCCGAGCGGCTGCGCCCTCCCCCACCGGCCGGCGTGCCTCCCGAGCTGTACCTCCGCTGCGTGGCCGCGGCGTACCAGCGCCGCCAGCGCCCAGCCGGCCCCGACCCGGCGGCTGGCGTGGAGCATGGCACGCCTGGATCCGCATGGGGCCAGGCTGGCCGCGGACCGGGGCGAAGCGCGGCGGACGGTGAGGCCGCCTTGAGCGGCGCCTCCGCGCCGGCTGGGAGCGCTGGGGGGACGCCGGATAGCTCTGGAGCGGCGCCGAGCGCGCACGACGGCTGGAGCGCTGGGGCGGCGACGCCGGAAAGTTGGGAGGCCGGGCTGGGCGCCCTGGGCCGGGCGCCCGAATCGGGGCGGAGCGGCGAGGCGGCCCAAGATGGGGACGGGTCGTCGGTGGCCCGCGCCGGCGGGGATCGCGGCGAGGGCGGTCAGGGGTTCGCGCCGCCTGGGTGAGGGCGGCCCGGCGTGGTCTGGGGGTCGCGGGTAGGATCGCGCGATGGACGCGATCGAGTGCATCATGACCCGCCGGTCGAGCGCGCGGCTGGTCGAGCCGGCGCCGGCGGCCGGGGACCTGGACGCCCTGCTGAAGGCGGCTGCGGCCGGACCGGACCACGGCCGGCTGCGCCCATGGCGGTTCGTGGCGATTCGGGGCCCGGGCCTGGGGCGCCTGGGCGAGGTGTTCGCCAAGGCGCACGCTGCCCGCGAGCCGACGGCGTCCGCGGCGGAGCTGGAGCGGACGCGCGGCAAGCCGTTGCGGGCACCGCTGATCGTGGCGGTGATCTCCAGCCCCAAGCCGAGTCCGAAGGTCCCGCGCTGGGAGCAGGTGGCCTCGGCCGCGGCGGCGACCCAGAACCTCTGCCTGGCCGCCAACGCGCTCGGCTGTGGCTGCATGTGGCGGACCGGCTGGTACGGCGACGCTCCGGAGGTGCGCGACCACCTCAGCCTGAGCGACGACGAGTCGGTGATGGCATGGGTGTACCTCGGCACCGAGCCGGAAGGCACACGACCACCGCCCCGGCCCGACACCGATCCCACGCCCCTCACCACGCTCCTCGACGACTGAGGACGCGGTCCACCGGCCCGCCGCGCGGCTGGAAACCGGGCCCGCCAGGTGGCGGGCCAGCCACAGGGACCGCCACACGACCCCAGGCCGGGCCAGCCACAGGGACCGCCACACGAGCCGGGTCAGCAACCCGAGGTCGAGGCCCGGTTCGCCGTGGCGGGTGGATCAGGTGCCTTCGGTCCAGGAGTGGAGGTAGCGCTCCTGGGCGGGTGTGAGCGTGTCGATGTCGATGCCCATGGTGGCGAGCTTGACCTTGGCGACCTCGGCGTCGATCTCGGCGGGCACCTCGTGCACGCGGACGTCGAGTTCGTCCTGACGTGAGAGCCACTCGAGCGACAGGGCCTGATCGGCGAAGGACATGTCCATCACGGCGGCCGGGTGCCCCTCGGCGGCGCCGAGGTTGACGAGCCGACCCTCGGCGACGAGGTGGAGGCGGCGGCCGTCGGCCAGCAGGAACTCCTCGACGTTCTCGCGCACGCGGGTGACCGAGGCGGCCAGCTCCCTGAGCGCGACCTTGTCGATCTCGACGTCGAAGTGCCCGGAGTTGGCCATGATCACGCCGTCCTTCATGGCCTCGAAGTGCTCGCGGCGCAGGATGTCGCGGTCGCCGGTGACGGTCACGATCACGTCCGCCTCGCGCACGACCTCTTGCATGGGGGCCACGCGGTAGCCCTCCATGGCGGCTTCCAGCGCGCGCAATGGGTCCACCTCGGTGACGACGACCTTGGCCCCCATGCCACGCGCGCGCATCGCCAGGCCGCGGCCGCAGTAGCCGTAGCCGGCGACCACGAAGGTGGTCCCAGCCAGCAGCAGGTTGGTCGCGCGCAGGATCCCGTCGATGGTCGACTGGCCGGTGCCGTAGCGGTTGTCGAAGAGGTGCTTGGTCGGGGTGTCGTTGACCGCGATGATCGGGTACGCGAGCGCGCCCTCCCGCTCCATCTGCCGCAGGCGGATCACGCCGGTGGTGGTCTCCTCGGTGCCGACCCGGACCTCGGGGAGCTGCTCGCGCCGCCTGGTGTGGAGCAGGGTCACCAGGTCGCAGCCGTCGTCCATGGTCACGTTCGGGTGGGTGTCGAGGGCGGCCTCGAGGTGGGCGTAGTAGCCGGCGGTGTCCACGCCGCGCCTCGCGTAGGTGTCGATCCCGTAGTCCCTGGCGAGCGCGGCGGCGGTGTCGTCCTGCGTGGAGAGGGGGTTCGAGGCGCACAGGGTGACGCTGGCCCCGCCCGCGTGGAGCGTGCGGGCGAGATTGGCCGTCTCTGTGGTCACGTGCAGGCAGGCGGCGATCTTGAGACCGGCGAGCGGCTGTTCCTTCTCGAAGCGGGCGCGGATGTCGCGCAGCACCGGCATGTGCCGGTCGGCCCACTCGATGCGGAGCCGTCCCTCGTCGGCGAGGGCGAGGTCGGTGACGTCGTACGGCAAAGCTCCTCCTTTGGCGGCAACCGGTGCATTCCGCGGGCCCGGTGCGGGTGTGAGTGTGCCGGACTCGGCCCATTGGCTCAAACCGCTGTCCACAGGGCCATCGCGGACGTGGTGCCCCAAAGCATATGGCACGCCGCGTCGTCGCGGCGGATCGGGACGTCGGCGCGCCGACTCGCCACCGCGGGGACGGACAGGGTCGCGGCAGGCCTCGCGCCAGGAGGCCAGGCCCGACCGCGGCGGTCCCGACCCGAACGGCTACCCCGCGGCGTCCGCGGCGGCAATGACGGAGAGGGTGGCCAGGCCCTCCAGGAGCCGGCGGCCGGCAACTTCAGCTCGCGGCGGCAGGAAGCATTGACAGCACGAGGTCGCGCAGGTGCGGGCGCGCTCGCTCGGTGACGGTGAGCACCTCCTGATGGGTCGTCGGCTGGCCGCAGCGGTTGGTGATCACCGAGATCGCGGCAACCTTGAGTCCGTGAGCGCGGGCGGCGATCACCTCGGGGACCGTTGACATGCCCACGGCGTCAGCGCCCCACGAGCGGAACATCGCGACCTCCGCCCTGGTCTCGTAGGACGGGCCGGGCACCGCGATGTAGACCCCTTCGCGCACCGGCATGCCGCGCTCGGCGCCGACCGCCGCGGCCAGCGCGCGCAGCTCCGGATCGTAGGCGTCGATCATGTCGACGAACGCCGGTGCGCCGGCCAGCGGGTTGTCGCCCAGGAAGTTCACGTGGTCGGAGACGACCATGAGGTCGCCGGGGTCGAGGTCGGGGTCGAGCCCGCCGGCGGCGTTGGTGGCCACCAGCGCCACGCAGCCGAGCTGGGCGGCGACCCGGACGGCGAAGGCGACCTCGCCTGCCGTGTAGCCCTCGTAGGTGTGGACCCTGCCGGCCATGGCGACCACGGGGACGCCAGCCAGCCGCCCGAAGTGCAGCTCGCCGGCGTGACCGGCCACGCGTGGCACCGGCAGGCCCGGGACCTCGGCGGCGTCGACGCGAACGGCGCCCTCGACCTCGCGGGCGAGCCCACCGAGCCCGGAGCCGAGCACGACCGCCACCGCCGGCCGCTCGACCAGCCGCGGCCGGATCGCCCGCGCCGCGACCACGACCGTCTCCGACCCGGGGAGCTGGACGATGCCGTCGGCCACGGGCTCAGCCACCCGAGCCGGCGGCGAGCACCGCCTTGAGCCGGAAAATCGTGTCGATGGGTGTGGGGTCGACCCCACGCGCGAGGCCCAGGTAGACGCTGAGGTGGTCGACAAAGGCCATCAACCGGGCGAGCCGCACCATGGGCGGCCCGGAGCCGGCGTTCCGCAGGACCGGATTGTCGACGCCGAGCGCCTCGCAGGCGGCGATCACGCGACGGGCGTCGCGCTCGTGCTCGCCGGGTCGGTCGCGGAGCAGGACCAGCTCGCGGCCAGGCCCGAGCCCGCCCTCCAGGCCCATGATGTCGTTGTGGTTCGACTCGGGGACCGGTGCCGAGGTGGCGGTGATCTTGGCGTTCTCGTTGCACTGGGTACGCAGCCTGGTGGCGGCGACGGCGCCGAGCTGCCCGGTGCCCCAGATCACCGGCAGCTTGCCGAGCAGCCGCAGGGCGGCCTGCTTGGCCGGGTTGGACTCCCTGGGGACGCTGGGGGCGAGCAGCCCCGCCTCGTCGTCGAGCGCGTCCGCGGCGGCGCGCACCTGCTCGGCGATCGGCTCCAGCACGCCGGTGGCGGAGGCGGCCATGCAGACCGGAACGGCCAGGGACCACAACGCGGCGCGGGGCATGCGGCCGGGCGCGACCGTGACCACCGGCGCGCCATGCTGGCGGGCCAGCTCCTCCAGGCGGCCGCCGGAGCAGACCGCCACCAGCCGAGCCCCGGCGGAGAGGCCCTCCTCGACCGCGGCCAGGGTCTCGTCGGTGGTTCCCGAGTAGGACACCGCCAGCAGCAGGGTGGACGGGCCGACGAAGCCGGGCAGGCGGTCGCCCTTGACGCTGGAGACCGGCACCGGCGAGCTGAAGAAGGCCAGAGCGCTCAGCACGTCCCCGGCGATGCCGGAGCCGCCCATGCCGGCCACCACCACGGAGCCCGGCTCCTCGCCTGCCAGGGGTGCCTCCTGGGCGGCGGCCAGGGCGGCGCGCGCCTGCTCGGCGGCGGAGGCCACCTGCCCGAGCATCCCGCCGGGGTCGAGGGCGGCCAGCGCCGCCGCGTCGTCGAGGTCCACCGCCGGGCGCACGGCGCCCGCACCGCCCGCCGGGCCCGCGGCGGCACCGCCCGCGGCGGTCCCGGTATCGCCCGCGGCGGCACCGCCCGAGCTGGTCCAGGCACCGCCCTCGGGGTCCTGGGCGCCGTCCAGCCGCACGGCACGCTCCGAAACGCCCACCTGCTCAGGCGTCACGGCTTCTCTGCTTCGTCGACCAGCATGATGGGGATGTCGTCGCGCACCGGGTAGCGGTAGTGGCAGCTCTGGCACTCGATAACCTGGGACGCCTCGAGGTACTCGACCTCGCCCCGGCAGTTCGGGCAGGCGAGGATGCTCAGCAGCTCGACGCTCAACGGCATGGGTTTCTCTCCTCAATAGGCTGCGGCCCCGCGCGCGCGGCGCCGGTCTCGACTCGCGGTCAGGCCGGCTCGCCGCCGACCATCTCGAGCACTTCGTCGCGCACCCGGGCCATCTCTTCATCGGTGATGGCCTCGACGTTGAGGCGCAGCAGCGGTTCGGTGTTGCTGGGGCGCAGATTGAACCACCAGTCCGGGGTATCGATGGTGAGCCCGTCGGTCCAGTCGCGCTGCTCTGGCGGGTAGTGTTCCGCCACCCGCTGGATGACCGCCTTGGGGTCGGTGCCCTCGACACGGCGGTTGATCTCCCCCGAGTCCGCGTACTTGCGGTAGGGGGCCAGCACCTCGGAGAGCGGCCGGTCCGCGCGCGACAGGACCTCGAGCACGACCAGCGCGGCGATCAGCCCGGAGTCGGCGCGGTAGTTGTCACGGAAGTAGTAGTGCCCAGAGTGCTCGCCACCGAAGATCGCGCCCGTGGAGGCCATGACCGCCTTGATGAACGAGTGGCCGACGCGCGTGCGCACCGGGTGGCCGCCGGCGGCGCGGATCGTCTCGGGCACGATCCGCGAGCAGATCAGGTTGTAGAGCACGGTCGCGCCGGGCTCGCGCTCGCACATGGTCCGGGCAACCAGCGCGCACACCAGGCTCGACTGGACGATGCCGCCGCGCTCGTCCACCAGGAACACCCGGTCGGCGTCGCCGTCGAACGCCAGGCCGACGTCGGCGCCCTCGGCCACCACCCGCTGCCGCAGGTCCTGGAGGTTGCGGGGATTGATGGGGTCGGCAGGATGGTTGGGGAAGGTGCCGTCCAGCTCGAAGTACATCGGCACCAGATCGAACGGCAGCCCCTCGAAGATCACCGGCAGGACGTGGCCGGCCATGCCGTTGCCGGCGTCGGCCACCACCTTCAGCGGCCGCAGCGCGCCCTTGTCGACGAACCCGCGGACGTGGTCGGCGTAGCGCGTCACCAGGTCCTGCCCCTGGTGCACCTGCCCGCGCGCGGGCGCGTCGCCGACCGGCTCGCCCCCGGCGACCATCCGCTTCAGGTCGGCGAGGCCGGACTCCTGTCCCACCGGCACGGCGCCGGGCCGGCAGAACTTCAGGCCGTTGTACTGCGATGGATTGTGCGAGGCGGTCAGCATGATCCCGGCCACGTCCAGGGCGCCGGACACGTAGTAGAGCATGTCGGTCGAGCACAGCCCGACGCGGATGACGTCGGCGCCGCGGCTGGTCGCACCGTCGCTGAGCGCGGCCGCCATCGGCTCTGAGGACGGCCGCATGTCCTGGCCGATCGCCAGCGAGCCGGCGCCGGTGAGCTCGATGAAGGCCCGGCCGATCCGCCGCGCGAGGTCCTCGTCGAGCTGCTGGGGATAGAGCCCGCGGACGTCGTAGGCCTTGAACACCTGGTCGAGGTCGGCGGGCACCGGGCGACTCCTTGCGGTGGGGAGGCTCTGGAACGGACCGCCGCGACCGCTGACGGGCGCGGCCTCCACGGCGATGCCAGGCGCGCATTGTACTCGTTCGCAGGTGCCCGCTCCTCGTGCACGGAGCAGCCGTGTCACATATATCGTTGCACCGTCCGACACGATCGAGGAGGTTCCCGGATGGCGCGCTCGCGGCATGCCCGCAGGCCACCGCGGCCGCGCCTGACGCTGCCGGAGGTGCAGCCGCCGGGCACGGGAGAGAGCACCTTCATGCGGTTGGTGGAGGCCGCCGTCGCCTCGATCCCGCCGGAGTTCCGCAAGCGGCTGGACAACGTGGAGTTCGTGGTCGAGGAGATCCCGCGTGGCGACGAGGTGCCTGGCGAGGGCATCCCGCTCGGTCTCTACCAGGGCGTGCCGCTCACCGAGCGCGGCTCGGGCTACTACGGCGCCCTGCCGGACCGGATCGTGATCTTCCGCAGGCCGATCGAGGCCAGGGCTCGCTCCGACGCGGCGCTGGCCGCGCTGGTCCGCGAGGTCGTGCTGCACGAGGTGGGGCACTACTTCGGCATCGACGACGACCGCCTCGACGAGCTGGGCTGGTAACGGCGGGCCGCGCCAGCCCAGACGGCCCCCACGGCCCAACCGGTCCTGGGCCAGGGCGGCCCCAGGCGGCCCCCACGGCCCAGGCTGCGCGGCCGCGGCGGGTGCGACCCGGTCAGGCGGCGGCCTGGCCGGCCACGATCGGACCGCCGGCGGGGACGCCGCCGATGTCCGCCCCGGGGATGGCCAGCCCCCCGCCGAGGGGGGCGACCAGCAGCCCTGGCTGGTCGGCGGCGACCTCGAGGGTCTTGGCGCCGGAGGGGACCTGCCGCACGACCACCTTGCCGGGGTCGACCTTGACGGCTCCGCCCCTGGTGTCGGCTCCGGGCCGGCCGAGCTGCGCCGACACCGGCCCCTTCCCGAGGTTGGCGAGCACCACCTGCCGGGAGGCCGGGATCGCCGGCACGAACCAGCTCCGGTCGGAGCCACCGGTGCCAAGGTCGAGGTAGGTCACGTCGCCGGCGGCCGTCGGCGTGCTGACCCGCAGCGCCGCCACGAAGTTGGCGCCGTCCCGTGAGCTGATCCGCAGCGCGAACGCCCCTGAGCCGCGGCTCTGCAGCGGCGGCACCTGGATGGCCGCCGACGACCCTCCCGGGATCGGGTTGTCGAAGTCGTTGCCCGGCTTGAAGGTGCCCTGATCGGTGGAGACCGAGACCGACACCGACAGCGGGCTGGCCGAGGGGTTGGTGATCAGCACCGAAGTGCTGCGGTCGGCGCCGGCGAGCCCGCCCGCGAACGTCCACTGCGAGCGCGTGGTGGGCTGGCCCGGCACGAAGATCTTCTGCTGGTCCTTCTGGGAGATGACCGCGCCCGCGACAACGCGGCCCGACTTGGCGATCACCTCGATCGCCGGCTTGAGCGCGATCAGCTCGCCGTTCGACAGGGTCTGGACCTTGGCGGAGCGCGGCGGGACGAACAGCTCGGCGGCGGCCGCCAGCGCCCCCTGGTTGACGTGCGGCACCAGGTCGACCACTGCCGGGTCGTTGTCAGGATTGGCCACGACCACGGTGGTGCTGGCGCCGAGGCTGGTGTCGGCCGCCGGGATCCACCAGCGGTCGGTGGGGCCGGCGGCGCAGCTCGCCTGCGCGCCGGAACCGACGGCGATCGGGGCGCTGAACGCCTCCACCTGCAGGTAGCCCGGCTGTTTGGGCGCGGCCACGTTGATCGTCCGCAGGCCGCCGGGCTCCAGCGGCTTCTGTGGGGTCTGGGAGGCGCCGGCGCCGCCGACGACCGTGGTCCGCAAGGTGGCGGGATTACCGCCGACGTTGGCCATGCCGATGGAGGCGTTCTGGTTGGGTAGCAGCGGGCAGATCCAGCGCGCCGAATACGGGGCGGCGGTCGCTGGGGTCGCCGGCGGCTTGGTCTTGGGCAGGGCGCTGGTCACGACGCCGAGCCCGGTGGTGGCCAGGACCAGGATCGCGGCCAGTCCGACGGTGGTGCGCGCCAGGCCGGTAGGGACCTCGAACTTCGGCAGGGTGGGGAGCTGGCGGCCCTGGTGCGGGGAGCGGGAGCTGCGCACGCCCCGGTCGGCCCGCGACGACGCCTCGTGCCCGGCCGTGGCCGCCCTGGTCTGGCGGGCGCCTCCGTTGGTCAACGGCGCGGGGAACTCTCCGGTCGAGCCGCGCCGCTCTGGCCGCACCGGCTCGAACGCGCCGGTGGCGCCGGGCGGCCGCTCGCCCCGGACGGCGTCGAACGGTCCCGTGGTGCCGCCGGGGCGGCTCGGCCCCTCCGGGATGCGCCCGAACGGTCCCGTGGTCCCGCCGGGCCGGGTGGGGCCGCCTTCCGGGATCCGGTCGAACGGGCCGGTGGTGCCACCGCCACCCGGCCCAGGGCCACCACCCGGCCCAGGGCCGCCGCCAGGCAGAGGGCCACTGCCGCCGGGCCGGGGACCGGTCCCGGGCCGCGTGGCACCGCTGCCCGGGATCCGCCCGAACTGCCCAGTCGTGCTGCCGGGATGGTCCGGACCGCCGCGTGCTGTGGGCCCTGCGCCGGGACGACCGCCAGGGCCGCCAGGGCCGCCCGCACCGCCCGGCCCGCCGGCGCCAGGGCCACCACCGGCGCCTCCCGGGCCGCCGGGGCCAGGGCCGCCACTGGCGCGAGGGTCGCCGGCGCCAGGCCCACCACCGGCGCCACGGTCGCGGGCGCGAGGGTCGCCCCAGCCGGCTCTGCGAGGGTCGCCCGGCTCGGGCGGACCGGACGCCGGCGGCCTGGGCGCGGCCGGCTCCGGAGAGGCCTGGCCGGGCACGGCGGAGCCGGGACCGGCGGCGGGCGGGCCGGAAGCGCCCTGTCCGCGCGAGAAGGGCCAGGGGCCGCGCCGCTTCTGCTGGTGACGCGCGGCACGGTTGGGGATCGGCCCCTGGCGCTGCTGGTCGGGCGCCGCGTAGCCGTCGGTTGGCTGCTCGGGCCGGGCAGCCTCCGGCGGAGGCTCCGGCGGCCTGGCCTGTGGCCACCGTGGCGGTGGCGACCCCCAGGCTGTGCCCGGAGGCGGCGGCCCTGGTGGCGGCGGCGTCGCCGGGTCCGGCTCGAACGCGCCGGTCCGGTCCGGCGGCACGCCGTAGGGGTCGCCCGGCTGCGCGTACGGGTCGCCCGGCGACTGGAACGGGTCGTCGAACTGGAACGGGTCGTTGGGGGTCCCGAACGGGTCGAGGTCGGGCCGGAGCGGGTCGCGCAGGGGTCGCTGCGGCTGGAATGGGTCCTCCTCCTCGCCGAACGGATCGAACGGGACGTCGTCGTGGTCGTCGGACCGGCTCATCGCGCACCTCCTCGCGCCGTCAGGGTCGCCAGCCGCAGATCAGTGGTCGTGGTGTCGTCCAGCGCCATCGGCGCCACCGGCGGCGCGACCTTGGTGGGCCGCGCCATGGTCGCCAGTGCCGTCAGCACGAGCAGGCCCTCCAGCAGCAGGAAGACCATCCGCCGCTGCTGCCCGCTGCGCTGCACCACGACGGCTCCGCCGCTGGTCCCGGCGGGCAGCTTGAAGCCCTGCGCCCAGCCGAACACGGTGGTCGGCTCCAGCGCGGTGCCACCGGCCGAGGCGCGCCAGGCCCGGTCCGCGGGCACGGGCAGCACCAGCGTCGCCGAGCCCGAGCCGGCGCTCTCGGTCGTCGCCGCCTTCGTCTCGGGCGCCGCCAGCGTCTCGGTCGCGCCCTGCACCTGGCCCGTGGCGCGGGCGGGCAGCTCGACCCCGCTGCGGCCGCTGAAGACCGCGTCGACCCCTGGCACGCGCACCAGCGCCGGGCCGGTCAGCACGCCGCGCACCTCGGCGGGCGGCTCGCCCTGGATGATCCAGGCGCTCGGCTCGGTCACCGGCCCCTGGAACAGGCCGGCCTGGTCGGTCGGGCGCGAGCGCAGCTCCTGCTGCCTGGCCACCAGGTCGACCAGGCGGTCGGCCTCGGGCCCCGGCCGCACGGCGAGGTAGCCGACGCCGAAGAGCTGCAGCATGGAGCCGGCCTCGTGGGTGCGCGCCTCCATGATGTCGGTCACCACCGACTGGAGTGCTCTGCGCGCCCGGTCGTCGCCGAGCCGTCCGGAGTCGAGCACGGTGCGGCCGCCGGAGCCGGTCACCGAGAAGTCGACGCCGTGGTCCGCCCTGCCGGCCAGCCACAGCACACGGCCCTCGGTCTGGCGGACGGTCGCCGGCAGCGACGGTGAGCCCACCGACCTGATCGGCGACCACGACCCGCGCACCAGGACACCGGCGAGCAGCACGCTGGTGGCCAGCGCGAGCAGGGCGAGCACCGCCGCGGCCGCGCGCCGCAGGCCCGCACCGCCCTGGCCGAGGGCGGTGCCGAGGCCGGCCAGCGCCAGGCCGGTGGCGGCGGCCCAGCAGACGGCTCCCGGGATCATCAGGCCCGCCGGCCACTCCGTGGCGATCCTGGGTGGCAGGCCGTGCGCCTGGAGGGTGGCGGCCGTGCAGGCGGCCAGCATCCCGACCAGCAGGAAGAAGGTCTGCCGCCGGTAGCCGACGGGGACGAAGAAGAGCGCAGCCAGCCCGAGTGCCGGGTACAGCGGCCCGATCAGCGCGGCGGCCGCGCCGCCTGGCAGCCCTTGTCCACCGGGCCGGAGCTGGAGCAGGTCGGCGAAGCCGGGTGTGGCCAGCGCCGTGCCGGTGCTGCGCAGCGCGGCGCCGGTGAGGATCTGGCCGGTGAAGGGGAACTGGAGCAGCAGCGCGCCCACGAAGCCGCCGCCGAGCAGCAGGGACCGGCGGACGGCCGGGGCGTGATCGTCGGCCCGCGCCAGCACCACCGCCGCCAGGACGGCCACCGCCACGACCACCAGCAGCACCACCGCGGCCGGCGGGTACATGGCGACCGCCACGGCCCCCAGCACCAGGAAGCGCAGCGCGGGACGCCACGGCTCGCGCGGTTGCTCGCTCCGCAGGGCCAGCACCACCTGGGCCAGCGCCGGCGGCGCGACCACCAGGAAGGCGAGCTCGCCGAGCCGCCCCTGGGCCAGCGCGCCGATCGCCAGCGGCGAGCTGGCGTACAGCAGGCCGGTGACCGCGCGGGCGGTCAGCGAGGGCACCAGCACGCGCAACGCCCTGGTACAGGTGGCCGCGGCCAGCGGCAGCGCCAGCCACAGCAGCAGCTTCTGCGCGAGCAGCGCCTTGTCGAGCGTGACGGTCGCCAGCCCGCCGAGCAAGGCCAGCGACGGCGGCGCCGCGGTGGTGGAGCCGAGGCCGCCCTGGTGGAAGGCGGCCACGAACTCGCGCAGGAAGTCCTGGCCGGCGACCGGGAACATGCCCAGCGCGCCCCCGGCGATGGCCGGCGCGAACATCAGCGAGCGGAGCGAGACCAGCATCAGCAGCGCGAAGCCCGCCACGGCAAAGGCCACGGGGTGGCTGGCGATGATGCGGCCGACCTGCGCACCGGGCGCCGGCATGTCCGGGTCGTCGGCGCCGCTGGGCGCCTGGGCCACGTGCTCGCCGACCTCGCCGTAGCCCAGTTCGAGCATTCCGCGCAACAACGCGCGCAGCGGTTGGCCGCCGGGAGCCCGCAGGCTGGCGAGCGCGGCGTCGTCGATCTTGCGGCGGCGCTGCAGCCGCCGCCGGTGCACGATCGTGACCGGCAGCTCCTTCACGTTCCAGCCCCACGCCCACAGGATCTGGAGGGCGTCGCCGGGCCGCCCTGTGAGTGCCAGCCCGAGCGCCCGCAGCGCCCCGCCGAGGATCGCCAGCAGGAACATCAGCGGCAGCCGCCGCAGCGAGGTCGCCTTCAGCAGCGCCGCCATGGTGTGGCGCTCGGTCAGGTACCTCGGGTGGCTGACGGCCCGGTCCTTGCGGGCGCGCGAGGTGGCCGCCGCGAAGTGGCGCACCCTGGCGCTCGGCACCACCAGCACCCGTCCGCCGTGCAGGTGCATCCGCCAGCACAGGTCCAGGTCGTCGCGGAAGGCCGGCATGCGCTCGTCGAACCCGCCGACCTGCAGCAGCGCGCCGCGGCGGATCATCATGCCGGCGCTGGAGACGAAGAAGGCCTCGCGGACCTGGTCGTGCTGTCCCTGGTCGATCTCGTCGTCCTCGACCGGCGAGACCGCCCTGCCGGTGCGGTCGATCGACCAGCCGACCTCCTGGAGGCGGCTGGGGTTGGACCACGACAGCAGCTTCGGGCCGAGGATCGCGGCGCTTGGCCGCGAGGCGGCCTCCGCGAGCAGGCGCTCCAGCGCGTCCTGATCGGGGGCGGAGTCGTCGTGCAGCAGCCACACCCAATCCATGCCCGCGGCCCTGGGATCGCGCAGGGCGGCCATCACCGCACGGCCGAACTGGCCGCGGACCGCCAGCACCGCGTCCTCGCCGAGGCGGGAGCGTGCCCATTCCGAGCTACCGTCGGTCGAACCCGTGTCGACGACCACCACGTCGTCGATCGGTCGGGTTTGCTTGGCAAGCCCGCGGAACGTCTCCCGCAGGAATGGCCGCCCGTTGTGGCAGACGACCACGGCAATCACGCGGGGTTCGTTGCTCGGCACGACCTTCCTCTCGATGTGGCCCTTGGGGGGAGAGCCATGGGAAATGCCCGTAGGGTCGTCGCCTCCCCACGGGCTCCGCGCATGCTAACACGCAGCGCCGCATCAAAGAAAAACAGGGCAGTCCAGGCGAGGTATCCGCAGGTCTGCAGCCCCCCCGCCGCCTCGGGCGGCCTCAAGGCCGCCGCCACCCGAGGAAAGGGACGTACGAACCCGGGCGGGGAGTCGGCCGAAGCTTGCGACGCTTCCGCCGGCTGCGACCCGCCCCGGAGGGCGGCATCCCTGCTCAGTGCGGGTGACCGCGGGGGATTGGAGCGCAGGGACGCCCGCGGGAATCCTCTAGCAGGCGCGCTTCTTCAGGCGGCGCCGCTCACGCTCGCTCATCCCACCCCAGATTCCGAAGCGTTCGTCGTTGGCCAAGGCATACTCGAGGCATTCGACTTGGACGACGCAGGTCTGGCAAATGCGCTTGGCGGCTCGGGTAGAACCTCCCTTTTCAGGAAAAAAGCAATCAGCGTCTCTGCCACGGCAGGCTGCCCGCTCATACCAGGGCTGCGGCTCGACACGAAAGACCGTGGTCGTGGTCATCGCGGTCATCGCTCCTCCCTCGCTGCCAGCTTTCATGGCAGTCGGTCGAGCGTTGGCTTCCCCGAACTGCACCACGGTAATTACATCGGTGAGATTCCGCACCCCCTTGAGGTAGAAGCGCGCAGCCGAAGCCGTCTTTTTCGCAGCCGGGGCAGCCGTCGATAGTCACTCGTAGCCCTTTACCACCCCATTAGCCTGTTGGCGGACAAATCGGTTAGCCTTCCCAGCTGGCGTGCAACGGGGCTCATAAGGGTCCCGGGGGGCGGAAAGCCAGGCCGGTGCCGGGGACCGATCTCCCGCGCCGTCCAGGCCCCAGGGACCCGGATCCCCGCGCCGTCCAGGCCGCGGGACCCCACCTGCCCGGGCCGAGGCCAGGCCTGCCCCGGCGGCCCCCCTGTGGATAGCGCGGAGCTTGCCCCTCGGGCTCTCGCTATGCTGGAGCCCCACCCCAATCGAGCCAATGGAGATGACGGACCATGCTCGTCGCGCTCGCCGGTGGGGTCGGCGCGGCCCGGTTCCTGCGAGGCCTCATCCGCGTCCACCCGCCAGCCGACATCCTGGTCATCGGCAACACCGGTGACGACCTGCGCGTGCACGGGCTGGCCGTCTCGCCGGACCTGGACTCGGTCGCCTACACGCTGGCGGGACTCTCGGACGAGGAGCGGGGCTGGGGCCTGGCGAGCGAGACGTGGAACGTGCTCGGCGCGTTGGATCGGCTCGGCGAGCCGAGCTGGTTCAGCCTCGGGGACCGCGACATCGCGACCCACCTGCTGCGGAGCAGGCTGCTCGCCGAGGGCGCGACCCTCACAGAGGCCACCGCCGAGGTCTGCCGCCGGCTCGGCGTGCCCGTGCGGCTCGTGCCGATGAGCAACCAGCGCGTCGAGACGCGCGTCGAGGTCGACGGCCCGGATGGTCTGGAGGACCTCGGCTTCCAGGAATACTGGGTCGCCCGCCAGGCGCGGGATCCTGTGCGGCGCGTCACCTTCGCCGGCATCGAGCGGGCGCGGCCGGCGCCGGGCGTGCTGGACGCCATCCGCGGGGCCGAGGGGATCGTGCTCTGCCCCTCCAATCCGGTGGTCTCGGTCGCGCCGATCCTGGCCGTGCCCGGCGTGCGCAGCGCGATCCAGAACACCGCCTGCCGGACGGTGGCGATCACACCGATCATCGGCGGCGCGCCCGTGCGCGGCATGGCCGACAAGTTGCTGCCCGCCTGGGGCGTCGAGGTCTCGGCCCGCGGCGTGGCCAGCCTGTACGGCGGCCTGGCCGATGCCTTCGTGCTCGACCAGATCGACCAGACGCAGGCGAGCGACGTCGCTGCGCTGGGCCTGGCGGCGATCGTCGCGCCGACGCTCATGCGCACGATCGAGGACGCGGCCGCGCTCGCCAAAGTCGCGCTGGACGCCCTCCATACGCCGGGCGGGGCCGGACGGTGAGCCGGTACAGCGCGGGCGGGGCGAGCGGGGCGAGCGGCGAGGCCCGCGGAGACCCGGCGGGCGGGGTGGTGAGCCCGCTGGAGGTCGTGCCGCTGCCAGGGCTGCCCGAGATCCGTCCTGGCGACGAGCTGGCACCGCTGCTGCTGGAGGCGGTCCACGCCGCCGGGCTGCGCCTTGCCGACGGCGACGTGCTGGCGGTGACCTCCAAGGTGGTCGCCAAGGCCGAGGGCCGGCTGGTGCCGCTGCCGGCCGCCGAGGCCGAGCGCGAGCGGGTCCGCGGCGAGGTGGTGGCGGCCGAGACGGTACGCGTGGTGGCCCGCCGGGGCGCGATGGTCATCGCCGAGACTCGACACGGGCTCGTCGGCGCCAACGCCCTGATCGACGAGTCCAACGCCGGCGGCGACGCTCTGGTCCTGCTGCCGGAGGACCCCGACGCCTCGGCGGCGCGGCTGCGCGCGGCCCTTGCCTCTCTGGACGGGCACGACGTCGCGGTGGTGGTCACCGACACGCTCGGGCGTCCCTGGCGGCGCGGCCAGACCGACGTGGCGGTGGGCATGGCCGGCATGGGCGCGCTGGAGGATTACCGCGGCAGGCTCGACGGCGACGGCCGCGTGCTGGAGGTCACCGAGGTGGCGGTGGCCGACGAGGTGGCAGCGGCCGCCGACCTGGTCAAGCGCAAGCTGGCCAGGGTGCCGGCCGCGCTGCTGCGCGGCGTGCCGCTCCCCCCGGGCCAGGGCCGCGCCGGTGACCTGGTCCGCCCGCCGGCCGAGGACCTCTTCCGCACCGGCTCCGGTGCCGAGGACCTGGTGGCCTTCCTGGAGGGCCGGCGCACCCGCCGCCGTTTCCTGCCCGACCCGGTGGACCCCGGCGCCGTCGAGCGGGCGGTGCTGGCCGCCATGACCGCGCCGTTCCCGCACCACACCCGGCCGTTCCGCGTGGTCGCGCTGGACTCGGGCGAGGGCCGCAAGCGCTACCTCACGCGGATGGAGTCCGCCTGGCGGCAGGACCTGGCCGGCGACGGCACGCCCGCCGAGGTGATCGAGCGGCGCATGGCGCGCTCCTGGGCGCTGCTCGGCAGCGCGCCGGTGCTGCTGGTGCCCTGCCTGGCACCCGGTGGCCGGCACGACTACCCGGACGAGCGCCGGCGCCGGGCCGAGGCTGCCATGTTCGAGCTGGCCGCCGGCGGTGCCGTGCAGACCCTCCTGCTGGCCCTGCACGCGCAAGGGCTGGGGGGCGCCTGGATCTCCTCCAGCCTGTTCTGCCAGGAGGTCGCGGCCGGGGCGTTGGACCTGCCGGACGGCTGGCTGCCGCTCGGCTCCGTCGCCGCCGGCCATCCCGACCCCGGCGACCGCCCGCGACCACGCCCACCCCTGGACCTCGGCGACCTCATCCTGCGCCGCTGAGGCGGCCCGGCCCGGGGGCCGGCGGGCCGCAGAGGGCCGGCGGGCCACGGGAGAGCCGGGGGCGGGAGGGGCCCGCCCCGGTCAGCGCGCGCCGATAAGGTGCTTGATCGGCTCGATGGCGAAGTAGATGACGAACACCAGGCTGACGCCGATGAGCAGCGGGTGCAGCTCGCGAACCTTCCCCTTGGCCAGCTTGAGCAGCGCGTAGGTGATGAAGCCGGCGCCCACCCCGTTGGTGATCGAGAAGGTGAACGGCATCAGCACGATGGTGAGGAAGGCGGGCAGCCCGACCTCGATGTCGCCCCAGTCGATGTCGCGGATCAGCGTCAGCATGAAGAACCCGACCAGCACCAGCGCCGGCCCGGTCGCCTCCGGTGGGATCACCCCGGCCAGCGGCGACAGGAACAGGCACAGGGCGAACAGCACCGCCACCACCGCCGAGGTGAGCCCGGTGCGCCCGCCTGCGGCGATGCCCGAGGCAGCCTCGATGTAGCTGGTGTTGGACGACGCGGAGGCAGCGCCGCCGGCCGCGGCGGCCATCGAGTCGACCACCAGCACGCGGTTGATCCTCGGCAGGCGCCCGTTGCGGTCGAGCAGGCCCGCCTCGTCACCCAGGCCGATCACCGTCCCCATGGTGTCGAAGAAATCGCTGAGCATGACCGCGAACACGGCGACCAGGGCGGAGATCACCCCGATCGTCGAGAAGGCGCCCAGCAGCGAGAAGTCGCCGAGGAGGCTGAAGTCTGGGGTGCCGACCAGCTTGTGGGGTACGGCGGCGACCGCGCCGCCCGGCCACAGCTTGAGGCCACCCGCCTCGTTGAGGATGATCGCCAGCACGGTGCTGGCCAGGATCCCGAGCAGCAGCGCCGCCCGCACCCGCATGGCCACCAGGATCACGGTCAGCAGCAGGCCGACGATGAACACGGTGACCTTGAGGCCGTTGATGGTCGCCAGCGCGACGGGGGTGGCCGGGCTCTGCGGCCGCACCACGAAGCCGGCGTCGTAGAAGCCGATGAAGGCGATGAACAGGCCGATGCCAACGCCGATGGCCTTCTTCAGCGACAGCGGGATGGCCTCGAGCACCGCCTCGCGCAGCCCGGTCAGCACCAGCACGGTGATGATCAGGCCCTCCAGCACGATCAGGCCCATCGCCTCCGCCCAGGAGAGCCCCTGGCCGGCCACGAAGGTGAAGGCCACCACGCCGTTGATGCCGAGGCCCGCCGCCAGCGCGAACGGGTAGTTGGCCCACAGCCCCATCGCCAGCGTGGCGACGGCGGCGACCAGTGCGGTGGAGGTGAGCACCGCCCCGGCTGGCAGGCGCCGCCCGCCGGGGTCGGCAACGGCGCCGAGGATCGACGGGTTGAGGAACAGGATGTAGGCCATGGTTATGAAGGTGGTGAGCCCCGCCACCATCTCGGTGCGCAGCGACGACCCTCTGGCCCGGTAGCCGAAGAACCGGTCGAGTCTGCGGTCCGCGCCGCCTCGCTCTTCTTCTCTCTGCGCTGTGGTTGTCATGGCTTCTCCCGAAATGACGGTTGCCGCGCCGGAGCGTAGCAGGTCAGCCTTGCCGGTTGGATGCCGCCGTCCGCTATGCTGACGCCCGAAGGGGAGTAGTCCCGAAACGGCTGGTCGACACGCTGGCGCTCGCGCCCGGCCAGCCGGCCCGGCGTTGGACGCCGGGCGGACGAGACCTTCGGCCCTGACACCAGTTTCTGGGAGTCGGGCCGGAGGCCAGCGCTCCTCCCGCCCGGTTCCACCAGCGGGAGGCTCTCTTGTTCCTGGACGCGCTGCTGATCAGCTTCGGCGTGATCTTCGTCGCCGAGCTCGGCGACAAGAGCCAGCTCATGGCACTGGCGTTCGCGACCCGCTACCGGGCGCTGCCGGTGCTGGCCGGCATCGCCGCCGCCACCGCGGTCGTGCACCTGGTCTCGGTGGTGGCGGGGGCGCTGCTCGGCGCGGCGCTGCCGGCGCGGCCGGTGAACCTGCTGGCGGGGCTGGCGTTCCTGGCGTTCGCCGCGTGGACGCTGCGCGGCGACGCGCTCAGCGAGGACGAGGCCGCCCGAGCCAGGCGGCGGTCGACCGGCGGCGCGGTGCTCGCCGCTGGCATCGCCTTCTTTCTCGCCGAGCTCGGGGACAAGACCATGCTGGCCACCATCACGCTGGCCACCCGCGAAGGTCTGGTCGGGACCTGGCTCGGCTCGACCCTCGGCATGGTCGCCGCCGACGCCATCGCCATCCTGATCGGCCAGCAGCTCGGCAAGCGCCTCCCCGAACGCGCCGTGCGCATCGGCGCCGCCTCCTCCTTCGTCGTCTTCGGCGCGCTGCTGCTCGCCGAGGCGGCTCGGGGGTAGGGCAGGTTGCGCTCCCTGGCGGCCGGGAGGCAGCTACACGCGGATGGCGCCGGGGGGGAGGTGCACGCCGGGGGCGACGCGCACGCCGCCGGCGAGCACGTTGCCCTCCTCGATCACCACGCCGTCGCCGAGAATGGCTCCGTCGCTCACCACCGCGCCGGAGCCGACCACCACGTCCGCGCCGACGATCGAGTCGCTGACCTTGCCCCCGCGCTCGACCTTGGCCCCGGCCAGCAGGACGGAGCGCTCCACGCGGGCGCCGCCGGCCACCACCACCCCGGGCCCGAGCACCGACGGGCCGAAGATGCGCCCCTCGCGCTCCACCCGCGCCGACGCTCCGATCATCACCGGGCCGCGCAGAACCGCGCCGTCCTCGACCTCGGCGGCGTCGGAGAACCACTGCCCGCGGCCCCGCTCGGTCGCGCTGATCGGCAGGGTCAGGCGTCCCTCGAGCAGGTCGGCCTGGGCGGCGAGATAGGCGATCGGGGTCCCGAGGTCACGCCAGTAGCCCTGCACCTCATAGCCGAACACGGGTGCGCCGGAGGCCAGCAGCGACGGGAACAGGTGGCGCTCGAACGAGGACGGCTGGCCGGCGGGGACGTGGTCGAGTACCGAGGGCTCCAGCACGTAGACGCCGGCGTTGATCAGGTCGGTCGCCCACGCGTCCTCGTCCGGGCCCGGCTTCTCGAGGAAAGCCTGGACGCGCCCGTCGGAGTCGACCGGGACCAGGCCGAACGCGCTGGGGTCCGGGACCCTGACGAGCGCGAGCGAGGCGCTGGCGCCGCGCTCCCGGTGCAGCTCCACCAGCTTGGGGATGTCCAGGTCGACCAGAATGTCGCCGTTGAACACCATGAAGGTGTCGTTCAGCAGGTGGGAGAGCCGCTTGACCGCGCCGGAGGTCCCCATCGGCGTGTCCTCCGACGAGAGCACGACCTCGACGCCGACCTTCCGCGCCGCCGGGATCAGCTCGTCGAAGGCCTCCGGCAGGTACATGGTGGACAGCACCACGTCGTTGAAGCCGCTGGAGGCGAGCTGTCGCAGCATGTGGAGCAGGAACGGCTCGTTCGCGAACGGGATCAGCGGCTTGGGCCTGGTGCTGGTCAGCGGTCGCAGTCGAGTGCCGAACCCTCCGGCCAGGATGACTGCCTGCACGGTCGCTCCCCTCGTCGTCACACGGACTCGGGCCGGGACCAATCCCTCGATTCCGGCTCTCCAGAGTCTATTGCGCGGCGCGACGGTAGGCGTCCGCGGTGAGCGCCGCGCAACGGTTCCAGGTGAACCCCGCGGCGCGGACCATGCCGCGCTGCACCAGCCCGACACGCTCGCCGGCCTCGCCGGCCAGCTTGCCGATCGCCACCGCCAGCGCGTCGGCGTCGCCGGGGGTGACCAGCAGCGCCGCGTCGCCGGCGACCTCGGGCAGCGAACCGCCGGTGGTGGTGACCACCGGCGTGCCGCAGGCCATCGCCTCCAGCACCGGCAGGCCGAAGCCCTCGTAGCGGCTCGGATAGGCGAACACGTCGGCGCCGGTGAACAGCGTCGCCTTGTCCGCCTCCGGCACGTAGCCGGCCAGCACGATGCGGTCGGCGACGCCGCTGGAGGCCACCGCGGCGGCCACCTCGCCTGCTCCCCAGCCGGCCAGGCCGGCCAGCACCAGACGGTGCGGCAGCTCGCCGGCGAGCTTGGCGAACGCCCTGATCAGGCTGGGCAGGTCCTTGCGCGGCTCCAGGGTGCCGAGGCCGAGCAGGTAGGGGCCATCGAGGCCGAGGCGGCGGCGCAGCGCCACCACCGCCTGCTCGCTGGCCGGGCGCAGATCCGTGCCGAGCGGGGTGACGTCCACGCGACCGGGCTCGACGCCGAGCTGGGTGGCAAGGTCGCGGGCGGTGGTGGCGGAGACGCAGAGCACCCGCTCGGCCGAGGCCACCGACCGGCGCATGGCCCAGCCAAAGAACCGGACCTTGCTGGCCTCGTGCCATTCGGGGTGGGTGATCAGCGTGAGGTCGTGGACGGTGACCACCCGCGGCAGTCTCGCGTGGCGCGGCAGCTCGTAGTGGACGCCGTGGAGCAGGTCCGCGCCGGCCGCGCGCGCCGCCCGGCCCGAGGCCAGTTGCGTCCAGGCGATGCGGGCCGGGCGGCCGAGCCCGGCGGTCCGCACAGGGTGCAGGCGCAAGCCCGACGCCGCCAGCGAGCCCGCCGATCCCGGGGCCACGAACACCTCCAGCTCGACCTCGCCCCGCAGCGCCAGCGCCTCCAGCATCCGCGCGGCGTAGATGCCGGCACCGGTCAGCCTCGCCGGCACCGCGGTGGCGTCCACCGCCACCCGGAGGCGGTCGCCGGCGGCGGCTCCCCGGCCCATGCCATGCCGGCGGCTCACCGCAGGGCCTCCTGGTAGGCGGCCCAGGTCGCGGCGGCGGTGGCCCGCCAGGTGAAGGCGGCGGCGTGGCGGCGGCCGTCGGCCACCAGGCGCTCGCGCAGGGCGTGATTGGAGAGCAGCTCGATCAGTCCCTTGGCGATGGCCGAGGTATCCGTCGGGTCGACCAGCAGCGCCGCGCCGCCGGCTACCTCCGGCATGCTCGACAGGTCGCTGGTGAGCACCGGCAGGCCTCGGGCCATCGCCTCCAGCACCGGCAGGCCGAAGCCCTCGTACAGGCTCGGGTAGGCGAGCCCCTCGCTGGCGGCGTACAACCCCTGCAGCACCGCCTCCTCGACGGCCCCGGCCAGCACCACCCGCGCCGGCGCCGTGTCCAGGGCCCTGCCCCAGCCGGTGGGGCCCACCACCACCAGGTGATGTTCTGGCAGGTCGCCGGCGGCCTCGGCGAACGCCGCCACCAGGCGCGGCAGGTTCTTGCGGGGCTCGAGGGTGCCGACGGCCAGCAGGAACGGCCCGCGCACGCCGAGGCGCTCCAGCAGGCGGCGGGCCGGCTCGGGGTCGGGGTCGGATGGCGGGTCGGCGCCGAGCGGTGTGACGGTGACGCGTTCTGGCTCGAGGCCATACAGCTCGGCGAGGTCGCGGGCGGTGGCGGCCGAGGGGACCAGCACTCGCGCGGCCTCGGCGACCGCGATGCGGGTGGCCCGCTCGTGGAACCGGCGGCCGCTGCGAGGGTAGGCCTCGGGGAAGTGCCGGAAGGCCACGTCGTGGACGGTGGCGACCAGCGGGCGGCCGCGTACGGGCGGGACGGCGGCGCTGGTCGCGTGCACCAGGTCCAGGTCCGCGGCGAGCCCGGCCGGCAGGCGCGGGCGGCGCAGCTCAACCCAGGCCCTGGTGACGAGCCGGCCGGGCCATGCCAGCGCATGCGTCCGCTCGGGGGGCAGGCCAGCGGCCGCGACCTGCTCCACCGGGTGCCTTGCCACCAGCCAGCTGACCGCTCCCCCGCCGGCGGCCGCCTCGGCGTCGAGGTGGCGGACCAGCTCGCCCACGTACCGCCCGATGCCCCCCGGCACCGCCCCGAAGAGCTGCTCGGCCACCACCCCGACCCGCGGCCCGGGGTCCCGCTGGCCGCCCGCTGTGGGACGCCGGCGCCCGGCCCGCGACCCGGGGTCCTGCTGGCCGCCCGCTGTGAGGCCCCGGCCGGCGCCATCGGCGTCTGGCTTCTGGCCGGTCATCGTGCCGCCGCTCGGGTGTAGGCGGCCAGGGTGGCCTGGGCGCAGCGCCCCCAGGTGAAGCCGGCGGCGTGGGCGCGGCGCGCCTGCCGGGCTGGGCCGCCGCCGTCCTCGATGGCCTTGGCGAGCGCGCTCGCCAGCGCCCCGGCGTCGCGCGGATCGACCAGGTCGGCCTGGTCGCCGAGCACCTCCCGCAGCGCTGGGACGTCGCCGGCCACCACCGGGGTGCCGCACGCCAGCGCCTCCAGCGCCGGCAGGCCGAAGCCCTCGTACCAGGAGGGGTAGGCCAGCGCCGCGGCGCCGGCGACCACCCGGGCCAGCTCGGCGTCGCCGAGATAGCCGAGGGTGTGCACGCTGCCCTCCGGCAGGCCCGCCAGGTCCGGCTCCTGGCCCCAACCGGGCGGGCCGACCAGCACCAGCGGCGGCGGCGCCCCGCCGGCGAGCAGCTCGCGGTAGGCGGCCAGCAGCGTGCTCAGGTTCTTGCGGGGCTCGCGGCTGCCGACGAACAGCAGGTACCGCGGTGGCAGGCCGCGCGCGGCGAGCCAGTCGGCGTCGGGCGGCTCGGCCTCCAGCCAGCCCCGGCTCACCCCCAGCGGGGTCACGACCACGCGGTCGGCGGGCAGGTGGTAGGCATCGAGGACCTCGGCGGCCACCGCGGCGGTCGGCGCGCACACGATCGCCCCGCGCGCCAGGCCCGCCGGCACCAACGTCCGGTAACGCGCGGAGGCGGCCGTGACCATCTCCGGGTAGCGCAGGTAGCTCATGTCGTGGACGGTCACCACCAGCCCCGCGCGCCGCGACGGCGGCGCCACGAAATTGGTGCCGTGGAACACCTCCACCCGGCCCGCGAACCACTCCACCGGCGGCCACGCCACCCGTGCCCAAGCCTCCCGCAGCGCCCGCGCCGGCACCCGCCGCCGGCAGGCCCGCACCCTCGCCGCACCACCCGAGGTCCCAGGCGCCCGCTCCCCGACCGGACCGGCACCCCAGGCCAAGGGCGAACCCTCCCCCACCGTGCCGCCACCGGCGGCCCCGGCTCTCCCAGCCTGCGCGGCGGCGGCCAGGTCCCCGGCGCGGCGCCAGGTGAAGGGGACCAGGCGCAGCTCGGCAACCTCGCCGGAGATGGCGAGCGCCTCGACCAACCGCGCCACGTACTGGCCGACGCCCGTCCTCGGTCCGAGCAGGGGTGTGGCGTCGAGCCCGACCCTCATCCGCCGCGCGACCTCACCGCAGGACCATCCACCGCTGCAGGTGCCGGCGGTCGACCTTGGAGCGGCGCGAGATCTCCCAGCGGCGGCCCAGCATCACCGGCAGCAGTCGCAGGTAGGACCCCATCACCTTGGCCCGCAGCAGGGTCGGCCGCAGGGGCGGGCGCCGGCGGGTGTGGCGCGCCTGGGCGACCGCCCGCAGCGCCAGCGACGCCGTGGTCAAGGGGTAGCGCAGCACTTCGCGCGCGGCCAGTCCGGCGCGGGCGTTCTTGGTCAGCAGCAGCAACCGGTTGCGGTCCACGTGGAAGACGAAGAACGGCGACCACTCCTCCGACGACGCGGCGTGGATGTGCCGCACCACCGAGTCGGGCAGGTAGCGGATCGACCAGCCCAGCGCGCGCAGCCTCCAGGCGAGATCGGTGTCCTCGTAGTACATGAAGAAGTCGTCGTCGAACACCCCGGCCTCGCGCAGCGCCTCGGTGCGGAACAGCACCGACGCGCCGCAGAAGGTGAAGACCTCCTCGACCCGCTCGTACTGCCCCCGGTCGACCTCCTGGTAGCCGCGGTCGGCGCCATAGCCGTCCACGAACACCACGCTGCCGGCGTTGTTGAGCACGTCGACCAGTTCGGCCCCGGGCACCACCGAGACCTCCTGTTCGGCGACCTCCGTCCCGGCCTTGATGGTGGTCCCGCCGCCCGCCCAGGTCAGCTCCACCGGCTTGGCGCCCTCGGCGGCGAGCCTGAAGCCGAGCTCCAGCCCCGGCGCCGGGCCCGTGCCCAGGCCCTCAGGGTCCACCGGCACCAGCAGCCGCCCCGACGGCCTCGTCCAGCGGAAGCGGCCGTCGCCCTCGCCCTCCGGCCCGTAGGCCAGGTGGTCCCACAGCACCTCGTCGGTGACGTCCCGGCCGTTCACGGTCACCCGGTAGACCCGCACACCCAGCTCACGTGTGTCCAGGACGCCCGGGAGGAACGCCGGCGTGGACAGGTTCAGCGCCAGGAACCGTGGCAGGAAGACGATCTTCGAGGTGGTCGCCGCCAGCCTCGGCGTCCCGCCAGGGGTCGCCTGGGCCCGCTCCCGCTCGAACGGGTCGATCAGCCGCGACAGCCACTCCCGCGTCGGCCGGGCATCCTGGTTGAGCAGGGCCACGTAGGGGGTGTCCACCTGGCGCAGGGCGACGTTGTTGCCGCCGGCGAAGCCGTCGTTACGGGGATTGGCGATCAGCCGCACCCACGGGAAGTCGCGCTCGATCAGCTCCCGCGTCCCGTCGGTGGAGGCGTTGTCGACCACCCAGACCTGCATCCGGCCCGCTGGCAGGGTCTGCGCGGCCAGTGCCTCCAGACAGGGAGCGACCAGGTCGACGCCGTTGTAGCTAACGACGACCACGGTCGCCAGCGGCGCGGGGTCGCCGTCCGGCGCTGGGCTTGGCAAGTTCCGCCTCCTCGGTTCGCTCGATGGCCCAGGCGACGTCGACCAGGCCGTGCTCACTGGATCCGATCACCCGGAGGGCCTCGCCGATGCGGCGAGCGTCCAGGGCGCGGCCGCCCGGCTCGCGCAGGGCGACCGCCAGAGCGAAGATGCCCTGGATCGGCGGCAGCTCCTTCACGAAGAACCGGACGGTCCGGGAGCCGTTCGGCTCGAAGCGCTCCTCCTCGGCGTCCATCACCCACATCGGCACGTCAGCGGGGCCGGTCACGGCCACCCGGACCTCGGCCACCGGCGGTGGGTCGACGCCGACGGTCACGTCGACCTCGACGGTCATCGGCTCGCCCACCCGGAACTCGCCCTTGTGGGCGGTACGCGAGGCCGGGTCGACCAGCCGCAGACCGGTGATCCGCAGGGCGCTGGACTCGGCGGCCGCGCCGCCCGACTGGTCGGCCGCGGTGCCCAGCAGGCTCCGCAGCCGCTCGGCCGCCTCCAGGGCGTCTCCGTCGTGCAGGACGCGGCCGTGGTCGAGCACCAGGCCACGATTGCAGAGCCTCGGCACCAGGTCCAGCGCGTGGGTGACGAACAGGATGGTGCAGCCGCGCTCCTGGAACTCCGCGATCTTGGCCAGGCACTTTGCCTGGAAGGCCTCGTCGCCGACGGCCAGCACCTCGTCGACCAGCAGGACGTCGGGCTCCACGTGGACCGCGATCGCGAAGCCGAGCCGCACGTACTGGCCGGACGAGTAATGCTTGACCTGGTTGTCGATGAACTGCTCGAGCCCCGAGAACTCCACGATGCTGTCGAAGTTCCGGTTGATCTCGCGGCGTGTCAGGCCCAGGATCGACGCGTTCAGGTAGATGTTCTCGCGTCCGGTCAGCTCGCCGTTGAAGCCGGCGCCCAGCTCCAGCAGCGACGCCACCCGGCCGCGCACCCGCACCGTCCCGGCGGTCGGCTCCAGGATCCCGGCCAGCAGCTTGAGCAGGGTCGACTTGCCCGATCCGTTGGCGCCGATCAGACCGACCGTCTCGCCGCCGTGGATGTTCAGGTCAATGTCGCGCAGCGCCCAGAACTCCTCAGCCTTGGAACGCCTGGTCTGCAGGAACCGCTCCTTCAGGCTGGTGGCCCGCTGGTGGTGGATGAGGAAGCGCTTGCCGACCCCCCTGGCGGTGATGACCGCGTCAGCCATCTACAGTTCCTCCGCGAAGTCGGCTTGCATCCGGCGGAAGACCACCAGGCCAATCGCCAGCAGGGCCACGGAGATGATCCCGGCGACGCCCAGCCACTTCAGGTAGAAGCTGTAGCCCCCGGTCGCCAGGACCTTGACTGGCGCGCCGTTCTCGACCACCACCGGATAGCGGTAGATCGCCCGCTGGATCGACGTGACCACGGCCGTCATCGGGTTGGCCATGAAGAGCGCGAACAGGTGCTTGGGGACGAGCTGCTCCTGCACGACCCTGATCGGGTAGACGATCGGTGTCAGCCAGAACCAGGCGAGCAGCAGGATCTCCAGGAGATGCTCGACGTCGCGGTAGCGCACGTTCAGCGCCGAGACCAGCAGCGCCATCGCCACAGTGAACACCAGCACGACCGCCAGCGCGGGCACCAGCAGGACGAGCTGCGGGCCGATGAAGGCGCGGTAGAAGACCAGCAGGAACGCGAAGAACACCAGCATCTGCAGCACGAAGTGGACCGCGGCGAAGCCCACCGAGGCCAGCGGCAGCACCACCCGCGGGAAGCGCACCTTGCGGACCAGGTTGGCGCTGCCGACCACCACTCCGGTCGCGCTGAGCGTCGACAGGTTGAAGAAGTTCCAGACCAACAAGCCCGACATGAACATCACGGCGTAGTAGGGGACGCCGTTCTTCAGGAACACGCTGAAGACGAGGTCGAAGACCACCAGGTAGAGCAGCGGGTTCGCCAGCGACCACAGGAAGCCGAGCGCGGAGTTCTTGTATTTGACCTTGAGGTCCTTGCGGACCAGGTTCGCGAGCAGCTCCCAACGAATCCGTGACTGCGCCGCTGCCCGTACGTCCGCGGCGCTGAGCATGGGCGCCTCTCTTCCAATCTTCTGTCTGGGCTGAGCGTTCCGGAAGTATAGCGGTCACCGCGGTGCTGCCCGTGGCGCCGTCCACAGGCCCCCGGCTAACCGACGCCGAGCGACCGGGAGATCTCCGACCAGCGGGCGGCGAATGCCTCCTCGGAGAACGCCCTGGCCCGCTCCACCGCGCTGGAGGCCAGGCGCTCGCGCAGAGCGTCGTCGCGCGCGAGCGAGCGGGTGTAGGACTCCAGCTCGTCCAGGTTCGACCAGCGGTAGCCGTCCACGCCGTGACGGACGATCTCGCGCTGGCCCGCCTTGTCGATGACCACCGGGACGCAGCCGGCGGCCATCGCCTCGACCGTGGTCATCCCGAAATGCTCGAACACCCAGGGCTGGCGCTCTTCGTCCTCGCCGAGCCCGGTGGCGTGCCAGAACATCGAGCTGGAGGCGAACAGGTCCTCGACCAGCGGCCGCGGCGCGTTGGCGTGGATCCGCACCGGCAGCCCCTCCGCGGCCTTGCGGATCTTGTCGAGGTAGGGCTTGTGGCTCGACTCCACGCCGCCCACCAGATGCAGCTCCCAGCCCTCCAGGCGGTTGCGGCGCATCATCCGGCCGAACGCCTCGACCAGCTCGAGCTGCTTCTTGGAGTGGCCCATGCCCCGGCCGAAGAAGCGGCCGACGCTGAGGATCTTGTGCTGCTTGCGACCCGGGCGCAGGTCCTGGACGCGGATCGGAGGGAACAGCACGTCGGAGTCGACCCGCCAGTACCGCTGGATCCAGGTGCGGGTGTACTCGGAGTTGGCGATCACCCGCTGGTAGCTGTCGAGGAACGACAGGTCCCTGGGGTCGCGGAGCAGCCACGGGAGCTTGGAGCCCGTCCACTCCTTGAGGGTGCGCCGCTGCCCGGTCATGCGCAGCTGGCTGATGGCGACGCCGAGGGTGCGGTCGTCGCCGTGGCCGGGCACGAAGGTGTCGCTGTCGAAGAAGATCTCGACGTCGCGGGCCACCGGCGGCAGGGTGACGTGATAGCGCTGGAAGCCCCCCGGGCGCGCCTGGAGCCGCGCCAGCTCGCGGCCACGCTCGTCGCGCACCGTGACCTCGGTCGGTCCGGGCGCACCCGGCCTGCCGAGGTCCAGGCCGAGCACCCGCTCGCCACCGCCGATCACGATCAGCCCGGCGTGGCCGCTGGTCCAGGTCCAGCTCCGCCGGCGGCCGCCCTCCGGAGGGAACCATCCCAGTCCCCAGCCGGACGGCCCCGGCTGGCCGCCGCGCACGTGCGGGCCGACGCTGCGGACCATCCAGCGGCGCCAGCCGCTCAGGTCATGGTCGAAGGGGGTCGGGAAGTAGCAGAGGTAGATGTTGTGCAGGGCACGCGCCTTCACGCGGCTCATGTAGGACGCGTTGACGAACAGCTCGTAGTCGGTCGAGACGTTGGCCATGTCCCGCTCGCCGCGATCGGGCACCACCCGCAGCGACACCTTGGCCAGATTGAGCCCGAGATGATCCGCGAGCAGGTCCTTGCCAACGTCCTCGTGGGCGATCAGGTCGACTTCGTGCCCTTGCTCGGCGAGCACCTGGGCGAGCATGCACGAATGCCGCTCACCTCCGCCCATGGAGGGCAGGAACCGGTTGTAGACGGCTGCCTTCAACGCGCGCGACACTCCCTCGCCTTCGATCTGGGTGACCCGGTCATCTCCGGGCCACGACGAACGTCTCGTTTCCCTGGTACAGGCCCCACACCAGGTTGTCATAGGCGCCGCGCAGGTCACGCAGCGCCTCGGTCGCCTCCTGCAGCCGCTCGCCGAGCACGTTGACCACGTGGCCGAGCTCGTACGCCCAGCTCGGGTCCGGTCCTTGCGGGCCGGGCCGGGCGTCCTTGACGGGCACTACGGAGGCGTCAGGGTCGGCGCGGTCCGCGCCTTGCCGCGACTGGACCGCCGCGGCGAGCTTGCCCATGGCCGTCCTCACCAGATCGCCGACACCCGGATGGACCACCGGCTCCCTGACCAGGTACTGCGGAGGCGGGCCAGGATGGTTTGCCGGATTGGTCCCGCTGGACTCTACCTCGAATCCGGCTTGGCGGCAGAGGAACTCAACGAGTGCGACCTCGTAGAAGCGGACGTGTGTCGGGTCCCACCAGAAGTCGTGGCTGAGCACCGCGTAGCAGCCCGGGTTGGGGGTCACGGCCACCAGCCGGCCGCCGGGCGCCAGCACCCGCCGCACGCCCTCCAGGAAGCGGACCACCTGCTCCGGAGTGAGGTGCTCGATGAAATGGGCGCAGAACACTCCCTGGTACGGACCGGGAGCTGGATCGCCGTGCAGGAACTCAAGCGCGTCGTCCTCGATCACGTCGAACCCGTCGGCCCGCGCCAGCTGGACCATGCCCGGGTCGATGTCGACGCCCTGCGCCCCGATCCCAGCGCCGCGGAGCAGCCCAAGGAACTCGCCGCGCCCACAGCCGACCTCCAGGACCGGCCCCCGCTTGCCGTCGGCGGAGGTGTCGGCGGGCTCGGCGAACATCGGGACGTAGAAGCGCAGGACCTCTCGCTGGTGCTCCGGGTCGAACGCCATGTGAGCGTAGTACTCGCTCTCCATGCGAGACGCGCGGCGGTCGTGCGCCGTCATCGGACCTCCTCGACCGGGGCGTGTGGCCTTGGCGCCGGAGCTACCACCATAATCGCGTCGGCGTGCCCGTGGCGGGGCTTGAGCACGGGCGACCGCTACCTCGCGCGGGCGGCGCGCGACCGCTGGAGGGCGGTGCGGGCGATCGACGCCGCGCCCCTCACCAGCAGGGCGGCTGCCACCAGCGGCAGCAGCACCAGGCGAGGGTCCCTGGCGTAGCGCCGGCGGTAGAACCGCAGGGTGCTGCGGTGGTGGTCGAGGACCTTGCGATACGGGGCGCTGCGGGTCGAGCCGCCCACCACGTGCTCGACGATCGCGCGCGGCTCCAGCACGATCTTCCATCCCGCCCTGGCCAGCCGCAGGCACAGGTCCATGTCCTCGAAGTACATGAAATAGGAGCCGTCGAACCCGCCGACCGCGTCGAAGGCGGAACGCCGCAGCAGCATGCAGGCGCCCGATACCCAGTCGACCCGCGCCGGCCGGGTGCGGTCCAGGTCGGTGAGGTGGTAGCGGCGGGTCGCGGGGTTGTCGGGCCACACCGGGCCCAGCAGCGCGTGCAGCCCGCCGACCAGCAGCGACGGGAAGCGCCGGCCGGTCGGGTAGTCGGAGCCGTCGAGGTTGCGCAGGCGCGGGCCGATGCAGGCGATGCGCGGATCGGCCTCGGCGGTGGCGACCAGCCTGGCCAGCGAGCCCGGGGCCAGGAGCGTGTCGGGGTTGGCGACCAGCAGCCACGGCGCCGCCGTCTCCGCCGCGCCGCGGTTGGCAGCGCGCGAATAGCCGAGGTTGCGGTGGCTCTCGACGACCTTGGCGCCGAGCGTGCGGCCGACCCCGGCGGAGTCGTCGCGGGAGGCGTTGTCGACGACCAGGATCTCGAGCTCGTGTGAGGCGGCGGCCCGCGGCAGCGAGGCGATGCACGCCGGCAGGTCCTCTGCGCTCTCGTAGGTGACCAGCACCACCGCGATCGCCGTGGTGTGGGGCTCGGATTGGGGCTCTGACACGGGTCGGGACCGGCTCCTTCCGTGGCGGAGGCTAACTCGGCTGACGTACCCGGAGCATCCTAGCTCGGGTGGGCCGGTCTGGCGGTGATGCAGATCAACGATGGCACGCTCGCGGTCGTCACGATGGTCACCGAAGCGACCGAGGCAGGGAGGAGACGTTGATGAGCGAGGGCACCAAGGCCCCGGGCGGGCTCGGCCGAATCGACAGGGCCGGCTACGAGCTCGAGTTCGAGGACAGCTTCGACGGCGACGCCCTGGACGAATCGCGCTGGCTGCCCCACCACCTGCCGCAGTGGAGCTCGCGCGAGGCGGCGGCCGCGAGGTACGACGTGGGTGATGGCGTGCTGCGGCTGCGCATCGAGGCCGACCAGCCGCCGTGGTGTCCCGAGTTCGACGGCCAGACGCGGGTCTCGTCGCTGCAGACCGGGGTCTTCGCCGGCCCGGTCGGCAGCACGGTCGGCCAGCACCGCTTCAACGCCAGCGCCGTCGTCCGCCAGGCGCAGCACAACACCAGGCTCTACACCCCGCGGTACGGCCTGTTCGAGCTGCGAGCCAAGGCGCTCGACGATCCCCGGAACATGGTGGCGCTGTGGATGATCGGCTACGAGGACGAGCCGAGCAGGTCGGCGGAGATCTGCATCTGCGAGATCTTCGGGCGTGACGTGGGCCCCACCGGCGCGAGAATCGGGATGGGCGTGCACCCGTTCGGCGACCCGGCCATCAGCGATGAGTTCTCGGCCGAGCCGCTTCCCATCGACGTTCTCCAGTTCCACGTCTACGCCGCGCAATGGACGCCCGACCGGGTGTCCTTCTTCGTCGACGACCAGCCCGTCAAGACGGTCCTGCAGTCGCCGGCCTATCCGATGCAGTTCATGCTCGGCATCTACGAGTTCCCCACCGACGCCGGGTCCAGCACGCCGTCGGGCCGCTATCCCAAGCGGTTCGTGGTCGACTGGTTCCGCGGGTACCGGCCGCTGCCGTGAGCCGTCACCGCGCCAGGAAGGCGCGCAGGGCCTCGTCCCAGGGGCGCAGGGGCGGGACGCCGACCAGCCGGGCGAGGCGGTTGTCGAGGACGGACCAGGCAGGGCGGGGGGCGGGTCGCGGGAACTGCTCGGTGGTGACGGGCTGGACGCGGGCGGGGTCCTGGCCGGTGGCCTGCAGGATCGCCCGGGCCAGCTCGTACCAGGAGCAGATGCCGCCGCCGGTGAGGTGGTAGGTGCCGTGCTGGCCGGTCCGCACCAGGGCACGCAGCCCGGTGGCCAGGTCGGCGGACCAGGTGGGGCTGCCGACCTGGTCGGCGACCACCTGGAGCACGGGCCGCTCGCCGGCCAGGCGCAGGATCGTCTTGACGAAGTTCCGGCCGGCGTGGCCGTACACCCACGAGGTGCGGACCACGTAGTGCCGGCTCCAGACCTCGCGCAGGGCCTGCTCGCCGGCGAGCTTGGAGCGGCCGTAGACGCTGGCCGGCGCGGTCGGGTCGTACTCGCCGTAGCCGTCCGGCCTGGTCAGGCGCGCCCGCCCGTCGAAGACGTAATCCGTGGAGACGTGCAGCAGCTCGGCGTCGACCTGCGCGCAGGCAAGCGCCAGGTGGCGCGGGCCGAGGCAGTTGTCGCGGAACGCCCGGTCAGGGTCGGACTCGCAGCCGTCCACGTCGGTCCAGGCGGCAGCGTTCAGCACCAGGTCGGGCTCGACCTCGTTCACGGCGGCGGCGACCACCGGCCAGTCGGCGACGTCCAGGTCGGCGTGGCCGAGCGCCACCACCTCTTTGACGTCGGCGAAGGCACCGACCAGGTCGCTGCCGAGCTGTCCGGTCGCGCCGGTGACCAGCACCCGCACGGCTACGCCCCCGCCGGGCGCCCGTGGTCCAGTGTGCGCGACGCGCCCCGCGGCTTGAGCGGCCGCCACCAGGGCTCGTTGCGGCGGTACCAGTCGATCGTCTCGGCCAGCCCGGCGCGGAAGTCGTGCGCCGGCTCCCAGCCGAGCTCGCGGACCCTGGTCGAGTCGAGCGAGTAGCGCCAGTCGTGGCCCGGCCGGTCGGTGACGAACTCGATCGCCTCCTCGCCGACGCCGAAGGCGGCCAGGATCTCGTGGGTAAGGTCCAGGTTGGTGACCTCGTTGCCGGCGCCGACGTTGTAGACCTGCCCGGTCGCGCCGCGCCGCAGCACCAGGTCGATGGCCGCGCAGTGGTCCAGCACGTAGAGCCAGTCGCGGATGTTGCCGCCGCTGCCGTACAGCGGCACCTTCTGGCCGTCGAGCAGGTTGGTCACGAACAGCGGGATGACCTTCTCGGGGAACTGGTAGGGACCGTAGTTGTTGGTGCAGCGCGTGACCACCACGTCCAGCTTGTGGGTGGTGGCGTAGGCCAGCGCGACCAGCGAGCCGCCGGCCTTGCCGGCCGAGTACGGCGAGGACGGCTCCAGGCGGTCCCGCTCGGAGAACGACCCCTCGACGATGGTCCCGTACTCCTCGTCGGTGCCGACCTGCAGGAACCGCTGCACCCCGGCGTGCCTGGCCGCCTCCGCCAGCGTGGCCACGCCGAGGGTGTTGGTCCGCACCGCCTGGAGCGGCTCCACGATGGAGCGGTCCACGTGCGTCTCGGCGGCGAAGTTGACGATCGCGTCGTGCCCGGGGAGGACCTCGGCGACCTGCGCCGGGTCGCAGATGTCGCCCTGCACGAAGCGGTACCGCGGGTTGGACGCGAGGTCGGCGACGCTGGCCGCGTTGCCGGCGTAGGTCAGCTTGTCGAAGTTGGTGACCTCGGCGTCCGGGTCGGTGTCCAGCAGGTGCCGCACGTAGTTGGAGCCGATGAACCCAGCTCCGCCGGTGACGAAGAACCGCATGAACGCTCCTCGGGCCTGTTGGTCTGGTGCGGGCAGCCTATCAAGCCGCCGGGCGACCTAGATGTTGCGCAGACCGTACAGGACCCGCTCGAGCAGGCTCAGGTCGGGATGGTCGCCGATCAGCTCGCTCGGCCGGTGGACGGTGACAAGGCCCTCATCGGCCATGTCGGCGATCAGCACCCGCGCGACGCCGAGCGGCATCTCCATGCGGGCGGAGATCTCCGCCACGGACTGGACGTCCTGGCACAGCCGGATGATGGTGCGCCGCTCCCAGCTCAGGTAGGGAACGATCTCGCCCGTGAACGTGGTGGACACGAGCGCCTCGACCTCCAGGTTGTCGTTCCGGGACCGAGCCCGGCCACCGGTGATCGCGTAGGGGCGGACCACCGGGCCCTGGCGCGGCCGGCCGAGACCGTGGGGGTCGTCGGCGCTCATCTCGGAAGCGACGCCTGGAGCTCGGCCCGGAGCTGCGGGGTGAGCACGTCGCCGGTCCGCGCGACCAGCAACGCCATCTCGTAGCCGACCAGGCCGACGTCGCACGACGGCGCGGCCAGGACACCCAGGCACGAGCCGTCGCCGATGGTCATGACGAACAGGAAGCCGCGCTCCATCTCGATGACGGTCTGGTTGACGTCGCCCGCTTCCAGCAGGCGCGAGGCGCCGCTGGTCAGGCTGGCCACGCCGGAGGCGACCGCCGAAAGCTGGTCCGCCCGCGCGCGGTCGAGCCGCTCGGAGACGGCGATCAGCAGCCCGTCGGAGGAGACCACGATCGCGTGGGCCACCCCGGGGGTGCCGCGGACGAAGGTATTGACCAGCCAATTGAGGTTCTGGGCGTCTTTGCTGAGCTGGGTCATCATCGGTGCTCCTCGGCGCCGCCGGGCTCGTCGAGCTCGTCGTCGCCCGGCTGGTAGCGCAGGGTGTCTGGGCCCGCGGCCATGCGGCGGCCGCGCTCCAGACCACTACGGTAGCTGGACAGCATGGCGCGGACGTCGTCTGGCGAGCGGGCGGCTCTGGAGACCTGGCGCGGCAGTGGGCGCGCCTGGCCGGAGCCGGCCGCGGCGGCAGGCGGCGGCTGCTGCTGGGATGGGGTCGCGGCGATGCCCGGCGCCAGGTTCGCGCGAGGGACGCGCCGCGGCAGCCCCGTCCTGGTGAGCCGCTGACCCGGGTCTGGCTGGTCCGGCCCCGCGCCAGGTCCGGAGCCCGGCCCCGGACCCATGCCCGGCCCCGGACCCATGCCCGGCCCCGGGCCCATGCCGGGCCCCGGGCCCATGCCGGGCCCGGGCGCGGCGGCCCCTCGGCCACCCGGCCCGGGGCCGCCGGGGCCCGGGCCGAAGGGCGCCGGCCCACCAGGTCCGCCCGGCCCGTATTCCCGGGGCGGCAGTCCCGAAGACGGCGGTCCCGAAGACGGCGGTCCCGCGCGCCCCTGGCCCAGGGAGCCCGGGTTGTAGGGCGGGAGCGGCACAGCGCTCGGGTCCTCGGGACGCGCCCGCTGGCGCGCCGCCTGAGCCGGGTGCCGGGTCGATGCGGGTTGCGGCTGGGCCTGTGGCGGTGGGGGCGGTGCCTGCGGCTGCTGCCGCTGCCGGCCGACGTCCTGGTCGGCCGGTGGCGCCTGGTCGTCGCCGGAGTGGTGGGGCGCGTGGCGGCGCATCGGCAGGTAGCTCGACCCGCCGGCCGCGCTGTCGAACCAGTCCGAACGCGCCTGCTCGAAGATGGGCAGGCGGTCGCCCATCCGGCCGCCGGCCTCGGCGCCGTTCGGGACGTTCCCGCCGTTGGAGACGACCGGCTCGCTGGCCGGCGCCGGCGGGATCGGCGGCGCGCCCGCGCGGGTGACCGGGGGCGCCGGCTGCTCGAACGGGTCACGGATGGAGGCGCTCGCCGGGGCGGGCGTCGCCGGGGCGGGCGTCGCCGGGCGCGGGCCGCCCGGCACGGGCCGCTCCCTGGGCAGCTCCTCGGGCGTGCTCGCCCTGGCGGGCTGCGCCACCGGTGGGGGCGGCGAGGTGACCGGCATGGCCGGGTGCGTCGACGGACGCCCGTCCGACGACGGGGGCACCAGCTCCGGACGCGCGGCCGGCAGCTCGCCCTCCTGCGACCAGGTCAGCAGCGCGCTGGGGACCAGCACCAGCGCGGTCACGCCGCCATACCAGGAGTGCCGGAGCTGCACCCGGATGCCGTAGCGCTGCGCCAGCCGCCCGACCACGAACAGTCCCAGCATGCGAGACACGGCGAAGTCGACCACCGGCGGGTTGGCCAGGCGCTGGTTGGCGTCCAGGAGTTCCTCGTCGCTCATGCCGAGCCCGCGGTCCTCGATCTCCACCACGTAGCCGGTGGCGGCCGGCTGCCCGGCGACCCGCACCGACGTCCCTGGCGGCGAGAACGAGGTGGCGTTCTCCAGCAGCTCGGCGAGCAGGTGGATGACGTCGGCGACCGAGTGCCCGACCACGCCGACGTCGTCGATCGGCAGCAACTCGATCCGCTGGTAGTCCTCCACCTCGGCGACGGCGCCCCGCACCACCTGCGGCAGGGGCACCGGCTCCGACCAGCGGCGCGGCGGCTCGGCGCCGGAGAGCACGATCAGGTCCTCGGCGTTGCGCCGCATGCGCGTGGCCAGGTGGTCCAGCTTGAAGAAGTTCTCCAGCGCATCCGGGTCGGCCTCTTCGCGCTCCAACTCGTCGATCAGCTCGAGCTGTCGGTCGACCAGGCGCTGGGAGCGGCGGGCCAGGTTGAGGAACATGGCACCGATCGAGTTGCGCAGGGCCGCCTGCTCGGCCGCGATCCGGATGGCCACCTCGTGGACCGAGTTGAAGGCCCCGGCCACCCGGCCGATCTCGTCGCTGGACCGGACCGGGACGCCGCCGGAGGTGGCCATCGCCTCGATCCCCGCCTCGTCGAGCTGGGCGTCGGGGCGCTGCAGGCGCTCGACCACCCCGGGAAGGTGCTGCTCGGCCACGTCCCGCGCGGACTTCTCCAGGGCGTACAGCGGCTGCGCCATGGAATTGGACAGCAGCAGCGACAAGCCGATGGCCAGCGCCACCACCAGGACCATGATCACGATGGTCAGGACCGTCTGGCGCACCGCGGCATCGCGGTCGGAGGTGGCGGCGGCCGCCACGTCGGAGGCGACCCGCTGCTCGACCTTGAGGTACTCCCCAATCTTCGAGGACATCGTGGTGAGCCAGACCTGCGGGCTCAACTTGGGCGGCTGGCCCGGCCCGGCCAGGGCCGCCTGGCGCATCACCTCGCCAAGCGAGGAGTTGCTGGCCCCGGCGACCAGGTGGTCGAACTGGATCTGCTGCGCCGGGCTGGCGATGGACTCGAAGCGCGCGACCGACGAGGATTCCTCGCCGACCAGCGTGGCGAACCGCGGGTAGTCGCCGGGACCGAATTCGCCCTTGATCAGGGCCGCGAACAGCAGGCTGGTGCTCTGCGACGCGGCCTCCTTGGCCCGCGAGATCTCGACCAGCGCGGCGATGTCGGCCTTGACGCCGCGGCTGCCAGGCTCGTTGCCGATGTCGGCGATCACCGCCAGCAGGCTCGACAGCAGCTCGCCGTAGAAGCTCTCCACCCTGGTCACGGTCGGCAGCTCGCCGCCGTCGAGCTGGGTTCGCCAGTTGCCGAGCCCGTCCAGGCGGCGGGAGGCGTCGGAGATGTCGCTGCGAAGCCGCCCCGAGTAGTTGGAGACGTCCAGGTCGACCAGGCCGTCGCGCAGGGCCGTGGCGTTCTGGTCGGCCTTGGCCCGGCTCTGCATCATCTCGGGGCGGAACTTGCCCTTGTCGCTGGCCACGTAGCCGCTGGAGGTGGCCCGCTCCTGCTGGAGCGAGTCGGTGAGCGAGGTCAGCCGAGCCCCCACACCGGTCAGGCGGTTGGTCCGGTTCGCCTCCGAGCGGCGGGCGATGCTGGAGCCCACCTGCAGCGAGGCGAAGACGATCAGCGCCACCAGGGGCAGCACCAGGATGGCCCCGAGCTTGGACCGGATTTGCAAGTTCCGAAACATGACGGGCTCCTCGGGCTCCTCTGGGGGCGTGACGCGGCCTGCTCCGACCGGCGTCAGAGAATTCGCTGGATCGGCGTGAACGTAGCCGGTAAATCGCACAGCCGCAAAGCGCGGACGAACAACTTGATGCGCCTAAGCGTGAGCAACTGCGCCCGGTTCCCCAGCCTCCACCCCCGCGCTACCAGCCCTTCTTGGGGAAAATGATGGTGTCGGTGTTGGCAACCTCTCTCGGCAGCACGACCTTGGACTGGTCGCCCTGCCACTGGGCGAGGATGAAGGTCTGCTGCGGCGCGCCGGTCTCGTCCCACGACAGCGGGCCCAGGATCGTCTGCACCTTGTTGTTGTGCAGCCACTCCGAGATCCGGTCCTGGTCCAGCGAGCCGACCGCCTCGACCGCTGACTGCAGCACCTGGCCGGCGGCGAACGCGTCGGCCGCGTCCTCCTCCGGCACGCCGCCGAACTTGGCCCGATACTGCTGCACGAATTCCTCGTTCAGCGGGTAATTGGTGTCCGGGCTCCAGCTCACCGCATAGAACACGCCGTCGGCGCTGGCGAAGCCGCCGACACCCTTGATGTACTGGTCGCCATTGGATGGCGCCGAGGTCTGGAACATGACTTTGGGAACAAAATTCGCCTCTTTGAGTGATTTCACCAATCCCACGCCGTCCTCGAACACCGCGCCCTGGACGATCATGTCGGGAGCCGCGGCCTTGATGGCAGCGGCGATGCTGCCGAAGTTGCTGGTCTCGGCCGGGTAGATCTTGCTGTAGACGGTCCTGATCCCGATGGTCTCCAACTGCTTGCGGACGCTGTCGACGACCGGCCGCGGGAAGGGGTCGTCCTGCGCCGGGTAGGCGGCCGTCTTGGGGCGCTGCTCCGCTGGCAGCCCGGCCACGTACTGGGCGAACAGGTCGGCCTGGTGGACCGCGGTCGCCGGCTGGGCGAAGAAGACGTGCTTGAACTTGCGGTTGAACATGTTCGGCGAGCCGCAGGAAGGGCAGATGTAGGTCATGCCGGCCTTCTCGGCCACGGCGGATGCCGGGATGTTCAGCAGCGACGAGAAGGTCCCGAGCAGCAGGTCGACCCTGTCCTGGCTGATGAGGCGGGTGTAGTCGGACACGACCGTGTCCTGGCTGCTGGCGTCGTCCACGATCTTGAGCTCGACCTGCCGCCCGAGCAGGCCGCCGCCCGAGTTCACCATGTCCTGCCAGATGGTGTAGCCGCGCTTGGAGGCCTCACCCGGCTGGGCGAAGTCGCCGGTTCCCGGCAGCGAGGCGCCGATCACCAGCGGCTTGGAGTTGGCTCCGCCACCACCGCCACCGGTACAGCCTGCCGCCACCAGAACCGCTGCGAGCACGAAGGCCGGCACTGCCAGCCCGCGTCGCATTCTTCGCATCCGCTTCATCCTCCTCGATCCGGGCGGGAGCCAATGACGCCCAGTGGGCGTGCGCAGTCCTGTTTAGCCCATTTGGCGCCCGAGACCGCCCCGCGACGTGAAAATCTAACTAGCGTCGCTGCAAGCGGCAAGATCGTATCGACTGGATTAAGCAAGTCATAAGTCAAATAGTGGCGCAATTTTGGCCCGCCGCCGCGGCACCGGCCTGTCGCATTTGGCCGTGGCGCTCAGGCGGGCATCCGCGAGGCTCGCGCGACAGCCGCGTGCCAGGCCGCCGGCGCCGAGGGCTCGGGCGGGGCCGCCGTGGGCTCAGGCGGGTGGGCGCGGGCCGCTGAAGACCAGCAGGAGCGGAGAGCGAGACGGCTGGCGGACCACGCGGGCGCCGGCGTGCCTGGCGGTGGCGACCGCCCGCGGCCAGTACGGGCCGCCGTCGCCGGCCTCGGCCAGCACGAGCCAGACACGGTGGGAGGCGGCTCTTGCGGCCCCCTCACGGAGCGTCCGGTCGGCCAGCGCCTGGTCCCTCCAACGGCGCGTGAGCACCACGTTGCTCCCCGCGGGCGGGTCGACCTGGAACAGGACGGCGCTGCCATTGGTCGTCGGCGAGAACCTTGGCTGCTCGGGCCAGTAGTACGCGAACGAGAACGAGGCGGCCCAGCCCACCACGATCGCGTCCCCTGGCTGGCGGTGGTCGAGGACGTACCGGACCTGTTTCCCGATGCTGGTGGCCGGCGACGCCTCGGCGGCGGCCGACCGTGCCGCCGGGACCAGCAGAGCGCCGGCTCCGGCGATCGCCGCCAGCCCGAGCGCGAGGGTCGCCGGTCGCCGCCAAGCCCACACCACCACCTGGCCGACAGCCAGCGCCCCGACGACGGTGAGCAGCGACGTGAAGAACAGGCTGGTGCGCTGGTCGAGCAGTGGGTAGCGCCCAGCCGCCGCCGCGGTCACCAGCACGGCGGCCAGCAGCGGCACGGCGGCCGCGGTCGCCTGCAGCCGGGCACGCCACAGCACCGCGACCCCCGCGCAGACCAGCGCCGCGGCCAGCAGCGGCGGGCCGAAGCCCACCTGCCGCAGCGCCAGCTCGAAGCGCGTGGCGACGAACGCGGCGGCGTGGCCGGGGCCACCGCCCAGCGGGACGAACAGCGGCGCCCAGACGGTCCGCATCGCCGAATTGTCCCCGGGCGCCGCCAGGAGCAGGTACGCGGCGCCCTCGACCAGCGCGGTCATCGCCCCCAGCCCGACGGTCCACGCCAGGCGGAGGCGGTCGCGGGTCAGCAGCGCCTTGGCCGCCAGGGCCAGCAGCACCGCCATGGACACGAGCACGGCGGCGTGGCTGACCAGCAGCGCTGGGACGCAGATCAGGCACAGCACGGCCAGGCGCCCTGGGCTCCAGCGCGCTTCGAGCCGCGCGGCCAGCGCCAGCAGCAGCAGGGTCACGAACACGTCCGCGCTGTACTGCTTGAGGTTGTGGTTGGCCAGCGAACTGGGCGCCAGCGCCGCGGCCAGCGCCGCGACGACCGCCTGGGGCCGGCCGAGCGCGCGGCCGAGCAGCCACGCGGCGGCCACGGCGGCGACACCGAACGCCAGCGGCAGGACACGCAGCCGCTCCGGTGGCCCGATGTGCGGCACCAGGCGCAGCAGCCACGTCCAGCCCAGCGGCGTCGAGGAGGTCAACATCCGGATCTGGCCGAGCGGGGCGCGCACCGAGTCCGCCACCCAGCCCTCGTCGAGCCACAGGTCGTGCGAGAACAGGTACCCGGGCCGTCTGGAGACCACCGCCAGCCCACACAGGCTCAGCAGCGCCAGCCCGTCGAGCAGCCGCGCCGCCGCCGGCCGGGCCTGCCGGGCGACCCCGCCCTCGAGCGCCGTGCCGGCCGCCTGGATTGCCTCAACCCCCCGGCGGCGCGGCGAGGTGGAAGGAGGAGCCGACCGTCAGGGTGAGGGCGCCATCGCCAGCGGGCCCCGACGACCCGCCGTCCGTGGACGTGCCACCGGACTGCACCAGCCTTACCTGGTCGCCAAGCAGGGACGAGAGCAATCTGGCCTGCTCCGCCCTTGCCGCCGGGTAGGCGAGCGTGGACTGCTGTCCGACCGGCTTGGAGGCGTTGCCGGTCTGGACGATCCGCAGGCCGTACGCGCGCAGACTGTCGGCGGCCTGCGCGGCCGCGCCCTGGACGCCGCTGCCGTTGAGCACGGCCAGCCGCAGGTCGGTCAGCGTGAGGCCCTTGCCGTTGGGCAGGCCGACCGGCGGGAGCTGCGAGGCGTCGGCGGCGATCGCCTTCATCAGGATCGGCGCCTCGGGCCAGGCCGTGACGTAGCTGGGCCCCTCGGGGCCGCTGGGGTATACCCGCATGTCCACCGAGTTCCCGTCCAGCTTGCCGATGCGCCGGGCCAGCGAGATCGCCGTGCTGGTCCGCAGGGTGTCGTCGGTCTTCACGTGGTCGGACACGATGTTGGCGATCTTCACCAGCTTGGGCAGGTTGATCAGGTTGCCGGTGGAGGAGACCTTCTCCATCACCGCCCGGAGGAACTGCTGCTGCCTGCCGATGCGGCCGAAGTCCGAGTCGATGTGCCTGGCCCGCACGAACGCCAGCGCCTGGACGCCATTCACGTCGTGGCAGCCGGGGTCCATGTGCAGGTTGGCGAAGCTGTCGTCGAGCCGGTGCCCGGTCTGGTTGCAGAGGCGCACCCCGCCGACCGCGTCGACCACCTTGAGGAAGCCGGCGAAGTCGACCTCGGCATAATGGTTGACCGGCACGCCGAGGTTCTGCTCGACGGTCTTGACCAGCAGCGCCGGGCCGCCGAAGGCGTAGGCGGCGTTGATCTTGTCGGTGCCGTGGCCGGGGATGTCGACCTTGAGGTCACGGGGGATCGAGACCATCACGGCCTTGCGGTTCCGCGGGCTGACGTGGACGAGGATGATCGTGTCGGTCCGCTGCCCACTGACCGCCACCGTGCCGACGCGGCTCAGCTCCTGCTTGGAGAGCCCTTCCCGGGTATCCGAGCCGACCAGCAGGAAGTTGTCGGTGCCCCTGGAGGGCGACAGGTTCTCGACCGACTGCGCGTTCCTGGAGACGATCTGGCTGACCAGCCGCCAGCCGAGGAACAGCGCGACCAGGCCGACGACGAGCAGCAGCACGACCGCGATCAGCGCGAACCGGCGCGCCCTGCGCCCGCGCGTGCCGGTGGCCCGCCCCGGCGGACCGCCGGGCGGCTCGGGTGGCGTGGCGGGAGACCCGCCGGTGCGGGCCGCGCGGCCGAGCGCCTCGAGGTTCTCCCACCGGCCCGGCGGGGCCGCGCTGGACTTGCGATCGCTCACGCTGTCGACGCTCCCGATGGACGGCCGCGACGGCGTTCATCCGGGTGGCCGGCGCGTGTGGCCAAGACGAGAATGGAGCCTAGCATGGTCGTTCGTTCAGGATCCCCGGTGGACACCAGGCGATAACCCGCCGAGACCCGAGCGTTAGGATCGCCCGTAAATTCCCTTCTCGCCTCCATGGAGGTCGTGCCACTGTGCAGCCCCGCACGTCCGGTGCCGGCGACCGGCCGCTGGTGACCTGGTACCACGGCGCGGCCGGGCAGCGGGTCGAGCTGTCCCGGGCGACCTTCGGGAACTGGGTCGCCAAGACCGCCAACCTGCTGGTCGAGGAGCTGGGCCTGGAAGCCGGCGACCGCGTGGCGGTGCTGCTGCCGAGCCACTGGCTCGGGCCGGCCCTGCTGGCGGCCTGCTGGCGGGCCGGCATCTCGGCGGTGCCCGTCGGCCCGGGCGCCGAGCGCGAGGCGGCCGCGGCGCTGCTGGCCGAAGCCGGCTGCGCAGCCGGCTTCGTGCACGAGGACCTGCTCGCCGAGGTGCCGGCCCGCTTCCCCGGCGGCCCGCCGCCGCTGCTGGTCGTCACCGACGACCTGCTCGGACGGAGCGGCACCGAGCTCGGCGCCGCGCAGCCGTTCGCGCGGCTCGCCGCCTCCATGCCGGACCACTTCGACGGCCAGCGCGCCGCTCCGGAGGCGGAGGCGCTGCTGGTGGCCGAGCACGGCGGCGCGCGCTCCGAGCAGGGCGGCGCGCGCTCGTGGACCCAGGCGGACCTGGCCGAGGCGGCCGCCGACCTCGGCGCCCGGCTCGGCCTCCGGGACGGCGACCGTCTCTACAGCGGGCTGGGGCTCGACCGGGCCGCCGGCGTGGTCGCCGGGGCCGCCGTGCCCACGATGCTGGGGACCGGCGTGGTGCTGGAGCGCGACCCCGACCCGCGGGCGGTGCCCGAGCGGCTGGCGGCCGAGCGGGTCACCGTCGCCCTCCTCGAGCCCGAGCAGGCCAGCGCGGTCCAGGCCGGCCCGGGTCCCGATCCCGCGATCCGGCTGGTGGTGGCGCCATTCACCAGCGACTCATTCAGGCGCCCCTAGGCTCTGCCGAATCTAGCGGGAAAGCGTGTCATGCTACTGTCCCTCCCACTCGGTCCGGGAAATGCCAAGGAGCGCTCCATGAAGCTGTCGGTGGTCGTCCCGTTCTACAACGAGCTCCGGACGCTCCCGACCGTGATCGACCGCCTGCTGGCGGTCGACTTCGGCGCGCTCGGGCTGGAGACCGAATTGGTGTTCGTCGACGACGGCTCCACCGACGCCAGTCGCAGCCTGCTGGACCCGGCGCCCCGCGACGACGTCCGCCTGCTCGTCCACCCGCGCAACCTGGGCAAGGGCGCCGCGGTGAAGACCGGGCTGGAGGCCGCCACCGGCGACGTGCTGTGCATCCAGGACGCCGACCTCGAATACGACCCCGCCGACCTGCCGGCGCTGCTGCGGCCGATCCTGGACGGCGACTACGAGGTCGTCTACGGCAACCGCTTCAAGGGCAGCGCCGCCGGCCTGTACTACAGCCACCGGGTCGCCAACCGGCTGCTCAACCTGATGGTCAACCTGGCCTTCAACCGCTACCTCTCGGACGTCTACACCGGCTACAAGGTCTTCACGCGCGAGGCGTTCGAGGGCCTGCGGCTGTCGGCCAAGACCTTCACGGTCGAGATGGAGCTCACCGCCCACTTCCTGCGCAAGGGGCTGGTGGTGTTCGAGGTGCCGATCTCCTACCGGGCCAGGACCTACGCCGAGGGCAAGAAGATCCACTTCAGGGACGGCTTCCTCGCCGCCGGGGCGGTGCTGCGCTACCGCTTCCAGCGGGCGCCGCGGGCGCTCGGCCCGGTGGCGCGCCGGGCTCCGGATGCGCCGGGCGCGCTGCGTGCGGTCGAGGGCGACGCCGGCATCCACACGCTCGGGCTCGAGGACCTGGTGGCGGCGCGCCAGTACCGCCGTTACATCTACGACCTGCTGGCGCCCCACCTCGGCGCCAGGGTGCTCGAGGTGGAGGCCGGCCTCGGCGACTTCTCCAGCCAGCTCGCCGGCCGCGAGCGCCTGGTGCTGAGCGAGCTCGACCCCATCTGCCTGCGCGCGCTCGAGCAGCGCTTCGGCAAGCGGCCGGGGATCGAGATCGTCGAGGCCCACCCGAGTGAGCTGAAGGTCGAGCCGCCGGTCGACACGGTGGTGGCCCTCAACGTGCTCGACCGCCTCGGTGACGACGTCGCCGCACTGCGCTCCATGCGCCGGTCGGTGGAGCCGGGCGGCACGGTGCTGCTGCTGGTGCCCGGCTACCCGCGGCTGGCCGGCGCGTTCGACCGGGCGCTGGGGCACGCGCGCCGCTACACGCCGGAGACGCTCAGCGAGGTGGTCACCGGCGCCGGACTGGTCCCAGAGGTCATCCGCCCGGTCAACCTGCTCGGGGGCGTCGCCTGGTGGGCCGCTGTCCGGGTGGGGCGGCAGGCACGCCCGACGCCGACGCTGGTGAACCTCTACGACCGGCTGGTGGTCCCGGCCGAGCGGGCGATCGAGCGCCGCATCCAGCCCTCCTTCGGCCAGTCGATCCTGTGCGTGGCCCGGGTGCCGGTCCCTCCGAGCTCCTGATCCCGCCCAGCGTGCTTGGCTTGCTCCCGTCTCGCCCGGATCTCCCGATTCCGCGTTTGGAGGGCTCCCCTCAGCGGGCGGCGGTCGCGGTCGCGTCGCCGGTGGCCGTCCCGCTCCTCGAGCGCACGGCCTTGCGGTAGCGGAGCAGCGTGCGCAGGGTCGACAGGCCGTAGACCACCGAGCGTCGGAAGTTCACCGAGCTGGCCTCGGTGAAGTAGCGGGTGGGCACCGCGATCTCGCCGATGCGCAGGCCCTCGAGCACCACCTGTGAGAGCAGCTCCTGATCGAATACGAAGTCGTCGGAGTTTGCGTGGTAGTCGATCGCCTCCAGCAGGCCACGGGAGTAGGCCCGGTAGCCGCTGTGGTACTCGGAGAGCCGCAGCTCGAACACGCGGTTCTCCAGCCCGGTCAGGAAGCGGTTGGCGAAGTACTTCCAGCGCGGCATGCCGCCGGCCAGCGGGTCGCCGAGGAAGCGGCTGCCGAGCATCATGTCGGCCTCGTTCTCCAGGATCGGCGCGATCAGCTCGGGGATGCGGGTGGCGTCGTACTGGTAGTCGGGGTGCAGCATCACGACCACCTCGGCACCTTCGGCCAGCGCCGTGTCGTAGCAGGTCTTCTGGTTGCCGCCGTAGCCGAGGTTCTGGCGGTGGACCACCACCTGCAGGTCCAGGAGCTGCGCTACGGCGACGGTGTCGTCGCGCGAAAGATCGTCGACGAGGATCACGTGGTCGACGACCTCGGAGGGAATCTCGCGGTAGGTCCGCACCAGGGTCCGCGCCGCGTTGTAGGCGGGCATGACCACGATGACCTTGGGCCGCTCGACTGGTGACTGCATGGGTGACCTGCCGTCTGTCTCGGGGACCGTGCGGGGCGAAGGGGCGAGTGTCCCGGATAGTAGTCAATCGGACGGGGTTCGGGCGAGATCAGCGCGTGCCGGAACCACTCGGAGCACGTACAGGCCGCGGCCGGGATCGGTAAGGAGGGGCTCGATCCGGATCGCGCCGACCGTGGCGGCCGACGTCACCTCGAGCGGCGCGAAGCGGGCGGCTGGCTGGTCGCCTCCGCTGTCGTGGTACACGGCCGCAGCGCCGGAAACGGCGCGCCCCATCGGCTGGGCGAGCGCGCCCAGATACAGGTCGCGCACGCGTTCCAGGGGCAGTCCCAGCTCCAGGACGATCCGGTAGCGCTGCGGACCCGACACCACCAGGACCGAGGCGGGCGACGCGGCGACCGGGCGCAGCGCGCGGATCGCGCTGGCGGTGTTGCGGCTGGAGCGGACGGCACGGTCCAGCGTCGAACCGACTCCGCCGCCGACCGGGACCAGCGGCCAGCAGGCCGCCGCCATGACGGCACCGGCGGCTCCGGCCGCGACCAGGACGGGGATAGCGGAAGCGGAGCCATTCCGGGCCGGCCGAGCCGGGCCGCGCCGACGGGCTCGGGCCAGTGCGGCGGTCGCCAGCCACGCCGCGCCGAGGGCGCCGAGCACGCGCACCCCGGTGTCCGCCGGATCGAAGTAGCGGAAGGAGACGTAGGTGCCGCGCCATGCCTCGATGCCGAACAGGATGAGCGTCCCCAACGTGATCACGCCGAGGCCGGCCAGCCACGTCCACGCGCGGCGGCGCACCAGCCAGATCGCGCCGAGCAGGGCGAGCGCGGCCAGCAGCGGCGAGCGCGCATAGCGGCGCGCGACCGTCCCCAGCCAGGCGGCCGGCGGGACAACCTGGCGGCCGCTTACCAGGTCGGTGTAGCGCTCGGGCACCTTCAGCGAGTAGAGGGCGTCGCCGGCCAGCAGGTAGTCGTGGCCGAGCCACAGCAGCGGTGCCGCCAGCGGCACCAGCAGCAGCAGGGCCCGACGGTCTCCCCTGCGCCAGGCCAGCAGGCCGAGCAGGGCCACGGGCGGCAGCAGCAACCAGGTCTCGGCGCGCGCCAGCCCGGCCAGCAGCAGCGCTGCGGCGGCCACGCCCCAGCGCCGCCGCGGCCGTGCCAACGCGTCCAGCGCCACCGCCCACCCCGCGGTCGCCCAGATCACCGAGTTTCCCCGCGCGACCTGGAGGACGAGCGCGCTGGAGCCGACCAGGGACATCGCCACAGCCAGCGCGGCCGGTGCCCCGGCGAGCCGCCAGGCAGCCCTCGCCAGCGCGGCCACGGCCAGGGCGAAGGCGGCGACGGTGAGCGCGGTGCCCGCGCGCCAGTCGTGGGCGACCGTCCATGCCAGCCCGTGCACGAGCGTCAGCAGCGGTTTGGGCGCCGACAGCAGGAACTCGTGCAGGCGCCGGCCGTGGACCAGGTCGTCGAAGTACAGCGCGGCGGCGTACTCGTCGGGATCCAGGACGGCGGGTCCTGGCAGACGTACCAGGGCGGCGGTCACCGCCGCCACCGCCACCAGCAGCGCCGGCCACGGCCACACCGGCTCGCGCGTCGCCCGATGGGCCGGTCCCCCGCCGGTCACTGTGCGGCGGAGCGTCGTCGGGCGCATCGGAACCTCACCGCGCCGCTGGGGTGGCGACCCCGTAGAGGCCGATGGTGCGGCCGCCCCACTCCACCCGCGCGAGTGGCCGCGTGCCGCCGAGGTCCCGGAAGGCCGGGACCTGGGTGGTGGGATCGGAGGCGTCCACCGGCTCGGCGGCCAGCACGTGGCTGACGCCGAAGCGCCCTACGGGGTCGTCGACGTTGGCGCCGGCGGGCGGCCAGGTGCTGATCAGCCGGGCCTTCGTGTCGAACAGCAGGGTCGGCGCGTAGGCACCGAAGACCACCGCGCGCGCCGGCAGCGCGGCGGCCAGCGCCCGTTGGTCGCGCTCGCGCAGGTGACCGCTGGCCGCGGCGGCCGACAGATACCGGGCCGCACCGGGCACGCAGACCGCCAGCGCGAGCGCGGCGGCCACCACCGCCCGCGCGCCTGGCCGACGGCCCAGCGCGCCGGCCAGCCAGTCCAGGCCGAAGCCGCCAAGGACCGCGAGCGCCGGCAGCGCAGGGACCACGTACCGGTTGGGCGCGACGTAATGGGTGGGCAGGTAGTCCCCCGCTCCCACGACTGCCCACAGCCCCACGCCCCACAGCGCAGCGATCATCAGGGCGTCGCGCGCCGCCGGTCCGGTGCGGCGCCAGCTCGAGGCCGCCGCGGCCAAGCCGAGCCCGGAGACCAGCAGCACGGGCAGGCAGCGCCAGGCGGCGCCGTCACTGCCGGCGGCCAGGTAGCGCCAGAGCCGGCCTGCCAGCGTCCACGGCGCCGCCAGGTAGCTCACGTCCGGCCAGATCTCCAGCCCGGTCCGCAGCCGGTCCAGGTTGGGGAGCGCCACCGCCAACAGCCACACCAGCCCGGCGGCGGCCGCCACGCCCAGCGCGACCAGCCCCATCGCCAGCGCCCGGCGGTCGCGGCGGCCGACCGCCGCGCCGATGACGACCGCGAGCATGGCCACCGATGGCAGCAGCGCGATCGCCTTGACGGAGACTGCCGCGGCCAGGGCGAGGCCGACGCCTGCCCCAGCCCACGGCGACGGCCGCCACGGCGCCCGCACGGCCAGCACGAAGGCGGCCGTCAACAGCACCACCACGGTCGGCTCGACCATCGCCAGGCGGCCGTACTCGAGGACCAGGTCGGCGCCGGCGAGCAAGGCGGCGGCCAGCAGCGCCGCCACCAACCCGAGCACCTCCGCCAGGCCGACCGCAAGCAGCAGCACCGCGATGGCGACCGCGGCCATCGAGATGGCACGGCCAGCCGCCAGGCGCGGCCGTGCCACCGCGAAGATGCCGCCGGCAATCGCGCTATAGGCCCCGTTGGTGAGGCTGCGGTCGACGTCGCCGGTGGCGAACTTCCCTGACAGCACCCGCTCGCGGGCATTGGCGAGGTTGAAGCCCTCGTCGGTCCACGGGGCGTTGCTGCCGGTCAGGCCGGCGGGCGGGTCGGCCGTGGCGAACGGCGCCAGCAGGCCGAGCACCAGGGCGGCCAGCACGAGTCCTCCGACCAGCCCTGGGCGGCGGGCGGCCCGCCCGGCGGGTCGGTCCGCGTCGCGGCGGGCTGGGCGCGCGGCTGCCTCCACGTTCAGTCCCGAGCCCCGGCATCACCGCGCTGGCGGCGGATCGCCTCGGCCCTGGCCAGCCGGATCTCGCGGCGGATTTTGGCCTCGGCCTGGCGGCGGCGCTCCTGTTCGGTCTCGGGCTCCAGCGGCGCCACCGGGCGCGGCCGGCCGTTCCCGTCGAGGGCGACGAACACCAGGTAGGCGGAGGAGGTGTGGGTGCGCCGGCCGCTCACCACGTCCTCGGCCTCGACCCGCACGCCGACCTCCATCGAGGTGCGACCGACGTCGTTCACGCTGGCGTGCACGAACACGATGTTGCCGACGCTCACCGGGTGCAGGAAGCTCATCTGGTCCAGCGACGCCGTGACCACCACCCCGCCGGCGTGGCGGCTGGCCGCGATGCCGGCGGCGCTGTCGATCAGCTTCATGATCTCTCCCCCATGGACGTTGCCCATGAGGTTGGCGTGGCGCAGCTCCATCGGCTGCGACAGCGTGACCGCGGACGCCCGGGGCGTCTTGGGCCCCAGGCCGGAAGCTCCGTCCGGCGCCTGCCCACCGTCACGCGTCATCCGCAAGAGCTCCTGGCGTGCCGAGACATCAGGGACGTAGGTCTGTCTGCAGGAGGATAGCCCTCCCCGCTCCGACGGTCCTTCTCGTCTTGACAAACATAGTTGTCGGTGAAAGAGTTGCGGCACCAGACCGGGACAAGGATCGGAGGAGATCGACATGCGGAAGATCGTCGCCGGAGAGTTCATCTCGCTGGATGGCGTCGTGGAGGCGCCCAACGAGTGGCACTTCCCCTACTTCAACGACGAGATGGGCGAGGCGGTCGGATCGGACATGACCGGGGCCGATGCCATGTTGCTCGGGCGGCGGACCTACGAGGAGTTCGCGTCCGTCTGGCCGAGCCGGCCGAGCGACGAGCCGGGCGCGGACTTCATGAACGACACGCCGAAGTTCGTCGTGTCCACGACCCTGAAGACGGTCGAGTGGCAGAATTCCACGCTGATCAACGGCGACTTCGTCGAGGAGATCGGCCGCCTGAAGCAGATGCCGGGCAAGAACCTCAATGTCGTCGGCAGCCCCACGCTCGTCCGCTCGCTGCTGCGCGAGGGCCTGCTGGACGAGCTGCACCTGCTGATGCACCCGATCGTGGTCGGCAGGGGCAAGCGCCTGTTCGACAATGGCATCGGTCAGGTGCCGCTCGAGCTGGTGGAGTCCAGGATCTTCAGCACCGGCGTCCTGTCGCTGAACTACGCGCCCGCGGATAGGTGAGCACATGAGCCCGAAGTCCGTCGCCCAGAAACTGCTGATCAAGCCGAGCACCGCCGTCTGGTCCTCGGGCTCCGAGCACCGCCAGCTGATCGGACCGCTCCCCGAAGACGCACGCCACGTGGACCGTCTGGAGGAGGCGAACACCGCGGTCGTGTTCGCCTCCAGCGCCGAGGAGCTGCGGCGGGTCCTCACACGGCACGAGGGCCAGCTCGCCCGGCCGAGCGTCTTCTGGGTCGCCTATCCCAAGGGGAACCGGGCCGACGTCAACCGCGACACCCTCTGGCCGATCCTCGGCGAGCACGGGATGCGGCCGATCTCGCAGGTGTCGGTGGACGAGGTCTGGTCGGCCCTGCGCTTCCGCCCGCTGGCCGAGGGCGAGCCGCCCTTCACTGGCGGACGATAGCCGACCCCATCGAGCTGGTGGCCGGAGCGCCCAGGCGCCCCGGCCACCCCGCCGCTGGCGTTCGCCACCTACGCGGGCTCGCTCGTGGCGCCATTCACGACGCAGTTGACACGGCTGCTCGAGCAGAGTTGGCAGGCACCGCCTTCATCCCATTTAGGCCATTTGGGTCGACGACCTGATCGACCACGCGGTACGAGTACTCGACCTGTACAGACCAGATCTGCTCGCCATGCCTACGGAGGAGGACGTCGCCGCCAACGCGACGGAGCCTACGAGCGACTTGGGTTCCGCTGTTGGCGGAGACGACGCGCCATGACGACCCGAAGGATCTGGTTCGTGCCTTCGTAGAGCTGTGTGATTTTTGCGTCCCTCATCATGCGTTCCAAGGGGAAGTCCTTTATGTACCCATAGCCGCCGAGGAGCTGCACCGCGTCGGTGGTGACCTTCATGGCGGTGTCGCCGGCGAAGCACTTGGCGGCCGCCGCGAAGAAGGTCAGATCGGGGTCCTCGCGGTCGGCCTTGGCGGCGGCGGTGTACACCAGCGAGCGGGCGGCCTCGGTCTGCATGGCCATGTCGGCGAGCATGAACTGCAACCCCTGGAACTCCGCGATCGGCTTGCCGAACTGGCGCCGCTCCTCGATGTACCCGCGGGCAAAGTCCAGGGCGCCCTGGGCGATGCCGACCGCCTGGGCGCCGATGCCGACGCGGCTGTGGTCCAGCGCGCGCAGCGCCAGCGGGAAGCCCTGGCCCTCGTCGCCGAGGCGGTTGGCGGCGGGGACGCGCACGTCCTGGCAGATGATCTCGGTGGTCGGCGAGCCGCGGATGCCCAACTTGTCCTCGTGCTTGCCGACCTGGAAGCCGGGCATGGAGTCCTCGAGCAGGAACGCGGAGATCCCTCGCGAGCCGGCGTCCGGGTCGGTCACGGTGTAGTAGACGTAGAGCTTGCTGATGCCGCCGCCGGTGATGAAGCGCTTGGTGCCGTTGATCACGTAGTCGTCGCCGTCGCGCTCGGCGCGGGACGACATCGCCGCTGCGTCCGACCCCGACCCGGGCTCGGTCAGGCAGTAGGACGCCATCGTGGTGCCGTCGGCGATCGGCGGTAGGAAACGGGCCTGTTGCTCCGGCGTGCCGGCGAACAGGATCGGCAGGGTCGCCAGCTTGTTGACCGCCGGGATCAGCGAGGTGGAGGCGCACACCCTGGCGACCTCCTCGACCAGCAGGCAATGGGTGAGCGCGTCCGCGCCGCCACCGCCGTACTCCTCCGGGATGTTCAGGCCCAGCAGGCCCGCGGAGCGCAGTGTCTCGTAGTTGTCCCAGGGGAACTCCCCGGTGCGGTCGATCTCCGCCGCCCGCTCGGTGAACTTGTCCTCGAACAGTCGCCGCCATTCCTTGCGGAACAGCTCCTGGTCCTCGCTCAGCTTGAACGCCTCGGACATACCGTCACCCCTTCTGATGGATCCGGGTCACGGCCACCTCGTCGGCCCCACCGGGGAGGCCCGCCACCACCCTGCCGATCGTACAGGGCGCCACGGCGGCGGCACTAGAATGGCCAGTGCCCGAAATGCGTCCCGGCTCGGGGGAGTTCGCTGGTGAAGGCAGCACTGCTCGGCTATGGCTACTGGGGCCCGAACCTGGCCCGCAACCTGCATCAACGGATCGGCACCGACTGGCTGGCGTGCGTCGACCTGGACCCCGGGCGGCGCGCCGAGGTCGCCAGGCGCTACCCGTGGGTGCGCACGCTGGACGAGGTCGGCGGGGTCCTGGCCGATCCGGAGATCGACGCGGTGATCGTCGCCACGCCCGCCCGCAGCCACGCCGGTCTGGCAGCCCAGGCGCTGGACGCTGGCAAGCACGTGCTGGTCGAGAAGCCACTGGCGCTGTCGACCGCCGAGGCGGTCGCCCTGACCCGCCAGGCGGAGCGGGCCGGGCTGGTGCTGATGGTCGGCCACACCTTCGAGTACAACCCGGCCGTCACCAAGATGCGCGCCCTGCTGGAGTCCAGCGCGCTGGGCGACCTGTGGTACCTGCACTCCCAGCGGGTCAACCTCGGACGCATCCAGAGCGACATCAGCGCGCTCTGGTCCATCGGCCCACACGACGTCTCGATCGCCAACTTCCTGGTGGGGGCGGCGCCGCGCTGGGTGTCGGCGCGCGGCGCCCGCTACCTGCACACCGAGCTGGAGGACGTGGTCTTCGCCACCCTCGGCTACGACGGCGGCGTGCTCGCCCACCTGCACGTCTCCTGGCTCGACCCGTCCAAGGTGCGGCGCACCACGGTGGTCGGCTCGCGCCGGATGGTCGTCTTCGACGACCTCGATTCCGAGGCCAAGCTGCGCGTCTACGACAAGGGCGCCGACCCGGTGCAGGGCGGCTACGGCGAGTACCAGTTCCGGCTGCGCACCGGCGACATCAACGTGCCGCGCACCGAGCTCACCGAGCCGCTGGCGCTGGAGCTGGAGCATTTCCTGGAGTGCTGCGCCAGCGGCGCCCGGCCGCGCAGCGACGGCTGGAGCGGGGCGCGCGTGGTGGCGGCCCTGGAGGCGGCTCAGCAGTCGCTCGACAAGGGCGGCCAGCAGGTGGAGGTGGTCATCGGTGGCTGAGGCTCCCGTGGTGGGGGCGGCCGCGCCCCGGGCGGAGGTGACGAGCGGTGGCTGAGCGGACGGTGCCGCTGGTGGACGTGGCCGCGGCCTGGCGGGCGCAGCGGAACGAGCTGGACGCGGCCATCGACCGGGTGGTCGCCGCCGGCGCGTTCGTCGGCGGGCCCGAGGTGGCGGACTTCGAGCGCGCACTGGCCACCTTCTGCGGCACCGGCTGGGCGGTCGGCGTCGGCTCGGGCACGGCCGCCCTGCATCTCGGCCTGCTGGCACTGGGGGTCGGGCCGGGCGACGACGTGGTGACGGTGGCCCACACCTTCGCCGCCACGGCCGAGGCGATCGAGCACGCCGGCGCCCGGCCGCGCTTCGTCGACGTGGACGAGGCGACCGGCGGCATGGACCCCAAGGCGCTCGCGGAGGCGGTCGACGGCGCCGCCGCGGTGCTGCCGGTGCACCTGTACGGGCTGCCGGTGGACATGGCGGCGATCGCCGGGCTGGCGGCCGACGCCGGCGTGCCCCTGCTGGAGGACGCGGCCCAGGCGCACGGGGCCACGGTGACGCTGCCGGGCGAGCAGGCGCCGCGCCGGGCCGGCTCGCTCGGGGCCCTGGCGGCGTTCAGCTTCTACCCCGGCAAGAACCTCGGCGCCTTCGGCGACGCCGGCGCGGTGACCACCGACGACGAGGACCTGGCCGCCCGGGTGGCGCGGCTGCGCGACCACGGCCGCAGCGCCAAGTACGAGCACGGCGAGGTCGGCTACTGCGAGCGCCTGGACGCCCTGCAGGCTGCCGTGCTCGGGGTCAAGCTGGCCAGGCTGGAGGCCGGCAACGATGTGCGCCGCCGGCTCGCCCGGCGCTACGGCGAGGCGCTGGAGGGCGTCGGCGACCTGGTCCCGCCGGCGATGCCCGCGGGGCGCTCCAGCTCCTGGCACCTCTACGTGGTGCGGACCCGCCGGCGGGACGCGCTGCTGGAGCATTGCCACGCCGCCGGCGTGCGGGCCGGGGTGCACTACCCGCTCCCGCTGCACCTGCAGCCGGCCTTCCGCCACCTCGGCTACGCTCGCGGCGACCTGCCGGTCACCGAGGCGTGGGCGCGGGAGTGCCTGTCGCTGCCGCTGTACCCGCAGCTGGAGGCCGGCGCGCAGGACCAGGTCATCGCGACCGTGCGGGAGTTCTTCGGTAGCTGAGATGATGTGCGCATGACGGATCAGGATGGGCGGCTGGTTTCGGTCGTGGTGCCGGCGCACAACGAGGAGGCGACCGTCGCCCGCTTCGTCGAGCGCACCGCCAAGGCGTTCGCGCAGCTCGGCCGGCCCTGGGAGCTGCTGTACGTCGACGACGGCTCCACCGACGGCACCGCCGCGGCGGTCCAGGCCGCCGCCAGAGCCGAGCCGCGCGTGCGGCTGGTGCGCCAGCGGCGGAACCTCGGGCTCACCGAGGCGCTCAACCGTGGCTTCCGCGAGGCCCACGGCGCGGTGATCGTCTTCCTGCCGGCCGACCTCGAATCCGACCCCGAGATCGACGTCCCGCTGCTGCTGGACAAGCTGGACGAGGGCTACGACGTGGTGGCCGGCTGGCGGCAGGGCCGGCGCGACGGCAAGCGCTTCGCCAGCCGGCTGGCCAACGTCACCTGCCGCGCGCTGTTCGGGCTGGACGTCCACGATATGAACTGGATCAAGGCCTTCCGCCGCGAGGTCACCGACTCGCTGGCGCTGCGCTCCTCCTGGCACCGCTACATCCTGGTGATGGCGCACAACGAGGGCTGGCGCATCGGCGAGGTCAAGGTCCCCTACGAGCCCCGCCGGGCCGGCCGCTCCAAGTTCGGTTTCTCGCGGCTGCCCGTCTCCTTCCTGGACGTGGTCACGCTGAAGTTCCTGCTCACCTTCCAGCGCAGGCCGGCGATCTTCTTCGGCGCGCTCGGGTCCGGAATGATCGGGGCGGGCGTGCTGCTGTGGGCCTACCTGCTGTGGTCGTTCCTCAGCTCCCACACGCAGTACCGGCCGCTGATGCTGGTCGCCGGCATCGCCATGCTCGCCGGCCTGCTGGTGATCCTGGTCGGATTCCTCGCCGAGTTGGTCGTCAACGTCTCCGAGCGGGTCGAGCGCCTGGAACGCCGGCTGGAAGACGACGCCGACCGCTGAGGTCCCCGCGCTTCTTCCACATCGCAAAAAAGCCCAGCATCCGGGCACTATTTCGCCCGCGCCGACCCCCAAGATTAGTTCCGTCGCTTAGTAAGACGTCCTCCCACGTTGCTTTCCACTATGCTTTTCGTTTAGCGTCAGGCTGCCGTGAGTGAAGCCCATTTGGTCGAGGAGGAATCCGCGCTGATGGCAGTGAAGACCATCCACGTGTCGGACATCTCGGGCAAGGAGGCGGACGAGTCCTCACTCGGACGTCTCGTGGTCCACGAACACCCGGAATACTCCGACCTGCCGGTCACGCTCGAGGCG
>WNGK01000113.1_pt1 | contig 108886 bp, 106 predicted proteins | sample 5400601 | NCBI WGS metagenome assembly WNGK01 (sample SAMN13153376, study PRJNA577476) | soil metagenome | isolation source: 60 cm soil or saprolite under Garry oak tree replicate 1 | place: USA:California | collected 2016-06-15 | reverse complement strand
GGTGTCGAAGACCGCCAGTTTGGTGACTTTGTCCGGAGAGTCAAGCGCCATGCGAGTCGCCACCCCCGAGCCCTTGTCGTGGCCGACCACGGCGAACTTCTGGAAACCGAGGTGCGTCATGACTTCGACTTGGTCCTTGGCCATTGGGCGTTTGGAGTAGTTGGCATGATTCTGGCCGTCCGGCGGCTTGCTGCTGTCGCCGTAGCCACGCAGATCGGCGGCCACAAGGGTGAATCGCTCGGCCAGCCGCGGCGCCACTTTGTGCCACATGACATGAGTCTGCGGATACCCATGCAGCAGCAGTACTGGTGGTCCGCTTCCGCCCACCACCGCATTGATCGTTGCCCCGCTGGTGTTAATGCGCATTGGCTTGAAGCCGGGAAATAGGTTCGCCCGGCCGCCGCCATTGCGATTTTGCTGCGGTCGCGCTGCCGGCCTTGTCTGCTGCGCCGGGGCAGCCAGCAGGCTGGCCCCCTGGCTGGCGGCGAAAACCCCTAACGAACCCTTCAAGAAATTCCGGCGATGGGTTTTATCTGTCATTAGCTGTCCCTCCCATTGTGTTAAAAATTGAAGGTCAACTCCTCGGTCGATCTGACCGCAGAATTATCGGGCTTCAAGCAGCAGGTACGGCGCGGCGTCATACTCGCTGTGACTCAGGAAGCGGTGGTGAATTTCACGCTGGAGGTAGGAGACCTCAAACAGAACGTAACGGTGGTCAGTTATTGTTGTTTGTGCCTGCCGACCGCTTTACACGGTCCGCATGAACTTCAATCCAATCGACGCGAGAGGTTCCGCTCGTGAAGCCTGGGCCGCCGACCATAAGATCAGTGAAGCCGATTTCGTCGACCTTGGTCAAGTTTGGTTTCTCGACAAGAGAGTCCTCATATATCCTGACGGGCTCCTGGATCTTGAGTATTCTCCAGTGGACGTCGCTGATCAAAATTTCCGAGATGTTCCAGTCTTCTGCCGGACCAGCGTAGCGGTCGCTGATGAGAAAACTTCCGTCCGCCAGCTTCAGGACAAGGCGAAGTTGTCTGAAGCCACCCTGTTTGGTTCGCCAAACGACCTTCGACATGGGGTTCGACAAATCCAGGTAATCCGCCTTGTCTTTCAGGGTGATGACGCACGGACCTGCCGCGCAAGCACCGAGCCAGATGTAGCCCGGATCATCGCGGGGGCCGACGTGGCGATCGTATATGACGTCTTTGGCGCCTGCCCCATACCGGACCATCGTCAGATTCTTATTTTGTAGATGGGCATCCAGATCTTTGTCTTTGTAATCGGTCGGCACGCCGGGAGTCGCATCCGTCCAGTCTTCCCTGAAAGCAACGGGAGGACGATGGTCTTCCGGACATGGAGTTTTCCCCCAACAAGTATCTGTGGCAGCCTGGGCGGCAGGTGCAGCTTGCCCGGCCGGCCTGGCCTGTTGTTGCGCTTTCGCGAACGCGAAAATGACGATACAAAGCGCGACAATCGCCACCATGGATAACCTACGAACGATGTGGCGCATTTGCGATTCTCCTTAATCCGAGTGGGCGCTTTACTGCCCCCCGCGGCCCCCTCGTCCACCGCGCGCGCCCGCCGGGTTGGCGTTCGGCGGCGCGACGCCCTTTGCGCGCAGATACACAACGACGATGCCGTACGACTCGAGGCCGTGCGAGAGCATGGCCGAGGCTACCCCGCCGCGCGCGGTTTCCCCCTCTCCCTGCTTGACCATCTGCATCGCGCTCTGATCGGTCAACGCCGAAAACGCACCGTCGCAGAACGCGAACGCGTCGGCCAGCGCTTTGACCAATTCAGCCTTGCGCGTCTTCTTTTCGTTGCTCTGTGGAGGGCTCGGGTTCGGCACGCCCTTAATGATGGCGCAGTTGGTGAACTGGTTGTCGGTCTGGTGGCCGATCCACTGGCCATACGTACGGAGATCGGGGTCGGAAGCCGGCTTGAATGTGTAGTTGGCCTCGGGCATCTTCTCGGCCGCCTGCGTGAGGTTCTCTTTGAGGGTGGTGTAGGCGCGTTGCATGCTGGCCGCGAGGCCCAGTTTCTGCCCCGCCGCCGGCGCCTGGGCAGCAGCGGACGCCGCGAACAGCATCAGTCCTGCCACGAGACAAGTAACTCGCTTCATGGGTCGTCTCCTTTCAACAACACTTAAACCACTAAAGCCTTGCGCACGAAGTTGGCCCCACTGCCGGTGTTGCCTCTACCTTTGTGCCGCGCCACCTGCGAGTACGGGCACAAGCGACGCGGCGAGCTCTGCAGATCGTGGCGTAGGCCGTAATCGTCATCGCTTACCCTCTTGATGAGGACCTGCGAAATTTAGAGAAGGTTTGCCCCTTTAATAATTGTTCAGACTCTACGCCCGTTACCTGGACTCGTCAAGAACTCCAATCAACTCGACTCGTCTAATATGTAACCCGAGGATCGCGGACGCCCTTCGCTGGCAATTGCATGGCGCGACGTCAGTATCGAGATCGTTCGAGGATTTCGCCGATGCCACCCTCGTCCGAATTGCCAAGCGTGAGTCGCTCAGCCTGATTCTGACGATCGATCATGACAATTTCGAAACGTACCGCATTCACGGCCGCCACCGGTTCCGGATCGTTCCGGGCCGCACTCCGGAGATTCGCAGAATGGTGTCAGCTTGACATTAATCCAGCGTGGATTATGATGGCGGCATCTCCTTGATAGACAAGTCGGACTAGGAGGTCTCGAATGAGAAGTGGTTCGATAATTGTGATCGTCATCCTCTCGGCTGCTGTGGGGGCCGGAATTGCGATGGCAGTGACACGCTCCACAGCCGAACGGGCATTGGGGCCGGCGCGCACGCCCGACGGCAAGCCCAACTTCAGCGGCATCTGGGAGGCCAACAATGAGGCGTATTGGGACCTGCAGGCTCACGAAGCACGCCCGGGAGCGGTGACGCAGCCGGGTGTTTATCCGGCGTATGACTTCGCCCGCGTGCCGGCAGCCCCCGTGCTCGCGCTTGGTGCTGCGGCGGGTGTGCCGGGATCGCTTGGTGTGATCGAGGGCGACGGGGAAATTCCTTACAAACCCGAAGCGGCCGCGATAAAAAAGGAGAACGGTGCAAACTGGATCGATCGGGATCCGGAGTTGAAGTGTTATCTGCCGGGCATTCCACGGGCAGTGTATATGCCGTATCCATTTCAAATCATCCAGAGCACGAACAAAATTCAGATGGCATTCACGTTTGCGAACGCGGCTCGCACGATCCATCTGGATAAAGCCGAGGGGCCGCCAGACGATACATACATGGGTCATTCGGTCGGCCACTGGGAGGGCGATACGCTGGTCGTCGACGTGACCAGCTTCAACGGGAAGAATTGGTTCGACAGGGCCGGGAATTTTCACAGCGCTTCCCTCCACCTTGTTGAACGCTTCACGCCCATCCATCCTGACGCCATTCGCTACGAGGTGACGATTGAGGATCCGGAAACTTTTACGCGGCCATGGCGCATCGCGATGCCGCTCTACCGCCGTCTGGAACCCAATATTCAGCTCATGGAGTACCCCTGCATCGAGTTTGCCGAAGAGTTTCTTTATGGACATGTTCGCAAGAAACAACTGGTGAAGCGGTGGGAAGGGGAGACGATGATTATCGATATCACGCGCAAGGTTCCACCAGGCGACCGCTTTTTTGAATGGTATAGAAAGTGAAGGAGGTTCATCCAATGCGAACGAAACTGGCTCTTGTGAGCGCGGTAATCGGCTTATTCGTGATTGGCCGAGCAGCGCCGCTCTCGGCACACCATGCATTTGCAGCCGAATTTGACGCCAATAAACCCGTCAAGTTCGAAGGCACGGTCACGAAGATGGCGTGGACCAATCCCCACGTGTGGCTCTACGTTGATGTGAAAAAGTCCGACGGCAAGGTCGAAAACTGGGCTTTCGAGGCCGGTACCCCGAACGTTTTGTTTCGGCGCGGCTTTACAAAGAATTCTCTGCTGCCCGGAACTAAGGTCGTTGTGGACGGATACCAGTCCAAGGACGGGTCACGAAGGGCAAACGGCAGGGATGTCACCCTCGCCGACGGACGCAAGTTGTTTCTCGGCTCGTCGGGTACGGGCGCTCCCTACGAGCTACCCACGGGGGGGCAGAGTGTAAAATAACGCATGCGCTCCTGAGAATTCCGTGACCGGATATCGAGACCGGTCCGTTCGCCACCTACACTCTGCCGAAACTCAAAACGGCAATGCGAGCAGGCAATACCATACGTGTCCATCCGAACCTCCTATTGTGGCCGGCTGAGCGTTGACCTAGAATCAGTCGGCCCAAACTTCGGTAAGGAGTTGAAACCTGGTGTTCCTTTCAATTTTTAAAGCAATCGAAGAAACCGGTCTGAGTATCTGGATTCGCGAATCCGATTCCGTTTTCTCATTCTGGTTCATCCTTTCAGTGCATGCTATCGGAATGGGCTTACTGGTTGGCGCGAGTGTGTTGATCGGCTTGCGAATTCTTGGCCTCGCACCGGACCTGCCTTTAGCCCCGCTTAAGAGGTTTTACCGCTTTATATGGGTTGGGTTCTGGGTACAAGTCGTATCCGGCATCCTTCTATTGATTGGTTATCCGACGAAATCTCTAACGAACCCGGTTTTTTACGTCAAGCTAACGCTAATCGGACTCGCCATGGCGTCAATGCAAATGCTGTGGAATCGTGTCTTCGCCGACTCCAGCTTGAGTGAAGCAGCGATGATGGCGAAGGGCCGGGTCTTTGCAGTATCGTCGCTCATCTTTTGGGTTGGAGCCATTACTGCGGGTCGTCTCCTGGCTTATACGTACAGCGTCCTCACAGCGTAGGATTAATCATCTATGAATTTGGCACATATACATCTCTTATTGAATCATTGGCCGATCATCGGCGCTTTCGTCGGGCTGCTCCTTTTTCTGGCTGCCTTGTTTGCCAACAGCGACGATTTGAAGCAAACCAGCCTTGCGTTTTTCGCGCTCATTGCGCTTCTGGCGATTCCGACATACATGAGTGGGGATGTCGCCAACGAGGTGCTCAAAGCATCCACTCCTTTGCCGACGGAATTAATTAACACGCACCAGGGCGCCGCATTGCTCTCTTTGATATTCATGGAGATTACGGGCGCAGTCGCGTTGATCGGACTATGGCAGTTTAGCCGGATGTCGCGTCCCGCCCCAGGCCTGGTGGCACGATGGAATTCCGCAGTCGTGCTCCTTCTTTCTATCGTGACGGCGGGGCTGATGACAGCCACCGGGAATACGGGTGGAGCCATCCGCCATCCGGAAATTTTTTCTGGCCCGGACGCAGCCTGGGCCGTCCCCGCAATAGGCTCCAACATAGTTCCGTTAGCTGCTTACTTCGTCACCGGGTTTTCACGCTGGGTCTGGCCGGCCCTCGAGACGCTTCACTTCTTTGGCCTGATCTTGATCGTGGCGGCAATTGGCGGGCTTAACCTCCGTTTATTGGGATTTGTGAAAGACTTGCCTGTAGCTCCACTGCACCGGTTACTACCCTGGGGAATCGCCGGTTTAGTCATCAATGTAATCACGGGCATTCTCTTCTTTGTCGGCATGCCCTTCTTCTATGCCTGGAATCCCCTCTTTCATCTGAAGATGGCAAGCGTATTTGTTGCGGGAGCGACTCTGGTGTTGTTTAACTGTACCTCCGCTTTCCGCAGCTGGGCGAAGTTGGGACCCGGGGAAGATCCGCCTGCATTCGCGAAGTTTATTGCAGCAAGCTCGTTGTTCCTGTGGTTGGTGATCATCGTTCTGGGCCGCTATCTTCCCTTGACCCAGGAATCTCTGAAGTGAGGGCCCGGTAAGCCCGGCACCTCAGCTGACTATTTTCTCGATCCGAAATCAGCGACGTTGAAGTCGTGGAAGTCGCGGCCAGCCGCTCCCATGATCGCGATCGTTCGCATATCATTTGTTTCCTCGACTCGCTTCCCCTTCCGCGTCGATTAACAAGGGAGGCGGCTCGTAGCCGATGAGATATTCGAACTGCTGCCGGAAGTCCTCGAGCGACATGTGCACCGTGGCGGCAAATTTCGCCAGCTCGTGCGGGTCGTCGAAATCGTCCCGACGCAGGCGGATCATGTAACGGCGCGCAATGGCGTACCGGGTCGAATGCGTATCCAGGAGACGGATGCGAGTGCGGCCTGTTTCGAAATCGATCAGGGATGAAAAGGGGATCGGCACGAAATGGCCGCCCTGCATTGAGACCATGGCGGAATTACCACCTGCCAGCAGGTACTTGGCTGCGCAGTAGCCCAGGTCGCGCGCGTACTCCATATCGTATGGAATGGGATCCGCGCACCGGAGCTCGTAGCCGATGTTCTTGGCCACGATCGTTGTCTTCACGCCGAGCTCCTTCAGACGGGCAGTCACCTGCGCCTTGAGGATCTCGCCGATATTCACCTCGGCAATGCGCAGATGCCCATGCGCATCGCGCTCCACTTCGTCGAGCGAGGAGAGATCGCCCGGATCGACATCGAGTACGACGCCCTCGGCGATCATCGCCACGCCATCCCGCCGTCCGTAACTCAGGCGCTTGATGATCGCACCGACGAGCGTGTCGACGATCGTCTTGAGTTGCAGTGGCTTCGGGAACTCCTCGGGAATGAGCGTGAGCGTCGCGCCGGCGGCCTTGCCGATCCCAAGCGCCAGATGGCCGGCTTTGCGCCCCATGGTGATCACAAAGTACCAGCGCGAGGTGGTCTTCCCGTCCACCATGAGGTTCTTCACGATCTCGGCGCCGAAATGGCGGGCGGTCTGGAAACCGAAAGAGTCGACGGTCGGCGGCAGATCGAGATCGTTGTCGATCGTCTTCGGCACATGCACCACGTGGAGGCGGCCGGCGGCGCTTTCCTCCACCTTCATCGCCGAGTAAGCTGTGTCATCCCCGCCGATCGTCAGGAGCCGTGTCACGTTCAGACGCAGAAGCGAGATCACCACGTTTTCGAGATACTTCGGATCCGATGTCGGATTCGCACGCGAGATACCTATGTGAGAGCCACCGCGGAAGTGGATGCGGCTGACGGCATCGATCGTAAGCGGCGTGACATGATCGATGTCGCCCTGCATCAGCCACTCGAATCCGTCGCGCACGCCTACAACGTCCATGCCTTCGAGCGCGGCACGAATTGTCGCAGCGCCGATGACCGCGTTGATGCCGGGGGCCGGTCCGCCCCCGACCAGGATGGCCAGTTTCTTGTGATGTTCCACGCATCCATCATAGGATGGCAGGCGTCGAAGATTCGACCATGGAATTTCGAAGAGGATTTTCCGCCAAACTCATATCGGTTTCACCGGCGGATCATGCTCAAGTGTTCCATTGAAAACCCTATGCGGATGGGCCACACATTTCGACGTGGGCTTCGATGATCCTTCCGGCGCGCACACGCGCGTACCTGGTCCATCGTGGAGCGGTCCTAACTCCCCGGCACGGCAGAATTCAGGTATCTTGGTTCGTGTTCTTTCGGGCAATAGTCGTCGAGTTGCGTCTCCACCCAAACACCTGAGGATCAGTATGGCTGAGAACAAATCCGAAATCTCGCGGTTATCGTTTCTGAACACCGAGTTCCTGAAAAGCCCTGCGGCCAGGACCATCAGAATCCTATCTGAGTACCTGGAACCGGCAGAACGGCTTCGACGCGCGCGCATTCGTGACACGATTGCATTCTTCGGCTCGGCTCGTTCGTCCTCGCCTGAACAGGCGGCACAGCAGTTGGCGGAGGTCAATGAACAAATTGCGCGGGCAGGCTCGGTTTCAGCGGAACTGTCGGAAGCTCGCACGCGCGCGGAGACGGCAGTGAGGCTGGCCCGCTACTATCGGGATGCGGTCGATCTGTCGCGCCGATTGACCGAATGGTCCAAGTCGTTAACCGGGAATTATGACTTCATCATCTGTTCAGGAGGTTCGGGAGGGATGATGGAAGCGGCCAATCGCGGAGCGTCGCTCGCCGGCGGCAAGACCATCGGATTCAATATTCAACTGCCGCACGAGCAGGCTGTAAACAGCTATGTCCCTCGTGAGCTGGTCTTCAATTTTTACTATTTTTTCATGCGCAAGTTTTGGTTTGTCTACCTTGCGAAAGCGCTGGTGATCTTTCCGGGCGGCTTTGGCACGATGGACGAGTTCTTCGAGGTCTTGACGCTGATTCAGACCAAAAAACCGCGCAAGACCATGCCTGTTGTGCTGTTCGGCAATGAATACTGGGACGAAGTGATCAACTTCGACGCCTTCGTCCGGTGGGGCACAGTCAGCGCAGAGGAACTTCAGGTGTTCTACAAAACGGATTCTGTCGATGATGCCTACAAATATCTGACCGGAAAGCTTGAGGGGCTTTACACGACGCCCGAAGGACTGGAGCAGATTAAGCTCACCTGAGCGGGACAGAACTACGGCTCAAACAGGAACTGGTTCTCGGAATCGGTGGAGTGCGGTTGCTCCACATGCTCGGCATTGAAACTGAGGTCTATCCCCTGAACGAAGGACATGCGGCTTCCGCGGTCTTGGAACGCGCACGGAATTTGGAAGCGGTGGAGGCCTGTTGCCAGGCCTCCACGCCTTCACGCAGCCTCTACTATGACTTTCTTGGCGCGCGCTTCTGCGGCGACGGGCGCCTTCAAGCTCAACAGGCCGTTCTTGAATTCCGCTTTGACCTTGTCAGCGTCGATTTTCTTTGGCAGGTGAATCGATCGGAAGAGGTTTCCTGATGCGAATTCGCAGGTGTAGACCTCGCCCTTCTTTTCCTTGTGCTCATGATGAAGACCTGCCTTCACCAGAACGTCTTCGGGAGTCACTTCGATATCGATGTCCTTCGGATCGACGCCCGGAACCGCCACCTGGAGCCGAAACTCGCCGTCCTTCTCTTCGAGCTCGATCGCCGGTTTCCATACCAGCTCTCGTTCCGCCTGCAGCCAATCCTCGATGTCTCTGCCGAAAATGCCGCCGTTTGAGCAGAAAATGTCATAGGCTCGCCGCATGATGCGGTCCTGCATCCTTTCGATTTCAGCGAAAATTGATTTTGTTCTTCTAACGGGAAGTGTTTCAGCCATTTTGCACCTCCTTACTAATTGCGTTACGGTTTACACGCTAGGCAGCCGCGGCGATCTTGCGTAACACTTGTGCCGATCGTCTCGTTTCTTTCCCTTTGATGGTTACGTCATTCAACGACAAGACGCCGACAAGCCCGCCTTCGCGATTCACCACGATGACCCGGCGAATCTTGTTCTTCTCCATCAAGTCGCAGGCTTCGTTAATGGTCTGGTCTTCATAAGCAACGTACGGTTCGGGCGTCATGAACTCGCGAACTTTCGTTTTGGTCACATCGACGCCCGATGCAACAGCACGGAGAGTAATATCCCGATCAGTAATGACTCCGACCACCTTTTTGCTCTCCACTACCGGCAGAACGCCGACACTGCGGCGCTTCATTTTTTCGGCACTCGCATAAATCCTCCTCATCGGTGCTCCATGCACATAGCGTGCCAACGCGAGTGGCGCGATACGTGCAAGGCCCAGTGTGATGATTTTTGGCAAGGTCGTTTGCGATAAAGAAGGAGAGGACGTATGAGAACTCCAACAGCTTTTGCACTCCGTACGGGAACGAAATTAGCTAAAGTAGGTTGCGACGCCGCACACTGGACATCTACACTCACGAGCACCGCCGAGAGCAGCGTCGTGGCCGCCAAGCGAGCGGTACGAAAGGGTTGGCGTGCCGCAGAGAACTACGTTGATGACACTGCTTTTGCCGTGAAGAAGCATCCACTGAAATCCATTGGTCTCACTTTTGGAGCCGCCTTTGGGATAGGCGCTCTTACTGCGTGGATCGCTAGACGCAAATGAGCAGGCCGGTTATCCGTAAATCGACTGAAGCGTTGCGCGTGCGGCCGAATCTCATCGACTACACGAGACTTGCCGGTCGTTTTCATGAGATGCGGTTCGGCGCGAGGAGCGGCCGGCAACAAGCGTGTGTTGTTTGCGGTGGGATGGTCTACTGTCCTGCGCCTGTGTAAGCGATCTTCCGATCTCTCCGCCTCCTCAGTTCGTTCGCGTACTGCCTCCCGATCATCTCGGAGTGCTCACGCGCCCACACGGAAAGCTTGATTCGTCCGACTGGGGACGATCCAGTCGCAAGAAGACCCTGCAGCAGACCTTCAATCTCGTCCCAGGTGACGACCACATCGCCGAGAGCCTTACCGAGAAGCCAAGCGGCGGCGTAACCGATCCGGGGAGGCACAGATATGATGGGGCGCCGCACTCCGATCGCATGAGCGATTTCCTCCACAAGTTCGCGGTAAGTGAAGGTCTCAGGTCCAATCGCGTTGATCGTTTGGGGCGTGCGCTCGGCTCCCTGGGTAACGGCGAGTTCGGCAAAGTCGCTCACGTGGATCGGTTGCACAAGATATTCGCCCGTACCGAATACCCCGAATACGGGGAAGTGGCGAAGGACCCAGGCAATGTTATTCATCAGAATGCCCTCACCTCCAAACAGCAGCGCGGGTCTCAGTATCGCGTGGGAGAGTCCCGATTCGCGGAGTTCCCGCTCAAGCACCGCTTTTCCACGGAAGTATTCGAACGGCGAGTTCTCAGAAGGATTTGTGATGCTGACGTGGACGACGCGCCAAACGCCGGCGGCGCGAGCCGCGTTAAACAAAACGCGTGTGTTCTCGACAGCTCGCGTGTAGCGGAAATCCGCATGGTTGAAGCGTACCCAGTACGTGTTATAGAGGACTGAAGCACCGACGAGTGACGCCGTCAGCCGGTCCGGGCGCTCGAAGTTGAAGGGGAGGGCCTCAACTTGATCTCCAAAGGGATTGGGGCGCTTTGGAGAATTGGTGAGCGTGCGAACGCGGTGGCCAGCAGCAAGCAATCGCGCAGCGATGTAGCGCCCGGAATAGCCGAACGCACCTGTTACGACGTGCAATTCATTCATCCTGCGGAATAGCTGTGCTTCTTTTGGTCCTTGTGGACATCTCTCAACCTCATTCGGAGAGTCTCGAAATGGCCGAAGATGCAAAGGCGCACATCCCCTACTGCCTTACCATCCTAAGTATGTATGGACACATAGCCTGACTTCCGCAGTTTGTTGGTGATTGGTGACAGCTTGGCATGTCATTAGAGAAAGACTGAAAGCAGTTCTGACGATCTGACCGCCACCTTTGCCCCGCGAAGCGTCAATTTGGACCATAAGGCTCCGATTCCGGTTTAGGTTTAGACGGGATTTCTGCTAGATACTTTTGTTTGTGGGCTCGGTCAGCAGGTTATCGTGTCCGCGTATCTTGGTGGAAATCTGTTCGTTCGTGGATCGATTTCCGCAGATCTCGGACAAGATCGATGATTCCGTGACCCAGAAGGAGAATACCGGCGACTAGCAGTAGAAAAAGAATGCCGAGGAGCAACATCATACTGGTGCCATTCGAATCGCCTGAGTCACCCAGCGCCCAGAATGCGAGTGCAAGTGCGGTCATTCCGCTCCACGTGCCAACCGAAACGAAACCCCTTGTCGTATTCAACAACGAACGAACCAATGTCCACATTTGAAGGCCCTCTCATACTGCCGTGAAGCAATTCAGATTCCTTGACGTATTTTCAGCATCGCCTCAAGCATAACTGAGTGAGAAGAAATTGCAGCCGCGACATGCCAGAGGCCGCGTACTTCGTTCGTGACAGAATGGAAGAAGTTCCCGAACGCCAACGGCGTGTCGGTCCCGAACACGAGTTGCACGCCTGCATCGTAGAGCTTCTGCGTATTCGCGAGGCTCAGCCAGTACCACCCGGCCGTTGTAATTCTGTTTCCTTGACCCGATTCTTTCGGAACGCCTCTTATTGATGCCCAATTCGAGACATCAGCCAGAAGGAGCGACCCGTTATTGAGAATTTCTCTCAATAACACTGACTGCCGATTGGTTTCGTGCAGCCAGCTCCGGCCTCCTAGTTCAACGAATAAAGCTGTTAACCCCGTCCGTTGTCCAATCTACCGGTGTTCAAGGGCACATAAACTACAACGACCGTCTTCTCTACATGCACTCTTGTTTCCGAACCAACGACGATGGGTTTTCAACCCCTTAGTGCATGCGGGGAATTCGGATTGAAAAAGTATTTTGTCAATTCGGCACAAATCCGGCTTCCGCGGGCTTACACGTGCGCCGTTTTCGCGGATCTACGGAACGGTCTTCTCTGGTACTCAGGATGCAGAACGTCGTTGGGCCTACTGGCCTACATTCAGGAGGTGAATATGCGAGTTGGTGAAGTCATGACCCGCGACGTCGTGGCTGTTCCCGTCGATGCGACGATTGTGGAAGCCGCAGAGTTGATGAAGAACCATGACATCGGATTCCTGCCTGTCGTTGCTTCCGATGTTCTGGTCGGAGTGCTGACAGATCGCGACATTGTGATCCGCGGCATCTGCGAACACGCCAATCCTTACTTGACGCCAGTCCGTTCGGTCATGTCCACAGAGCCGATCTGGTGCTATGCGGACGATGTCCTAACCGATGCGGCTGACATTCTGGCAGACAACCACGTGCGGCGGCTGATTGTCATTGACAACAATAAAAACCTCGCGGGGCTCCTCTCGATAGACGATTTGGCTGCGAAGATGAGCAGCGACCGTCTTCTTGGGGATCTCCTCCGGCATGTCAGCGCCGCGTAACCACTTGATCCTGTCAAGAAGGTGAATATGGGCGCATTGCGCAAACAAGGTTTTCCAATCCAGCTTTGCAATATTCGCAGTGGCCGCAATTGCGCCTGACGCGGCTGAGGTGCCGCACCCGGCATTGCCAATCGCTGCGCGACTCAGTCTTGGTGTCATGCGACGCTCTTGTTCGTCGACAGCGCCCTGAGGCGCCGTTCGTATTCTTCTACGTCGATTTCTCCGGCTGCCAAACGGCGTTTCAAAATGTCTTCAGCTGATTCCTGCATGGGTGCTGGAGGGCGGAAAGCGCTGAACAACAACCAGAAGACCGCGACAATCACAGCAAGTTCGAAGATCCACCACACTGCCATCCAGATCATGTGTCCATTCATATACATGGCTTTACCTCTTCTTCCTCTTTGGCGGCACCCGTTTCCGGCTCGCTTGTTCGAATCAATTCGTCCAGTGCCGCTCGGTCAAGCGTCTCTTTTTGGATCAATTCGCGCGCGATGTGTTCGAGCTGGGCGTGACGCCTCAAAAGAATGCTTCGACTCATGTCGTAAGACTCATCCATTAGCCTGTGCACTTCCTCATCGATCAGCTCGGCCGTCCTCTCGCTATAATTGCGCTCTTCAGCCGAACGGGAAACCGCTGGCCGGCCGTTTCCTGCAATCTCCATTCAAACGTGAGGTTTCCCAGGCGCTCGCTCATACCGAATCGAGTGACCATTTGCCGTGCGAGCTCTGACGCCCGCTCCAAGTCATTGGATGCGCCTGTAGAGATTTCGCCATGAAACGTGAGCTCTTCCGCTGCCCGCCCTCCGAGCATCACCGTGAGCTGGTCCCGCAGCTCCGTGCGAGTCATCAGGAATCGTTCTTCCGTCTGTAATTGCAGAGTATGTCCTAAGGCGCCGACGGACCTGGGAATGATCGACACGCGATGCACCGGATCGGCGTGCTCGACTGACAGCGCCACCAAAGCATGGCCCGCCTCGTGATAGGCGACGCGTTCTTTCTCGGCTGCACTCATCACGCGATTCTTTTTCTCCAAGCCCAGCATTACTCGATCAATGGCTTCTTCGATATCGAACATCTCGACCTGATTGCCCTGGCGACGCGCCGCAAGGAGTGCCGCTTCATTGACGATGTTGGCGAGATCCGCTCCGGCCATTCCAGGCGTTCGAGCAGCGACCTTCCGAAGATCCGCACTTGGACCGAGTGTGATCTTGCGCGAATGGATTTTGAGGATGGCTTCACGGCCATCGATGTCCGGCCGGTCGACAACAATCTGCCGATCGAACCGTCCAGCCCGCAAGAGCGCCTGGTCGAGAACTTCCGGGATATTCGTTGCTGCCATGATGATGACTTTTTCCGGTCCCCGGCGGGCCGACCAAAAGAACGCCTTTTGGAATCCGTCCACCTAGTTTGGTGTATTTCTGAGGGTTCTTGAGGAAGTCCACGACTTCGATGAGTTCGGCCACGGCCTCGTCGACGCCCGCTACATCTGCAAAGGTGACTTCGCTTTGCCTGTATTCGTCGTAGATCTTCGCCCGACTCTTCCCGACGCTGCTGAACCCGGATTGACCCATGCGGGCCCGTGCGGCCCAGGAATAGAAGAACAGAATCATCATGATCGGAAACAGCCAGCCCAATAGACCCGTCCACCACTTGTCCGTCTGCGGTTCGGCAATGATTTGAATCTGCCGTTCTCGCAGTTCCTGCATGAGCCACGATTCATCCATTGAAGGCAGCCGCGGCGTGGAGATCGAGTCTTTCGCTCCGGACTCATCGGTCGCCTTCAGCACTCCGATGAGTTGAGAATTCGTGACTCTCACGGCGTCCACCTTGCCGTTTAGCACCTGTGTGAGAAATTCCGAATAGGCGAGTTGCTTCAGAGGCGGCACGCGGTTGCCCATCGAGATGTAAAGGATCAGTCCTGCGGCAAGCAGGAAAATCAGGAACCCAAACCAGGGCGGTCGATTCTGTTGTTCAGCCATACTGTCTCCTTACGACTCGCAGGTGCAAGCGGTCTGCCACGTGCATACGAACGAGCGGAGTACACTAAAGAGAATCCGATATGCCTTACAAGCAATTGTTTTTTCGAGCAGAAGCGCGAGAAAAGATTATTCCTGGCGCCGCCGCGCTTGCCGATGCGGTCCGTGTGACGCTGGGACGAAAATCGAAAATGCGTACTTATTGGCAAAAAGTGGGTCGGCCGCTAGTTTGCAATGACGGAGTGACAATCGCGAAAGAGCTCGAGATCAAAGATGCAGACGGCCAGGACCTCAGCTTCGGTATCGTTAACGGTGACCGTAATTCTTTTATCCCAATGACCGAATTGCGGACGGAGTCGCCGTCCGAGTGAAATGACAACTGAATCACCGCGACCATCAGGTTGGGAGTCGATCGCTTTGCCGGAGACTGAAGCCGCTGAACGCCTTCGGACAGAGGGGCCGAATGAACTTCCCACGGCAAAGCCGAAAAGCTATCTCGCAATAGCGGCAGAGGTTCTGCGCGAGCCGATGTTCTTGCTGCTCATCGCAACGGGTTTCGTCTATCTCGTGCTGGGTAGTGTGGAGGAGGCGATTGCTCTCGCCGCAAGCATCTTCGTCGTCATCGGCATTACGCTGTACCAGGAAAGCAAGACGGAGCGAACCCTGCAGGCATTGCGAGACCTTTCAAGCCCGCGCGCCTTAGTCATTCGGGATGGTCACAAAAAGCGCATCGCCGGACGCGAAGTTGTTCGCGGTGACGTCATGGTGCTTGCGGAAGGCGATCGCGTAGCCGCGGATGCGCTTGTGGTTTCAGGAGTCAATCTGACGGCCGAAGAGTCGCTGCTGACGGGTGAATCTGTTCCCGTCTTAAAGACGATTTGGGATGGATACTCCGCCATGCCTCGTCCCGGTGGCGAGGGCATTCCGGCGGTCTTTTCCGGAACGCTGATCGTCCAGGGACACGGCACCGCTGTTGTCATATCCACGGGTACTCGCACCGAAATCGGCAAGCTTGGTCTTGCGCTGCGAAGTATCGAGCTCCAAAGCACCAATCTGGAGCGCGAGACGAGATCGATCGTCCGTATGTTTGCCAGCGTCAGTGTTGTTCTGTGTCTCACCGTTGCGGTCGTATATGGCCTGACCCGCGGCAACTGGCTGAACGGAGCGCTCGCAGGATTGGCGCTGGCGATCTCGATGGTTCCCGAGGAATTTCCTGTCGTCCTGACGATCTTTCTCGCCTTGGGTGCCTGGCGCATTTCCCGCAAGCGTGTACTGACTCGACGTGTCCCTGCCATCGAAATGCTCGGATCGGCGACTCTGTTGTGTGTGGATAAGACCGGGACCCTGACCATGAACCGAATGGCGGTCCGCGACGTAATCGAGGCCCCGCATCACACCCGTAGCGAAGTTCTCGCGGCCGCGATGCTTGCCAGCGGGGAAGATCCTGTCGATCCCATGGAGAAGGCGCTGCACGAGGCGGCTGCGAATCGCGAGGGCAATATCTGGAGCGCCGCAGCGACGCTCGTTCGGGAATATCCAATCTCGAGGGAGTTGTTGGCGATGTCGCGCGTGGTGGAACTCGCGAATGATGGGGAATATGACGTTTTCGCCAAAGGAGCACCGGAAGCTGTCGCACAGTTGTGCGGGATACCGGTCAGCGAAGTTGCTGTTTCAGCCCGGACCATGGCCGACCGCGGCTTGCGTGTGTTGGGCGTGGCGCACGCGCGCATACAGAAGACTCAGTTACCGGATTCGCAGCGCCACTTTCGATTTGAATTCCTGGGTTTGATCGGGCTTGAAGACCCGGTGCGTCCATCCGTTCCGTCCGCGATTCGCGAATGTTACAACGCCGGTATCCGAGTTGTGATGATCACCGGCGACTATCCGGCGACGGCGCACAGCATCGCACGCGCAATCGGACTGGAGAATCCAAACGAGAGCATCACCGGCGCAGAACTCGCGACGATGTCTTCGGAGCATTTGCGCGAGAGAGTTCGCAATGTGAACGTCTTTGCCAGAGTTTTGCCCGAGCAGAAGCTGCACCTTGTCGAGGCATTCAAGGCCAACGGAGAAGTCGTCGCCATGACGGGAGACGGTGTCAATGACGCGCCCGCATTGAAAGCGGCTCATATTGGCATCGCGATGGGTGGCCGCGGAACAGATGTTGCGCGTGAAGCCGCCTCACTTGTCCTGCTCGACGACGACTTCTCTTCAATCGTCGAGGCAATACGGCTGGGCCGCCGAATTTACGACAATCTGAAAAAAGCGATGACGTATATATTTGCTATCCACGTCCCGATTGCAGGCATGTCGCTTCTTCCAGTCCTGTTCCGATTGCCGCTGGTTCTCATGCCGCTGCATATCGTGTTTCTCGAGTTGGTCATCGATCCCGCTTGCTCGACCGCCTTTGAGTCTGAGCCGGAGCACCCAACCATCATGAATCGCCCGCCGCGAGATCCATCGACTCGGATGTTCGATGGGCGGACGATCACGCTAGCGTTACTGCAGGGCCTTATGCTTTTCATTGTTACGCTTGGCGCGTTTCTGATTAGTCTCTATCGTGGCCAGGGCGAGCAGGATGCGCGCGCCATCAGCTTTACGACATTGGTATTCGGGAATCTGATTCTCATTTGGGCGAATCGATCTCGCACACGCACGATTCCGGAAGTGTTGCGTTCGCCCAACAAGCCTCTGTGGGCAATAACGGCAGGCGCCTTGTTGTTCCTTGCGGTCGTCTTGTATGTACCTTCAGCAAGGGCATTGTTTCAATTCTCAGTTCTTCACGTGAACGATCTCGCTGTGTGTGCAGCTCTCGCCATGCTTAGCGTGACGTGGATTGAGGTAATGAAGCTGCGCCGGCGCGACGCATGAAACGGGACAACCCTTATCCAGATCCTCATCATATAGCGACGAGCACGAATCCGAAGAACAACAACCCATGAATCAGCCATCCCAGAACACACACCGCCAGTGCGCGTCCCGAGCTGGCTAGTCGAGCGCCTGGCGTATGGCGACGACGAAAGTGATCAGCATCCAAACCGTGATGCCGATGAATATCGGCAGTCCGACCGCGGGCAAAAGACCGAAAATGCGTAGCACGCCTGGAGAAGCTGAGAATCCGGAATGAAGTAGGTGAGCCCCACCCAAACTAACCACGTGAGCACTAAGACAATGATGCCGCTAATCACACCGGCGAAGTCTCGAGCACCACTTCCAATCGCAGCCGCGATGCTTGCCACGACCACGATAAATACCGCTCCGGCATTGCTCGCACGATCTGCCTCCACCTGTTCATATGTCTGAACGTCCAGACGGGACGCTGCGATCATTCGTCTAAAAAGGGTTTTCATTTCTCCCTCCTACTTTAGAGCGTGAACGCTCATTGGCATTTCACCCATGACAGTGCAAGCACGCTGCCGGCCGTTTCTTTGCGCCGTAGCTGACTCGTGATGCTCAGAATCCTCGACAAAAGCTGTGACTCATTGACCCATTGGCATGCTATTCACGGCGGCTTCTTGCCGAATTGACAAACCAGGCGTGTAGTCGCGGTTTTAAGCTGCGTAAGCAAACGCAAATTCTGTGGCAGGTCGAGTGCTGAACGATTAACGGGAAGGTCAGAATGAAAATATTGATGGCCACAGACGGGTCGAAGGACGCAACGACTGCCATGGTCGGCGCCGCCCGGCTGCTGCGTAAAGAAGAACTAGAGACGGATGTGTTGTGCATAGCTCCGCAGTTGGTTCTGCAAGGCACTGCTCGCGAAGGCGGCGCGCGAGGCCAGACACGTGAAACGTATAGGGCACAGGTCAAGAAGGAAGGCGAACAGATCGCGCATCGAGCGCAACACGCATTGCATCGCGTGGGACTGAATGCGAACCCAGTAGTGGAATTTGGATCCCCGGCGGGCGAGATCATTCGGCTTGCTTCGGATTATGACCTGGTTGTCGTGGGCGCTCATGGACGATACGAGCGAAGGCAGCCCGGTCTCGGTCCAGTCTCCAGCCTGGTTGTACAGAATTCACGCCGCACGCGCAGGACTGGGAGTAGGTTTGTGTGCGCTAACGGGCGTTCGCGACGAATGATGACTTCTTTTGACGAATGATGACTTCCTTTAAGGAAAATCGGACATGAAAGTAAACCAAGAGCAGCCGGCCGGGGTGTCGCGCCTGACGGTCGCCTTGCTGTATTTCGGTTTGGTTTTTGGAGCTGGTTTTGTGCTCGGACCGATTCGTATCCTCTGGCTGGTTCCAAGAGTAGGTGTCCGGACGGCAGAGCTTCTTGAGACTCCAATAATGGTCCTTGTGACCGTATTAGCAGCGCGATGGGTGATTCGGCACTACAACGTTCAACCAGCCTTCGCGACGAGACCCGGCATCGGCGTTATTGCGCTTTCTTTCATGGTTGTTGCCGAGTTCGGACTTGGCTTCGTGCTGCGAGGTATATCGGTTTCCGAATACATCACGAACCGTGACCCGATCTCAGGGACGGTCTATTTTCTTGCGCTTGGTCTATTTGCATTCATGCCAGCGCTGGTCTTACAGAGGAGTACGCGCGCAACCCGCGAAGAACGGGTGCGATGTCTTCCGGGCGATGAACTGATTTCACAGCCGATTGGATCACTTACGCAGGCAATTACGATTCGACGCTCTCGTCATGAGATCTGGCCTTGGCTGGCGCAGATGGGAGCCGGCAATCGAGCAGGATGGTACAGCCACGACTTTATTGACAACAGCGGCAGGCGAAGCGCCGAACAAATCATGCCAGAGCTTCAGAATCTTGCGATTGGCACTTTGTTTCCGGCGCTTCCGGGCGTGACCGACGGCTTCAACGTCCTCCAATACGAGTCGGATATCAGTCTGGTGCTTGGCTGGTTGCCCACAACTAACGATGCTCCGATCATGACTTGGGCATTCGTGCTTGAAAAAACGAAAGATGGGAACACGCGCCTTCTTGTACGGGCACGTGGTGGGCAGAACTATCGCTTTCATCACCTTCCAATGTGGTTGATCAGGCTCGGCCACTTCATCATGCAGCGCAAGCAACTGCATGGGATTGCTCGGCGCGCCGAGCAGCGGCCTGCTCCGAAAAGAGTTGAGAGGCGAGCTTCGGTCGACCTCCGAAGGACTACAAATTCGCGAGACCGAGCGGAACCTCTTTGGGACCTCGAATGCTGCATTCGACTGTCGGAAGGGTCACGCCAATGAACTCACCGCGCAGTACCCTCGTTTCAATCACAACCTCAGGCGTTCCGAGGCCGGAGAGCATTTCCGCAAGAACAGCGGGCATGTGGCCCGTTCCGGCGTAGACAACACCATTCATTGTCGCCAGGAATAAATCGCTCCCGGTTTCAGTCTACTGGATGGTCCCTAGACCTTCTGTACTCGGATTCAAGGAGACACAAGACATGCTGACTACGTCTGCGAGTATTGCGCTTGGCCTAGCGTTCGTCCTCCTTGGCGGTATCAATGTGTGGCTGGTACTGGAGGCAGAGTCGCGCGTGAAGGCCGCCAAGGCCAGCTCCCGATTGCTGGCGCTTCATCGGATCGGCGGATATCTGTTCATCGGATTATTCTGCGTAATGGCGTATTTCATGGTCGCGCGCCTCCGGAACGGGGGCGGAGACACTTCCCCGACAGTTACCGCTCATCTCGCCCTAGCGATGATCCTGTCTCCACTCCTTTTCATCAAAGTGCTGATAGCCCGCTATTACAAGAACCAGCACGGCCTGCTGATGCCCATCGGACTGACCATCTTCGTGCTCGCGTTCGTACTGATAGGCAGCACGGCGGGGCCGTATCTAGCGCGCACGTCCAGAATCGAGCAGGTGTCGATCGATCCGGCCCGTGTTCCGCCTGTAACGATCGACTTGAATCAGGCCAGCGATCTGATGCAGAAGCGCTGCTCGAAATGCCACAATCTGGACCGTGCTGTAGGAGCGCGCAAGGACGCGCAAGGTTGGCTCGCGACTGTGAATCGCATGCGCGCGATGCCTGCCGCGGGAATATCAGAGACCGACGCCCAAACGATCATTTCCTACCTGGCATCCCAAAATCGGCCGGAAGGTTCGGCAATCACGGCGCGGATGGAGATCGCGCGCGCACTCGTGGATCAGCGCTGCGGCCGCTGCCACAACCTGGACCGCGTCTACAAGACCGTCCAGATGCCCGAGCAATGGCGCGAGACGGTTACCCGGATGGTCGGCTATGCCGCCGACAGTACGGGCGCGCTTCAGCCTGGAGAGGACCAGCAGATCATGGACTACCTCGCGAGCACCCAAACCCCTGAAGCGGTAAATCAGAGAAAGGCGCAGGCGGATGCCGCCTCATCTGCCGGACGAAGCCTGATTGTGCAGAAAACCGCCGCGAGCCCGCTACCTCCGGTGGGAGCTTCGCGGTACGATGATAAGACCATCGGGTTCATCTCGTTCGTGTGCCTGGCTGTGGTCAGTCTAATCATCAGGCGTCCGCGGGTGCGCGCAACGGCCCCAATAAAACCGGCAACACAATCACAGACCCCGGCTGGTGTGGCCGGTCGACCGCCGAAGAGCCCGTTCATCCTCCAGTTGGTGCAGATCACTCAACAGACGCCAGACTCCAAGACTCTTCGCTTCGCAGTGCACGGCCAAACAAAACTCGACGCTCTGCCGGGCCAATTCCTCACCTTCTCATTCCTATTTGATGGAAAAAAGGAGACTCGCTGTTACTCGATCTGTTCCTCGCCCGCGCGGTCGGGCTATGTGGAGATCACCCCGAAGCGTGTCAACAGCGGTTGTGTCTCCGTATTCTTGAACGATCGAGCCTCTATCGGGATGACGGTCGAAGCAACGGGTCCATTCGGGCGGTTTTGTCTAAACCCGGCTGACGACAAGAATATCGTGCTGCTGGCGGCCGGCAGCGGCATCACACCAATGATGGCGATGCTTCGCTATATTGACGACCTCTGTCTCGACACACAGGCCACTCTCCTGTATTGCGTCCGAACCGTCCAGGACATCATCTTCCACACTGAATTGGACGAATTACAGAAGCGCTTAAAGAATTTTCGATATCACGTGTTGTTGTCGCAACCCAATCCGGAATGGCCGGGTGCGCGTGGCCACATTAATCGCGAGTTTATCTGCAGCGCAGTTCCCGAAGTAAAGGGTCAGGTGTTTTTCCTTTGCGGACCTCCTCCGTTCATGGAAGCAGCGCGCGGCATCTTCACGGAGTTGGGAGTCGAGCCTGAACGAATCCGGCAGGAGACGTTTGGAGGAGCAGGCGCAGGACCCAAGCCGCCTCTGCCGCGCGCCGCCGAAGTCGGATTCATGGTCCAGTTTGCCAAGTCCGGAAAGACCGGTGTGGTTCTGGAAGGTCAAACATTGCTAGAGGCCGCTGCCGAAGCCGGTGTCGAGATTCCGTCCGCCTGCCGTCAAGGCCAATGTGGAACGTGCAAGACGCGGTTGCTCAACGGTCATGTCCGGATGACTGCGGAACACGGGCTGGATTCGGAGTCAAAAGCGCGGGGTTTCGTGTTGACGTGTGTAGGTCACGCCGATGGAGACGTACGACTCGATGCATGACGAAGCAATCACCGACGGCCAAGCGTTCTTTCCCAACTCCGTCGATGAGTGGGAATATGCGGTTTCCGGAGCGCCCAACGCCTCTTAGACATGCCCCACCATCGTAGCCTTTCGAGGTCGATCTACGACGACGGGAATAAACAGCAACGCAACCAAGTCTACTCAAGTGAGCGTCGGTGCCACCGACGATGTTAAAGGAGTGACGAAATACAGATGAAAGAAACAACTATGTTGATCCCGTTGCTCAGCGGCTTGACAACGAAAGCGGCTGGTATGACAGGTATCTACTTTTAAGGAGACTCGAATGAACAAACTAATCTTATATACCCTTGGAACGTTGACGATGACTTGCACCCTCATGGCTCAAGTAGAGCCTGGCGCGGGTCAGTGGAAGACGTGGGTAATCCCATCCGGCAGTGCCTTGCGCTTGCCCGCGCCCCCAGACAGCGAGATTACTGCAACGGAGTTGCGATGGGTGAGGGAATGCGTTTCGCAACGGGACCAGGCGACCCGTGCCGCAATCCATTTCTGGGACGCAGGCTCGCCCGGCTACAGGTGGATGCAACTGGCCCAGCAGTCGGTGGTGAATGCGGGTCTTCCGGCTCCGCTTCAGACGCGGGCCCTTGCGCTCGTGGCAGCCGCGATTTCTGACGCCACCATTGCTGCTTGGGATTCCAAGTACGCTTACAATCGCTCTCATCCAAGCGACCTGGATCCGGCTGTCGCGCCGGTCGTCGCGGTGCCGCAGAGTCCATCCTATCCATCGGAACATGCTGTTGCCGCGGGAGCCGCCGCTGCCGTGCTTGAGTATCTTTTCCCGGACCAAGCGACGAAGTTCGCCGACATGGCCGACGAAGCGGCGACTTCGCGGGTGATGGCGGGCGTGGCGTTCCCCAGCGATGCCTTCAGTGGACTGGACTTGGGCCAGAGCGTCGGAAGGGCAGTGATCGCATTCGCTCAAAGCGACGGCTCAGGCCTTGCCTTCAACGGCTCCTATCCGCCTTCTCCAGGTGTGTGGAGCAGCAGTACTCCAGTGACTCCTCTCGCCGGCTCTTGGAAGCCGTGGGTGATAACCTCTGCCCAGGATTTCCGTCTTGGCCCGCCTCCCGTATTCGGATCCGATGTTGCCAATACGCAATATGCGGGAGTAAAGAATCTCAGCCGTACCAACGCCACCAACCACCTGGCCTGGTTCTGGCAGCCCGGTTTTTTCCAGCCGTGGCTCCAACAGGTCGATCTGGAGATCTTCGAGAATCACCTGGACCTGAACGCGCCGCGTGCCGCACGGGCGTATGCCTACGAGACCATCGCCCAGCATGACGCCACGCTCGGCTGCTGGGACACGAAGTACACATATCTTGAGCTGCGGCCCAGCCAAGCCGACTCCACCATACCAACGCTCTTTGCAAATCCACAGCATCCCGGCTATCCGTCCGGACATGCATGCGCCTCCGGCGCCTCGGCAGCCATCATGTCCGCCCTGTTCCCCAACGATGCGCAGTTGTTCACATCCGTGGCCAGCGATGCTGGCACTTCCACTTTTGACGCCGGCATCCACACGCACCTCGATGTGAGCGATGGTCTGAAGCTGGGAACACAAGTGGGCCAACAAATCGCCGCCCGGGCTTTGGCGGACGGCGCAAATTAATGCCTCACAGTTTTTTGCTCGCATTGTCTGGTCGAAGAGAACGGAATCCTTAATCTGCGCACTTACGAGCGACCCCGAGAACTGAAGTTTGCACGAGTGTTCGAGTCATCAAATGGAGGATCGATCCAATCGAGTGCATGTCGCTGGCAGAAACGTGGCGGTCTGATCAGGAAGTATGACGCGAAGTATTTCAGCGCACAAACCGGCTGGGGAGGAGTTCCTGCAAGCCTTGTTTTGTCAGGTAATTCCCAGGGGAGATGCATCCCACCGATTAAGGATTGCCAAACCATTGAGTCCGCTGGATCGCGAGCGAAGACTCAACCGCATGAACAATGAACACCTGTTAGACGCCGAAATCGGCAGTTTTGACGAGAACATCCTTCCGCATCTCGATGCGGCTCACAACTTCGCGCGCTGGCTCGTGCGGAACAGCGACGATGCGGAAGATGTGGTTCAAGAGGCATGCCTGCGGGCTTTTCGATACTATGGCACGTTCCGGGGCGGGAATGCGCGTGCCTGGCTACTCAGAATTGTTCGCACTACCTCTTTCAGTTGGCTGCAGAAGAACCGTGGACGACAACTCGAGACCGAGTTCGATGAAGAAATACATCGTAGCGGAGGTGAAGACCTCAATCCCGAAACCTTGCTGCTCCAACGCGCGAACACACAATTGGTCGATCAGGCCATGAGGCAACTGCCCGGTCGTTTGCGGGAGGTACTGGTGCTACGCGAACTAGAAGGTTTTTCTTACAAAGAGATAGCGGATATGGTTGGCATTCCTTTGGGCACGGTCATGTCCACGCTATCTCGGGCTCGTGAACGGTGGCACAGACTGAGCGATCTGGTCAGACGACAGGAGCCACCGAAGGGCCCGTCGGCCGAAAGCGATGCGAAACTCCAGGAAACCGAAACAGATGCCGTATTGGTGTGACCGATCTCATCACCGCCGGGAATCGAATGACGGGGAAGGACGGCACCGGGAACCATCGGCTCCACGTTCATCCGCGTTCTGGTCTCTCTCTGCGTGCGCGTCACAAGAGAGCCATCGTCGAGATCCCCAGCCTCCTGTTCCCGTAAAGTCTGCCCGGTGGTACACTCCCGTTCAGCTAGGTTCACCTCTCCATGCGAGAAGACCATCAGCTTCGCGGCGTGCTCCGTTTTGGGGTTTTCGAACTGGATCTTCGTGCTGGCGAATTGCGCAGGCATGGCCTACGAGTCCGGCTTCAGGAACAGCCCTTCCAAGTCCTGGCGATCCTGCTTGAGCACCGCGGCGAGGTCGTAACTCGCGAGGAACTTCAGAAAAAACTCTGGTCCGCAGACACTTTCGTGGATTTCGACCACGGGCTCAACAAAGCGATCAACAAAATCCGTTTGGCCCTCGGCGACTCCGCCACGAGTCCCCGCTTTGTGGAAACCGTTGCCCGCCGCGGCTACCGCTTCCTCGCTGAGGTCAGTGTTGCCGACGCAGCTCCTGTTCGCAGCCCGGAGCTCGCAATTCAACCTCATCTAGCGGCAGAAGCTCGTGAGAGCCGGGATCTCGCTGGCAAGCTCGCAGTGCCCAAGCATCGTCTGCCGTCACTAGCGTGGAAGATATCCGTGTTCGTGCTGCTCCTCGTGATGGCATCTCTCGCCACGTGGAAGCTTTATTCGTGGAACCGCCCGTTCCCTGTCATTCGCTCCTTGGCTGTCCTTCCGTTGGAAAGCCTCTCGAGCGATGCGTCTCAGGATTACTTCGCTGATGGGATGACCGACGAGTTGATTTCGGATCTCGGCCAGCTCAGCGCGTTGCGTGTGATTTCGCGTACTTCAGTGATGGCGTATAAACGTGCGCGCAAGCCTCTAGGGCAGATCGCGCGTGAACTGAACGTGGACGCCGTGGTGGAAGGCACCGTGTTCCGGTCCGGCGACCAGGTCCGCATCACGGCGCAGTTGATCGAAGCCTCTGCGGACAAGCACCTATGGTCCCAGAGCTATGAAGGTGAATTGCGGGATACCTTGGCGCTGCAGAGCAAGGTGGCTAGAGCCATTGCAGATCAAATTCGGATCAATTTGAATCCACAGGAACAGGCTGCGCTGAAAAACCTCAAGGTTGTTAAACCGGAAGCTTACGAGTCCTATCTCAAAGGGCGCTACTTCTGGAATAAGCGAACGTCGGATGGTCTAAAGGTTGCCTTAGCGTATTTCAGTCAAGCAATCGACGAGGACCCGAAATTCGCCCGAGCTTATTCCGGCTTGGCCGACACGTATGCTTTATTGGGAGACTGGGAGTATGCGGTGATGCCCCCCGCGGAGGCACTCCCCAAAGCGAAGGCCGCGGCGATCAAAGCTCTGGAATTGGACAGCACGCTTGGCGAAGCCCACAACTCGCTTGCATTCTCCTTGGATGTCTTCGATTGGGATTTGGACTCAGCCGGGAAGGAATTCCGGCGGGCCATTGAACTGAACCCTGGCTACGCAACCGCTCACCAATGGTATGCCTCCCATTTGATCGTATTAGGTCGGAATGACGAAGCTATCGGGGAAATGAGAAAAGCGGAAAGCCTGGATCCGCTGTCTCTTATCATTGGCGCCGATTTGGCAGATTTTCTTGTCATTGCGCATTCTTATGACGAATCGATACGAGAGAGCCGCAAGACGATCGAAATGGATCCGAATTTTGCTCTCGCCCATAATCAACTCGGCCAGGCATACCTCCAGAAACACATGCCCGACGAAGCGATCGCAGAACTGCAGAAAGCAGTACAGCTTTCCGGGAATAGCCCGACATGCATAGCTAATCTTGCTCGCGCTTACGTCGCTTCCGGCAAGAGGAGCGAAGCGGTAACGCTACTGGACGATCTCAAGAAGCGCTCAAACTCTAGTTATTCGCATGCTTCGGAGATTGCCGTGATCTATGTAGCTCTCGGGGATACGGATCAAGCCATGAGTTGGCTCGAAAAAGGCTACGCAGAGCGATTTAACCCGAGCGTCCTGCTGCGGGCGGGCTTCGATCCTCTGCGCTCGGACCCGCGCTTTGAAGACCTTCTGCACCGTATCGGCCTCCCTCGTTGAACCAGAGAAAGCAGCGAGCGCAAGTGCTTAGTCGGCCGCGTATTTCCTCCTAGACCGCGAATACGATCCATTTATTCCCGACGGAATTTCTCAGGCACCGGACCGGTCTTGCTTAGTGGAATCACTAACAGAGTGACATCGCAAAAACATATTAAAGGAGCTACAAATGACCGACTCTATGAATCGGCGCGACCTTCTGAAGCTTGCTGGGATGGGCGTCGCCGTGTTCGTCTCTGGTACGACGGTTAGCGCAGGCGGGTCCCGGCAGAAAAAGGATGATTCTTTCTATTTTGTTCAGCTCTCCGACACGCATTGGGGCTTTAACGGACCCAACATCAATCCTGATTTTCAAGGGACGTTGAAGAAGGCCGTGGCCGCAGTCAACGCTCTCGACGAACAGCCTGATTTTGTTGTGTTCACCGGAGACCTCACTCAAACCACCGACGATCGAAAATTACGCCGGGACCGGATGGCTGAATTCCGTGACATCGTCAGTCAGCTCAAGGTGAAGACGGTGCGATTCATGCCCGGGGAACACGACGCCTCTTTGGATCGTGGGGAAGCCTACCAGGAATTTTTCGGCGACCTTCATTACACATTCGATCACAACGGCGTTCACTTCATCACGCTGGACAACGTCTCGGACCCCATGGCCGCCGTCGGTGAAAAGCAATTGCAATGGTTGCAGGTCGATCTGAAACAGTTGAACAAAGATGCGCGAATCGTCGTGTTGACGCACCGGCCGTTGTTTGATCTCGCGCCCGATTGGGATTGGGCAACGCGTGACGGAGCAGCCGTCATCGACACTTTGCTGCAACATCCGAACGTGACGGTTCTCTACGGGCACATTCACCAGGAGCATCACCACATGACGGGACACATCGCGCACCACGCAGCCAAGTCCCTGATGTGGGCGCTTCCGGAGCCCGGCTCCGTTCCCAGGAAGGCTCAAATACCTTGGAATGCAGCCGAGCCTTATAAGGGTCTTGGGTTTCGAAACGTCGAAGCGGAAGTCGCGCAGGCACGATACGACATCGAAGAATTTCCGATCGTGAGGGGCCAATGAGCCTAAAGAAGATTGTCTTCCATGCCGTGTTGTTTGTCGTCTCAACCGGAGTCTTCCTGCAACAAATGGCTATTCGATCCAGGGCGCAGGAGACGCGAAGCAACGAACAGATCATTCGCATATCGGCTTCAACCTTCGAGTTCAGGCCGAGCGAGATCACCCTTAGCAAGGGCGTGCCTGTGATATTGGAACTCATCAGCCAGGATCGGCACCACGGCTTCAAGGTCGCAGAGTTTCACCTGCGGGCTGATATCCAGCCTGGCATTGTCGAGAAAATACGATTCGTTCCAGACAAGGTAGGCAATTTCACCTTCTTTTGTGACGTCTTCTGTGGCGATGGACATGAAGACATGTCCGGAACGCTCAGAGTTATCGAGTAATGAAACCGGCCGAAGGATTGAGCGCGTATAAGGAAGCGCGTCGCAAAGTTTCAGGACAAATAATTAAACCTGGTGTAGAAACTCGAGGAGCAGTCGAGTGACGACCTCGTGCTGCTCCTGCTGCACCCAGTGCCCGGCGCCATCCAAAACGGCGCGCTGATAGGGGCCCCAATCACTTTTCCCCGCGATGAACGCCGATGGAACATCGATGGTGCGGCCGGAAAACAGCTGAAGCTCGGCGGAGTACTTGGGATCTCGATTGACGCGATAAGAGTTCAGGCCGCCCTGGAATCCGGTCCTCCCATACTCTGCGCTGTACACGCCCAATTCTTCCTCAGGAAGCCACTTGCATGCCGCGGTTGCCGATGCGGAAGGCATTTCCGGCGCCACGGTCTCCGCCATGCCTTTGTTCAGGTCCATCACGTAGTAGCGTGGAAGCTTGGCCATCTCGCTGGCGGTGTTGGCCGTGAGCGGAAAGGGCTTGTTCTCTTTCCAGTCCGCGCTCTTGAAGTGATAGTAAGCGCGCAGGAAATTATGGATACCCTGTGAAGGGTGCCACATGTTCTCGTTGGCCGGACGCGTCGTATAGTACGTCTGGTAGTACTTGCGCGGGACAGACAGCTTCGCCAGGTCATCATCGATGTTGGCGCCGGCCGAAGCGCTGGATTTCGGCGCATCGTTGGCGCTGTTGAATGCCAGCGATGGCGCTCCTGCAAACGGAGCGCTCATCAGCACCACCGATCGGAAAACATCAGGCCGCGCGAGCGCGCACCAGGCCGCGACTCCGGAGCCGTGATCGTGGCCGACCACGGCAACAACGGAGCGATAGCCGATCGCAGACACCAGCCCGAGCATATCTCTCACCTTGTTGAGAAGCGTGAACGGCGCAAGATCATCATCGAAAGTCACGTCCGTACCGCCGCTCCGTCCGTAACCGCGAAGGTCCGGTGCGATGACGTGAAAGCCGGCGCGCGCGAGCGGCGGAATCACCCTTCTCCAGCTATAAGCGAGTTCCGGAAACCCGTGGATGAGCAAGACGCATGGCCGCGCGGCGCTTTCGAATCCTGCCTCCAGTATGTGGTAGGTGATGCCGGTGACGTTGTTGATGAAGCGCGAACGGATACCGGCGGGAAGCGTCGTCCCGCCGTAGGCTACATCTCTGTTTGCTTGAGCCGTAACGCTCACGGCTCCAGCAAAACTGATAGGCATGGCCGCAAGTGCTCGAAGAACTTGACGCCGTGTCATCGTTCCCTCCAATTGATTCGGGTTGCTCGTCGTATTCTATGACTCCGGGCAGCCGAGTGCCAGGGAACAAACAAATGCAACTTCAGATCTCCTGATGTCGCCTGTAACGCGGGCTAAAGCCCGCGACTACATGCTTGCCTGCACGTTATCTCAAGCTTGTAGTCGCGGGCTTTAGCCCGCGTTCGGCTCGCGCTGGATTCCTCGAGATCAGGAGACCTGAACTTGAAGCATCCAAGTGCCGTCGGCACTCAGCAGTCGTGCTAGCATTATTTGCAACTAACCATGCCGAAAACACAGAGATCTAGGGGAAAACATTATGCGTACTTCAAAATGGAATATCACTGGCGCGCTGGCTATCTTGGCCTTCATAAGCGCTGCCGATGCGCAGACTGTGCGGCCTGCACCGGATTCGATCGAAGCTCATCTTGCGGCTGGCAAGAACGCCGCGGGGGGCCGCGACGACACCCCTGATTTCTACGGCTTGGTTGCCGCCATCTGCGTCGCGCCGCTGAACGCCCCTCCTCGGCCAGACGCTCCAGCGCCGACGATGAACCCCAATCGGGCAAGCACATACCTCGAGCCGAAAAAGGCTTTTGACGACCTGTATTGGATGGGCACGCCTTCCCGTTCGACGTGGGCTCTGACCACCAGTGACGGAATCATTTTATACGACACACAGGGCGTGTATGACGCGGAGGACGTCATTGTCGGCGGCCTGAAAAAGCTTGGCCTCGATGCCGCCAAAGTGAAATACGTCATTGTTTCCCATGCCCATCAAAACGAAGTCGGCGGCGCGAAACTGATGCAAGAACGCTATGGTGCGCATATTGTCATGGGAGCGGGCGATTGGGATATGGTCGACCAATCCGTCAACGGTTTTCCGAAGGGAAAGCCGAAGCGTGACATTGTCGTCACCGACGGCATGAAGATCACGCTCGGCGGCCGAACGGTTACCATTTATCTGACGCCCGGCCACACGCCTGGGGCGATTTCGGGAATCTTCCAGGTGCATGACCACGGCAAGCCGCTGACCGTCGCTTATTCAGGCGGTACCGAATTCAATTTCGTGAACGACGTCCCGCATTTTGACACCTACCTCGCTTCAGTGCGCAGATTTGCAGCCATCGCGGCCGCCGCTGGCGCCACCATTATCATGGGAAATCAGTCTCAGTTTGACAGTGCGGCTCCTAAGCTCAGGATGCTGGCCGATCGGCGGCCCGGCGAGGCGCATCCCCTCGACGTCGGCGCGGCTGCCGTGGCGCGCTATTTCAGAATTGAAGAGGAATGCGCGCAAGCGGTGCGCCTCAAGCTGCTCGTCCAGCAGCACGATGCCACCCAACCGCGTCGGTAGCGTCTGCCGCCGTTATCGCGGACACCGTCGCCGTCTAAACAGAAGCCGGCCGATGCGCCCGAAGGAAGGAACGTATCTGGCGCACCGCTAAGGGAATCCGCTCCTTGGGCTCCTTCCACGGGAACATGCTCACTTCGGCCTTCGGCGCGAGCATCGCGGCCTCCATCGCGACGGCGTACGGATGCGCCGGGACATCGTCCGGCAGGATCAGTGCGGGCGTCTGGCAATTGCGCACGAAATCGCGCGTCACGGTAAAGACGAAGTCGGGGTTGGTGCGATACATCTTGGTCAGATATTTCTCGACCATCTCCATCGTGATGTCGGGCCGGCGTTTGACCAATTCCGGACCCCAGCCGGTCATGCTGCCGTCGTAGAGGAGTGTGGGCATCTCCGGCCGGAACCCGACGGGCTGCGCCAGCACGGCGGCGACAACACGATCAGGTGCCCGCTTCAGGAGGTTCCAGATGAAGGGGCCACCGATGCAGAAGCCCATCACCATGAATTTGTTGATGCCCAGGTGATCCATCAGGCCGAGTTGGTCATCCGCGTGTGAATCCCACGGCCGGTCGATCTCCAGTGGGCCGCTAGACTGGCCGGTATTGGCGTTGCGCAGGTCCGCCGCGACGCAGCGGTACTCTCCCTTGAACTCCTCGATCGCGTTAAAGGGACCGGTGCGTAAGCCGGAGATCGCCGAGTTCAATCCCCCGCCGGAAATAAGCAACAACGGGAAGCCGGAACCGGCCTCTTCATAGTGGATGCGAACGGGGCCCTTTTCGTAGAAAGGCACGGCAGCTCCTCCTTTCCCAGTCTGTTGAGCAAACACGCGCCGCACTGCGGCTATCGCCGTCGCTGCGGCGCCCGTTGTCAATATTTTGCGTCTGGTCAGATCCATAGTCGGCGTCCTCCTTTGGACGGTTTGGGTAGGCTTCCCTGAAGTGCATCTTCGACGTCAAGCCGGAACGTTACCTCTCTTGAAATCACTCCTGATTTCAAACTCCGGCGATTTCTTCCAGCGTGCGGCCTGTCATTCGTGGGGCGAAGTTGTCATCGGTGGTAGACGAATTTCTGGAAGCGCTTCCCTTCATACGTTTCTGTAATGTAAACGTTCCCCTTCGAATCGGATGCGATATTGTGGGCACCATAGAATTGACCGGCCCAGTGTCCGCCACTTCCGAATTCGCCAACCACAGCCAATAATTCACGGCGGATTATCCGGATGACTTGATTCGTTCCATCCGGAACAATGAGGAAGGTCTGGGCGCGATCGGGCGAGAATGCGATATCCCAAACGGATCCACTTCCAAGCGTTTCCTTCGCAATGAACGCTTCTCTGACGAACGTTCCATCCTTTTTGAAAACCTGAATGCGATCGTTCGTCCGATCGCCAACATAGACGAACCCATCCTTCGAGATTCGCGCAGCATGCACGACGCGGAACTGCGGTGGCGGTGGACCAGCCGGGTCATACTGGCTTGGGCGGTCCTCATGCTGGACCGCACCGTTGAAAGGACCTGGAAGGCGCTCTCCTGCGTTCTGGAAATACGAATCATCGGGCTTGCGTCCATACGCGCCCCAATGACGTTTGTAGGCCCCGGTCTCAGCATCGAACACGATGACTCGATGATTCACGTATCCATCGGCGACGTAGAGTTCGTGCGCCATTTCATCGATGACCAGACAAGCCGGACCGCCGAGGTTCTCCGTGTCATTGCTTCCGCGGTTTCGGCCGCTGTGGCCAATTTGCATCAGGAATTTTCCGTCATGCGTGAATTTAAGAATCTGATTGTCCTTCTCCCCTGCTCCGGCAACCCACACGTTGTTCTTCGAATCAACATAGATTCCGTGCTCCAGTTGCGGCCATTCATATCCTTTTCCAGGACCGCCCCATGAGGAGACAAGGTTTCCTTCGTGATCAAATTCAAGAACGGGCGGTGCTCCGCGGTATGACGCGCGTATTTCATTAGGTTGAAGCGTGGACGGACGATGAATAATCCAAACGTGATCCCGCGAATCGACCGCTACACCTGCAACCGCGCCAACGAGCCAGTGATTCGGCAGCGGCTTCGGCCACAGAGGGTCAACTTCGAAAGAAGGAACATGGCTGGCGGTCTGTGACATAAAGAGCCTCGCAGACAACAGCAAAGACACAATGAGTTGCTTCATGGTGACATTTTACGAGCCTGCACCGTCTGGTACCAGATCCTGCAAACGGACCGCTTGAAATCAGCAATCCCCAGCCATAATTTGGTTCGGATTTCTTGCTCTGCCGGTGTGACATCATCCGGCATCGGTCGCGGCCGCGACTGGCCGTGGATGGCTCGGGTAATGACAAGGGAGGCTCTATGTCAATTCGATTCGGCCTCGTGACTGGTTTGGCGGCACTCGTTGCTGCATCCTCGTCGGCAGCAGCAAAAGTGCTCTCCGAGAAAAACATTTCGATTAAGATGGCTTTGGTGATTGCAGAAACCGCGCTGACTGAATGCACGCCGCGAGTATCGGTCGCGGTTCTCGATCGCGCCGGCCGGCTGCGCGTATTTCTCCAGGGCGATGGAGCGTCTCCCCACAATCTCGGACTCGCCCGCCGCAAGGCCTACACGGCGCTGACGTTCCGGCGCACTTCTGCCGACTGGGCGAAACGCACCGCCGAAGGAGACGTAACCGGCCAGCGCAGTTGGTCGGTGGACAGGAAGTGTGAGAACCTGCCTCGACACGGCTGTTGATCTCGATCCTGCAACAGCGTTTGCCACCAGCACGCCAAAATCACCCTCATCTAGGGTAAGGTCCCTTATCTTGACAGGATTCAGTGTCCAGGATATTTCTATGTTACGAACGTTAACAGCACTCGAATCGCCCGAACTGACGGGGACACTAGTTATAGTTAGCGATTTATCAGCGTTCCAGCAACTACGGCAACTACAGCGATTGGAGTTACGGTATCAGCGAATCGCAAGTTCGCACGTTGTTGACCTCACCCCCCTGTCATCATTAACAAGCCTCCATATCCTTCTCTTGATAGGATCTCCCATCAAAGACATATCCTCGCTTGCGAATCTCGTTAATCTCAGAAGGCTGTATCTCTGGGATAACGAGGTAAGCGACTTATCCGCATTGCGCGGCTTGATCGATCTCGATCACTTGAGCATTTCGAATACAAGAGCTACCGATCTCTCGGTAGTCAGGGGACTAACAAAACTTAAATGGCTCAGCCTAAGCGGACACACCATCACTGAGCTATCGGCGCTACGAGGAAGCAATATCGAGTCGCTCAATGTTTGGGCCCATGAACTTAGAAACCTTTCAGGCGTCGAAGGGCTTAGAAATCTTCGATCATTCTCACTTTTCGGTGCAAATAACATTGATATATCTCCACTCGTCCACTTAAACACACTTCACTCACTCGAACTCCACTCAGGAACTACTCAAGATCTCAGTCCACTGCAGACTCTTTCAACGCTTCGGGTCCTCAAGCTTAATGGCGGTGGTTTTAACAAGGCCCAGGTAGATTCACTGAAGGAATCGAATCCTTATATGCTCATTGAGCATCGCCAGTATTGAACCCGCGAACAAAGGTTGAGCGCGACAACTGTTCCCACTCGCGCCGTAGGCATCCGTTACCATGGGGTCTTGTTTGGAAAAGAATGGTCCAAAGGAGAGCCACAAATCCACAAATGACGGATGAAAATCTTGAAGCGTGTCGGGAGCGATGTGCTATTTGGTGTTGATGGCTTTGTACAAATTCGTGTCGAAATCTTCTAAAGGCCTGGTGCCGGCGACGCATGACCAGTTCTTGGCATCGGTACGATCGCCCGAACCCGTGTAGCGCGCCTCCTTCGGGTAGGCGCACAACGGCCGCGTAAAAGCGGGCGTTACATGAGATGCAATAATCTGGTCGGGCGCCAGGCCGCGATCCACCCACCGATCAAGGATGCCGACAGCATCAAAGGTGTCCGCGCCCGGTCCGCCGCCGCAGTGCCCCACGCCAGGAAGAAGGAATAGGCGCGCCGACTTCTGCGTCTCGACTAGCGCCGATTTCATACTGTCAAGATGGCGCTTGGCCTGCACAGTCTGCACGACGCTACTGTAATAATTGATCGAGTTCATCGCACTGATGGATGGGTCGTCCCATCCGTGATACAGGAGAAGTTTGCCGCCACGCCGCATGAAGGCGTCCATGTCGGTACTGGTATGGTTGATGAACCCGAATTTCTTATCGGCCAAAGCCACGGCATTGTCGATATCCATCGTGTGCACATCGAGGTTCGGGTTCTGAAGCACGCCCAGGCCATAAAACTGGCCCGCAGGGCTCGACGCATTAAATGCGGGGTTCATATACACCCGGTTATACCCGCCCCACCCAAGCGCGCCCGGTCCCCATAGACCGGCCATGATCGGCTGCTTGCTGTGGGTAATGTATCCCTCAGAAAACTTCATCATGAGTTTTGCTTGCGGCGCCGTCAGGCAGGTGGCGGGATCCTGCCCTTCTTTGCACAGGAGCTGCTCCGGATTGAACTGGCACTGCCGTCGATCACGCAGCAGGAAACCTTCTTCGAGACTGCCATCTTTTGCTCCGCATTGCTTCAACACGGTTATTTTGACAAGCGATAATGCAGCCTCCGTCAGTCTGTTCTCATTGTTCACGGCCTGGGATACCCAAATATCGGATGCACGCGAGTGCGTCAGGAGATTTTGACTGTCTCCTGCGAGAATGCCGTCATAGTCTTCGGGATAGAGCTGAGCCTCTCCGAGTGCTTGTCCGCCACCGGTCGAGCAGCCATTGAAATAAGAGCGGCTAGCGGGTCTGCCATAGAAGCCTTTGATCACGGCCTTAGCTGTGACAGTCATCTCGTGGATCGCACGATAGCCGTAGTCTTTCTCTTTGTCCTCGCTGGCTAGCCAGGTCCTGTCGTCGGCGACGTGACCGGTATCGGTGCTTGCCACCGCATATCCACTTTTGACCCCGTCTTCCAGGGCAGCGCGATCCAGGTAGTTGGGCAAATTGGTGTAGCTGATGATCCCGCCAAGGCCCCCGTTGCCGACACCTTCAAATTTTCCGTTCCAGCCAGCCGTCGGCATCCATACCTCAATTTTGATGTCGGAGGCCGGACTCGGCTTGAGCGTCACCGTCACACGGCAGAAGGATGGCAGACCCTGGATTGGCATTCCGCCATTGGGAGGAGTAAACGTACCCGATACCGTCGCCGCGGAAGTAATGGTCGTGTCCGGCAACGCCTTCAGCGCAGCGTTGCTCATGAGGTCCGCACACGTGTCGGCCGCGGCCGGTGTTGCGGCAAGAGCCATTGTGACGAATGCGACTGTAAAGAGCACAACGAACCAATTACGACTCATACGGATTTCCTCCTTTAGGGCTCGCACAAAAATAACTTGGCAGAATCCGCTGCCCTGAATCCGACCGGGGATCTGACCAATGCTCAATTCCCAATGCTCAATTCTCATCCGATGTGGATGTCGGATTGCCAAATGGATGCAAGACAATATCGCACTTCTCCTTTCGGATGAGAATTGAGAATTGGGAATTGAACATTGGTCAGATCCTCCCGAGCCCGAGTTATTTTTGCGCGAGGCCTTAAGGCTCTTACGCTACTTCTTGCCCGCCCCTGTCAGGACATCGCCAAAGTTGTTGCCCAGGCCGGTGGGATCGTCGTTAATCCAGAAGAGATGCTCCTCGGAACAGACGCAATTGTTCCTACCATAGGAATTACGGCGCGGGTCGTGCAAATCTCGCCGCGTCGATCGGAACGTTGGGCCGGACCTCACTGACCTCGATGAAAGTCTGATTGTCCGTCCAGGTCACGGTCCAGCGGAAAGGCATCTTGACGCCGGCGACGTCGCGGTAATCGGAGTAGTCGATCTGCGTCGGCACACGGCCGATTGCCGTTTCGGAATAGCGGACGAGCCGCACCAACAAACCGGAATTCTGGTCGAAGTACAGCTTGACGGGAGGCTGCCTGGGGTTGGTTCCTTGAACGACTTGAACCTCGCGATCATCGATCGTCGCTGAGCCGGTACGCCACTGGGTAAAAGCCTGCTTGATCTGCGCCGGGAAAAAGAGAATCGCGTCCAGTTTGGCGCCCTCCAGATTTCCACCGGTCATTGGCATCAGCGGGATCGGTTTGTTCGGCGCTGCAATCCAACCGGCGCTGCCGTCGTAGATTTTGAGACTCTCTCCTTTGTTAGGACCGAAATCATGGAGGATCGTGGCTGTACGGTTTGGAGCTTGCGCATAGATCTCCATGGGAACCTTCTGGTGATAAGTGTCGAATCCGCTATAGGTCCCCTTTAGGGTAAAGCTGGTGATGCTGGCCAGATTCGCGGCTCCTCCGAGAGCCTGAATGTACTTATCGAGGATGGGAGCGGCAGGCTCCTGCCCGCGAACTTCAACATCATTCGGATCGTCGATGGGCTCACCATACTGTATCGCGAGACTCGGGCTGACTTTCGGCCGCTGGTTGCCGTTATGGCAGGTGAAGCAAGTGACTGCGCGCACTCCGCCGAAATTGTCCTTGTTGATGGCGGTAACCATCCGCATCATTTTTCGCGCTGTCTGCTTCAACGGCGTATCGTCTGCCCACTTTTCCCAACTGTTCTCGCTGTCCGCTGTATGGCACTCCACACAGTTAATGGTGAGGGCCGCGGAAATGAACCCCATGGTGTCCATGAATTCATCCACGGGGATGCCCTTAAGAACCTGGACATTCTTGAACACATCTTCCGCCATCAGCGGTCTCTGTTGTTGTACAGCCTGGCCGCTCGCCGATTGAATGGACAGCAAACATACCAACACCAGCACCGATCCGAACTTCATGTTATCTCCTAATAGAAATTTCAATAATCAGCCGCTAATTGCGCGAACAAAGCTAATGCATTTGCGGGATTCGCGCAATTGGCGGCTGATGACACCATTAAATCGATTAGTTTGATTTATCGGAGGTCCGTACGGAACCGATTTCGCTCTACTTCACGAAATCGATCTCTGTCCCCGAACTACGTCTAGCGGGAGTTTACTGCAGTAAACTCCCGCTAGAACTTGAGCCGAGTGCCAACTGAATGATGCGGGGCATCGAAGACAGAAAGAACTCCACACTGAACCAACATTGCGAATGGTTTTCGTGATCGCGAAATGCTTCTCGAGAGCGATCCTGACTTGCATAGACTGTTTTGGGTTTCCTCCGATTGGCGTTAAAGTCGCGGCGAAATTTACTTGGGGGATCTGAGAAGTTGTCAACGGGGAACTGAAAATTACACTATTACACTGTTAAATGATTAGCTGTTGGACGAATCCGGCATTGGACGTTGGAGTGTAACTCCTACATTCTACCCGCCGCGTTTATTCACCGGACTCGCGTTCATGGGGGCGCAAAGCAGCTCCCCGAGTCCGGAGTACAGCCCGTACCATCCGAACCACGTCACATTCTTGCGCGGCTCTTTTTTCCAAATTTTCACGTCAGACACCCAGGGGCGTGTGTAGTACGCCGGGTCGTAGAGGGTCAGCCGGAGCTCCAATGTATTGGCGTCGGTTTTCTTGTAACGCTCTTCTATCCGCGCGTCGAAACTTTTTGGAAAACCGTATTGATCGAGCCATGCTCTCTCATCCAGACCAACCGTTTGGACAACCAGTTCATCTCCTTCCCACTTGGCCACCGAATGTCCATACCATGCCGGTCCAAGGTTGGCGAGATCGTCATGTGTAGGCAGTTTACGGCCGTCGAGCCAGAATTCGCGTGGGACTCGTGCTTCCTGCCACATTTGCAGGATCCTATCCGGCAGCATGATCACTTCGTGGTAATCATGAGCCGTATCGAGGACGATCCGTGGAAAGCCCTTCGGATTGCATGCAAAGGTAGGATCGTTCGACTCCTCCTGGTTTTCGATCTTTTTCGTAAGCGGATGGCGATTGTAGCCGGGGGTGGGAATGCGAACCTTCATTATTTCTTCGCCCGCCGGCGTCAGCGGAGGAATACTGTTTGGAGGACCAAAGCCGCGGTTACCGCCGCGCCGGATATAGATTCCGGAAAGATCATGTGGATCAAATGCGGCTTTGGTGCCCGCCTGAGCCTGTCGCGCCTGCTGAGGACCGGCCTGCATGAGCGCTACTATCGAAAAGGAAAGCACCACTGTCAAAGCCAGCAGCAAAGCGATGTAACGATTTCGCATTTGTGGATCTCCTTTTCAATCCTAGTCGACAACGATGCCCGCCGCACCACGTCGCAGATTGGGTGGCAAGTCGTTACGCTGGAAGATCTCCTTACCGTCCGCAAGAACGATCTTCTGGCAAAGCCCGATAGGTTCGCCATTACTGCCGGGATTAACGAAGGCAGTCACCTGCATGCCGACTTGCAGAGTATTCTTGCCATAACCCAACCTCGCTAGCTGGCTTATGTTGCTGTGTTCGATAACCCACGTAACGACTTTGCCGTCCTCGCCCTTCACATCGACAAAAATAGCGATATGGGGATTGCGCCAAAGCAGTTGGCTTACTGTCCCCTTTAATGAGATCTGTTTCTTCGTATCATATGTGGAGCCCCGGCCATGATGCGCGAAGACCGTTCCGGCGCTTATCGACAGGATCACGAGCACGACGAAAACGCGTTTCATACATTCTCCCTTCCATTCGGAGTCCTAGCTGTTTTTTCGCGATATTAAGCTTCGTCAATTGAGGTGTCAATTCCATTAAAAAATGTATTTCAATGCGAATTGCAAGATTCGCGGATCATAAGCCGTGCGAATTTGCCCGATACGCGTTTGATTGTTGGCGAAGTTGAGGGTTTTGATTCTCCTTTCGAAAGTCCGTTTTGGTTTATGAGAAGACGATTCGCATTTCCGAAAAGTCGTTTAGCGCTCTTGAAAAGTTCCTTGCCACTGTCGAAAAGTGGGTCGCCGCTTTTCTGAACTCCGTTGCCGCTTTTTCCAACTTGCTTTTCGTCCTCTTCAACTCGGTTGCCGGTCTTTTCAACTCGCCTGCCGCTCTTGCTAAGTTGCTCTTCGCTGTTTCCAAGTGGGTTGCCGCTCTCCCAAAGGAGGTTGCCGCTGCTGCCGGCTTACTTTTCGCTCTTCCCGACTTCGTTGCCGCCCTCCCAAAATTGCTTGCCGCTTTGTCGGACCTGCTTTCCGCTTTTCATGGGTGTAATCCGAGAGGCGACTCAACAGACCCGCGCTACGCATGAGGTCTTACTGTAAGCGCGGTCTATGACCGCGCGCTTTGTGCTTCGGATGACGAATCCCGGTCTCCGGAAACACGCTTTTCATCGCCGGTTTGTATGGCACGCGTCGTTCCCATCGCGGACGCGCGAACCGGTGGAACGGCATTTCAACTGTTTGCGGGCGGCGCGTGCGTTTGTCTTCAACCCAACGGTTGAAGCCTTCAACCGTTTCGTTGAAGAAAAGAATTTCTTGACTATGTTAACGATTACAGTGTCATCCATTATGATGCAAACACAGAAACACTTGGACAGTTCGAACAGCTCGTGCTCTCGGCCGTGGAGATGCTTCGAGACCAGGCATACGGCAGGGCCGTGAGCCTGAAAGTTGTCCATGTGGAGCGTAGGAAGTTCAAGCCGCGGCAGCATTGCGTTTACGAGTGAGCCATTGGGGATTTTTGGACTCGATCAATCGCGGAAAACACGGAACTTTGCAAGATCCTCGTGGCGTCGATTCGAACCGCGCGCCGTAATGAACTACCACAGAAACTTCAGGCCGAACTGAATTTGACGGGCGGTGGTTCCGCTGCCGGTGCTGGTGATCACAGCCGCGCGAGGGTCATACCTTCCGCGGCTATCGACGAGGCGCAGGCTGGGCAATCCGAAGTTCGGGTGGTTGGCAATGTTGAAGAATTCCGCACGGAACTGAGCCCGTCCATGCTCGCTGATCTGCGGAATGTCCGCGTTCTTCAACAGTGAAAAATCCAGCGTGACCCGATCCGGACCGGTGACACTATTGCGCCCCAGGTTGCCCAGAAACCCGAGAGGCTGGACCGAGAAGGCGCAAGGATCAAACCAGAGGTCCGGAGTTCTCAGCCTGGTTCCAGCCGCAGGGCCGCCGTTGGCTGTGCAACCGGCCGAGACTCCGTGTACAGGATTGTTGCTGGCTCCCGGCACGAGGTCGGGACGCTCGATGCGATTGGCGTTTCCCGTCGCCGACCAACTGGCGGAGCTGCTATTGACCGTGATGGGAGAGCCCGAAGCCACTTTGAAAATTCCATTCACTTCCCAGCCTCCAAGTATCTGGGCCGCAAATCCGGTCAGCGTGGAGCCCAAGGCCTTTTGCCGCCCGACGGGCAACTCCCACGTGAAGTTCTGGCTGAGGATGTGGCGCGTGTCAAAGTCCGAAAGACTGCGATCCCGCTTCCAGTCCTCCGGGTCCAAGAGTCCGGTACCTCCGGATCCACCTGAATTGGTGCCGTTGGTGATTGTTGAGCCGGTATCCATCGCTTTCGATAAAGTGTAAGACGTCTGAAACTGAAATCCCCCGCCGAAGCGCTTCTGAAATCCCGCCACCAGGCCGTTATAGCTCGAATTGGATTCGGTTCTTACCACGCGCACGTCGGCGTACAGGGGATTCTTCCGAGCCAGCGAACCGTCGGGGCAGCTTGGATTCGAGCCGAGATGCCCCGGTATGATCGGCGTTCGGCCGCCGCGCTGATCCGTATCGTAGTTGAAGCACTTGCGCCCATCGGAAAGAATGGTAGGCGGCCGGGTATTCTCGTTGGCGCGGAGCCACAGATGGCGTCCCAGGGATCCCACATAACCCAGCATCAGGATGGAATCGCGGGAAATCTGCCGCTGGAGGGTCAGGTTATACTGCATCGTGCTTGGAGCTCCGCTGAATCTCGCAGCAGCCACATAGGAGGTCTGGCTTGCGCCTTGGCCCACTAACTGGTAGCTATTGGGAAAGGGAGCAGAAGCAAGAGCCGCGGCTCCGGAAGCGATCGTGCCGTCAATTTGGGCATCGCTGAACGGGGGATAGCTGCCGACTGCAGGTCCTTGCCACCACAAAGGCGAAATGGCATCAAAGAAGATTCCGAAGCCCCCGCGTACGGAGGATCTTCCATTCCCAAAAACATCCCAGGCAAACCCTGCCCGGGGACCAAAATCCTTCGTGGTCACACTGGTGGGAAATACCTGACCGCCACACCGCAACTTGGGGTCGGTGAGCTTGTCCAGGTTGCAGCTCAGGCCGTGGCGCTCCGACGGCCCTGTATAAAACTCGTGCCGCAGGCCCAGGTTCAGCGTCAGGCGCGGTTTCAGCCGCCAGTTGTCCTGGATGTACCAGCCGAAATATTGATACGTGAATCCATTGCCGTTCACCGCCCCGAGCTGACGAGCCCGGAAGGCGCTAGCCCTGCCGGCTAGGAAGTCTGGCAGGCTTCCAAAATCATACACTCCCGCCGAGGCGTTGCTCTGTTGCTGAATATAGAGCATCTCTTTGAACAGACCGCCAAACTTTAGCGAATGAGGCCCCCGGGTGTAGGTCGCGTCGTCGGACAGTTCGCCCAGGTTCCAGGACCAGACCCTCGGCAGATTGTCGTTGCCGACACTCTCGATGTCCCCAGGATTCAAAGATCCTCCGGAAACAAGAACGGGCTTTCCGGGCATCAATGCCGGCAGCCTGTCCAGAGTGCTCTGATCCACGCCCACCAGGAATCCTATGCCGCTGGTGAAGGACCGATTAAAGCCGAACCGCACGCTGTTCAGCAGTGTTGGGGAGAAAATATGTGTTGTTTCCAGAGTCAAATACTGGTTTCGAGACCGGTCCTCTGTCCAGAAAATCCCAGCGCCCATGGGAGTCCGATTCCTCCCATCATCAAAGGTATATCGGCCGAAAATCGAATCTTTGGAAGAAAGTTGATGGTCCACGCGCGCGGTAAAGTAGTCTTCATCCGCGGAACGGAAACCGGTGTAGTTATATTCCGCGATTCCCTTGACGGGATCCACAACCCGCCCGTTCGGCAGCGGCCAGAACGCATCCACATACGGTCTTACCGCCGGGATGGCCGTTGTTCGTACCGCCGCTGTCGGCACCAGGGATGTTGTCGTGCGTCCCTGCCGGTCTCTCCGGCCCTCATAGCTGCCAAAGAAAAAGGTCCTATCCTTTGTAACCGGTCCACCCAGGCTCAACCCGAACTGATTGCGCTTGAACTCTGGTTTCTCTCTGCCCGCGCGGTTGTCGTCCCATCGGGGCGCATCCAGGTTGTCATTGCGGAGAAACTCAAAGGCGGTGCCGTGCAGTTCGTTGGTGCCGGACTTGGTGATGACGTTAATCACCCCGCCGGCGGCCCGCCCGTACTGTGCGCTATAGGTGGAGGTCTCTACTCGAAACTCCCTTACCGCGTCCACGCCAAACGACTGCCCGCCGACGCTGCCGGGAATCTGGTTCGTTGGTCCCATGACGTCTGTTCCATCGAGCAGGAAGCTATTCTGCTCGGGCCGTGCTCCGCGGATGGATATCTTGGTCGTGTAGCCACTCTGAATGGAGCCTTCTCCCGCAAATTGGGAGACCGCCACGGCCGGCTGCAACTGGGCCAGTTCATCAAAGCTGCGCCCATTGAGCGGCAAGTTGACGATCTGCGCCGTATCCACCAGTCCGCCCACTGAAGAACCCGTCGTCTCCACCAGAGGCGCTTCCTCGGTCACCTCCACCTTTTCCGCCACCTGACCTACTTTTAATGTGAAATTCGCCACCGTTTGCTCTCCCACCGCCAGCACAATGCCGCTTCGGACGGCCGTCTGAAACCCAGACAGCGAGACCTGAACCTCGTACGGGCCTACGCTCAGGCTGGGAAGCTGGTACCTGCCTTGTTCGTCCGTAGACACGCTGCGCGTGATTCCCGTCTCGACATTTTTCGCCGTTACCGAAGCCCCAGGAATCACGGCGCCGGTGTCGTCGCGTACTAAGCCGGAAATCGTCGCTGTCGTCTGCGCCATCACTGGCGGAACCAAAAAAACACCCACCAACACCAGTGGCCATGTCTTTTTGTACATGTCGACCTCCCTAGAAAATTTCCGGGAACGAATAAGTCAGACTCAGCAAGTTTTTTGGCCGCGAATTACGCGAACGACGCGAACCGGCGCATTGATAGATTCTTTTATGCGCCGGTTCGCGTCGTTCGCGTAATTCGCGGCTAAGATTTTGGTTGCGGCGATGCGTGCCTCTTTTCGGAACCGGAATTTTCGATCTGAGTCTTAAGTGGGCCGAATTCTATAGGCGGCTGTTCTGCCGCGTCAAGACACTCGCCTCCTCGCCTGAAAAACATCATCCCAAAAAAATCGGCCTTCTCCGATATCGGAAAAGGCCGATTAAATCAGCAACACTTGACAGGTCACTCCATATCAGAACAGGAGCTTCAACGCGAACTGAATCTGGCGCTCGCGGTTCGCCGTCTCGGTGATGACCCCGGCTGAGGCGTTGGTGCCAGTGCCCGAGAAGAGGATCGGATTCGGAGTATCAAAGTTCGCATGGTTCAAAATGTTGAAGAACTCCGCCCGAAACTGCAAACTCAAGCCTTCTCTCACAGCCACTCGTTTGAACAACGAGGTGTCCACGTTGTACGCGCTCGGGCCCCGAAGCGCGCCGCGCGATACGTTGCCAAAGGTCCCGGTCGGCGGCAGCAAGAAGGCATTAGGATCGAAATACCGACCGGTTTTCCTGAACCCGTCCGCTCCCAGAGTCACCTTCCCTTTGAAGTTTGGATTCCAGCTGGGCAGGTCGGGAATGCGGCTGTCTCCGTTCCCGGACTGATTGAGGCCAAGCCACGGCGTAACGGGAAAGCCGCTCCGCGCGCTGAAGATGCCGTTCCATTGCCAGTCGCCGATCAGCTTTTCGACCCACCCGCTGGCTCCCCTCCCGAGGGCCTTGCCGCTTCCGAACGGCAGAGCATAGCTGAAGCTGCTGCTGAACTGGTGCAGGGGGTTGTAAGACGCGAGTCCTCGGTTCAGCTTCAGATTATACGGATTCAAGATCGTCGCAGGATCATTCTGGGCGGAGGTGGAGAGGATGCCGGAATCGAGATCGATCACTTTCGTGAACGTGTAATTGGTCCTGAACGTCAGTCCGCGTGCGGACCGCTTGGTCAGCGAGACGCTCCCTCCATGGGAGCTGGCGGTGCCTAAATACATCCAGGTTTGGGTGGAGCCGACATACGGATTCGGACGTGTCCCCACCGGGATGTACTCCGTTCCCTGCGGAACCGTGACCCTCTCACGGGCCGGGCGGGTTCCGCCGCTGAGGCATCCTGCGGGGTTCTGACAGATCACCGGTCGAATCGTATTCACATCCATCGAGGTCGAAACGTGATAGGACTGGTTGCCCACATAGCTGACTTCCACCGCGAGGTCTCGCGCAATCTCCCGTTCCACCTCCAGGCTCCATTCCTGAACGGTGGGGGTGTGCATGTTTGGGTCGAGTCCGCCGGGCGCGAAGATGGAACAGTCCGGCTCCCGCAACGGTGACTCCGCGCTGCAACTGGGCCTGGCGGACCCGCCGGTGATCGGAATGATCGAAAGGAGCGGCCGTCCTTCGATCGCCACCCGCGCGGCGAAAGGCGGGTTGGCATTGAGCCGGTGCGTGAGATTATCCTGGAGGTCGTTGTGAATTCCAAAGCCGGCCCGGACGGCCCACTTTCCCCTGCCGGTCGGGTCCCAGGCCACGCCGACGCGCGGCTGCAGGAGCGCTTTGGCGTAGTTCTTCACGAACGGCGAGCGGCCAATGTGCGGGTTGAGCTGGATGACCCCGTTCTGGTCAAACCAGTAATTGGCAGCGTGTCCGTCCTTTTCATTCCACCCCGTGGTCATCTCGTCCCGCAATCCGAGGCGCACCGTGAGTTTGGCGCTGAGCTTGATTTCATCCTGAACGTACCAGGCGGCTTGCGTGGAGCGGTAGTTCAGTTCCGTCGGATTCGCCTGGAAACTAAACGAGGTCGGCTGATCCTGGAGAAAGGCCAGCAAAGAGGAATAGCTGACGGTTCCCGCATTTTGCTGAGCCGAGGAAAATGCAGTCTGCTGGACCCGCGTGAACCACGCGCCCATGCTCAGGCTGTGGCGCCCCATCGTCATGCGCAGGTCATCGGACGCGCTGTAGTTCTGCCGGTTGTTGTAAAAGGGGTTCTGGGGGTTGGGCGACACGAGGGCAGACGCCTGGGCGGCCGTTGCCCCACCTCCAATGACGATCGCGCCGGGACTCTTTCGCGTTTCATCCTTCAGAAACACCAGGTTTTCGGGGATCGGCGTTAGGGGATTGGACTGCGAGACGGCGCCTGCCCGCGAGGCCCCAAACATCGCCGTATTCAGGATCGTCGGGGAGAAAATATGCGTTTGTTGCACGGAGAGCGTATAGAGGTCTCGGGTGTTGTTGGCGAGGAAAAGCGTGTTATCCGCCGGATTAGATTCTCGCCCCTGATCCACGGTGTAATTCGCCGAGAAGGAATCTGCGGAAGACAGGTTGTAGTCGAAGCGAGCCAGGCCGAAATCTTCGTCCCTCTTCCGCACGGGATTGCTGGTGGCCCGGGCAACTCCGGTGAGCAATCCGTTCGCGTCGCGGTCCTCGGGACCGTTGGACGTCGGATAGAAGAGGTTGGCATACGGCAGCATGCCCCGCTGGAGATTGGGAACGGGAATGTACGCATTGAGGTCCGGGCAGTTGGCAGCCCGGGCAACTGCTGTCGTATGAATCACGTTGCAAGGCAGCAAGCCCTGGCGGGTCTGGGCGCTGGGCACAAACTGATTGCTGCTCTCCCCTAACCGCTCCCGAAACCCTTCATAATTTCCGAAGGCAAACATCTTGTCCCGGACGATGGGGCCGCCCAGCGATCCGCCAAACTGGTTCCGCTTGAACGGCGCGATCTCGGCGTCGAAGTAGTTCCGGGCGTCCAGCGCGCTGTTGCGCAGGTACTCGAAGGCGGTCCCATGCAACTGGTTCGTCCCGGACGTGGTCACCGCAGTGACCTGCCCGCCGGACCGTTTTCCATATTCAGCGCCATAGCTGTGCCCGAGGACGTTGAATTCCCGTATCGCTTCGACCCCGAGCAACTGCTCGCTGATCCCGGTCGGCGCAATGAACTGGCCGGTCGCATTGTCGCCCACGTAGTCCATCCCGTTGATCGTCCACCGGTTATTTTCCGTTCGCTTGCCCGCCACGGAGAATGAGGCTCCACCGGAATTCGAGCGGTTATCAGAGGTGTGCGTATTGAGCGTCATCAGCTCGAGGAAGCTGCGCCCGTTCAGCGGCAAGTCCTTGAGCTGTTCCCCAGTGATCAATCCGGCGGTTGAGGCGAGCGTCGTGTTCACGAGAGGCGCCTCTTCCGTTATCGTAACCTGCTGCTGAACGTTTCCGACTTCCAGCGTCAGGTTGAGCACCACTTCCTGGGCCACCGCCAGGCTAATTCCGCGCCGTACCTGCTGCTTGAAGCCCGATAATTCTGCGGTCACTTCATATGCGCCGACCGGAAGAGACGGCATTCGATAGTCGCCGTTCTCGTTGGTGTTCACCGTACGCGTGAGCCCGCTCTCGGTATGCTTGGCAGTAACCATCACTCCCGGCAGCACCGCTCCTGTGGTGTCGCGCACGACACCCAAGATGGCCGCCGAGAAACTTTGACCAAAAACCGGGCCGCTTCCCACTCCGATCAATCCAATCATCAAAGCTACCAACGCTGCCAGCGCGTAAAGACCTCTCCCTCTCCTGCGTACCATAATCCCTCCATTTCGGATACGACTGATAGAGACGGAACCCCGGTCGCATCGTGGGTTCCGGCTGGTCCAACGAAACCCTACGGTATGCTCTGGAGCTGATTCCAGCCCACAGCTCGAGCAATCCCCTTGTACTCCGGCGCGGCTCTCGCAGTCCGATCCCGCTGCCTTAGAAAGCCCTGGTGGATAAAATCCCGCCCGCGCTTAATGATTGTGCGGTTCGTCGCAGCCGCCATCGCTCACCCTCCGGCGATGACGTTGGAAAATTAAGATGACACTGGGAAAATTGTTTGAAAAAACGCTACGCTGGTCTCGCAATCTTGTCAAGGAGTTGAGTATGCGAGTGTAGTTAGCACATCATTTGTCCGGTCAAATTAGCACATCAATTGTCCGCTTTTGGCGATCGAGCCAGGGAAGCTTCGGCCACGGAGGTGGCGATGAAGCAGTACCCGGAGATCGCAGTGGAGCGAGCAATGAAAGTGCAAGAGGTGTTCGGACTGGCCCACGGGAACGGCGAGACTGAGATTCAAATTAGCAGCGATACTGATTCGCCCGATTGGTCGCTGCCATGATCTGGTTTATACTAGCCGCAGTCCGAACCGAAGGTGACGGTTTAGATTCCCGGGTTTCAGAGAGGGCATATGCAACGTCGAAGGGCCATGCAACTACTGGCGGCGAGCGCGACGAGTCTTTGGGCTGGGCGACAAATTTCCGCGAGTTCTCCTTTCGTTGAACGGTTACAGGATCTGGCTCCGCCCGAGCTGCTGCCACTTTTTCCTTTAGACCTGGTCTTGTTACCGCACACGAATCTCCCGCTGCACATTTTTGAACCCCGTTATAAGGAAATGATTCACGATTGCCTCCAAAACCACTGGGAATTTGGAATCCTGGCCGTTCAGGGGCAGTCGGTCAATAATATTGGATGCACGGCATCCATCTCTGACGTGTTGAACACGTTTCCTGATGGCCGGATGAACATTTTGATTCAGGGTCGGCGACGTTTTGAAATTCGGTCGCTGGATCAGCAGAAGTCTTATCTGCGAGGCGAGTCCGAATTCCTTGATGATGACGCTGCCACGCCTCCTACCGAGGCGCTGCGGCAGCGCGCACTCGAGCTTTATGGCCGTCTGCACGAATTGGTGGAGTTAGAAAACCAGTTATTGCAGGGACCTTCTCCCGTCTTTACCGATACGCAACTTTCCTATCGGATGATGGCGGGAGTGCCTGCGGAGATCGGTTGGAAGCAGAGTCTGCTGGAACTTCGGTCGGAGCCGGAACGTCTCGTCCGCGTCATGCGTTATTTCGAGGAGTTGACCGAGAAGTTGGAGCGCACACCGGAGCAGCCCCACGTCCCGAATCGCAAGATTGTTCGTGTATTTCCAGATCCCCATTAGAACTCTCGGGTTCGCCGACAAAGGCCAAGCCGAACTGAATTTTAGTTTTTCGGAACAGGCTGGCGGCAATTGAAGCAGCTTTTCGAGAGGCAGCCCACGTGTCGCCTAACGGCTGCTGACGCTGCCGGGAACGGTCTTGCCGTAGACCTCGATCCTGCCTAGTTGGATATATCCGCCGGTACCGTGGCCACTGCCAGGCATCAAGTCCGCAAAGCCGACTTCCTCGACCTTGCTGAGGTCCGGATTGGGAACCCAGATTTCATTATTGGGATTTGCAGCTGCCGGGCCGCTGTTAACCGTTACCACTCTATCTGGATCCAGTTTGATCCAGCGGACGTTCGTCAGTGAGAATTCACTCAGAGTAAGTCTAGGGACGGAAGAGAAGGCGAGGTCTGCAACCATCAAGGTGCCGTTCGCAAGTTTTACTACGGGACGAACGACGTGAAAACCAGATGTCTTAGTGAACCACCGTATGTTGGCGAGACCGGTTAGATCGACATAATTGTTCTTGAGCTTGAACGTGACGGCGAAGGGACCTTCGGCCGTACCCGTCCACACGCCGTAGGGTGTGACATCGCTCCCTGGAACACCAGTTGTCAGGATCTGCTTGCCGGCCGCTCCATAAAACTTGATCTCCACGTTTGGGTCGCTCACGTTTTCTTGAACGGGTGTATACCGAATTTTCGTATCTTCCTGGCTCGGTGGCCTTACCCACTCCACCTTAAAAGCAAGTGGGGCCGCTATCGCGGTCGGCCGCCCTCCGCCTCCCGCAGGAGCCTGCTGTGCGAACGCGCTGCAGATCATTCCGAATAGACCAAGAAGTCCGATGGTTGTTTTCGCCGAGATCCAACGTAGCATGCAACGCCTCCCTTTTGGGGCACGGAGCCCACGATTGCTGAAATCGGGTTGAGTGTACCCCAAGTCCTGGGTGCGAACAACGGATGGTGTAGCTGGCTCTGGTTGCTTAAGTAGTCGCATCTGTTGCAAGCGCTTTGTGCTGTGAATTGCACGGGAACCTATGTCAGGTTACATGTAACCGAGTTAATCGGAGTGTATGTCCACATCAAAACGTCTGAAAGCAACGCGTGACAAGGTTGCCGCTCATCGTAATCGCCTACGCAAACAAGGATTGAGGCCAATCCAGATCTGGGTACCCGACGTTCGCTCTCCGGATTTTGCTGTGGAGGCGCACAGGCAGTCGCAGGCTGTGGCCAAGAGTCGATACGCTAAGAGGGATCAGGATTTTATTGACACGATCTCCGACTGGAACCGGGAATGAGGCGCGGCGAAATCTGGACTGTTGCAGGCGGTAAGGACTATGCGGGAAGACCTCGTCCCGCAGCCATCCTACAGGATGATCGCTTCGATGCGACGGCTTCGATCACAATCTGCGCATTCACCACGGATACGACAGATGCGCCGTTGTTCCGGCCCCCCGTCGTCCCGAACCAAGGAAACGGTCTGCATGCTCTATGCCGCCTGATGGTCGATAAGATCACTACTGCACCGAAGACCGAGTTGGGATCTCGCGTCGGTCGCCTCGATGACGAAGACCTCGTAAGGCTCAATCGCGCGATTCTCGTTTTTCTAGGCTTGGCCGGCTCCCACGACTGATTCCATCGTGCCTATCTGATCTTCGGTTTCTGTGGCAACCAAAAGACGTCGATCTCGCCCGCTTCCTCCAGGGACCGGAATTCGGGATCACCGGTAACGACCTGAGCGTTGCGTATCTGACCGAGTGCGGCAACAAACGCGTCGGCCACAGATAACGGGTACTTCGCTTTGATATGGCCAGCTTTCAGGGCTTCCGATTCTCCGGCCGGCACAATTTCGATACTCAAACGCTTCAGGCCTTCGATCGTATTGTTGGCGAGTAGTTCTTTCTCTTCGAGTGCACTCTTTCGATATGTAACGTAATAAACCTCGGCAAGACTAATCCAGGAAACGTAAACCTTCGATTTGCCTGCTGCAGCCTTTACAAGCAAATCACGTACGGCATTCGCACCGGATTCCCCCGACAGGAAAGCCTGAAGCGCGTACGTATCGAGAACGTAACTATTTAGTTCGTTGCTTTTTCTTTCTCGCTTTTTTGACATTTTCCGTGGCAAAGCGCCTCAGCAGTTTTTCGTCTCTTTGCCGGTCGGCGTCTCGAAGTTCTCGGATGATGTCGGCCACCGGCTGCGTGAACTTTACTGAACCTTGCAGCGCGACGATGGGATCCTCAGGAGCCGGCAGCACCGCAATGTGGCCCGCAACTTCGGTCACGATTACTTCTCCGTTGGTTCTAATCCCGAACTTATCGCGAAGTTCCTTAGGAATAACAACTTGGCCTTTTTCAGTAATAGACATCACAGGCATTTCATAACTCCACTCAATCAAGTAAGACTGAGCGTATCTCAGTTAGACTGCCATTTCAAGAATCCAGCAGCCGAAACCGCATCCTATCCTTCCCACGCTCGCGTCGCCCTTTCAACTTGACTTCCCAAAATACTTTCTAAAATATGGTCCGACACTGTTAGGCCGCGACTTGTACGAGAGGGAGGAGTGCATATGGCTCTCAAACGTAAGGGAAGTTGGCTGGTCGTCCTTTCTGCTGCTTTTGCAGTAACCGCACTTATCTGGCGCAGTGACATCGCTGCCGTGGCACAAGAGGCGAGTTCCCGCGCAGGGACCGCGTTTCAGGTCCGCACTCGTGCGGGCAATGTCGATAAGAAGCCGTTGCGCTTTATCAAAGATCCGAACCCTGCCTGGAGTTCCATCGCCGTCAACCCCGAGAACGGCATGGTGGTGATGACGGATGAGAACCTGTATCGCATTGTGGAGTACTCGCGGTTGGACAACACCCCTCCGACAGCGCGCCTGACTGAGCCGAAAAGGGTCATTGGGGGAGACCAGACTCGTACAGAGATGATGTGCGGTGCGTATATCGATCCGAAGACCCTCGACGTCTACGTCACGAACAACGACACGCAGGATTGGATGCCGGTTTTCTCGAAGAATGCGCGGGGAAACGTGGCTCCCGACCGGCTCCTGGCCACGCCGCATCGCACGTGGGGCATCACCGCCGACGAAACACGCCAGGAACTCTACATGACGATTCAGTTCCCGTCGGCCGTGATCGTCTACGCCAAGAAGGCGGCCAACAATGAGGCGCCGCTCCGGCTGCTCGAAGGTGATGCGACCGAGCTGGCCGATCCGCACGGCATCGCCCTCGATATGAAGAACGACTTGATGATTATCACGAACCACGGTCATCGCCGTTTCTATGGTGGTGCGGCGGTCTCAACGCTGACCACGACCTGGGAAGAGTGGATCGGCAGGTCAACGGCGGACTTGAACGGTTTGCCGAGAACGTACCTCCCGGGGCTCGGCAAGTTTGAGATGCCCTCGATCAATATCTATGCGCGAGGCGCCAGCGGGAACACGCCGCCCCTGCGGGTCATCAAGGGACCCAGGACGCAGTTGAACTGGCCGAGTCACGTTGCTGTCCACGAGGACCGCGGCGAGATATTTGTCGCGAACGACGCGGATGATTCGGTCCTGGTCTTTCGGACATCGGATAGCGGGGACGCCGCACCCACACGAGTCATCCAAGGGCCAAAGACGCGCGTGAAAAATCCCACGGGGCTCAGCCTGGACGTCAAGAACGGTGAACTGTGGGTGGCGAACATGGGCAATTTCGCCGCCACCGTATTCCCCATCACCGCCAGCGGCGATGTTGCGCCATTGCGCGTGATTCGCGGAGGGCCCGCCAATCAGATCGGATTGATGATTGGCAACCCTGGCGCAGTCGGATACGACAGCAAGCGCCAGCAAATTCTGGTCCCGAACTGAGTGGCCCATCCGCAGATTGCGGCATTTGCCAGGTTGGCAAATGGAGGACAGGCGCCGGCAAGAAGAATCTACGGGCAGACTTCGATGCTGAGCCGGACCATGCACGACATCCGGTACAACCCGATCAACGACGAGATCCTGGTGCCGAATCCCTTCTCGAATGCGATCCTGACGTTCCGGGGCGGAGCGGACGGTCAGGAAGCGCCTGTTCGTATCATTCAAGGACCAAATACCGAGCTAAGCGGGCCGGATCGACTCGACATCGACGTTGTAAACCGGGAGATCTTCGTGCCCGGCCGGGGGAATGTTTTGGTCTTCCCGCTCGACGGCAATGGTGATGTGAGGCCCAAGCGTGTCGTTCGGGGTCCGGATACGCAAATCGATGGCAGCTCGATCGCCGTAGACTCGCTCAACAATCTGTTTGCCGTGACAGGCCGCGATCGGTCCATCCTGGTGTTCGATCGCACGGCGAACGGAAACGTGAAGCCGCTTCACGTGATCAAGGGACCGAACACGCAGATCGATCGCATCAATCAAATGGCCATCTATCCCGCCGGCAAGCTGCTGGTCGTCGCGATGCCGGGTGTTCAAGGTGATATGGAGCCCCCGCGCGTCTTCGTCGGCATGTGGAGTCTCGACGATGACGGAGACGTCGCGCCGAAATGGACGATCACCGGAAAGCAAACGGGGCTGAAGAAACCCTTTGCCGTCGCTTTGAATCCCGAGCACAAGGAAATCTACGTCACGGACATGCGCCTGAACGGCGTGATGACGTTCCTCGTGCCAGAAGTGTTTCAACCTGTGGCTCGATCGACAGCGCCACCGAACCGGCGCTGATATTAGCCGCGAATTGCGCGAATGGGCCGCACGCCATTAATGCCGTGCGGCCCATCGGCACGGACAATCGATGGAATCTCTCGATCGAGTACCTCATCGAAGGAGGGCACATGAAACTGCTATTTGTCTCATTATCGCTCCTTGCGTTGTCCATCCTGGCCCAACCGGCTGTGCTTCAGGCGCAGCGCAAGGCCAAGACGATGAACGCCTACGGCACGGTGAACTCCGCGTCGCCCAACTCCCTGACCATCGCCGTCGCTGGCCGGAAGGAGATGAGCTTCACCATCGACAGTAGCACCAAGTTCATCGGCAAAGGTCTGAGTACCAAGTCGGCGCAGAAGGGCAAGTTGTCGGCCACCGACGCGGTCGCGACGAACGACCGCGTCACTGTTGCGTATTCCGAAATGGGCGGCGCCCTGCATGCCCTGAGCGTGCGCGTGACGTACAAGGCGAAGAAGTAGGGCGGCGCCTACCGCCGGGCTTGGAATCGCAGAAGAGATTCCAGGTCCGTCAGTCTCGTTAGAAGTCCAGGCGAATCTTCAGCTCGAACTGCCGCGCATCCTGAAAATCCGGTGAATTCGGAATAGAAGCACCTTTCGTCGGTATGAAGCCGAACGGATCAGCGCTATTGATGTTCAGAATGCTGCCGCCTACAAGTGGAGACGAACCGAATCCAACGCCATACACACCCGGCTGTGGATGGTTGAACACGTTTTTCGCATCCATACGAATCGTCCCTCGCAGGTTTTCCCGAATTCGGAACCTCTTGGCGAGTGCCATGTCGACACGCCAGGTCCCCGCGTATTCCAATGTGTTCAGGCCGACATTGCCTCGCTTTCCCGGCGCCGGATTCTGAAGGATGACTTGTCCGCTTTTGGCATCGGCCACGGCTTGCAGCGTGCAGAGGCTCTGTAGGTTTGCCGCGACTGCCGCGCATTGTGGATCCCTGAGGTTCTTGAAAGAACCCGGCTCGAAGTAGCTGCCGTTGACCTGGCCCGTCGCGCTCGGGAAGAAACCCCACCGGACTTTGCTGGCTGCCTTGAAGTCGAAGGGCTGCACCTGATCCGGAACTCCACGGCCGTAAAGCATGTTTTGCGCCGTCAGAGTCGCCGGACCTCCCGAGGAGAGGTTGACGATCCAGCTGGTTTGCCAATCTTCGACGACGCGTGCCAGCCATCCCGAACTGTTGCGCGCGATGAGCTTGCCCGGTCCAATCGGCAGATTGAACGTGCCGTAAGAATTGATCACGTGCGCGCGGTTGGTGTTTAACAATGTGTAGTCCGCGGCCTGATTCCTGGGATCCGTGAAGACAGGAGCGACGGTACTCCTTTCGGTAGGCAGGACAGGGGTGCCCACACCGAGATCCTTGCTCCACGTATAGGAACCCTCGAGGCTCAGCCCGCCGGTGGGCCGCAGTGTGGTCTGCACCTGCAGCGAATGATAGTTCGAGTGAGCAGCGTTGGACCGAAGGTTCGCCTGGTTGAACTGCGGATTGGTCCGGATAAAGTTCTCCGGGAACCCGTTCCGGCGGAGCACTTCGCCTTGGACGGTGCTTGGAACAAACGGCAGGCTTTGATTGCCTGGGAAAGCCGTATTGTAGTTGAGAATGTTTAGAGAGTTGGCCAGAGCCTCGTAGTTTCCGTTAGCAAGGTTATTCCGCATGCTTTGCTGCGCGGCGGCACGCAGATGCATCGCGCCAGTTTGGCGTACTCCATTCACGACTGTCCCCACCGGTAAGAAACCCGCTCCGGCGATGTTGATGCCGTTGAATATCTGATCCAGCAACGGTGACTCCCCGCCGGCCCGCGCGGCGTCAAATGCTTCCCGGAGGCCATTCGTCATGAAGTTCGACGCATTGAGGTTCAGAGTGTTGAAATTCTTACGCGTCAAGGTGCCGATGTAGCGAACGTCGATGGTCAGGTTCGAGGAAAGATTTCGCGTCACCGACAGTGTCATGTTTTGAATGTAGGGGCTGACAGAGTGTGGATCATAAGCGGTGATGTTTTGAGTGCGGTCCGTCACCAGTAGCTGCTCCACAGGGAGTGTCGGAGGTTTGACCGGAAAAGTGTTGGCCGTTATCTTCGTGAGATCGAGGTACGGATTGTCGGTGTCCCCGACATAGCTGGAAAAAAACACGCTACCCGGCGGGTTGCCGATAATACCCTCGACGGTGGTGAGATCACTGCCTCCGATGTACTGCATCTGATACCCGCCGCGGATGGTTGTCCGGTCATTGAGGTTCAAGGCAAATCCCACGGCTGGTCCGAAGTTGTTCAAGTCCCGGGGATAAACGCTCAAGTTGGAATTCTTACTGTTCGGCCCGACGAAGATCAACTCGCTCAAACCTGCGCGGGTTCCGGGCGTCATCCAGCCGTCGAAGCTTCTTCCGGAGATCCCGAACAGTCCGGCGCCGTTGTCGCGTAACGTGGCCGTCAGTCCGTTCTTTTCCCATGGCGGGCCGTAATAATCCCAGCGCACACCGAGGTTCAGCGTCAGACGGTTGCTGACTTTCCAATCGTCCTTGAAGAAGGCGCCCCATTCGTGCTGGTGAATATCGCGAATCTTGAATGGGTCTTTGATGGGATCGTTCCACGTCTTCTGTGCCTGGTCGGGGCTGTTGATGAAACGGAACTGGCCCACCCGGCCTACGGACCCGGAGAGGAAAATCAATAGATTCTCCATCGTCTCCTGATTTCCGGTCGTGGCATTGCCAGTCAGTCCGGGTATGTTCGTCGCGTTGATTCCCGCCACCGGAGTCAATTGCGTTTCTCCGCCATTAGCCGTTGGGACGGTGTCCACATTATTAAACGTGCCGCCCGTGCCATAGTTGCCGGACCAGACGGTTCTTGAACTTCCGATTCGGAACTCGGCGCCGGTCTTGAACGCGTGTTTGCCCCGGGTCCAGCTGATCGAGTCCGCGTAAGTGGTGCGGGGGCTCAGATCGCGCTGCGTCACGCCTGGCGCGAAATTGCCGCCTCCGACGATATGTTGAAACTGAAAGTTCACCGCATACGGCTCGGTTGACGGGGTTCCGGTTGCCGGGGTTCCGCCGCCGGCTCCCAGAAGCGGCAAAAACATGGTTCCGCCGGCTTTGGGAAGCAGATTCCGGAGGTCCTCGTTCGGCCCGTACCACAGCGCGCTAATGACGTTGACACCACTTCGTGCCATTCCGAAGCGGGCTTCGTTGACGAGCGTGGGCGATAGCGTGGACGTGAAATTGACGGCCAGAACCTGCGGTTTCTTCCAGGTTTGACCCTTCCACGTGTTGGGCCAGCTGAGAGCGGCGCCGTCGGCGACGTCCGATTCGTAACTCCAGGTTCCACTGACCTTGTGAGTGGCGCTGAAGTAGTGATCGACTTTGAGATTGATCTGCTTGCGCGCCTGGTACTGGCCGATGCCCCAAAGGTTGTCGGCGCCGTTCAAGCTGCGAACCCAGCGGCCGCCCGCGGTGTTCAGACCGTCGCCGACGTCGTAGTTGTTCACGGAGGGCATGTACTTGAACAAAACATTCTGCACGTAACCGGTCGCATCAAATCCTCTCCGGTCAGGATCCCAAGGATTGCCCTGGACGTTCATATCCGAACAGTCGGGCCGTGTCGGGGTGTTCATCAAGGGGCCGAATACACTGGCGTAGCGCAGAATGCCGTTGTGAGGAGTACCGTTCGGATTCGTGGCCGGCGCTTTCGGATTGCCCGCCCTGTCGACGACGCTGATCGTCGGCGTGGTGCTGGTAGCATTCGTTGCCGCGAGGGAGTTGCCGTTATTCCAATTGTCGTAATACCGGAAGATGCCGCGCTGCGCGCACGGTGTCAGCACAACCGGATTCACAGCCTCGCGCGTTCGGACCCACTTCTGGTCGTACAGAACAAAGAAATGTGTCTTGTTGCGGACCATCGGTCCGCCAAGGTTCCCGGTTGCCTGATGAAAGTTTCTCCAGGGCCGGGCCACGGACTCTCCGGTAAAGGGATTCACGGTTCGGTTGTTTTCCCAAACGTTGGAGTCCAGAATCGAGTTTTTGGCGCTCCACACACCGCCGCCATGGAACTGGTTCGTTCCGGACTTGGTTTGAATCTGAACCTGTCCGCTGCCACGGCCCATTTCCGCATCAACGGGTGCAAGGATCATTTTCACTTCACCAACGAGGTCGGGATGAAGTTCCGTCCCCGAGTTGATACCGGTCGGCCAGCGTTCGCCCCCGACGGAGACGCCGTCCCGCTGGACATTGACGTCCCGGGCGCTGACTCCTGCAAACTTTGTCTCGTTGGCTCCGAATACGGGACTGACGGTCGTGTAGACACCGGCCATGACCTGGGTCAGATCGAGCACATTGTTGCTCGTCAACGGCAGGTCGCGGACCCTCGTTTCCGGAAGCACGTGACCCACCGATGAGCTTGATGTGGCCAGGAGCGTGTCTGCGGTAATGGTAACTTCGACGGATTCCGCCTGGCTCGCGACCCTGAGGGTGAAGTTCAGACGCACCTGCGCCGCATTCCCAAGCTGAACGTCGGCGTAGGTCTGAATCTGAAAACCAGGTAGTTCGCCACTGATTTTGTACACGCCCGGCAGAAGACTGGCAAAGTTGTACACTCCGGCCTCATTGCTGAGCACGGTGGTGACAATGCCGGTACTATTGTTCGTTGCCGTGATGGTCACGCCGGGCAGCACAGCGCCCGTGGAGTCCGAAACGGTCCCGCTCACGGTGGCGTTACTGGATTGAGCGAACGTCTTTGCAGCCAGAAGGAGAGACAATACTGCTGACACGACCAGAAGTTTCTTCATATAGATCCCCTCGCACGTTAAGAGGGTCAGCGGAGTTCCTCTCCGACTAGTCGGCCCGTTGAAATCCGGGTTCCTGCCGGGTTCGTTTTCCGAAGTGTTAAGGAATGTTGCCGCTATCCAATCACCGATCACCCTCCGTGTCAACGATCATCACGGTCTTGCAAAATCTTGAATGAGCGGCAGAGTCTCCGAAAAAAGGGAGCACGCTACGTCGCCTTTTTGCGTCCCTGAACCGAGGCGGCCGCGGACCGGGAAATTTTTTGTTAAACCCTTTTTTAGGACCGAAGGAGCGTGATAGTTTGAATGCGAGCTGACAGCGTTCACGCATCGCCTGCGCGCGATCAGCCGTGGCTTTGCGGGCCTCTACGCCGCCTCCGTATCCGGTAAAGTCCCATTGAGTCGCAATGCCGGCCGCCGTATTAGACTAGGAACTAGGGACACAATGAGCCAAGACATCGACATCGTCCGCAGGTGGGTGGACGGATCGAGGCGAATCGTGGCACTGACAGGCGCCGGTATTTCTACTGAGTCGGGTATCCCGGACTTCCGCGGCCCGCAAGGTGTCTGGACCAGGGATCCGAAAGCGGAGAGGCTGTCGAACATCCAGGAGTACATGTCGAACGCAGAGGTCCGCAAGCTGTCGTGGAAGAGCCGCCTCCATCATCCGGCGTGGCATGCCAGGCCAAACGCAGGACACCGCGCGCTTGTGGAGATCGAGCGGCGCGGAAAGTTGCATGCTCTGATCACGCAAAATATAGACGGGTTGCACCAGCAGGCCGGTAACTCGCCGGAGAGAGTGATTGAGGTGCATGGCACCTTGCACCAGGCCATGTGTATGCACTGCGCGTGGCGCGGTGCAATGCAGCCGGTACTGGATCGCGTCCGCGCCGGCGAAGATGATCCGCCCTGCGAGCGTTGTGGAGGAATGCTGAAAAGCGCGACCATCTCCTTCGGCCAGCCGCTAGTTCCGGAGGTCATTGAACGTGCGATGCGCGCGGCAGCAGACGCCGAATTTCTGCTCGTGGTTGGAACGAGCCTGCAGGTGTACCCCGTAGCTGGGGCGGCCCCTGCCGCGAAAGCGGCTGGCGCGCGCGTCGTCATCGTGAACGCGGAGCCCACCCCTTTCGACAGCCTGGCCGACGCCGTGCTGCGAATGCCCATTGGCGAGGTGTTGCCACGCCTCTGCATTGCCGCGCATCCATAAGTCAGCAGCAACGCCAATTCAAACACACGTTGATGCAGCAGGCGCGGCCGCTATCGGCCGGCGTTGCAGCCCTCACCCCTTCCGGCAGCAGAGCCGGGTCAGAACTCGAGCCGCAGCGCGAACTGGATCTGGCGCTCGCGCGTTGTGATGTCTCGAATGACCCCGGCCGAGCCGGCAAAGTCACGGCCCGAGAAAACGATCAGTTCAGGTGTGTCGAAGTTCGCGTGATTGAGGACGTTGAAGACCTCGACCCGGAACTGCATATTCAGGCGCTCCTTCAGAGGAATCCGCTTGTGCAACGACGTGTTCAGGTTGAAATAACCTGGTCCGATAAGCGCGCCGCGCGCCACGTTTCCGAAGGTCCCGGCCGAGGGCAGTGAGAACGCATTCGGATCGAAGTAGTGGCCGGATTTCTTGAACTCGTCTACACCCAGAACCACCTTGCCTTTGAAGTCGGGATTCAGGTTGGGCACGTCGGGATTGCGGGCGTCCCCGTTGCCGGACCGATTGGAGCCAACCAGAGGCAAAATGGGGTAGCCGCTCCGCACGTTGAGGATGCCGTTCCATTGCCAGTTGCTGATCAGTTTATCCACCCAGCCGGTGGCCCCGCTAGCGAAAGCCCTTCCATTCCCGAATGGCAACTGATACAGGAAGTTGGTGCTGAACTGGTGCTGTTGGTTGTAAGACGCAAGTCCTTTGTTGAGCCTCAGATTGTACCGATTCAAGACTGACCCCGCCTCATTCTGGTGCGCGCCGGGGAGGAGGCCGGAACTGATATCCAGAACTTTGGAAAAGGTGTAACTCGTTTTGAACGTCAATCCAGAGCGGGCGCGCTTGGTGATCGAGACGGTCCCCCCGTGGTAGCTGGCGGTGCCCCAAGACATCCAGGTCAGAGTGGAGCCGACAAAGCGGTTCGGACGCGTCGCGCCTGCCGGGATGTAGTCGACTCCCTGAGGAACCATGTTCCACTGAGAAGCCGCCAGGGTCCCCCCAGCGAGGCATCCCGCGGGATTTTCACACCTCACCGGTCGAATGCTATTCATATCCACTGCGAGCGGAACGTGAAAGGACTGGCTGCCCACATAACTCAATTCCAGCCCGAGTTCTTGCGTGATCCCCCGTTCCATCTCCAGGCTCCATTCCTGAGTCGTGGGAGTATGCATGGCCGGATCGATACCACCGGGCGCGAAGAGCGGACAGGGTGTCAACGACGACTGAGGGTTGCAAGGAGGCGGGACCGTGTCGGGGATTGGGCCGTCCTTCAGGATCGTCAGCAGCGGGGTGTTCGGGATCACCAGCCGCACGTTGAACGGAGGATTGGAGTTCAGCCGGTTTGCGAGATTATCCTGGAGGTCGTTGTGGATCCCAAAACCGGCCCGCACCGCCCAACGTCCCGTGCCGGTCGGGTCCCACGCCACGCCCACGCGCGGCTGCCAGAGCGCGATGGCGTTGTTTTCAACGAACGTCGACTTGCCAATGCCCGGTTGAGTGAGGATGACCCCGTTCTGGTCAAAAGTGTAATTCGACGCGCGCCCGTTGACTTCATTCCATCCCGTGGTCATTTCGTCCCGCAGGCCCAGGCGCACGGTGAGATTCGGGCGGAGCTTGATTTCATCCTGGAAATACCAGGCGGATTCTGTTGTGGTGAAGCTCAGCGGCGTCGCACCTGGGAATGCCTGGAGCTGAGTCGGCCGATCCTGGAGCATCGCCAGTAAGGTCGGATAGGTGAGAGTGCCCGCGTTATTTTGATTTCCGGAATACACGCCTTGCTGGACCCTTTGGAACCACACGCCCATGCTCAGGCCGTGACGCCCTTTCGTCATACGCAGGTCACTGGACCCGCTGAAGTTCTGTCTGGAACTGTTAAACGGGTTCTGGCCGTTGGCCGCCGTGAAGGTCGACGCCTGGGCCGTGGCCGTTCCGCCTCCAATGATCAACGCGCCCGGATTCTTTCGGCCTTCTCCCTTCAGAAAGATCAGGCTTTCGGGGAATGGTTCGGTGGGAGTTCCATCCTGCTCTGCCCACGCGCGGGACCAGCCAAAGGTCGCGGTATTCACAAGGGTGGGCGAGAAAATATGCGTTTGTTGCGCGCTCAACGTATAGAGACCGTTGGCTTGGTTTTGGACTATAACCGGGTTCGCTTGCGGATCGTTCCGGTTCCCTCTGTCCGCGCTGAAATTGATCGAGACGGTATCCTGGGTGGACAAGGTGTAATCAAACCGTGACAGGCCGAAATCTTCATTCACCGGCCGGCGGATATTACCGAAATAGAAGGCGGCGCCAGTGGGCAAGCCGTTTTGAAGCAACTCGGGGCCATTGGGCGCCGGCCAGTACCGGAAAAACGGCAGTATGCCCGGCACCAGATTCGGGGCGGGGACATACGCACCGGGGTTCGGGCAGGCCGTTGCCGTATTTGTAGGATTGGCAATGTAGCAAGGAATCAAGCCCTGCCGCGCCTGCGCGCTGGGTACGATGGGGGTGCTGTCCTCGTTTAATCGCTCCCGGAATCCTTCATAAGTTCCGAAGACGAACATTTTGTCCCGCACGATGGGGCCGCCCAGCGAGCCGCCAAACTGGTTCCGCTTGAACGGCGGGGCACCTTCCGTGGAACTGAAGTAGGGCCGGGCGTCCAATTTGTTGTTGCGTAGGTACTCGAAGGCGGCTCCGTGCCACTGGTTCGTTCCCGAAGTAGTGACGACGGTGATCTGCCCTCCGGATCGTTTGCCATATTCGGCGCCATAGCTGTGGCCGAGAACGTTGTATTCCCGCACGGCCTCCACGCCAAGCAACTGATCGCTCATCCCATTTGGCGCATTCGCAGTGCCCTGCGAGTTGGTGCCGATGTAGTCCATCCCGTTAATCGTCCAGCGATTGGTTTCCAGCCGCTTGCCCGATATCGAGTACGAGGGCCCGCCGGCGCCGGTATTCGACTTGTTATCGTTGACGTCGGTGTTGAGCACCAGAAGGTCGTTGAAGCTGCGCCCGTTCAACGGCATATCCTTGATCTGTTGCTGGCTGATCAATCCGGAGACCGAATTTAGCGTCGTGTTCACGACCGCGACCTCCTCCGTCACCGTGACTTGATCTTTGACGTCTCCGACATCCAGCGTCAGATTCACTACGGCTTCCTGCGCCACAACCAGATTGATGCCGCGCCGCACCTGCTGCTTGAAGCCCGATAGTTCTGCAGTCATTTCATACGCGCCTACCGGAAGGGACGGCATTCTATAGTCTCCGGTCTCGCTGGTGTTGACCGTGCGCGTCAGCCCGCTCTCGGTATGCTTGGCCGTAACACTCACTCCCGGCAGCACCGCTCCGGTGGCGTCGCGCACGACGCCTGAGATGGTCGCCGAGAAACTTTGCCCAAACACTGAAAAGCCATGCCCGGACGGGACAACTTACCCGCAATTCGTGCCGTAGGTCGTAATCGTCATCGCTCACCCTCTTGACGAGGGCATGCGAAATTTAGAGAAGGCTTGTCGTTTTAATAATTGTTCGAAACTCTACGCCCGTTTCCTAGACTCGTCAAGAACTCGAATCAACTCATCTAATATGTAACTGACGACGCCTTCGGAGGACCGCCTGGACCGCGATAACATCGATGCGAAGTGAAAAAGAGGAGGCTATGCGTACGCTGACACGAGTGGCTGCGGTGAGTTCTTGAACAGGAGGCATCGGATCCGCCTTACGGTTCCTCGTTCGTCGCCAGGTTATCCAAAATAGAGCAGTCCGGAAAATTGGCGCCAGTCTAACAGGTCTTTTCGGAAAAATGAATTGCGCGTCCGTCCTCAATCTGTATCGGCGAATGCGAATTTGCAAACGTTGACACCCAGGCTGCTGAGGATTGATAATCCCGGCACATCATCAAATAGTGGCCAAATAAAAAGGAGAACAGATGAGACGCATTTCGATTCTATTGCTTGGCTTATCGATAGTCGTCACACCGCTTTACGCGCATCACGGCAGGGGCGCAACATATGACATGAAGAAGCGGGTCACATTGAAAGGTTCCGTATCGCGCGTGGACTGGCGGAATCCTCATGTGGTGATTTTCATGGACGTGAAGGACGAAACCGGTAAGGTCGTCACCTGGGGTTTCGAAAACGCGGGCGTCAGCCAGCTCGCTCAGGAAGGCTACAACCGGAATACGCTGAAAATCGGCCAGGAAATAACCGCCATCGTCAATCCCGCCGTTAATGGCGCTCCGACAGCTATCGTCGTCAAAGTCATTCTTGCCGATGGTTCTGAAATAATGTCGCGGGAACGGGGGCAAAACCCTATCGATTAGGCCAGAGCAGGAGATCTCGAAAATGCAAAATCGTTTTATAACATTGATGCTCGTGTTTTTACTGGCAGGCCTGGCGCATGGGCAAGACGACAAGGAAAAGTTCAAAGCGCGGTATGAGTCGCTTCCAGCAGACAGTAATTTCGACCCACATGATCTCTCCGGAATCTGGACGCTGACAAAGAATGATCATAGTCTCGGCACCCCTGCCCCTACGCTGACGCCGGCGGGAGTGGCGGCGATGGCTGGACGTATCGTTGACAAGGCGGGTGTCATCGGAAACGCCCCCTGGTATACCTGTAACCCAATGGGCTTTCCAAGGCTCCTTAACGATGATGAGCCCATGGAATTCATCCTGCTCAAGGACCGGGTCCTGCAGCTCTTCCAGTGGGAACATAGAATACGCGTACTATGGACCGACGGACGAGAACTGCCATCAGGTCAAAACCTCGAGAATCTTGGGCCAGCCTGGTATGGGCATTCGGTGGGCGAGTGGCAGGGAAACACGCTTGTCGTCAATACGGTCGGTCTTGAGGAAAGAGCCTGGCTCGATAATCAGGCTCATCCGAAAAGTTTCCACGCGCGGATCGAAGAAACCTGGAAGCGAGTCGACTCGAACACTCTGGAGCTTCAACTGACCCTCTATGATCCGGAGTACTATACGGCCCCATACGTGGGCTCCAAGAAAATCTACAAGCGAATGCCAAAAGACGCGGCGACCTATTTTGGATGGTACGGGTTGTTTGCAGGAATCACGGAGGGAATCTGCGCGCCGATGAACGAAGTAGATGGGTACAACAAAGGATTCCGTGACCCCGGGCAAGCGAAGCCGTAATCTGGAAGAACTTTCAGACAAGAGGTGTCCCCACCAAATTACCGAAGGTGCTTCTTGAAGAAGGCCATCGCCTTCGGCCACGCGTCTCGAGTCGCCGCCCAGTTTCTTCCCAGATCCTGGCGATAGAGAAATACGTGCGTCGCTTCCTCATAGACGTGCACGTCGAATTCTTTGCCCAGTCTCTTCATGTCAGCAGTGGCGGGTGCGATTCCCGGCGCCAGGCCAAGATCGTTTGTGCCAAAGAACGCCGCCACTGGCGCTTGGATTCTCGCCATCACCGCCTCGGCTGGCGGGCCGCCATAGAAAACAACTGAGACGTTCACGCCCTCGATCTCCGCTGCCGACTCCCATGCCAGACCTCCACCCGCACAGAAGCCGGTCACCCCGAGTTTGCCGTTGGCCATCGGCAGCTTGAGCGCGTAGTCGCGAGCCACCCGGATACGGTTTAACACTTCCGCATGGCTGATTTTGTTGAGTGCTGCGCCGGAGTCGTCCGGAAACTTGAAGGAGTCGAAGTTGCCGCCGTTCGGTCCCAGACCGGATGTTAAGTCGGGAAGAACTCCGATAAATCCCTCGGACGCCGCGGCGGCGTGCCTCTAATCGCATCGTGCTCCACTCTACGACCGATAATACGGGCGGTCAAAGAAATCGATCGAGCGATCAAGGCACAGAGCGATTACTAGCGCGAACCTTTCTAATCGCATTTTTCAATGGCGGCTGATAGAGTACGCCCATGAAAAAACAACTCCTACTAGCACTAACTTTGGCTGTTATTGTGGCAACTCCGGCGTTCGCCCAACTCGCGCCTCCGAACTCGGCAGGCGCCGCGATCGGCCACGTTCACTTGAATGCAAACGATGTGGAGATCCAGAAGAAGTTCTGGACGGATGTCGGTGGAAAGATCGTCAACAGGGAAAAGATCGTGATGGTCCAGTTTCCGGGGATCTACGTTCTCCTCCGCAAGCAGGACTACAACGGTGGCTCTGTCGGATCCGTCATTAACCACTTTGGGTTTTACGTCAAGGATTTCGATCAGGCCGTTGCGCGGTGGAAGGCAGCGGGACTGAATTGGGAGCCAGGAGCGAACCCGGGTCAAGGTTACCTTAATGGGCCCGACAGCGTCCGCATTGAGATCTACGAAAACAAGTCGATCTCCACTGCGATGCAGATGCATCACATTCATTTGTGGGTGCCGGATCCAGGGGCGGCTCAGAAGTGGTACGTCCAGCACTTCGGCGCGACTCCCGGCAAGCGCGCTCAGTTCGACACTGCCAATGTTCCCGGCACTGAGATTACCTTCAATAAGGTCGACATGCCTCAGGCGCCGACAAAAGGCCGCTCTGTGGATCACATGGGTTTCGAGGTGAGGAACCTCGACTCGTTCGTGGCGAAACTTCAAGCCGCTGGCGTCAAGACCGACGGCCCGATCCGGAACAGCACCAATGCGGCCGGTATCCGGCTCACATACGTCACGGATCCCTGGGGCACTGAGATCGAGATCACGGAAGGTCTGGCTCCGAAGAGCTAGGACGAGCCATCCTCGCCGGACAAATGTTTTATGAGCAGCCTGGCAGCACGCATGAGGTCAGCCGAAATGCGAGTGCTACCAAACCAGCAAAATTCCTCGCACTTATGTTCGCGAAAAAAGGTCTGCCGTTGGTAACTCCTGAGTAGGTCAATCGAATGCGCGACTCAAGATTGATAGTGAGCGTGGTACTTATCCTGATCCTGGCCAGAAACGCCGGCCGCGCAGGGGCTCAGGCGCCGGCGGCCTCGGCGAGCCCGGCAGGTTTTCATCTTCTGGAAACGACCGTTGAGGATATCCGCGCGGCATTCCAATCCAAGCAGATTAAATGCCGCGAACTAGTAAACCTCTATCTCAAGCGCATCGAGGCTTACGACAAAGCGGGGCCGCGCCTGAACGCCGTTCAAACTGTCAACTCACGCGCGCTCCAGGAAGCCGAGCGCCTGGATGCGGCCTATGCCTCGTCCGGACCGGTGGGTCCCTTGCATTGCATTCCCATTCTTCTAAAGGACCAGGTCGAAACGAGCGACATGCCGACGACTTATGGGTCCGTGATCTTCAAGGAATTCGTTCCGCGCCGAGACGCCACCATCACGACGAAGTTGAAGCAGGCTGGAGCCATCATTCTGGCGAAGACAACTATGGGCGAATTTGCTGCCGGATACGTTGGTTCCGCCTTCGGCATTGTTCGCAACCCCTACGATCCCACGCACAGCCCATCCGGTTCTTCGAGCGGAACCGGGGCCGGCATCGCGGGCAATTTTGCCACTGTCGGCATCGGAGAGGATACCGGCGGGTCGGTCCGCGGACCGGCCGCTTTCAACAGCCTGGTGGGTTTGCGGCCGACCTTACCATTGGTGAGCCGGTTTGGGATGATGCCGGCGACGCCTAGCCAGGACACCTTGGGGCCGATTGCGCGCACTGTGAGAGACGCAGCTCTCTTGCTCGACGTGATTGCCGGCTATGATCCCAACGATCCGGTAACCGCCTACGCCGCCGGACGGGTCCCCGAAACGTACACGGCTTTTCTCAACAAAGATGGATTGCGAGGTGCGCGACTTGGGGTCATCCGGGAGCCTTTCGATCCCAAGACCGACACAGCTTCTGATGACTACAAGAAGGTCAAGGCGGTCCTCGATAAAGGGCTTGCCGACCTGAAGAGATTCGGAGCCGAAGTGGTTGATCCCTTGACGATCCCCGATTTGAAAGAGCGCGTGAAGAAGACGTTCGATGACAACCTGTTCGAGACCGAGCAAGCCATCGAGGCTTACCTAGCGAAGCATCCCAATGCTCCGGCGAAGACCCTGCGCGAAATCCTGCTGACGGGAAAGGTAGTGCCGTCGCGATCCACCCGGCTCATCGCCAATGTCGGACGAACGACGGACGAACCGGGATACCTCAAGGTTTTACTATTGAGAGAAGAGACTCGACAGATCGTTCTGCAACTGATGGCCGACAATCGCCTGGACGCGTTAGTGTATGCGACCTACGATTACCCTCCGGCCGTGATTCGCTCCGACGCTCTGGCCAACCCATCGTTTTCGGATCTGGCAGATCCCGGCAACAACCGGCGTCTCGCCCCAATCCTCGGCTTTCCCGCAATGAGCGTGCCGGCGGGATTCACTCCCGACGGGCTACCAGTCGGGATCGAATTTATGGGGAGACCGTTCGCGGAACCGACGCTATTCAAGATTGGCTATTCCTACGAGCAAGCCACGCACAACCGAAAACCGCCCGCGACGACTCCGCAGTTGCGAGGCGAGCCGTAGGCACGAACCGACCGCCACGGCCTCACGCCTTCGACAGGAGGCGATACTAGTCCTCGAGCATATCGAATTCGTGGCCGGCGCGAATCAAGCTCCGATGATGTGCAACTCACGTCGTGCACTGAAAGTCGACTCGGCACAGATGAAAACGTTGTCGTGTCCCTTTAATAGTGCGCGCGATTCGTGGCGGGAGTTCTACGGTTCTACAATCTTGTTACGAATCGCGTACCTGACGAGATCGCCCAGCGAGTCGAATCCGAGCTTGTGCATGATGTTTGCCCGGTGCGCTTCAGCTGTTCTGGTGCTGATATCCAACGTGAGGGCTACTTCTTTGTTGCTCTTGCCTTCCGCAAGCAACTGGATGATCTCGCGTTCGCGCCGTGTAATGCAGCTTCTCGGCTGCGGTTCGGCCGCATCGATCTGGCCGTTCAGGTAATCCGAGAGGACCACATCGGTGACATTCGATGTCAGGAACGGCTTATGTTGAAGGAGGGCTTCAATGGCTGCGACAAGGTTCTGATCGGCGTCTGATTTGAGCACATAGGCTCGGGCTCCGGCCTTCAATACCTCACGAACGACTTCTTCGGACTGATGCATCGTCAGAATCAGCACCTCGGTTTGCGGACTTTCCTTCAGGATGTGACGCGTGGCGTCCAGTCCATTCAGCTCCGGCATGCCGATGTCGACGATCGCAACGTCCGGCTTGAATTGTCCGGCTTTTTCCACGGCCTCCGTGCCAGTAAAGGCTTCAGCGCAAATCTCCCATCCAGCCTGAGATTCCACCAGCGCTCGAAGCCCTCTTCGGACAATAGCATGATCATCGGCAATTAAGATCCTGGCCCTGTTCATGCGGCAACGCTCTCGTACGGCAATGATGCGCGGACTGTCGTGCCGCTATTTCCGGACTCGATTTCCATGCTTCCCCCAAGCTGCTTCACCCGCTCACGCATTCCCATAATCCCCACGCCAAAAGGCGCGGTTGAACCGGCTGGCGTTGGGGGTACTCGGCCCCGCATGCCGTGCCCTGGTCGCTTACCTCGACGATCAGAACAGATGGAGTCTTGTGGATGGCGATGCGGGCCGTTGAACTGCCGGAGTGTCGGTGAATGTTGGTCAGTCATTCTTGAACGATACAGAATGTGGTCATTTCTATTTCTTGTGGAAGGCGGCCGAGAATACGTAAGTGTCCCTATGTATTCTCCAGAAGGTAACGAGGTCGCACGGCAGGCCCGTCCGGATTAAAGGCAATTAAGGTTGGTTTAATGTTGGCTTAATTTGGGGACCGTCGAATTCGCAATAGATTATGGGCGGCGGCCACGACAGTGAATGATCCCAAGCGCTTCGCAGACATGATCAATCCCGAGCATGCCATTGTCCCTAAGCTCGGCATTCTCGGGCTCGAATTGAACGATACCGTCCGCGCGGTGCTGCAAACTCGCTTCGAGCATGGTGTTCTGGTCGCGGCGCACGCCGGCACATCATCTTATTTTGGCGATGACCTCCAGCAGGGCGACATCATCTATTCAATCAACGGCAAGGGAATCGACAGCGTCTCTGCTCTGCGCGCCGAACTCGAAGTGCTCAAGCCTGATGATCCGATTGTCCTTCAGGTCGAACGGATCGGAATCTTGACATTCATCGCCCTGGAAACGAATACGTAGGCCGTCTTATTTGTCAAATAACTGTTTGTCGGAGGTTGATATGAATCGATACGTCCATTCCAATAGCAAATTGATCGGATTGGTTAGTGTTCTCGCAGTGACGTTGGTACTTGCAGGTACGGCTATGGCTCAGGAGGAGATGCGATCGCAGGTCAACTTACAATTCACAGGTTTAGTACCGAAGGATTCCAGTGGAAACGGAATCACCGATCACGTGACACGGTCCGGCGGCTTGCTTGCCGGCTATACCTTCAATTTAAACCGCTGGGCAGCGGTTGAAGGCGACTACGGTTACAGCCGCAACACTCAGAACTATTCAGGATTATTCGGAAGTTCCGCAGTGCAAGCCAACGTGCACCAGGTGACGGGAGCCTTCGTTTTGAGAATACCAGTCAGCATCGGCAAGGTCAGGCCATATGCTCTTGCCGGGACCGGCGCTTTGAGATTCGATCCCACCAGCAATATCGGAAACACGCCTGGCACAGCATCTCAGTCGAAGGCAGTATTCCTTTATGGCGGTGGCGCGAACTTCGATGTGACGCGGCACGTGGGTATCCGAGCGGAATATCGAGGTCTTCTTGCAAATGTGCCGGACTTCACGCTTACGGGACTCACTCCGGGCACGATGACACACCTTGCCCAGCCTTCAGTTGGCGTCTTCTTCAGATTCTAAGGAACAACCCATGAAAAGGTTGGCCACAGGGACGCTCATACTGTTCTACGCGGCATTTGCCGTTTTTTTGACAGTAGATCGCACCTTCACCTGGGCCGCCGCCCACGCGGAGAGCAGTAAGCCCCGCGCGGCCGAACAGTGGCACCACTCGCCACACCAGTCCCAGACCCGGATATTAGAAGAGGGGTTTGTCATCTGTCTAAACCGGGACATTTCCATTCCGTCGGTAGCTGAAGAGAATCTAGGCCAAGTATCATCTGCGAGTGTTGTAACTCAAAACGACCGGCCCATCCCTTCCCGGGCTCCTCCCACACTTTGATCCAGGCATAGCCATCATCAACAATGCAGTCACGTAAAAGCCATGGGCTCTTCAGGCGCCCATGCTCGAGCGATGGGAGCTTCCAATGAAGAAAGTTCAAAGTCTTGTCATCATTGTTTTGATCTCCGTCAGCATGCCCGCGTTCGCCGCAGGGCCGGACTGGGTTTCCAGGTTTCTCGACCGTTACCGGCCTGCCGCGAATCCTCTGTCCACCCCCCAAACGCCTCAGACAACTCCATCTCTGTTTCGGGGCGGTACATTGCCGGTCACGCTCAACGACGTGATCCGGTTGATGTTGGAAAGTAATCTCAACATCGGCGTCGATCGGCTACCACCGCAGATCTCTCAGTTCTTGATCGACACGTACCTGCGGCCTTTCGATCCGACACTGCACATCACGGCCAGCGGTACGCGCGGCACAACCTTGAGCACGTCCCAGCTCAACGGAGCGCAATCGCTGGTCCAACTCACACACAGCTACGACGTTGGTGTCGGACAGACACTCCAGACCGGCACGAGTTATGGCGTGGATGCGATCGTGAACCGAACCTCTTCGAATAATGCGTTCGCGTTATACAACCCGAGTTGGGTCGGCCAACTGCGATACTCGGTCAGCCAACATCTTCTAAGAAACTGGGGCCGGCTTCCCAATGATCATCTGATCCGGATCGCACAGAACAACCAGAAGATTTCGGAAAGCCAGTTTGAGCAGCAGATGATGGATCTGGTCGCGCAAGGCCAGAACGCTTATTGGGACTATGTCTTCTCTTTCGAAGACATCAAGCTAAAGAACCGCTCACTGCAGCTGGCCCAAAAGACGCTGGATGAGAATCAACAGAGAGTCGATGTCGGAATACTCGCTCCAATTGACCTCGTCCAGGCTGAATCGCAAGTGGCAACGATGCAGGACGCGTTGGTTGTGTCCACATACGCGTCCGCCCAGCAGGAAGATCAACTAAAGAAAATCATCACCGACAGGCCAGACCCGGGCCTGGTTCTGGCAAAACTCAGCCCTTCCGAGTCTCTGCGCCATCCCGCTCCGACCGACACCGTACCGGTAGCGCGGGCAATTCAGATCGCGCTGGAAAATCGGCCAGAAATGAAGCAGGCGCGCCTGGCGCTCAACAATGCGCAAATCGATACCGATTTCACAAAGAATCAGCTTCTGCCGGCCCTCGACATCAATGCCAGTTACACGCAGAACGGTTTGGGGGGCGTGGAGAGATTGAAGGCGGCCCTGGGCGCGAACACGATCGCGGGAATAATTCCAGGAGGACTCGCCGACGCCTTCAGCCAGGTATTCGGCTTCAATTACAACACGTATTCTTTTGGTTTCAGCCTTCAGATTCCACTGTCGAACAAATCCGCAAAATCGGATTACGACCGGGCCTTCAGCACGAAGCAACTGTCATTGGCGCAACTGAACGCACAGGCACAGCAGATCGCGCTGGATGTCCGGAATGCGATGAACCAGGTCGAGATGAACCGGGCGCATATCCAGTCCGCGCAGAAGGCCCGCGAGTTGGCGGAACAAACACTGGATGCGGAGCAGAAAAAGTTCGAGCTGGGTGTATCGACATTGTTCTTTGTTCTACAGCAACAAACGAACCTGGCTGCTGCCGAGACCAATGAAATTCAAGCTTTGGTGAACTACGCCAAGGCTCTGGTTGCGCTGGATCGGGCTACCGGTCAGACCTTGCAGCACAACAATATTGAGATCGATAAGGCCAATCCACGGCTGGCCGTAAACGCTGCAAATTGAATTGTGAGAGGAGATAAATATGAGAATCAAACGCTAGCTGGTTTTCGCCGCGATCGTCGCCACGGGCAGTGTGTTCGGATGGTCTTATCTCCGGGGCGCGGCGCCGCCCCAGTATCAAACTGCACCAGTAATACGGGGCGACGTGGACGCAACGGTTGCCGCCACAGGAACCTGCAATGCGGTGGTGACGGTCCAAGTCGGCAGTCAGGTCTCGGGAAATATCAAGGCCTTCTATGCAGACTTCAACACCAAAGTGTCCAAGGGACAACTGGTGGCTCTCATCGATCCCGAAATATTTCAGGCGAAGGTCAATCAAGCGCAGGCCAATCTGGACAATGCGCGCGCAGGCCTTCTTAATGCGCAGGCCGTGGCCAGCAAGGCCCAAGCCGACATCGCCAGCGCGGTCGCTGCGCGCGAAAACGCCACAGCGCAAATCGCCTCATGAAAATTTTTCTCTCCAGCGCACGAATTGCAATCGGCGCCCTCCGAGTCAACAAGCTCCGTTCGGCCCTGACGATGCTTGGAATCATCATTGGAGTAGCGGCTGTAATCGCGATGATATCGATCGGGACGGGCGCGACCGAACGGATTGAAGAGCAAATCGCCAGTATCGGCAGCAACGTGATTATCGTGTTGCCCGGAAGCATCACCGCTTCCGGTATTCGACTTGGCAGCGGGAATGCGGTAACGCTAACTACAGATGATGCGCGGGCCATCAGTACCGAATGTTCCGCTGTAGAAGAAACCGCCGCGGCGGTCCGTGGTGGCGCCCAGGTTGTTTACGGCAACAACAACTGGGCAACCACAATTCAGGGGACCACCCCCGAATACCTCGATATTCGAGATCTTCACCTGGTCTCGGGAAATGTTTTCAGCGAGCAAGATGTCGACAGTGCGAACGAAGGTCGCGCTGCTCGGTAAGACCGTGGTGGACAACTTGTTTGGGACCGACGATCCAGTAGGACAGGTCATCCGCATAAAGAAGGTTCCCTTTACGGTCTTGGGAGTGCTTGAAGCCAAGGGTCAGTCACCTACGGGTCAGGACCAGGACGACCTCATCATTATCCCTCTCACAACGGCGAAGAGAAGAAAGTGCTGGGAGGAAATCAAGCCCGGGCTAATTCGGTTGGAACCATCATGGTCCAGGCTCGAGGACCCGAATCGATGAGCGATGCGGAGGACCAAATGCGCACGCTATTGCGGCAGCGGCACCATCTGACCGCAGACCAGGATGACGACTTTACCGTCCGGAATCTTGAAGAGCTGTTCACCGCGCAGGAAACATCGGCGCAAGTCATGTCGATCGCGTGTTCTTTGGATACTATCCTGCACGTAAGGCGGCGTTTCTGAATCCCATCGAAGCCCTCCGTTACGAGTAAGAGCATGTAACGCAGCTAGATCTGAGATCTGCAATCACTAATCGTCAGGTACGCAACAAAGATGTGCGATGTCCTCAGCAATTGCTTTGGCTGATTGCACATGGCTGTTAGACATTGGCGATTGGTGCACTTCAGAAATAATTGAATAGCGATTATCAAGCAAGCATGTCCGAGCTATCGGCGGTAAAATATACGCGAAGTTTGTAGGAGAGGGCACGCAACTGCCGAAGATTACATCGCGGCTCTCAGGGAGAGGTTATGAATCTACCGAATCAACGGGGTGTCGTGACGCCAATTGTTTACGTCAATGAGAAGATCATCTGGGAATACAAAGTACTGACTCGGAATCTTTCCAAAGAGGATGCTCCCGCCGAAGACGAACTGAATCGTCTTGGAAAGGACGGGTGGGAACTTGTCGGCATCGTGAACGACTCATCCTTGGCGTATTTGTACTTGAAGCGGACGAAACCATAGTTCGGTCTTTCCTTCTTCGGCCCTCCAAGATTACCTCGAGTCCAGGCATGATTTCGCGCCCCAGAAGGGAAATGGCCGCTGTAACTCTGCTTCATTCTCTTACTCAATCATCAATGATCATTGATTTGAGCGGCAGCTATATTTGCTGATCGTCCAAAACTTGACATCCTCTCCCGACATTTGAGATAGAACCCAATGCAACTCAGCTTCGTTGAACGTCAACGCTTGAAATAGACCGACAGGAGGTTAAACATGAAAAGACTATGGACACTTTGTTCAGTGATACCCGTGCTCATCGGAGACGGCACCTTCAGCCAACTCTTGCGAGGGATGGAGGAAATTTCCGATGTCGTCTGATTTGATGGCCGAACTCACCAAAGAATACTTGGACAGCCGGCTGGCGACTCTCGCCACCATGAAGGCCCTCGTCCGTACGGAAAACGTACTCAAAGAGGACTTGGCTCAGATGGAGAAGAACCTCACCGAGCAAAACCACAACCTCGCCCGCATGGTCAACAAGGGCTCCGATGGGGCAGACGAAAGGCTTGCCAACATCATCGACAGACTCGATTTTCGCGCCGAGCTAACCGAGCTGAAGCAGGAACTCCAAAGCATGAAAGAGAGACTCGCGCGCGTTGAGCGCCACGCTTTGAAGCGGTAAATAAGAAATCAGAAGGGTAGGGACTTCCCTACCCTCATTTATTTTCTTCGCGGCTATCATCTCCTCAGAACTCAAAAATCCACGGCTCAAGCTCGTCCATGACGAAAAATTTCGCCCCAGGGCGGGCTTGGAGTTGGACACCTTCCACTTCCCGTCCTTTGTCGTCGCATTGCGTATCGACGGAGATGTCTCCGGCAGGATGAGCTCTGGGGCGTCTTCCCGCCCAGCCGCGTATTGCCCTCATGAAATAGATTTCAAACCGGTTAGCTGAGGACCGGCCTTCCGCCGGAAATGCGACGACCTCTTCACCGCTACCCAGGGGGACACTGTTGCGCTCCGGGCGTAAAAAAGAATTTTGTCCCGCTATAAACCCTCGCGTTGATTTGGCCGATACCTTAAATGCACCCGTTTCCCCAGGGAAGGTGCGGCGAGGTGTGTAAGTGCCGGGGAAGTCAGCCAGCACGATGCGCGGCGACCCCCGGCGTCAAACTGCTTCAACTGCTGAAGCGGGGCCCATTCAAAACGCTGAGCCAAGGAGGCTCATCATATGCGTGCGCTGAAGCTGACGTTTGTGCTGGTAGGATTGCTGGCTCTCCTGCGCTACGCTTCCGTCTATTACCACACGTCAGAATTTAACAACTTTGTAAAGCAGGAGGTCCAGCGGACCCAACTGAAGGGTCAGCTCAAGTCCGCGCTCCTGACCAAAGCCAGCGAGTATTCTCTCCCGGTAAAAGAAGACGACATCGATATCACGACAACGGGATCAGTGCTTCGCGTGGCCGTGGCCTATCGAGTGCCCGTTAATTTCTACCTATTTCAGCACAAGTTGGCGTTCCACGCGGTGGCGTCTACTTGGTTTCGGGGTTAGCCGGCAGTATGTCAGACAACGTAAAGGTCCAAGACCCAATCGGGTCCGCAGGAACTTCAGACCCTTTCGTAGAGCCACTAGCGTTCCTCTCGTCCGAACTAACCGGTATCGCCACTGCCATTCAAACCATTGAGACTCGGTATCTCCACAAGCTCCAGACCGCGGCGGCCGAAATCCGCAAGACCTTGAATGAAGAAATCACAGCGGAGCGCCAGCGGCAGTTCGACTATCAGCTTCAAGAAGGCCTGCAAATCGTTCGCGATCAGTTTGAGGAGCGGTTCCGGGGTGCTGCTCAGGACTGGCAGGCCGAAAGAGAGAAGCTCATGGGAGAGGTGGAAAGCCTGCGGCAGTACAGCGCCACTCAAGAAGTCTTGAAGGAGATCACGCAAACAGAAGCGGCGCTCGTGGAATTGAAGAAGGAAATCGATTCCGTACTCGACGCCCCGGATGTCGAGCTGTCAGGAATTATCCGAAAGAATGCGAAACTTGTTGAAATGCGGGCTTATTTGCGAGGCCTCAGCTTCCGTGCTGTATCGGACCAGACCGTCCCTCCAATGATTTGAGTATTTCGCCGAGCGAAGCCGCTATCAAAGAACTGCGAATAGCCGCGATTCGGGCGGTGACCTGCGAAATACCGAGGTCGATCCGCGATTCAGCTTCCACGAGAATTTGTTTTTCGTGTCATGCGCCTATGCTGCGGCAACGGAATCCTGCTGTGCGTATTCGGGCACGTGAGATTCGACGATGCGGACGCAAATCCATCCCTGAAGCTCGGGGGGACAGGTCGTTATAATTCGCACCGAATAGCGCTTCCGCAAGTTCTTCTGCGTTGATTTGAATTGGACCTTCATTTTCTTCGGTGTATATGTGTGCACTCCCTCCGTGCCGGAAAAATAACCGGTGGCCGCAGCGCTTCGCGGCTTGCCACCGGTTTCGATTCTCTCACAGCTTCTCGCACCTCGCTCGTGGTGCTTGTGCCTAAGCGGCGGCGATCTTGATCGGCTTGGGTTTGATCTCCTCCGTCTTGGGTAAAACGATCTTCAACACGCCGTCCTTGTAGTCGGCAGTTACTTTATCTCCGTTAATTACAGTCGGCAGCGAGAACGCTCGGCTGAAGCTCCCGTACTCACGCTCGATGCGGTGATAGTTCTCTTCTTTCGCCTCCTTCTCGAAGCGACGCTCACCTTTCAGCAGGAGAACGTTGTTCTCCAGTTTCACTTCGATGTCCGTTGCATTCATTCCGGGCAGTTCTGCTTTGATGACGACCTCGTTGTCGTTTTCAAAGATGTCAACTGCGGGGTTCCAGACTGTGGTTGACATTGGTGCTTCCCAGTTCTTGCGCAGAAAGCCACCCACTCGTTCATTCAGCGTGTCGAATTCGCGGAATGGATCCCATTTGATCAGTGACATGGTTCGTGCCTCCTTTCAGAAGCTTTCCAACCGGAGCCTACGTTCTTTACAGGTACTTCTTGCAACGTAAGGTCCATTGGTCATCGCGTTGAAGAAGCATGGGCTTCTCACAGCCAACGCCGGCGCGGTTTTGCCAGAATGACAATGTTCCGAAGAACAGCGCTGGGAATCAGGACTTCTTGCCTTCGATCTCTCGAATCTTCATCACAAGGGCGAAAATCATGATTGCGATTCCGATGAGCGCGTATCCAAGGCCGCGGCGGCGGTAGCCAACTTCTTCGAGCGCCGCATCCGCGGCCTTGTGCGCAGCTATCGTGATATCGATTGCCGGCCTGGTGAACTCCATGACCTTGTTGGGATTGAACCCGTGAACCGACACGCGCGCTTTGACCAATTCTGCGCGGGCTTGCTCCAGGTCGAATTTCGGTTTGCTCACTTCCATTCCGGCGCGTTCGGCCCTGCCGAGGATTTCGGATGCCGTGTCGATTTGAAGCCGCAAGCCAAGAATGGACGACTGCATTGTGCGAATCTTTGGTGTAGCGCCATCATCCGAGTGACACGTTGCGCAAACGCCTTCACCCTGCGCGCTCAGCATCCGATCATCGGTCTTCTTGATCTCGTGATTGTCATGACAGACGACGCATCCGGCGAGTCCCAGATCCTGAAACGGCTTTGCGTGAGGGCTGCCTCCAAAAAGATCCTTTTCCTGCCGGTGACACTGACCGCATACGGCGGGAACAGAATCCACGCCGGGCGGCCTCGCCCCGTGATTGCCGTGGCAATCATTGCACGATGGAGCTCCCAAATCGTTGCGATCAATCAGAGCGGCTGCGTGTACGCTCCCGCGGTAATTCTTGTATTGGTCGGTCGGAATTTTATACGGTGCCATGCGCTTTGAATCGGCATGACACGCCGCGCACGTGGATGCCACCTGTGTCGGATAAACGGGTGACTTCGGGTCGCGGACAGCGCGGATGTCATGAACACTGTGGCAGCTTGTGCAGGTCGCGACGTTCTCGTCGCCCCGTGCGCCTCGCATCCCGTGAATGCTTGTCTGATATTCCGCGAATTGATCGACGCGCATCTGAGGATTGAACCGGCGCATGTAATTCAGATCCGAATGGCATCGCGCGCACAACGCGGCAATCTGAGTTCTTTTCGGCGCAGTAATGCGGACATCGTTTTCATGGCAATCCACGCATGTGAGGCCGCGTTGGCGGTGAATGTCGTTGATGAAAAGATCCGCAGGACTTTTCGCTTGGGGCGCACCGGCTGCGAAGACAGGAGTTTCCAGATAGCCCGAGATCGTCATGAAAAGAATGTAGAAGAGCAGAACCCAGCCGAGGGTCGTGAAGACCCGACTGAGAGGTTGGCGGTTCCCGTTTGTGTCGAGTAGTGGGACGGCGGCAATCAGGACCAGTAGGAAGCCAAATCCCAGAATCGCGACTCGTTCGCCTTCAAATACTCCAACATGGGCCGGCACAATCTTCAAAGTTTGAAACATCCACATGAAAAACCATTCCGGCCGAATCCCTTTCGGCGCCGGCGCGAATGGATCGGCCTTTTCGCCGAGTTCCCACGGAAAGATCGCAGCAAGCGCAGCCAGCACACCCAGCGCGACCAGCCAACCCACGACGTCGCGGAGAAGAAAGTTTGGGAAGAAGGGCATGCTGCGATTCGATTCGTCGTCGGAAGGTTTGCTCATGCCATGCAACTGCACCAATAACAGATGAATGCCGAGCACGGCCGTAGTCAGCGCAGGCAGTACTGCGACATGAAAGCCGTAGAACCGCGTGAGCGTCGCGCCGGTCACGTTCTCTCCGCCTCGTAGAAACCGGAGCATGAACGAGCCAATGACCGGCACGTTTGCCACAATCTGCGTACCTACTTGCGTGGCGAAGAACGCGAGCTTGTTCCAGGGCAGCAAGTAGCCGCTGAAACCAAACCCCAATGCAAGGACCAGCAACGCCACACCCGATATCCACGTGATCTCCCGGGGTTTCCGGTATGCGCGCGTCAGATACACGCTGGTCATGTGTATAAACAACGCCAGGATCATCAGGTTCGCCGCCCAGCTATGCAGCGACCGGATGAGCCAGCCGAACTGGACCTCGGCCATGATGAATTGAACACTTTCGAACGCGGACTCCGCGGTAGGCCTGTAATACAAGAGCAGAAGGATTCCGGTAACGACCTGAACGGCAAAAAGGAAGAGCGTCATACCACCGAAGTAGTACCAGACCGTGTGACGATGAACCGGAACAGTCTTCTCGCGGAGCCAGGTCCGCAGCATCGCACCGCCGATTCGTTTGTCCAACCACGTATCTGGTTGTGGTTCCATCGCTGCTCCTGCATCACACGCGGGAAACGACGATCTCGTCGCCACGGATGTTCACGGAATATGTGAGGAGCGGCCTCGGAGGCGGTCCAGCGATATTCTTGCCGTTCAAGTCGAATGTGCCGCCATGGCATGCACAAACGATCAGCCTCTCGCCGGAATCGTATTGGACAGTACAGTTGAGGTGAGTGCAGCGAGCCGAGAATGCGCGCAACTCTCCTTCCGCAGTACGCACAAGGAGTCCTGGTTCACCACCGAATTTGAAAATCATTCCCGAATTGGGGCGTACGTCATCGGGCCTGCCGGCGGATACGGACATCACCGCGGACTCCGCGGTTTCTGGCGGAATCACGAACCGCAGAATCGGATAGAAAATAGACGCCGCCGTGGCAACGATTCCAGAGCTCAGTAATGAATTCACGAAGTACCGGCGTAGCATCAGTACCTCAGAAACGCGCCAACCCCGCCAGCCGCTTTGAGTTTTTCTGATGGTTCCTGATCCGTCTTTGTGATCATGATCGCCACCGGGTTACGAGATTGGTGTCTTGAGGAAGTGGACTTTTGCCGTCAAGATGATGGGCACCGCAACACCGTTTAGGTACGTGGGCTCGTATTCCCATTGTTTCACGCATGTGATGGCAGCGTCAATAAGCAGCGGGTGGCCGCTGATGACGCGAATCTCTTCGACTGTTCCCTTTGCAGTCAATGTGGCTTCCAGCACAACGGTTCCGGTGACTCGCGCCCTTGATGCGAGCGCCGGATATACTGGCGCAACCATCTTGATCGGACGCGGCTCTTTCACGACTCCACCGACTCGGACGGGCTCCACCGGAGCAGCCGCCTTCGGAGGGGGCGGAGGTGGTGGTGGCGGGGGTGCAAAAACCGGTGGAGCGTTCGTCACGTTTGATGAAAGGATGCTTTCTAAAATGCCCCCGGCTACACCTCCGGGAACGCCACCGGGCACGCCGCCGATCACGCCGGCTGGCGGCGTGATCGGCTCCTCGACGATTCTGGCGACATCCCTGGGTATTGCCGTCGGTGCGATCAAGACCTCGGGAGCCACCGGTCGGGCAATCGGCGTCACGGTCTTAGGGGCCGGTGCCACGGGCATCTCCACAGGCGGTGGCGGCGGAGGAGGGGGCGGCCCGAGGGGCGATACAAGCGTGATCAAGAGCTCGCGCTCAGGAATGGTTTCCGGCATCAGCATTGGAATGATGATGACGGCGAAGATGAGCAAGCCGTGGAAGATGATCGAACCCAAAACCGATGGCTTCCTGTACTTGTCCTTTTCCGGAAACGTTGCCGGCAGATCTTTGAAGATCACTGGTCCGGACATCTCTTGATTGCTGCGCCCTATCGGGCTTGCATTCGCTCCACTCATCCCTTGATTGCTGCGCCCTGCCGGGCTTGCATTCGCTCCACTCATCCCTTGATTGCTGCGCCCTGTCGGGCTTGCATTCGCTCCACTCATGTCAGCCTCCAACGACTTTCGCGGTGCGTGCGATCAATTCCTGGCGCCGAATTGGCTTCTTCAACACTTCGAGAGCACCAAGGTTCAAAATCGTGGCCTCAACAAAAGCGTCCGCATACGCCGAAATCATCAGAAACGGAACCGAACACTGCTGGCGTCTCAGCTCAATCAGGAGATCGATTCCAGTTTTACCCGGCATCCGGTAGTCGCAGACGACGAGATCGAAGTGGTTTGCGCCGATCGCTTCGAGCGCTCCGTCCACGTTTTCTGCCGCTTGGACCGTGTGGCCCTCTCGCTCCAACACTTTTTGAATCGAGTCTCGGCAGGTCCTATCGTCGTCCGCGACTAAGATCGTTCCCACGTTCGTTCACCTTTCCTAAGCGTCCGGCCACCGGGCCGGGCCACGCCTCGCTAGAGCTTCACTGTCAGAATCGGAGTCGATGTCTTCGTCAACAGCTTATCGGTGGTCGAGCCGATGAGATGCTTGTGAATGGTACCGTATTCGTGCGTGCCAAGAATCGTCAGGTCGGCGCCGACCTCGAACCCGACATTCGCGATGATGTCGCCCGGAGAACCGGTCTCCACCAGACGTATCACTGTTGGATCATGCAAGAATTCATCCGGCGTCAGGTTCACGAGCTGATTGCCGGCCCACTCGCGCATCTTGTCGATAGCGTGAGTGAAATGGCCCTGTTGGAACGCCCATTCGATCGCGTGGCTCGTCTCGATGACGTAGAGCATGTAGATGGACGCGTCGAAGATCCGCTTGAGATCGAAGGCGTACTGGACGACTCGCTTCGAATGCCCGGAAAAATCTGTGGCAACCAGAATCTTGGTCACTTTGTGAAGGCCGACTTCGTTGCAGCTCGGCTGAGTTGCAGATACAGCCAGGACAGGCCGGTTCGTCATGCGGATCACATTGTTCGTCACAACGCCCTTGGCTGATCCCATGACGACCAGATCCACGAATTCGCGCTCGGCAAGGGCCGCGATCTCTTCTGCAGGCTTGCCTTTCGAAATCACAGTCCGCACGTGTACATTACCGGTGTCTTTAGGCAACAGATTCGTCATATGAGCGTCGACGTATCCGTCCATGTACTTCTGGAGCTCGTGAAGATCGAACAGCGTGGCCCAGTGCGGATGCTTCTCAAAGTAGTTGCCAACGACATGCTGTGCGATCACCTCGCCGCCATCGAAGTCGGCGAGCCGGATCGCGTGAGCGAGCGCCTTGTTTGCGTTGGCTGAGAAATCTGTCGGAAATAGAATTTTTTTGAACGCTACCATTTTTGTTCCTCCTCAAACTCCAGATTTGCTTGGACTCGCTTTGGGCAGTGCACGTCGCGTTCCTGTTGGGTGAATCGCATGGAACCCCCAGTGTTCATACGCGTTTCAGCGGTCACACTCGGATGAAGCGGAGAACGGCTTTTTGCAGAATTGTCACAAACAGGCGATGACAGTCAGAGGCGCTTGTCGAGAAGTCATGAACTGCAGTGGCAATTCTCGGCAAGGATCCGTTTCCCATTAGCCGCCCGAGTGCGAGATCGACAAATAATCGCGTGTCCCCGCAAGCGTTCCTGAAAAAGAGGCACAAACTAACGCTTGACCCAAATTTGTTGTGACAGAAATGCAGCAAAGTTTCATTTGAGCCGCGAATTACGCCAACGACGCGAACGACAAATTCGGGGACAGATACCTGATTTCTTGCACTTCAGACAATGAGGTGTCTGTCGCCGAATTTGACTAGCATGGCATCACAGTTGCTTCATGCGGGCACAGAAGAATTCTGCAGGGAGGAATGAGGAATGATGTCGCAAGAAGTTTATTGTGTCGCGCAAACAGAGAATGAAGCGCGAAAAATTGTTGAAAAGATCAAAGCAATGGGAATCGCTCCAGCCGCTGTGTCTGTTGCCAGTAACGCATCCGAAGTGGAGCACCTGGCAGATCCCAGATCGCAGGACTTCCGCAATGCCATAAAGGGAAGCTTCGTCGGAATCATCATCGGTTTGGCCTTTGGCGGCGCAATGCTGGCCACGATGGGCGGTCGCATTCCAGGATTGTTCGAGGCCCTCTTGCTTTTGGCCTGCGCCGCATTCGGTGGGGTACTGTTCGGTGCGCTCATCGGCGCTACAGGGGCGTTCGCGGCCGCTCCGATGTCTCCGTCACTAGAACGCCATTTCGAAGAGGAAGTGAGCCTGCGGAGCAAACTTGGGTAACAACATACCTGGCTAACCAAGTCACGGAAGATCAGCAACTCCGGATTCCCAATGTCTAACGCCATGTGCGATCAGCCAAAGCGATCGCTGAGGCTGTTGCGTATTTTTGTTGGGTATTTAGGGATCGGCGATAGCGGATTGGCGTTATGGCTGAACGAAGGGTGTTGGCTTTGTCAGTTTGGCGGAAGACCGGCGCTAGCGCGTTTTGACCGAGAAACCTCGACATTTTGTTTGAATCGGCATCCAAAGTGCGTAGACAATGGCATGATGAAAGAAGGAGGCTCAATGAAGTCGCTTATTGCAATAGTTCTAATGTCGACGGTGTTGTTATACGCCGCACCATTGTTTGCAGCCGACACCGCGGCAGGTAAGGAGCTCTACGGGAAGAAGTGCGCCAGCTGTCACGGCGCAGCCGGCGAAGGGAAAGAGACCGTCGCGAAGACGTTCAAAGTCGAGATGAAGCAACTTGGGTCGAAAGAGATCCAAGCAAAGAGCGACTCCGACTTTAAAAAAATCATTTCGGAAGGGAAAGACAAGATGAAAGGCATAAAGGACCTCGATGCGAAAGCCGCGGATGACCTCGTTGCCTATGTCCGAACCTTGGCGAAAAAGTAACAGCTTGCCGCACCGGATTACCGCGAAATCTGCCCAATTGCGTACGCGCATTTTGGGCAGATTTCCCGGCTGATGATTTACCACGTTTTCCTACACAGCGACCCGGTTGCCACCCGGCCGCGTTCTCCTCATCAGTTTCCTCTTCATTGGAGGAATCAGCATGACCGGACAAGATGCCGCCCGAACGACGCGTTCGGCAGTGCTGCCGAGCAGAGCGCGATCCAACATGCCTTTTCCATGGATGTTCATCACAAGCAAATCGATCTTCTCGTCTTCGAGTATCTTCAGAATTATCCGATAAGGCACTCCGGTCTCCACTCGAGTAGCTATTTCGCACCAGTTCTTGGCTTCTGCCGGGACGACATCATCGAGCTGCTTACGGATTCCGGCTATTAATGAGTCGCGATACTTACCGGTCACATCGGCTGTAACATCATGGACAACGTGAAGCAGCGTGATCTCGGACTCATTCTCCTGCGCAGCAGAGAAGGCGTACGCTAAAGCGTCTGGTGTTCCGTCCGAGAAATCTGTTGTCACCAGAATTCGCCGGAACCGGGGTACAGCCACCTTTTCTCCAGACGCACTGATGGTGAGCAATGGAACCGGGCTGTGACGCATTAGCTTCTCTGTCGTTGATCCCATGAACCACCGTTCGACGCCACGCCGGCCGTGCGTTCCCATAACGACAAGCTCTGGTTTAACAACTTCGATGGCTTGCTTGATTTCATCGTAAACGTCCCCGGTGCGAATTTCCGTGTGGATAGTGACACCGGCCTCCTTCACTCTCGCGACCAGCTTCTTCATTTCCTCGGCCGTGCTTTTCTCCATCGATTTCATGATCTCCACGGTGTCGATCGCATATTCATTTGGAAGGATCGGCGTGATCACGTGTAGAAGATGAATCGTCGCATCGTAGTTGGCGCCAAGACCAACGGCATAACTGACAGCCGCGTCCGAAGCGGGAAAGAAATCCACCGGACACAGGATTTTGTTAATAGTAATCATAAATACCTCCCAGTCTTACGGCTCTACTCCATCCGAATCGGCAAAAAATCTTCGACCGTCAGCCAGCGTCACCGCCAGGCTGGCCGCGAAGAAGACATCCTTCTTTGCCCGAAATCCCTCCACGGTGACTCGGTCACCGGGTTTCAACGAATTGCGCATCCAACCCCGCCTCATCAGGGCACCGGGACTAGCAGATTGGATAGCCCATGTTCTTACCTCGCCATTCCCGTCAGTGACTTCGATGTAAAAAGCTGCATGTGGATTCACCCACTCGACTTTGGTAACGACGCCCTTCAACGTCACCGGCCTGTTCAGGTCGAATTCCGCCATAAACGAATGGTGCGCTAGCAGCGGCGCCGCCATAAACAAAGCAAATCCCAAGATGAAAGAACCAAGCGCGCTACGTTTCATCAGAGCCTCCGATGTTCCTTATCAATTCAGTTCGTCTCTTCAACTCACGCCGCGGCCCAGCGCGACGCATAAGTCGCCGGCATCGGCAATGACAGGACCGGTACGGTGGCAGTCCGGATCACACGCTCTGCAGTCGTACCGAGCAGTGCTCGTTCGAGGCGGCTTTTTCCTTGAAGATTGATGACAACCAGATCCGCGTTGATCTTTTCCGCAAGTCTATTGATCGTTTCGTAGGGCACTCCGTCCGCGAGCAGGGTCGTGACGGGAACACTGCCGTCCGACATGAGAGCAACCAAGCGGTCCAGCCGCTCCGCAGCCTGAGCTCGGACTTCGGCCAGGTAATCGGGCAAATAGGCTGCGGCTTCAACACCATGGAACGCCACATCGATTGGTTGGACGACATGAACGACGGTGACCCGGCCACCGAGACCGCGTGCGAGCCGAATCGAAAACTCCAGTCCCGGCTCGGACCCTTCAGCAAGATCGGTCGCGTACAGGATGCGGTGGAGCGGCACGGATCCGGGCTTATGGATCTCTTTTTCCGGATCGAGATGCGAGACCGTCAGGATAGGAACGTGCAGCTTGCGGAGCATGCGCTCGGTCACAGATCCAAGCAGCAGCCGCTCGAAGTACGACCGGCCACGGGATCCCATGACGACAAGGTCGATTTCCTTTTCATCGACGATGCCGAGAAGCTCCTGGCGGACTTCGCCGCTCTTCACAATGATTTCGAAGTCGAGCCGTTCGCGATAATCTGAAGGAATCAGCTCGAGCAGACACACCTTCGCTGTCTCATAGGCGACGGTATCGTACGGCGCGATGTGCGCCAGAACCAGCCCCGCCTCAAACTCCAACGCTAAGGACAGGCCGTAGTTCACAGCCTTCTTCGATGGCTCCGAGAAATCGACTGGCACCATTATTTTCTTAATACGAATCATTGCTTCTTCCTTCCTGACGTCGGGTCCAACCGTCCGGATCACTTCTTCACATCGCTTCCCTCACTGCACGTGTTGTTCCTCGCGTCGAGTGCTGGATTTTGCGCGGGTTAGCACAGCATTGCTGCGTGGAGTCTCGCCAATGTGTCGCAGAGCGGGGCTTGGGTCATGTGCGGATTGTCGATTCGACATGACCAAGCGCGGGCTTTTTACCAGCGTTCAGCGGAAGCCAGCTTGCAGGGATGACGGGGTTATGGATATTCACGGCAAGCCAACAGACGCTTATCGGATTTTCTTTCCACTCGGAATCGTTCTCGGCGTGTTCGGAGTTTCCATTTGGCCGCTGTACTACTTCGGCGTGATCGAAGGCTATTCGGGCCGCTCGCACGCGTTCGTTCAGACCGACGGTTTTCTCTATGCATTTATCGCGGGATTTCTTCTAACCGCCATTCCGCGGTTCACAGGTACGGAAGCTCCTTCGCGGACGACTCAATATGTGCTGGCGGCAACAGTCATTGTCTCGGCGGTTGCATTTGAGTTTCAGTTCTTTAAGATCGGCGATGCTGCGTTTGTTGTAGCGCACGCTACGCTCATCACGCTTGCAGTACGCCGTTTTCTCCGCCGGCAACAAGATCCTCCGGAAACGTTCGCGCTCGTGGGATTAGGTCTGGTCAGCGGCGCATTGGGCGCAGCGATTAACGCAGCGCTCGCATGGGAGATCATCGGCCCGTTTTGGTATCTGCTCGGGAAAAGGCTCTTGACTGAAGGAATGGTCTTGCTCCTCGTCCTCGGCGTCGGCGGATTTCTCGGACCGCGGTTACTCGGTTTTGCGGAGCTTCCAAAATTCGGCAACCTGCGCCAGGCCCACGGCGCAGACGGAAGAAGTGTTCTATATAAGCTGGCAGGACTCTTAGTGCTCTTATCATTAATCGCGGAGTATGGTTTCGGTTTCGCGACCATGGCGTTTTTGCGTGCGGCTGCCGCGACCGCTGTCATTTTGTCAACGGTACAACCCTGGCGGCTCCCCGGAGTGCACACAACGCTCGCATGGTGTGTGTGGACCGCCCACTGGTTTGTCATTTTGTCACTCTGGACGGTTGCGATCGCACCTCGCTATCGCGTCGACTTCCTGCACGTTCTGTTCATTGGCGGATTCACATTGCTCATTCTCGCCGTTGGCACACGGGTTACGCTGTCCCACGGCGGCCACAGCCTTGCGCGCGAGCGCGGGTCGTGGCCTCTGCGCATCGGCCTAAGTACTGGACTTATGGCGATGCTTGCCCGCGTTGGCGCGCCTTTCGCTGCATTTACCTATTTTGAGCACCTCGCCTTAGCAGCACTCCTATGGATCGGCGGCATTCTGTTTTGGGGATTCTATCTGTTGCGTCTCATGCGCGCCCACCCGACGCCGCAACTCTGACACTGGACCTCGAATTGCAGGAAGCAGATCAGCCTATCTTTAGTTCGCGTGGAGGAACCGGCCAGTAGTAAGGAGGCCGCGCAGGGAGCGCGAAGCGCGACGAATTAAACGCGGTGTACTGAAACAATCTGGACAGTGGGCCCGACGCTAGAAGATGGCCGAAAGGAAGGTCGTTATGACACGCGCATGGAAAGTGGCTCTGCTTCTGACAGTGGTTTTAACGCTCGTCACGAGCATTGCTTTGGCTCAAGAACCGAAGGGGCCCACCTTCAGCACAAAAGATCGCCAGCTGATTGACGCCTATTACAGCCATCTCGTCGGCAACCTGGCGCCGGGCTCTCTGGATCGATCGGCATTTCCCCTAGGAATCGAGAAAGCGCTCGTAACCGGTTCACATGTCCCGATGCAACTCGAGAAGGACCTGGTGCCTCTACCTGCAAAACTCGAATCGCAGCTCAGCCAGATCACCGGCGACTATGGACGATACACGTTGGGGCGCCATGTTGTCCTAATTAAGAAAGGGGATCTGACAATCGCGGATGTCCTCAAGAATGTGGCGGCGAAAGAAGAGCCGAGATAAAGGGAGGAGCGGTGCGCCGTGGGTGGCGCGGCGCACCAGCGGGAGGCATCATTCCCGCATGCACTTACTGGAAGCCGAGGTCTTTGAGGATTTTGGGACTCTGTTCATCGACGGCGACGAGCTCGTGACATGACCCGCAATCTTGAGTGATGGAGTCGCCGCTCTTCGTCGCGTGCTGTCCGTCGTGGCAGCGGAAGCATCCAGGGAACTTTTCATGGCCGACATTGTTGGGGTACGTGCCCCACGTGATCTTCATTGCAGGATAGATATTTTCTGCATAGATCTGTTGGACAGTGGGAGGTTGCTTCTCGATCGGCGATTTGCCTGTCAGCGCGGCCACCGCGTCGCGGCGCGCAAAGGGCCCCGAACGATCGAGTTTGCCCTCAGCGATTGCTCGATCGACAGCAGACTCCGCCGTTTCGAAATCATGCCCGGAACGGTTATGGCAATCCCTGCAATCCATCCGGCGCGTTGCACCGCTGGTGGGGGCGCCGCTAGCAGAGTAGGTCTTCCCGTCCACCATCACGGCCGAAATCGTCTGTGGGTCGGGAGTGGCGGAGACGTATTCGATACCGCGACCGATGTGAGCCTTGTGGATCTTGCTACCAATTCTCATGAGAAGCACGGTCGTTTTTTCGGTGCTCTTCTCGTCATTGTCATAGTGCCGGATGACCTTCAGTCTGTCCTCTTGCATCTTCTCTGTGGAATGACATTCTTCGCACGTATCCTCCGCGGGGCGCATGCGATCCATAGCGGGAGGAACGGGCCGCTGATACGTGTTGGTTGTGAGCCTCACCAGTTGACGTACGCCAGCAAGCTTGTATTGAATAAAAGAAGTTGCGCCGGAACCGATGTGGCAGTCCACGCACGGCACGCGCGCGTGCGGAGAACTCTGATAGCGAACGTATTGTGGCTGCATGACCGAATGACACGTCTGACCGCAGAATTGTCTCGAGTCCATGTAACCGACGCCATGATAAGCAGCGGCAGTAAGGATTCCGGCATTCGTAAGCGTCGCAAATGCAAATGCCCAACCGAGGCGGGCTAGCCGAGGTCCCTCGGCCGGCACGCGCGCGAGCACGTACCGATAACCGCCGAGCCGGCGAACTGCGAGGAACACTCCGATCGGCATCAGGAGCAGGCCCAATACGAACAGTGAGGGAATGACAAGGAATACGATGATGCCGAAATAGGGATTTTCGAAACGCTGAAAGACGAGCACCAGAAAGACAGCTGATGATGCGGTCGTCAGCACCACTCCGATTCTCGTCAACCAATGAGCGACGCTTAAAGAAAGAAGCGTTCGGAAAAACAGCTTCATGTTTAAAAGTCTTTGGTCCAGCGGATCGCCAGAACGTTTGCGTTGAAATTATCGCCGCGCAGGATCTCCTCAATATAGTACGTGCGCTGCAGATCGAGCGAAAGCCGTCCCGGCATGCCGAAGTCGTAGGCCGCGGTTCCCGTGACCATCGGCCAGCGTAGCGGACCCTGCAGCGGGGGCTCGCCGCTGATTTCTCCGACTCCGGTTGTGCGGTCGTAGTTCCCGCTCAATCGCAAGCTGAACCTCTTTGCCGGCCGTGCATCGATGCCCGCCTGCCACACGCGATTCACCGTTTGGTCTCGCCAGACCGCTTGCAACGGCGCAACACCGCGAAGGAATGTGATGGATGCAGTGGCAAGAAAGCTGTCGTAACCAAAGCCGCCGAACAGCGAGAGCCGGTCATTCAGCGCGAACGAAACCGTCGTCGCATTCGTGCGAATCGAATTGCGAAACGCTGTGGCGGTGTACTTGCCGACCCGCAGGATTGCCGAATTTTCGATGGTGATCCGGTCTCCCGCGCGATATCGTGCAATCCACCGCTCGGCGACGTCGGTACGCGGGCTGATTCGCGTGTAAGGCGTGTCATTCGTAATACTCTGAATGTTGCCGCGAATCGTGAACCGCTCGCTTGGCGCGTAGAAGACGCTCAGGATGGGCGAAGCAAATTTGGATCGCTTCGAACGTAGTGGATCGCCGACCCCGTCTTCCAATACGGTGATATCCCGCTTCATTAATCGAATCCCGGGGCGCACGAGCAATTTGTTCCCGGGCGCAACCTCGAAGGATAGGTCCACGCGATGAATCCCATACCTCCAAATCGAAAGCACGTCTCCCGTCGCAGCGGTTGTGGAATCACGCAAGCTGTCCGCAATGAGAACGCCATCCTCGGTCAGCCGCGAATAACGGTAGTCCGCGAGGAAGTTCAACCCATCGGCGAGCTTGAACGTGAACCCCTGATCGACGATGTGATTCGGTTCCGAAACCTGGCCACGATCGTTTTCTGAAACGGCGTACCGTGTGAACGTCGTCGTCGTGATGCGAGCCGTTCCGTTGAAGTCCGCATTCTGCGAGAGCGGGCCGCGATACCGGTAAAAAATGTAACCGCCGCGCAGTTGAATACGTGATCGCGAACGGCCGACATATGAAAATTCGCTGATGGGCGTTTTAAGACGCCGGTACTGATTCAGTGAGGCACGAGTGAGCAATTCGTTTGCGGTAACCGGATCACTCAAGTCGATGCTGCGCTCGGGCGACGCCACATTGTCGAGCGTCAGGTTTTGGTCCAACGTTTGGTATCCGGTTCGATAAAATACATTCCAGTCGCGCCATGTATAGCTCAACCCTCCGGCAAACCGGTTCGCCGTCTCATTGATCGGCGCCTGCAAGTAATAAGGATTCGCGCGCGCGAAGCCTCCCCATGCGGCATCCGAGCCGAAATAATCGAGCGCGCGAGTTACAAACGTCACGCCATCGCGGGCGGTCCGGTTGTATTCAAAAGTGAAACGCAAGTTTTGCGTGGCATGCAGTGTGAGGTTCATCGAGCCGAATTTGCGGACAGTCGCCCAATCATGATTAATCGACAAACCTGCCAGGCCGCCTGGATTTGGTTGATCATCGTTCCTGTTCCAATAGTAATAGCTTTGCCGGTAATTGATTCGGAGGTCGTAAAGACCTTGTTTTGAAACGGCGATTTGCCCACCTGGAAAGGGGTCGCCACCCAGGCCGCTTGCTGTTATCGAATATGTATCCGCGTAATCGTTTCCCTTCTCCGGTGCTCGGCCGAAGAGCTCGAATTCATTGACGCGAAACCCTTTTTTCAGATTGAACAGCTCGAGATATTTCTGGCGCCGCCCACTCGTGTCCAAAAACCGGTAACCAGCGGTGACCGAGCCCTGTGTTTCAAACCCGCCCAGGTTTGTGGGTGTGGGATTATCTTGTGCTTGCAACGTGGCAGCACTAAGAAGGACGGCGACTGCTGCAATTGCCAAGTGTGATGATCTTTTCATGCGCCCTCCTCAGTTCAGCAAGAATTGGCTGAAGTTGGATCCGTGAACCGCCACGTGACAGCGCGCGCATTCGCCCTTCGTGGTGAAGCCGAGGCGTCCATGCGGAACATTGGGCGCTTGCGGATCGACGTGACACTGCAGACAGAGAAATCGCCCCTCACGCCGCAGTAACAGTTGCCGGTTCACAGTGCCGTGCGGCGTGTGACAGCCGGCGCAGCCCTCCACCTTCACGGCAGCATGCTCAAAGATGAACGGACCCCGCTTTTCCGTATGACAGTCGACGCACACCTCCCAATTTGTTTTGCGGAGCATCGGCTGATTGTTCGTGCCGTGGGGGTTGTGACAATCCGTACACTTCATGAGTCCTTCGGGTACTCGATGATGCGTCGGCAATGCAAACTGCGCTTGAATGGTCGAGTGGCACGAGTAGCACAACTGCGGTTGGGACTGGCGTAGAAGACTCTGCGTTAACCAACGATTTTCCTCGGCAATTCGCGGCGATCGGAAGAAGTCCGCCTGCGTCAGTGGGGGTTCAGTCTTGTCCTTGACGTCGGCAGCGTCCACCAGGTGAGCGGAGTGGCATTGCTGGCAGGCGACTCCGTGGAGTTTGTGTTCTGATTTATCAAACAGCGACTGATCGTGGCTGGTCACGTGGCACGCGAGACAGCGCCCGGAGTTTTCTTCCGGTTTTCCATGAAAGCCGAAGACGAGTTTCTTAGCTGCTGCGATCTTCTGATCGTCACCCGCTGCCGCTTCAATGGCCTGGATGTGAGCTTTGCCGGGCCCGTGGCAGCTTTCGCAACCTGTGCCGTATTGCGCATCCTTAGGTGCAGCCTTGGCATGAATGGATTTATTAAACAGACCTGAATGGATAGGATGGCACGCGGCGCAAGCCTCGGCGCCCGCGTATTCGCCAGGTTGTCCGGCTGGTAATTTCCAAACAACCGATGAAGGGGTGTTGGCTTTCGGTTGCTTCTGCCCTAACCCAAGGACAAACATGGAGGAGCCACCCAGTAGAACCACTAACAATGGTAGTTTTGTCTTTTGGTGCATTGGTCCTTTCCTCTCGAAAAACCAAATGGTTTAGCAAAGGGTGAAAACCAAAGTGAACCATAACTCTCTCCAAATTGTGAAGAATGTTCTGCCTTAGGCGCAACCGATTAAAGCCGCTCCGCGGCTGAATAAGGACGCCTCTCGGCGCAGGTGCGAGGACCTGCTACTGCACTTTTATGGTGTCGCTTTCGGGAGGTGACGAGGTATCGTCCTCATCGAGAGCCGTATCGTGCTCTTGATTGTCTTGCTTTTCGAGATGGCGGTAGATGGTTCGCGTCGCGATGCCGAGCAACCGGGCGGCCATATTCTTGTCGCCACGAGTGTGATGAAGCGTAATGTCGATCGCTTTCCGCTCGAGCTCGCGAAGCGGCGTGCCGATCTTGAACGTCAGGGAGTGGCGCGATTCCGCAAACGCGGATACCCCCTGCGGTAGGACCGAAAGCGGAATCTGTTTCCCATTCGTGAAGACGACCGCGCGCTCGATCGCGTTTTCGAGTTCCCGCACATTGCCGGGCCAGTCATAGCTCGACAGCGCAAGCATGGCTTCTTCCGTAAAACTTTCGATCGGCTTGTTGTTCTTGTCAGAGTAATACTTCAGGAAGTGCATTGCCAGGAGCTGCACGTCTTCTTTGCGATCGCGTAGTGGAGGAATCCGAATATTGATCACATTCAAGCGGTAGAAGAGATCTTCGCGGAATCGTTTTTCCTCAACTTCTTTGTGAAGGTCCTTGTTCGTCGCCGCCAGAATTCGGACGTCCGCAGTGATGGTGCGCGTGGCGCCAAGGCGCTCGAACTTGCCGTCCTGCAATACGCGCAAAAGCTTTACTTGAAGTGCGGGGCTGACCTCGCCGATCTCGTCCAGGAACAATGTTCCTCCATCGGCCAATTCGAAGCGGCCTTCTTTGCGAGCGTTTGCGCCGGTAAAGGCGCCCTTCTCGTATCCGAACAATTCGGATTCAAGAAGCGTATCGGGCAGTGCAGCGCAGCTCACTTTGATCAACGGCTTCTGTCGTCTCGGTGAAGCCGCATGGATTGCATCGGCGATGACTTCTTTACCCGTTCCACTTTCCCCCGTGATGAGAATTGTGGCCGTGCTTGGCGCGACCTGCTCGACCATCCGCGTGATATTCCGCATTTCGGTGCTGGCGTAAATGATGCGCCGCGATCCGCTCTGGCTCAGTTGCTGGCGCAGATCACGGTTTTCACGCGACAGGTACTGCTTCTCAGCAGCCTTTTCAACGGCGCGCAGCAGCTGCGCTTTCTTCACGGGCTTCGTGATGAAGTCGTAGGCGCCTTCTTTGATTGCTTCCACAGCGATTTCCACCGTCCCGTGGCCGGTGATCATGATGACTTCGATGTCTTGTCCCATGGCCTTGGCGCGCTTTAAAAGCTCGACGCCATCCATGACGGGCAGCCGAAGGTCGGTAACAAGAATGTCGATATTCTCTTCATTGATAAGGTCGAGGGCCTGCTGGCCATTGTCGCTTTCGAGCACTTTGTACTCGGCAGCTTCGAGTACCTTCACCATGGCTGCTCGATTTTCAGCGTCGTCTTCGACAACGAGGATTGTTGGAGCTTTTCGAATAGTCATACGACGGTAGTGGCAATCGTTCTGCCATTCTGTCAGACCGGAAGGAATTTCACTACATTTTGTCACGAACCATCGTGTGTAGTGAGGGTTGCAGCTGAAAATCCTTGCAGAGAATGATAGGAACTTCAACGGATATGATTTTGATATTACAGCCACTTATGACCAAATGTCAAAATTCTGCCGCATGCCCCAATTTCTCGCTGACAATATGTCACTCTTTCGCGGTAGCTATGCGTGGAACCAGTCGGCTGTTCAAATATGCGATCAGATCTGACATTTCCGAACCGCTGAACTCCGGCCAAGCTAACTCTTTCTCTTGAATGGCTTCCAACATTGCTGGACCGTGCCGCCAGACAGATGCGGATAGAGTGATTGGCGAGTACCGTTCGGTTGCTACTGTCAAATCCGGCGCTCTGGTTTCCAGCCGCCGCTGTTCGTGGCAGGACTTACAGTTCTTCTCATCGAACACTTGTGCTCCGCGGGCCGCATTTCCTTCCTCGTCGAAATAGCGCTGCGCGAACAGGTAGGCGATAAGATTGCCCATGTCGCCAGGTCCAAGAATCGGAAAATTATTTCCAGCGCGCCGGTGCATCAGGGGCGCGTGGTTCCACATGGCGGTAACATAATCCGTAAGAACGGCCGGACCACGTGTCTTCAACAAATCAATTTTGCGTTCGGCGGTGCGGCTGCCGAACGAATGGCAGGATTCGCAACTACTCTCAAACGTCACGCGACCTTTTTCCGGATTGCCGGGTTGGAATACTGCAGAGTGCGAGCGCGATTCAGGCACCGTGCGGAGATAGACAAGCAAGTCGACCATATCTTTGGTCGAGAGCTCCGGCCTGGGTAGTCCGTTGCTCGAGAGATCGGAATAGACCAGCCCGGAATGGTTCCACATCCGCTCCGCCCACGCGAGTGGGTCATCGACTTCGCTCCAAGTGGAGATGGGTGGGCCGGCCGGACGCCGGCGGTCACGGACCGCGGCTTCAGTCGCGTGACACCGGCTGCAGCTTGCACGCTCGAATATCATCCTACCGTGTGCAGCATCGCCCGGAGTGCTGAAGTACGAAAGCGAGAAGAAGTACGCAAAGAGATCGGCGGTCTCGGTCGAATCCAACATCGGCCGAATTCCGCGCGCTCTTTGCGCGCGCCACATCGCGGGGCTGTGGTTCCAGAGAGCACTCGCAAGCAGCATCGGTGTCCGCGCGTGCTCGGATCCTTGCGCCAAATCCGGCGCGAGGGTACCACCGCTACCGTTAAACGCGTGACACTCGATGCAACTCTTTTCACGGAAAAGCTCGGCGCCCCGCGTCGAGCTTCCAGGAACGATCCCAATCTGGCGTGGGAGGACCGGACCGTAGTAAGGAGGCCGCGCAGGGAGCGCGAAGCCCGGCGAAGCGGTGTATCGAAGCGATCCGGACGGTAGGCCCGACGCTAAGAAAGATGACGGTGGTAGCCGCCACGCGAACGGAGCCAATGCGAAGCTAATGAGCAGAAGCACGAGTCTTGACCGCATAAGTCACGCCGTCCTTTCTCAAATATTTCCATTCCAGACGCCGAAGGTCCACCAGGAGTTCCGGGTTGATTTGAAATTTATTGAACTCCGAAACGACCCTGTCGTCTTGCTCAGGGGACAGGGATCGTTCGACGATGGCGAAGAGAATGTGGTCCTCTTTCTGGATATGGTTCCCTAGCAGCGCTGTGAGCCGATTCGCGAAGTGGACAAACTCCATGCCACTTTTCGTAAGGAGCGCCTCTTCCAGGCCTTCGACAAGGGAGCGTTCCTGGTCGTGTTCGAACAGCATTTGGCGCAGAGGTCCTTCCTGTGCCGCTGATGTGCGCCTCAGTTCAGGAAACAGCGCGCTCTCTTCCTTTGTCTGATGGTGATCGTCTGCAAACGTGCGCAGGAACCGCAACACGGCTTGGAGGTCTTCCGTCTCAAAGGGCTGATTGTTTTCCACACGTGCTGCCATGTGCTCGAGAACATAGAGACACCGCAGAATGATTTTGTGATCTTGGATCAGAAGATCCGTACACTTCATGAGGTACTCCTTCCAACTCGTGCCAGATTTCGGAAACCTTCGACGAATCCGCGATCGCTGCAGAACTCTGCAGCGCCATCGGCAAACGAGTCGAGATGCGAGCGAAGACTCGCGTGAATTGTTTCGTAGAGCAGCGGATGCTCCTTGGCCAGGGCGTGAGATAACTTCTCGTACACTTCATCCAATTCGGAAGATTCCATGAGTAGCGACGCATAAAACGCTTCGTCGACCGAAACCTCAGGCTCGGCGACAATGCTTTTCACCGTGTCAAGTAATTCCTCGACGTTGTTAGCCGCTTCCAGATCGACATCGACTTCTGCCATCACACCGCGCTCGCGGCAGAAGCGCAGTATTGAAAAATGCTGCAGCTCCTCCATCGCAGCTTCCGCCCAAAACTTGGCCAGCGGAGGATTCTTGATGAAGCGTTCGTGCAGCAGGAAATAACAGTGCGCGAGTCGTTCCTCCAAAGCCTCGAACCTTGCGTAAGTCGCATCGCGTTTTGCCATTGTGTCCTCCCTAGATTGCCCCGCAAAGCGGAGAAATTGACGTTCTGTCAGGAAGCCGTGTTTCCGGTCGCCATGTCGCATTGCCAAGTTGTTGTCAAGCCTCATCTCGAGCTCCCCGTTTCGTATCGTCACCAGACCGGAGAGCATTTGTTGTGCCGAAACTCGGTTGCAGTGCGAAACCGACTCCATCGGCAGTATTTGAGTCTTGTCTGGCGCTCCGTTTTTCGAGCAACGACAATGAACATATTCTTTGCGAAGCAGCGCGGGCGCGTCCATGATCCCGCCGGCAGTCGCCCCGGTCACCGCAGACTGCCGGGTCCTGGCCTAACGATAACGTCCAGCTCGATCTGTGTCTTCTTGCCAATTTTGCAAAGCTGATGAACAGGATGGTTTTCACGGTTCTATTTGCGGGAACGACACCTGGACGGCTATCGTGAAGGGAGTATTGAGGCCGAGGGGCGTCCGCTCCTGGTGACGAAAGCGATGTATCGGGCAGGAGGTGAGATGTTCAAGCGCATTCTGACGCCGGTTGGAGGTCATTCTGCTTCACGTCATCGAGACCATCGAACATTTGAAGTTCGAAGAGATTCGTAGCTTCTACGACAAGCTAGAGAAGCACGCCACCGCCGAGCTCCACAAGCTCAGGGAGCAAGCCGTCCAACCCGGTGTATCCGTACGTGAAGACGTGGTGTACGGAAAGAGGGCAAGGACCATCCTCGATTACGCGGCGAAACACCGAATGGATTTGATTGTCATGAGCTCGCATCGTGTGGAGCTAGGCCGTGAAGGTTCGAGTTTGGCAACCATCAGCTACGAGGTGGCTGTGCTTGCGCCTTGTCCCGTCCTGCTACTGAAGTAGCGGCTAAGAAAAATTTTGCTGTTCAGGCTGTCCGCGCACTCTTACTATCTCTACAGAGGACGGAGTGCTCACAACCACGGGGACCGCGAGGACAGAAGGTCAGGAATTCATCGAAGCGTCGCGGGTGTTTCTGAAAGACGACTTCCTGCCAAAGCTCATTTATTGTTTGGAACACATGTCGGATGAGGACATCTGGTGGCGGCCGAATGAACAGTCGAACAGTGCAGGAAACCTCGTGTTGCATCTTTGCGGGAATATGAAGCAATGGATCATCGAGTCCATTGGCGGTGTGCGCTTCACGCGAGACCGGGATGCGGAGTTTGCCACGCGAGATCCCGTTCCAAGGATCGAGTTAGTCGCTAACATTCAGTCGTCCGTCGGCGAAGTTGACGAAATTCTGGCGGCATTGCCGGAACAGCGGCTACTTGAACACTGTGACATACAGGCGTACAAAGCGTCGGCTCTGCAGGCGATCTATCACGTCGTCGAGCATTTCAGTTATCACCTCGGGCAGATCCTATACGTGTATAAGTTGCGAACCGGCGCCGATCCGGCTTTTTATCGGCATCTTTCAAACCGCTGACAAGCTGAAACACACGTCAGTCCGCGGTTTCAGCCCAGTTCAATTCATTCTGCGAAAGGGTTGTTTACTTTTGCCGTCAGGCATATAGTGGAAACCAACGGGTTCGCTGGTGGGAGTCCCTGTCAGAGCTCTTGCCCTGACTTAACGAAAAAACGGTCGCTCGCTACCAGCAACCCGTACCCATGCAGCCTGCCGTTCGCGTGATTACAGAACCTAGACCCCTGCGCTTTAGTTATAATGGAGCCGGCATGCGCGAATGGCGCCGTACCCAAGTGGTTAAGGGAGAGGTCTGCAAAACCTTTATGCATCGGTTCGAATCCGATCGGCGCCTCTTTGGCCGGCCATGCATTCAGAAGATATCCACGATGTCGTCCGAATTTTGCGAAAAGAGATTCGGCAGTGGCCTGTGCCGGCCATCGGCCACTACATTGAAACTCCGTTCACGGTTTTAATCTCCTGCATCCTTAGCCTCCGCACTCAGGACCGAACAACGAACGCTGCAAGCGAACGGCTGTTTGCAATGGCGAACACGCCGGAATCGATGTTAGGCATACCTGTCGGGGTGATCGAAAAGGCGATTTATCCGGTCTCGTTCTACCGCGTCAAAGCAAGGACGATTCATGCGATCTGCCAGGAACTCATTTCGCGATTTGGCGGCGATGTCCCGTCGAGTCTAGACGAATTGCTCACCTTACCGGGTGTTGGCCGCAAGACAGCAAACATCGTCGTCACCCTGGCGTTTCGAAAGCCGGGAATCGCTGTGGACACGCACGTTCACCGAATTTCCAACCGGCTGGGTTACGTACGAACGAAGACGCCCGAAGACACGGAAATGTCTCTGCGCAAAAAGTTGCCCCGCCGTTACTGGATCGTCTTCAATGACCTGCTCGTCGTGTATGGGCAGAATCTTTGCAAACCCATCAGTCCTTTCTGTTCGAAATGTAAGATTTCGCGATATTGCAAGCGTGTCGGAGTCAGAACGCAACGTTGAGACGATTTTTACCGAACAAGTTGGGTGAGTTTGTCCAGGAGATCATTCCGGAGTTCATTCTCGCGCGCAAACACCTTCAGCTCATCTGCCGAGAGCGCTTCCAGTTTTGCCGGCAAGCGGCGGGCGCACGAGTTGCATCCGTCGGTGGCGTAGAGGGTGTGATCTTTGGACGAGTAGGCGAGCATGCGAGGGGACTCGCTGTCGCGCAGGATGCGGCCGTCCTTTTCGTATGCGTCGGGATCGATGAGCCACACATCAGGATTGGCGTGGCGTTCGGACGCCACGACCTGGCGGATCGACTCCGTATCGAACTGAATCAGATCGAGAGCCTTTGAGGATAGATCGCGCTTCCGGTAGTAATTCAACTCCATGACCTTACTTTTCCAGCTCGCCCGCGACGACATTCAGAGATCCGAGCGCGGCTACAGCGTCGGAGAGATATCCGCCCTTCACCATCCGGTTGAAGGCCTGGAAAACGTAGAAGCATGCGCCGCGGCAGCGCAGGCGGTACGGGCGTTTGCCGCCATCGCTGATGAGATAGAAACCCAACTCGCCGTTTGCGGCTTCCCAGTATGAATACACTTCACCGATCGGCGGCAGAATACCATCCTGAATCAGTTCGAAGTGGTTCATCAGGTCTTCGATGTTCGAGTAAACGCCTTTCTTGGGTGGCAGACTGATTCGCCGATCATCGATCTGCACCGGACCTTCCGGCAAATTCTCCAGCGCCTGTTTGATGATGCGCAGGCTCTGACGGATCTCCTCGATTCGCACAAGATACCGATCGTAAACATCACCGTGTTCGCCGATTGGAACATCAAATTCGAACTTGTCGTAATCGTAATTCGGGAACCATTTCCGGATGTCGTAAGGAACGCCCGCGGCGCGTAACACCGGGCCCGTAAAGCCCCAGTCGATGGCATCCTCGGCCGAGATCGCCGTTATTCCTTCGCTACGCATCTTGAAGATCTTGTTGTGCCGATTCATCTTCTCGATGTCGTCCACGTATTTCGGAATGCTCTTCAGCAGCTCCCGCGAGCGTGTGACGAAGTCTTCAGGGACGTCCTCGGCCACCCCGCCGATGCGAACATAACTGACGGTGAGACGCCCGCCGCAACAGGATTCGATCAAATCGTAGATTTCTTCGCGTGGGCGGAATCCATACCAGAAGTTGCTGATCGCGCCGAGATCCACGAGGTTGGTCCCGATGCACACCAGGTGATCCGCAATCCGGCTGAACTCCGAGAGGATCACACGAATGTACTGCGCCCTCTTTGGAATCTCCACTTCGCGCGTCCCTCTCCCAAGGCGAGAGGGACATTCGCGGAGTGCAGGCCTTCTGACGTTAAGGCTCATAGGCCAGATTCGGCGCCAACCATCGTTCAACCACGCTGAGATCCATTCCCTTACGCGTGCTGTAATCCCGCACTTGATCCCGGGCAATTTTGCCGACACTGAAATAACGCGCGGCAGGACTGGAAAAATAGAGCCCGCAAACCGAGCTTGCCGGGATCATGGCGAAATTTTCCGTAAGCAAGATGCCTGTGTTTTTCTCCGCTTGAAGTAAGTCGAACAGCGTTCGCTTTTCCGTGTGATCCGGACAAGCAGGATATCCCGGCGCCGGCCGGATTCCGCGGTATTTCCCCTCAACTAGATCTTCATTCGTTAAATTCTCGTCACGTCCGTAGCCCCATTGTTCGCGGGCTTGTTTGTGCAAACATTCCGCAAAAGCTTCAGCGAGACGGTCCGCTAGGGCTTTGGCCATGATCGAGTTGTAGTCATCGTGCTCTTTTTCGAATCGGGCACACACTTCCAAGAGGTTTTCACCGGCCGTGACAGCGAACGCGCCGATGTAATCCGGAATCCCTAGCGACTTTGGTGCGATGTAATCCGCCAGGGAATAGTTGAACTCACCTTCGGCTTTCCGGGTTTGCTGGCGCAAGGTGTGGAAGACCGCCAACAGATTGGTTCGTGACTCATCGGCGTAGACTTCGATGTCATCGTTCATGCTGTTTGCGGGCCAGAAGCCGTATATGCCGCGGGCACGGAGCCAGCGCTCCGAAACGATGATCTCGAGCAGGCGCTGCGCATCGTCGAACAGTTCTCTGGCTTTGCTTCCGAGCACAGCGTCTTCGAAAATCTTCGGATATGTTCCTCGAAGTTCCCACGTGTGAAAGAAAGGCGACCAATCGATAAAAGGCGCAATCTCAGTTAGCGGAAAATCCTCCAGCACGTGGACGCCGGTGAAGGATGGTGTTTCCGGTTTGTTGGCAGACCATTGCAGAGACTGTTTTCGGCGGCGGGCTTGCTCGAGTGATAGCAGGGGAACGTGCATCTGACGTTTCCGGTACTCTTCTCGCGCAGTTTCCTGTGCACGTTCATTCTGCTGGGCGAATTTGGGCCGCAACTTGGGACTGATCAGGTGGCCCAAAACACCTACCGCCCGGGAGGCATCGATGACGTGCACGACGGGCTGGTCATAGGCCGGCGCGATCTTCACGGCGGTGTGGATCCGGCTAGTGGTGGCGCCACCGATGAGCAATGGTACTTTCAGCCCTTCGCGCGCCATTTCCCTGGCGACATGAACCATCTCGTCGAGCGATGGCGTGATGAGGCCGCTCAAGCCGATGATGTCTACGTCGCGCTCGCGCGCCACGGCCAGGATCTTTTCGGCGCGGACCATGACACCGAGATCGATCACTTCGTAGTTATTGCAGGCCAGTACAACGCCGACGATGTTCTTGCCGATGTCGTGAACGTCTCCTTTCACGGTTGCCAGCAGCACTTTCCGTTGCGATGTCGCTTTCGCGGCGTTCCGTTCCGATTCCATGTATGGAATCAAATGAGCAACTGCTTTCTTCATGACACGCGCACTCTTGACGACTTGCGGAAGGAACATCTTGCCGGAGCCAAAGAGGTCACCCACCACGTTCATTCCGTCCATTAATGGTCCTTCAATGACGGCCAGTGGTTTTCGATATTTTAGGCGCGCCTCCTCGACGTCCTGGTCAATGTGGGTCACGATCCCTTTAATGAGGGCGTTCTTTAACCGCTCTTCGACCGGGGCTTCGCGCCACGCATCTTCCTTCGCTTCCGCTTTGCCTCGCTTCGTCATCGAGTCCGCAAAGGCCAGCAGACGCTCGGTCGCATCGGGTCGCCGGTTGAGGAGAACGTCTTCCACGCGCTCGAGCAGATCCTTCGGGATCTCCTCGTAGACGGCGAGCTGCCCGGCATTAACAATGCCCATATCCATACCGGCCCGGATCGCATGATAGAGAAATGCGGAATGCATCGCGTCGCGTACGGCATTGTTGCCACGGAATGAGAATGAGATGTTGCTAATACCGCCGGAGACCTTTGCTAGCGGCAGTGTGGCCTTGATCTGACGAGTCGCTTCGATAAAATTGACAGCATAATTATTGTGCTCCTCGATACCGGTGGCGACAGTGAGAATGTTCGGATCGAAAATGATGTCCTGGGGTGGGAATCCGATTTTCCTGGTGAGGATGCGGTAGGCGCGCGTACAGATCTCGACTTTGCGTTCGACGGTGTCCGCCTGTCCCTTCTCGTCGAAAGCCATAACGACTACGGCCGCGCCGAACCTTCGAATCTTGCGAGCGTATTCCGTGAAAACCTCTTCGCCTTCCTTGAGGCTGATCGAATTGACGATGCCTTTGCCTTGAATGCACTTCAGTCCCGCCTCGATCACGGACCACCTGGAGCTGTCGATCATGATCGGAATCCGCGCGATGTCCGGTTCGGCAGCGATGAGATTTAAGAAACGGCTCATTGCAGCCTCAGAGTCGAGTAGCCCTTCGTCCATATTCACATCGATGATTTGCGCGCCCCCTTCCACCTGTTGCCGTGCGACGCTGAGGGCTTCTTCGTACTCGCCTGCCAGAATCAGTCTTGAGAATTTCGGAGATCCCGTGACGTTGGTGCGCTCGCCGATGTTCACAAAACTGAGGTCCTGACGGAGCGTCAAAGGCTCTAGCCCGCTCAACCGGGTGGTTGGCTCCGGCTGTGGTGGCACGCGGGGCTTCAAGCCTCTCACCGTGTCGGCAATAGCTTCGATGTGTGTTGGCGTCGTTCCGCAGCATCCACCGACGATGTTCAGCCAGCCGCTCGCGGCAAATTCACGAAGGACATCGGCTGTTTCGCAAGGACTCTCGTCGTAGCCGCCGAAGGCGTTCGGTAGACCGGCATTAGGATGGCAACTCATATAGATCGGGGCAACGCGGGAGAGTTCTTCGACATATGGTCGCATCTGGCGTCCGCCGAGCGCGCAGTTGATACCGACCGAGAGCAACTCTGAATGGGACACCGAATTCCAGAACGCTTCGATTGTCTGACCGGAAAGCGTCCGGCCGCTGTTGTCCGTGATTGTGACGGAGACCATCACAGGCACGCGCTGCCCCGTTTCGAGGAAATATTTTTCGAAAGCAAACAGAGCCGCCTTCGCGTTGAGGGTGTCGAAGATCGTCTCGGCGAGCAGTAAATCGACTCCGCCATTCATGAGCCCGCAGGTTTGTTCGTAGTAAGCCTTGGAGAGGGCATCGAAGCTTGTCGTGCGGAAGGCCGGGTTGTTGACCTCCGGCGACATCGATGCAGTGCGGTTGGTCGGTCCAACAGATCCGGCAACAAACCTGGGCCGGCTCGGATCACGAGCCGTGAACTCATCCGCGACAGTGCGCGCCAGCCGGGCACCGGCGAAGTTCAGCTCATAGACGAGCGAGTCCATTTTATAATCGGACATAGAAATGGCGTTCGAGTTGAAGGTGTTCGTTTCGAGGATATCGGCGCCTGCTTCCAGGTACTGGCGGTGGATGCTTTTGATAATTTCGGGTTGCGTCAGAGTGAGGAGGTCGTTGTTGCCCTTCAAATCCGCCGGGTGATCTCTGAAATGCCCGCGATAACCGGCCTCATCGAGCTTGAACATTTGAATCATGGTGCCCATCGGGCCGTCGAGGATAACGATCCGCTGGCGAAGTAGCTGCTTAATTGCCTCAGCCGTATTTCGAAGAGCCATGTTTCTAAAACCATTCTATACAAATGGCGTAATATTGGGTCATGTCACGCCGAATCGTCGGGTACCATCACGTCACTCACAACATCAGCCGGGCCAACGCGGAAGTAGCGCGGCGCTTCTATGCCGATATGCTCGGCCTCGAAGAAATCCCGTCCTTTCAGGATCCGGCCGGAGAACGGCTAATCTGGTTTTCTGTCGCGGCAGACTGGCAATTGCACCTCGTAAAGTGCGACAAGCCCGACCTGACGTCTTCCCGTCATCTGGCTGTTTTGGTGGATGATTTTGATGGCATGGTTGACCACTTGCACAGCAACGGTGTCCGGTTGGAGGAGTGCGAGTCTGGGCAGTTCTGGGGGCGCCGGTCGAACGGGTACAAGTATGCCTTTTGTTACGATCCCGATGGGAACCGGATCGAGCTAATGGAAAATCCGGCTTAACTCCTGTATATTGTCCCCGAAATTCTCTCAGAGTGAAATCATGACTGAAAATCTGAAAGAAAGGGCCAGGCGCTTGTGTGATCAGTTCCAAAAGAAGGGAAGGAACCGCGGGCTTCTGATCGCATTCGAAGGTCCGGACGGGTCAGGCAAGACCACACAACGGAAATTGTTTAAGGAATGGCTCGCCGGCGATGGCTACGATGTCGTGACGACGAAATGGAATTCGTCCAAACTTATCAAGCCCATCATTAAAGCTCGGAAGAACATGCGGTCCATCAACCAGGAGGAGTTCTGCCTGCTGCATGCCGCCGATTTCCGGCACCGTTTGGAGCAGGACATCATGCCCGCCTTGATGAAGGGCAAGATGGTCGTCGCCGACCGATACCTTTTCACGGCGCTCGCACGTGACACGGCGCGCGGGCTGGAATTGGACTGGCTGCTAAACATTTACGCTCCGTTTTACTGGCCGGATATCGTCTTCTATTTTTCAGTGTCGCCGGAAACCAGCGGTAAGCGGATCGCGGCAACGCGAATACCGAAGTATTACGAGTCGGGCCAGGATGTGACGAACATCGCCGATCCGTTTGAAAGCTATCACCAATTTATTAGTCGTGTCATCCAGGAATATGAGGCATTGGCCGTCATTTTCAATTTCATCACGGTCGATGCCGAAGCGCCGATTTACGATCAACACGTGATCATACGGCGGCTGTTTCAGGAATCGCGGGAACGGCCATGGCCCCAGTGGAATGAGGAAGCCATCACCGACTGGGCGCAGACCGTGCCGCTGGCTCGCGAGGTGGCCGTTGGGTCTTAAATTTCCGTCCTCCGGGCAGTTCCTTAGCATCGATGTGATCGACGGGCCGGATGTAGTGCCCGCAGCGAAAAGGCTGCTGAAGACTCATTCCGAAGACGGAGGTGTTTCGGTTTGGGACTCTTCCAGCATCTTCTTCGAGATGCATGGCCTCGAGGTGAGCGATCGCCCGTCGGCCCGAACCCTGGTGCTGTTATACGCTGCGGATCTGTGCTTCCGCCTGCGATGGGAGATTGTTCCCGCGCTCGAGGAAGGAAAGTGTGTTGTCGCCGTGCCGTACATCCAGACCGGTTTTGCCTTTGGCGCCGTTGCCGGCCTTCCTCAAAAGTGGCTCACTGAAGTGTTCCGCTTTGCGCCAAATGCCACGGAAAGCTACCGCCTCAATGGAACTTCTTCGCGCAAACTCGGCCCTCCAACCTCCGGTTTCATCGAATTCTGTTCCACTACCCTGAACGAAGATCTTCGCCCGAAATTCGCAACCTACTTCGAAGACCTTGAGCGCCGCGGGCGCTGCCGGCCCCTGTAAACGCTGGCTCTGGGCTAGACCGAAATTTCGACGAAGCCGTTTGGGGTGGTCACTCTGACGGTGATATTTCCGCTTACGGTGAATGGAAGCTGGCCATAGATCTGTGAAGCGGAAACGTAGAGGAGCGAAATGGGGCGGCCACTGATAGTGACGGATGTGCCGGACAATTCAGTCGGCAGCACTTCAGCGCAAACATATGCTTCTTCAGACGCGAGCGCGCGGCCGACAATGCGCACGACGGCGCCGGCAGTTGGACCAGGTTGGAAGGAGACCGGCTTCGTATTCGGATCATCAGTAAACGCGGGTTGCGGGGCTAACGTAACGCTATCGATCTCGACCCCGTCGAAACGGATGGAATGGGCCGTCATGCGTGTTCCTCGCACTTCAACCCGCAGGTAATGATGCGTGGACCTCCCGGTGGCAACGAACGGGCTATCGAAAACCGGATAGAGAAATGCTCCTCCTCCTCCGCTCACAAGATAAGTGGTTGCCGTATTGGGCGCGGCAATTGAAGATTTTCGAATGGACTGGCTCCGCTGATAACTGTGTTCGTGGCCGCTCAAGACAACCTGAACTCCATTCGCTTCAAATATCGGAACCGCATACTGACGGATCCAGAGTGAGTGGATGTCATTCTGGTTCGGACCCGCACCATACGGTGGATGGTGGAAGTAAACGACCCGCCAGAATTGACGCGTGGAACGTAAGTCATTGTCCAGCCACTTCAGCATCGGGCCATCGAAATTCACGGCACGTTCCAGCGAAAGATTCGAATCCAGGGATACGAAATGAACATTACCCCAATCGAACGAGTAGTAACGGCCTCTGTCCGCTGCGGGAACGGTGGCGGTTGGAACGGAGTGGACCGCTAAATATGCGGCGGCGTTTTGAACTTCATAATCATGATTGCCGGGAGTAGGAAAAAACGGCACAGACGCCATCGACGCATAGTAGTAATTGAAGTAGTTGAGTCCATACGTCTCATACGTCCCCTGGGGGTAGACGACATCTCCGGCATGAATCACTAGCGCCGGACGTTCCAGAAGCATTTGCCGGCCAATTAGAAACTGGTGGTCTTTGTCTCCAAAGGAACTGTCTCCAACGCCGCTATCGCCGAGCACGAAGAAATTGAACGGACCGGGTCCGGCCGTTTGAAAAATGGATTCGCCGCCTGCCGAGACCGGCACGCCGCCAACGAGGCATTGATACGAATAGGGAGTACCCGGACTCAAGCCGGTGAGATTAGCCTCATACTGATAATAGGCTGCCGTCAAACCCGTCTCGAGCGGGCTGAACAGCCGGCTTTTTGCGGTCACACTGCCGAAGTTAATGCCGTCTGCGGTGTACTGAACGCTGCCCGCACCATCGTCGAGCGTTGCCCACATGATGGTGGCTCTATCCGTCTGGACGCTCTGCATGTAAGGATAACGAGCAGGGGTAATTTCACCGAGCTGCTCCATGCGCAGGCGACGCCATCTCCGCGTCGCTGTGACTGCGCCCAGAGCTGCTAGGAATCGTCTTCGATTCATTCGATTTTAAACGCCGGCGGCGGACCTGCTTGTAAGCGGAAACAGCCGTTGGGCCGCCAAGGGAGTTGTATTATCCGATACCGGCGAAGTTGTTGTAATCAAAAGTCCACCTCCTTTGCGGTACTGGCAGCGCAATCCAATCATAGTAAGGGCTGCAGATGAAGTGATTCAGCACGAGCCGCGATCGGCGCTTGAGTTGAAGAACCTCGTCACGCCGCAGGGGAGAGAATGAGCCGGTCCGTTCCGTGACCTATTTCACCTGACCATCCAAGGGTTTGGCTGCAGTATAGCACCGTTGCGACCCGTTCTGAAATCCTGGCGCTCATTGGGGGCTGGAGGCGAGTTGAGTCTGAACATTGGCAGCGCGCTCCCGTGCGAAGCGGAGCATGTACACGACTTCAGCATCGAACTCATCGTTGGAGCAGGGATGCAAGTAACCCGTCGCGCCCTGGTCGCACAGCTTTCTTGTATCTTCGTAGGCGGCCTGCCGGATCTGCTGATACTCCTTCGTGATCTCCTGCTCCAGCCATCCACCGATTCCTCCCGCGATATTGACAGCTTGCCGGAGCGTGTCCTTGTAGAGTGCGATTAGATCCGGTGCGACAGCAAGCGCCCGTCTGGTGAGCACGTTCGTGGTGAAGTTGTGGAAGATGTTCCAGTCAATCGCCCAGAACGCATTGCTCTTGTCCCACGGAATGAACGTCGATTCGAGCCTGTTCTGGAATCTGTAGAGAAAGAAGTTATTCAGAGCATAGTCGCCGATGATGGAGTCCTGGTCGGCGACGAAGTTCTCGGCCGCGAGTTCTCGGAATAATGCATTAAGATCGATGTACTGCGACAGCGCCGCTGAAAACTGCGCATCCGGCGCCTGATTGATGGTGCGCACCATGGCTTCGATTGGAGCAGGATCGAGATGAATGAGGTTGTTCTCCGGCTTCAATGGCAGGGGCGAGTACTTAGAGGGATCCGGTCCCCGATAGTCGAACACCCAGGGGTCGACCCACTCATAGTCGTACAGGCGGCCCTCGTTCTCTCCGAAATTCTGTTGGAGGAAGACGAGATCGACATCCTCCACAATCGTGTATAGACCGGCGTATTGATCATTGATGTACAGCCGCGTGTGGACCTCCCGGGGCGCCGGAATTCCCAGCTTACGGAATAACTTCATTGCAAGCCATTCGTGCATCGACGATGCATCCTGGGTGTTCGCCCGAAGAACGAGATCCTTCAGCCCCAGAAAATTGTTCTGACTTTCGTACCGGCTGAATTCGATCTTAAAGGAGGGCTTAATATTGCTACGGCTTCCCTTGCCATGCGAACTAACAGCAACCTG
>WNGK01000159.1_pt1 | contig 110430 bp, 90 predicted proteins | sample 5400601 | NCBI WGS metagenome assembly WNGK01 (sample SAMN13153376, study PRJNA577476) | soil metagenome | isolation source: 60 cm soil or saprolite under Garry oak tree replicate 1 | place: USA:California | collected 2016-06-15 | reverse complement strand
ACGCGGACAACCGTTATTCCCTGCTGCTGATTTTCCAGGCCATGGATGCCGCAGGTAAAGACGGCGCCATCAAGCATGTGATGTCGGGCGTCAATCCTCAAGGCTGCCAGGTCTTCAGTTTTAAACATCCCAGCGCCGATGAGAAATGTCTCAGTGCAACCAGCACCAGCCATGCGTCCTGGTATATCGTTCCGGCGGATGACAAGCCCAATGCCCGGGTGATCATCTCCCGGATTGTTGTCGACACGCTGGCAGCGCTGAAGTTGAGTTATCCAAAACCGCCGGCCGAATTGCGGACGGACTTAAGCTCCATCCGCAAAATGCTTCAATGATGAGGAACCGGAAATTCGCGCAGCAGCGGCAGTGGTCCTTCGCGCAATACGACTTGCACATTTGGACCTCTGTTTCGCGCTTACCATCTTTGCACTGCCGCCAGCCGCCCATCGCCAGACACTCACACTTATTGTGATGATGGGAAGGCGTACAGTAGTCTCGTTGCTCCGGTGGCGGTTCCTGTAGGGCCAGGGCTCCAACCGACAGCGGGAGCAGGAATAGGGCAGCTAGAAGTAAGTGTCTCATTTCTTCTCCTTGTCGGTGAGACTCACACCGGAAAAGGATCAGCCCGAGGTTACATTTTGCCAGAGCGCGTGTTCTTCGAATTCCTGGTGGCCCTCGGCTTATTCCCTCGATGCCTTCAGGCGGGTAAAGCAAGTTTAAGGTATCGGCAAGATCAACGCGAGGGTTTAGTAGCGCGGGTCAAATTTTTTATCCGTTCACCCAAACGTCCTAGGAGTACGGTGAAGACGTCGTGCGGTAAAATACATCCTTCCCGTTTCGAGATGATGAATCAGCCAGAGAAAATCGAACCGCAAATGATTCCCTGGACGGCCGGAACGCAACTCGGTCCTTACATGCTGCTCTTGCCTATTGGTTCCGGCGGTATGGGCGAAGTGTGGAAGGCGCGAGACACGCGGCTGAATCGCATCGTCGCGGTCAAGAGACTCAAAGAGGAGCACCGGAAGCGCTTCGAGCAGGAAGCGCGGGCTATCGCGGCGCTGAATCATCCACATATCTGCCAACTGTACGACGTCGGACCGGATTATCTGGTGATGGAACACATCGAGGGTACGCCGCCCCAGTTCCCCTTGCCGGCAGACACAGCGGTCCAACTAGCGATTCAGATTGCTAGCGCACTTGAGGAAGCACACAGCAGAGGCATCATCCATCGCGACTTGAAGCCGGCCAACATCCTCGTTACTGCAAGCGGGACAGCGAAACTGCTCGACTTCGGATTGGCCAAACCCGTGACGGCCACCGACTCGGACGTAACGCGCAACACTATGGATGGCGCCGTGATGGGTACGGCGGCTTACCTGTCGCCGGAACAGGCTGAAGGGAAACCGCTCGATGCACGTTCTGACATCTTCAGTTTCGGCGCGGTCCTCTACGAAATGCTCTCGGGCTCCAGAGCGTTTGAGGGAAGCTCCATGGCCCAGGTGTTGAGCGCCGTGCTGCGCGACGATCCGAGACCCCTCCAACATGTACCGCCTGCACTACAACGCATCGTTAGCCGATGTCTCGCCAAAGAACCAGGCCAGCGTTTTCCAACGATGTCCGACGTGAAATCCGCATTGGAACAAGTTCCGGTAAAGTCATCCGACTCTGAAGCTTCGATCGCTGTCCTACCGTTTACCAATATGAGCGCGGACAAGGAAAACGAGTACTTCAGCGACGGTCTGGCCGAGGAGATCATCAACGCGCTGACCCACATTCCCGGCCTGAAGGTCACGGCCCGCACTTCAGCGTTCGCCTTCCGTGGGAAGGAACAGGACATCCGCAAGATTGCCCAAGCGCTGGACGTCCGCACAATCCTTGAAGGCAGCGTGCGGCGAGCCGGAAATCGCATCCGCGTGATGGCGCAGCTCATCAACGCTGCCAACGGATATCATCTCTGGTCGGAACGCTACGACCGGGAGATGTCGGATGTCTTTGCGATCCAGGATGAGATTGCACAAGCAATCGCCGCCGCGCTTCAGGTGACGTTGTCGGGGGAATCGGTGACGGTGCGGCGTTATACACCCAGGCTTCCCGCATATGAGGCTTACTTAAAAGCCCTGTACTACGCTCAAAAGTTGACGCCGGAATCCATGTCCCGCAGCAGGGATTGCTTCGAGGAAGCGATCCTACTCGAACCGGAATTTGCTCTAGCTCACAGTGCTTTCGGAAACTACTTTGCCCAACTCGCCATATACGGCCTATTGCCGGCACACGAAGCCATGCCCCGCGTGCGTATCGAGGCGCGGAAAGCACTGGATATCGATCCGTCGCTGCCAGAAGCGCATGCCATGTTGGGCTTGGTGGCCGCGCTCTACGACTACGACTGGACGGAAGCCGGGCGTCGTTTCCAGCTTGCTACGGCTTGCGAACCTGTATCTGCTCAGGTCCGCTATTATTACGGGTTCTATTACCTGTTTACTGTTGGCCGCTACAAAGAAGCGGTTGAGCAGCAAGAGCGAGCCCGGAAAGAGGACCCGCTTAATCTCCTCAGCCGCGTGCAGCTCGCGCCAAGCCTTCGAGCGGCCGGAAGGTACGCGGACGCACTCAGTGAGTTACATAAAGTGCGTCAGCTCGACGAGAATTTCTGGCCCCTGTCTTTTTTGTTGGGCATTGTCCACGCGTCCCAAGGAAACTTTGCGGAAGCGGCCCCTTACGCCGAAAAGGCGTATTCTCTGGCGCCCTGGATGACGGTAAACATTGGCCTGTTCGCGGCAATGTTGAAACGAACCGGCGATGTGAAGCGGTCAGACGAGTTGCTTCAAAAGCTTTTGCCGGGCGAGGCATACGCCGCGCCGCTCGGGCTCGCCCACTTCTATCTGTATTCCGGAGAACTTGACAAAGCCATTGACTGGTCCGAGAAAGCCATCGAACAACGCCAGCCCGCCGTCCTGTTTTTTCTCAACGTCCATGTTCAGCAGTTACGGTCCAGTCCCCGATGGCCTGGCTTGGCAAGACTGCTGAATCTGCCGTCCACGACTGGGCTCGGCCTGGAATCACGTCCACCGTATAACACAGGGTGAAAGCGGGGCGCTGAAAAACAGTTCGCAAATATCGCACGCCGGTCATGAAGAGCGAAGCCCGTTCCGTTTTATGAATCAGCGTCGGCGTTCCCGCCGATACGCCGATCCAGGCTCCAAATTCGTTGCGCGGTTGTGCGGCCAGGTTGGAGACAGCGATCGCGAACCAAAGTCCCATAACAAATATCGCCTTAATTACGATCAGAATGAGAGCGGCAGGAGGATGCCTTTGCGTCCACTCAAGAGCAGAGGCATCATGTTGATGCGTGTCGAGGGAGTTCGGGCCAAACCCACTTAAGCAGCTCAAGAATCCGTTGTATCCTTCGGCTTGATCGGCCTCCAGGTTTCCGCGCCGGTCCATAGAGCCCCTGCCTCGTGCGGTTTCATCCAATCCATTGCAGCCGCCACGCGTTTAGGAATCATGATCACCTGCGGAAGAGGATCGACCGCGCCATAGGTGAGATCAATGCATTCGCGCCCAAACGAGTGGTGGATTTTGTCGATTTCGTGAGGCGAGCTTTCGAGTGGTTCACCGGATTCGTGCTGAATCGTAAACCAATATAAAAAGTCTTCATTCTTGTAGCGTTCTCTGAAAACGACTTCGACGAACATTTTCTCTCGTTCAAGAGTAGCCACGCATTCGTCAATACGCGCGTTCAACATTCTTAACCATTCGTCGACCCGGCCTATCTTGTCAGGTTTGATACGGAATCGTGTCAGTTCAACTTTCATCTGCGCTGCTCCTATTTGGCAGCGTACTCTATCAGAGTGGGGCACAAAGTCCGGACTGAGGTCGATAGGAATTGCGAGGTACTTTGGCTTGAAGAAACATTTCTCTGTTGCGAAGAAGATTGTCTCTGCCTGTGAGAAGGTTTTCTTCGTCGTCCAGGAAATTGGGTTTGTCACGGAAAAGAGTGGATTGGCCAGGTCATCGATTATTTCCGTTCCTGTCTCAATTGGCTTTGGCTTGAAGAGACATTTCTCCGTTCCGAAGAAGATTGTCTTTGCCGGTGAGAAGATCTTCTTCCTCGTCCAGAAGATTCGATTTGTGACGGAGATGATTTGATTTATCGCGTTAGCGATTATTTCCGTCGCGAGGACAATTTTCTTTGGTTCGCATCAAGTCCTTAAGATTCAAAAGATTGGCGGCGAGATCGATTTTAGCGGTTATCATAACGACGTTAGCGATAATCTTCGTGACGTTAGCGATTATTTCCGTCGCATTAGCAGTTATTTCCGTCACGTTAGCGGTTTTATTTGTCAACGAGACAGTCTTCGTTGGAGCTTAAGCGATGAATTCCGCCAGGGAAGCGATTATGTCTATCGCGGAAGCAATCCTCTTCGTGACGTTGAAAATCATCTTTATGGCGCAAGCAATTAACTCGGTGAGGAGAGCAAGTTTCTCCGTGACCGAGAAAATCGTTTCCGTCACTTTGGGGTTCAGAAAAGTTTCCTGATTAGCTAGCTAGTCTCGCGCAGGCGTCGGCCTTTCGTGGATGATCATCCAGTTGATGCCGAATCGATCGCGGACTTGAGCAAATCGCGTGGCGAAGAACGTCTCCTGTATCGGGATGAACACTTCGCCACCATCCGAGAACGCCGAAAAGATGCGCTCCGCTTCGGCGTCGCTCTGGACACCAAGCGATAGGTAGGCGCTCCGCATCGGCTGAGCGTTGGGGATGTCCGCACCCATCAATTCCACGTCGCCGATCGAGATGCGCGCGTGCAGCACCGCGTCCTTCCACTCCGGTCTGACGTGGCTCTGATCGGGTGCCTCCCCGTGCGTCATCATCATCCGGATCTGTCCGCCCAGGTGCTGCTCGTAAAAACGGAACGCTTCGGCACACTTGCCAGCAAAATTCACATACGTGTTCAGCTTCATTGTTCGACCTCCTACCCGTTAGTCGAATGGGCCGGGCTCAGATCGACATGGTGCGGATCAGCCAGACGTGGCGATCTTTCGATCGACCCAAAATTCCGGTCATCCAGCTTGCATCCGCTTCACTGGCTACGGGTCTGGCTATTAATTATGAACTGTCCAGTTTCCAGGAGGCCGGTTACACGTCAACTGAATCCCTCCCCGCTTTTTCAGCATGGGCCAAACTAGCTAATTCGTTCCTGCTGCATGTTGCGGTTTCTGAAGTCTATGCTTTGAAAATGCGCTCTCGCGTATTTCTATTTTTCGTTCTTTTGGTGTGCCAATCGTCCTGGGCACAGGAACCCGAATATGACTTCTATCCTGAGTTTCGCAATGTGTTTGCTCCAAAGTTCTATGTCGCACATCCAGCTTCGTCATCGAAGGATGTCGTGGCAGCTTATGTGGTGGATCTGAAAGCGCAAGGGATCGATTCAAGAGAGATTCGTCCTCGCTTCACTAAAGCCTGGTGGAATGGTCGTTATGGAAGCGGCAGCCGATTACGTGGGACGAAACGGTATGTTGAAAATGTTCGATGCCTTGCTAATCAAGCGATACGAGATCGTCCACGAGAAGGCGGACTTTCACGACCGACAGGAAATCGACATTGTCCATCTCGTTGCCGTTAAGCCGTAGTTAAAGCGATTTGCGGCTAGTACGGGTCCGTCAAAGAATACCAACCGAAAATCAGTTCACACCCAAGCCTTGGCGGCTTGTCAACAAGAACTGAGTCTGTTCCAATGAAGGCCCCGCGCCCACCATGTTCGCGCTCCCGAGGCGAGTGCTACAGCTCTTCGATCTGGCGCGACCTGCAATGGCGGGCGATCCATCAAGCCATCATCGGCGAAGGGGGACCTGCCGGTTGCGGCCTGTGCGCACGGCAGGAACGACGTTCCACAGACGAATAGCGGCGTCCTCGAATCGTCTAGCTGACATAATGCCTCATACCGAGATTAAGACGCTGGTTCGGTCACCCCACGGGCGCTTCAATCGGCGGAGGTGCCGCCATCGGGGCGTTCATCGACAACGCACTTGGGTATTCAGGTAGCTCCACTTTCAGCCGGCGGGTGACTTCAGTTTCTTTCCAATCCGTTTGAGAGCGTACGCGGATCATCATGGTGCTTGCCGACTCTCTCAAACCTCGTGGATGGCGGCTTGCAATAGAGCATGGCCTTGCTCAACGAATCACGACCAGTGAGAAGGCGCGTATGCTCTGAAGCAGCACAAAATCGTCCCGATTCCTGGTATACAGGGTCGCCCCAATGAAACGCGCGCTTAACGCTAACAAACAGTCGTTCACCAAACTTGGCAGTTTCAATTTAAGATCGGTTCGGACGTACAGGGCTCGCGCCAATATTGCCCCGGCGTCTTTCCATTGATTGTGACTTGGAGTTATGACTCGGCCGGTCTTTTCGAAGGGCCGAAGCAACGTCTCGACGCGTCTTTTTCCGGCGGGAGAGAGCGCGCCCGCCAACAATTCCTGGGCTACAATGGAGCTGAAGTAGATGCCGGGAGCATCTTTATCGTATAGCTCACGGATGAGAGGAAGCGTTGTTCCGCTTTGGATCAGATCGATGTATAGGTCTGTATCAATCAGATGCTTTGCCATCAAAAGATCTTCACTACACCGCCTTTGCCGGCAACTTTTTCCAGAGATTTGAGAATCTCCTTTCTGAAGACTACAAGGTTCAAAGCAAGGTCAATGGCTTCGGTCTCGGTCTTTGCCCCCAGGATTGCTCGCACCCGGCGAATTTTTTTCTCGTCGAGATAATAGTTTTTTCGTTTGAGGTTTATTTTCATGCCGGATCCTCAATACAGATATTCCTTCATTTTATACGTATGTGCGGAACAGTTCAATGTAGAATGCGCCAAACGCATATACAAATTTTCCTTCGTCTTTTTGCATGCTGGCTTCCTCAATGTGTCTTGGTTGTCAGAATATTGGCGGGCTTGATATCGCGGTGTAGTATCCCCGCCTCATGTGCGCACGCCCAGTCCGTCGGCGACGCCAATGATGCGAGAGTTGCGCGGTACTGGTTAGATAGAACACAGGAGGAGATGGTTGAGTTCACTCGGCAGCTAAAATCTGCGCTCTCGCGTCACGGACCTAGATGGCGGTTTTACCCTACCAGTGTTCACTAAACGCGCTTGCCTTCGGGCGGCGGGGCAGTATCGACCCATCGGCTGTCTACCCCCGCTTTCTTGAAGATTTCGGTGGCCGTCCGTCCAGCTTGAATCAACGTGATGCGGTCAACTTCGGCTCCGTTATACACGTTAATCGTAAAGACCAGCGTTCCTTCTGGCGTACTGGCCGCCGCGCTCAGCCCAAGTGCTGTGGACCCACCCGTCAAAATGACCCCTAAGATCAAAAACCCTTTCAATCCCGTCTTCATGGCGATCCCTCCTGCCGTCACAGGGGAATGCGGGAATGAAGCGTGAAAACTGGAAGATCACGCAGAAGTCTTAGAAGTTTTTTGAGGCCCTAGATTGTCTGAAGTGTGGGCGCTATAATCGGCCCATTGATTGAGGGAAAGGAGTGCGGAACTCATGGCCGCATCCACGCCCCACGCGGTCACGCGGCTGCTTCTGGCTTGGAGTCAGGGAGAGCAAGCGGCACTCGAGAAGCTCGCCCCTCTGGTCTATGCGGAGTTGCGACGAATCGCTCATCGGTACATGAACCGAGAGCGCCGCGGCCACACTCTGCAGACCACTGAATTGGTCAACGAGGCGTATCTTCGATTGATGGGATGCAAGCCAGGTGCGCTGGCAAGACCGCGCCCACTTCTTCGCGATCTCCGCTCAGTTGATGCGGCGAATCCTGGTGGATTTCGCCCGCTCGCGAAATTACCTCAAGCGTGGAGGCGGAGCCAAAAGGACGACGTTCGATGAGGCGCTGGTTGTGCCGCCACCGCGGAGCAACCACTTGGTGGCGCTGGATGGTGCACTGGAGGCGCTCGCCGTCAAGGATGCTAGAAAGAGCCGCGTCGTGGAATTGCGCTTCTTCGGTGGCCTGAGCGTTGAGGAAACCGCCGAGGTGCTGAAGGTGTCCCCCGACACGGTTCACCGGGACTGGAGGCTGGCCAAAGCCTGGCTGGCGCGCGAGATGGAAAAGACATCGACGAGTGTGGCGTGATGAGCGATCGTTGGCAAGAAATCGAGGATCTGTACCACGCGGCGCTAGCGGACCGCGCGGTTTTGGATAAAGCCGATCCCGCCCTGCGGCAGGAAGTGGAATCTCTACTGGCGCGAGAGAACGCAGCGGACTTCCTTGAAGCGCCCGCGCTGGATGTGGCGGCGCACTTCGCCGCGGACCGGAGCCAATCCCTGATCGGACAGCGAGTCGGCTCCTACGAGATCCTATCCTTATTAGGTGCGGGTGGCATGGGCGAGGTCTACCGCGCCAGAGACACCAAACTGAAGCGCGACGTTGCGCTGAAAGTGTTGCCGGAGGCCTTCGCTAACGATCCGGAGCGCATGGCGCGCTTCCAACGTGAGGCTGAGGTCCTGGCGTCGCTGAACCATCCCAACATCGCTCAGATTTACGGCATTGAAGAACGCGCTCTGGTGATGGAACTGGTCCCAGGCAAGACTCTCAAAGGTCCGTTGCCCATCGAGACGGCGCTCAATTATGCGAAGCAGATTGCCGAGGCTCTGGAAGCCGCGCACGCAAAGGGGATCACTCATCGCGATCTGAAGCCTTCGAACGTGATGATCACGCCTGAGGGTGTGGTGAAGGTGCTTGACTTTGGACTCGCCGCCTACAGCCCTGCCCGTGAGGGCGAAGCAAGCACAGTTACGACGTCGCCGACCAGGCCAGGCGTGATCATGGGCACGGCGGCCTACATGAGCCCGGAGCAGGCTCGCGGGGAGGCGGTGGATAAGCGCACCGATATTTGGGCCTACGGCGTCGTGCTGTGGGAGATGCTAACCGGACGGCAGATGTTTACGGGTGCAACCACGTCCGATGTATTGTCGGCGGTGCTGACCAAGGAACCGGATCTGCAGGCTGCACCAGAGAAAGTGCGGCTTTTGTTGGGCGCGTGTCTGGAGAAAGATCCTCGGCAGCGGTTGCGGGATATTGGCGATGCGCAGCGGTTGCGGGAGCATCCGCCGGTCGGAGACCTGCGCCACAAAAAGCTGCCTTGGGCGGTGGCGGCAGCCGCGGTGCTTGTCGCCGCAGTGGGCTGGTGGTTCGCCATTCGTCCCGCGTCGTCGCACACGCTAGTCCGTCTGGACGCAGAGATTGCGGCCGGCACACCGCTGGCGCCAACTGCCGGAAGCATGTTCGCTCTTTCACCCAACGGCGCCCGCTTGGCTCTCGTCCTGCGTGGCGCCGACGGCAAGGCACTGCTGCACACGCGGCTGCTGCATCAGAACCAGGTCATGCCGCTCGCCGGGACGGAGAACGCCTACTCCCCCTTCTTTTCTCCCGACGGAGAATGGATCGGCTTTTTCGCGGATGGCAAGCTCAAGAAGGTTTCGGTGGAGGGTGGCGCGGTGGTCACGCTGTGCGACGCGCCCGACCCGGACGGCGCAAGCTGGGGTGACGACGGCAACATCATTGCGACACTCGACGGGGTTCACGGACTGTGGCGGTTAACTTCATCGGGCGGGACGCCTGTGCCGCTCACGAAGTTGAATCCGGGCGAAGTAACCCACCGATGGCCCCAGCTCCCCGGAAGCCAGGCAGTCGTATTCACTGCCCATACTCGGCTAGTAAACTACGACGACGCGAACATCGACGTTGTCTCGCTCAAGACCGGCGAGAGAAAGACAGTGCTACGCGGAGGCTTCTTCCCCCGCTACCTGGCTACTTCCAACGGAACCGGGCACCTGGTCTACCTGCACCAGAGCACGCTGTTCGCCGTGCCCTTCCGTCCCGGCCGGCTGGCGCTGGCTGGCGTGCCGGCGCCCATTCTTGAGGACGTCGTGGGTAACGCGGGAGAGGGAGGGGAGTATGTCTTCGCCGGGGCACCCTCTGAGCCTGGAACTTTCGTCTATCTCGCCGGGAAGGGACAATTGGCTTGGCCGATCTCCTGGGTGGACAGCATGGGCAAGACCCAGCCGATGCACACGCCGGCCGGCGTTTACTGGACACCACGCTTTTCGCCCGACGGTAAGCGGCTGGCATTTTCTATGGGTAGCAGCCAGGGGGAGAATATCTGGGTGCTGGATCTGGACCGGGACACTCCCTCCCGTGTCAGCTTCCTCGCCGGCCAGAATATGTTGCCGACGTGGACCCTCGATGGGAAGAACCTCGTCTTCCGATCCACGAACCCTGGCGCCCCGGGCTTGTATTGGGTCCGATTCCTTAGCGCTGGGCAAGCTTCGGGTGTGGTCGGAGAGTCGTCTGCGGATTATTGGTGCCCTTCCCCTCTACGACCTGGCGCCGGACGGCAAGCACCTGGCGGCGATTCTAGCAAGCGGTGATGCGCCCACGCACCTGACGGTCCTGCTGAATTTCTTCGACGAACTGCGCCGCCGCGTGCCGGTGGGCGGGAAATGATCGGACGGGCCGCCGCCGCAGCCCCCCATCACTGCTCAATACGCTTCGCATGGAAGGATCCGCACCTCAAACTGGCAGGCAGTCCGCCGCCATCCGCAAACGACAGGATTGGTTTTTCCAAACGGCGAATCATTCGCATTGGACCTGCGAAGATGACCCGGTTCATGCTGCCTAGCGCTTGGCTGTACAGTCGGCATACCGGACTTGTGAATTCGGCCATCTGCGTTCGTTCCGGCACTGCGCAGGGGACGGGCAGTCCAGATCAAGTGGCGATTACGATGCCGCGGCCTCAAGGTCAATGACGTTACGGGTACGTGATCGCGCCCTTGAGAACAGTGAAGTAATTGACTTTCCGCGGAAATTGAAAGCTAAAATCTCTTTTGGGGGGTTCGGTCCATGAAGTGGCAATCAACAATTGGAGTGACATTACTCGCACTCGGACTCGGCGGGTCTTGGCTGGGGGCTCAAGGTCAGAAGGCAGCGGTGATTCGCGCCGGGCAAATGTTCGACGGCAAGTCTGACCGGCTGTTCAGCAACCAGCTGATCGTCATTCAAGGTGATCGTATCGCTGAAGTGGGGCCGGCCGGGAGCATCACGATCCCCGCCGGGGCGCAGGAAATCGATCTGCGAAATGCCACGGTGTTACCAGGCCTGATTGAGGGTCACAACCACATGTTTAAAATCGGGGACCATCCGGGCGCTGGTGCAGACGCTTCAGTGCCCGCCGTCGTTCGGCCCGGAACGCCGTTTTCCACGCCGTATGCCACGCTCCTGGCTGCGGTGAATGCGAGGTTAGATCTCGAGTCGGGCTTTACGACGGCGCGCGATTTGTCGAGCGGCGGGACGGCGGATGTAGACCTTCGCAATGCCATCAATGAAGGCGTAATGCCAGGGCCGCGGATGGTGGTGGCGACGGAGGGTCTACGGGGATCGATCGCCGGGCCCCGCTATTTCCACCTCGTGGACTCGCCGTATGAAGGACGCAAGGAAGTGCGGATACAGCTCAAGAACGGAGCTGATTTTATCAAGATCTACGTGGCCGGCATCCGCGCAAATCCGGACATTGGCTATGGTGCCCCGACGATGACCCTGGAAGAAGAACAGGCGATTGCGGATGAAGCACACCGGCAAGGGGTAAGAGTGGCCTGCACCGCCCACGCCGGCGTTGCCGTGCGGCAGTCGATTCAAGCGGGCTGCGACTCGCTCGAACTTGTCACCGACATCGATGCGGAATCAGTCCGCATGGTGGTTGAAAAGGGCATATTCATGACGTTCGGGCTCACCATCACTAAAATCCAGGCAAAGAGCCAGAATTTCCCAATGGCAGAGCTCTCGAAGGCCAGCTTCCAGAGAGCGCTCAAAGCCGGCGTCAAGATCGCTTTCTCGGTAAACGCGACGGGCGCCCATGGCAAACAGGAAGGGCCCTACCATGGAGAAGAAGCCGTAGAGTTCGCAACCATGGTGGAGTACGGCATGACACCGCTGCAAGCGATCCGTTCCGCAACCTCGGTGGGCGCAGAGAATATCGGCTGGGGGAACCGAGTCGGTTCCGTCGAGAAAGGAAAGTTTGCAGATTTAATTGCTGTCGCCGGCAATCCCGCGAACGACGTCACCGAACTCGAGCGAGTGAAATTTGTCATGAAAAGCGGGCAGATTGTCCGGAACGACTTCACAAGTCCTCCTGCAAACTTAGGCCGAAGGTGAAATCCACAGACACGGAGACTAAACATGAGATATTCATTCCGATTTTTGGCGCTGGTTTGTTTCGTCGCGATCCTACTATTTCTGCTTCTGCCTCGGACGCCCATGGTCGCTGCGGGGAATCATGTTGTTCTCATTATGGGCGGAGATGTGGAATGGTCGCTGAACTCCCGGCCCCCGACGGTTCGATATCCTATCGTGGATCCCAGGCCGTTTGGCTACCTCGTCTTCGGCAAACGGGACGTACGTGACCAGGTGATCGGCGACTGGCCTCCCGTTCCCTACGTGAATGAGGGTGAAAGCAAGACTTACCTGGAGAGCCTCGGTCTCAAAGGAGGCAGCGACGACTCCTCCGGAGAAAGCTTAAGCTACCCGTTGCAAACCGGCCCGGAATTTACCCAGGACTATTCGTCCAACGAAGAGCTCGTGAACTACCCGTTGCGTCTGCTGGCCCCCACTTTCCGCGCAGCGGATCTGGTTTTGGTCAATTGCGAGGGCGCTCTGTCGGATCACGCCCGCCAGGTTGGACTGAACCGCACTCCGGCAAAGTTCGCAAAGGTCATGCGATCGTCGGGAATCAGCATTCTAAACCTCGCCAATAACCATACCTTTGACGCGGAAGAACGAGGGTTTCTGGATACGCTACGCGCCCTTTCGTCCGCAGGCATTGCCCATGTCGGAGGCGGACACGACCTTGCCGAAGCTCGAAAGCCCGTCATCCTTGCACGGAATGGTATTAAGATCGGCTTCCTTGGCTATGCGCAATTCAATAACATGGGCGAGTCCGCATTCGCGGCTGACGGCCGTCCTGGAATCGTTCCCATGGATCCATTCCTTATTAAAGAGGACATTCGCCGGTTGCGGCCTCAGGTTGACTACGTCGTGCTTGCGATACATTGGGCCACTAACAGGAAGTACGATATCAGCCCGGAGAACCGCAAATTCGCGCACGACCTGATCGATGCCGGCGCCGATCTGATCCTGGGACATCATCCGCCTCATCCGAAAGGGATCGAAGTTTATAACGGTAAGGTCATCCTCTATGCGCCGAGCAACGTGTTGAGGGGACATACCAACCCGAATTCGGACGACGGCTACCTGGCTCGCTTTACGCTCGGAGAGAAGTCGGTGGAAAAAGTCGAGGTTTTACCTATCGTCGGTAAAGGACAACCGGCAGGCCGCAGCGGCCAGCCATACGATCCGAAGCTGTTTCAGCCTTCTCTCATGGAGGGTTCCAGCGCGCAGCAACTTCTCGAGAGTATTCGCAGCCGCTCTGCTGCATTGGACACGGCGATGGAAATCGAGGGCAATCGAGGTATTATCACGATTCCGCCGGCAAGTAAATGAATGCACCTGCTGTTCAGCGGAGGCCAATATCGGGGCTTTACGGCGCACCTCCGCAGTTGCGCATGCCTGCTTTAAATGTCATTTCCGTAAGGTCAGGGTTTCGCCTTCCAATTTAGGATAGCCGTAATGGGGGAACTGTTGCCGGTGACGCGATCGTTTCCGATGGTTGCGCCGATCATTTTCCTCCGGACCCCACGCGCCGCCGCACTTCGTCGAAGAAGTTGAGCACGAGGGTTATGTGACTCCGTGTCTCTCGCGGTTCAGGGGCGTCCGCCGGCATCAGCACGGCGAAGCGCTTGCCGTCCGGAGCGAGGTCAAAATTCAAAGTAAGACCCGTGTTGGCGAGCTGCCTTTCGGACCACACCCTCGGAGTGTCGGCCACAAAAGAGTCACCCTTCGCTGTATAAGTTACCACCATGATCCGCTGATCTTCGGTCCGGTAGAAAAGCTCCTTCCCATTGCGTGACCACACCGGAAAGTTTCCTCCACTTGTCGAAATCAGCCATTTGGTGCCTCTGTCCGGGAAGGCGCGGACGTACACCTCGTAGACCCCCGATTCCGCTGACGCGTAGGCCAGCCATCGTCCGTCCGGAGAGAAAGCCGGATAGTAGTTGGCTGTCGGTGTTTCAAGAAACAATTCAGGCTCCCCCGCCAGCGGCTGGCCTGAATTGTTCCGCAAGGGCACAGTCTTGATCAGAGATCTGCCGCTAGGCTCTGACTCGAAAAGCGCCAGCCTGGAACCATCGGGTGTAAAGGAAGCGGGGAACTGCAGCCTCTGACTCTTTATCAACGGCTTCGGTTTGTCCGCCCCATCGGCGGGTGTCCAGAATATGCCGCCACCCGCCGCATGGAAAACGATATAACGTCCGTCCGGACTCCATACTGGGTCGGTGTTCACGCCCGGCCCTGCGGTCAAGCGGGTCCTAGTCCCCCTCCGCGAGTCATACACCCAAACGGCTGCGTCCGGCCCTTCTGTCACCGATAAGGCAAGCCGGCTGCCGTCCGGGGATACACGCGGCATCTGGTATAGGCCGGGCTCGTCCCGTACAGATTCGGTTTTGCCGGCGCCATCTAGCCACTGAATGGTCGTCAAGCCCTGCGTCCTGCCCTTGTGATATAGAACCGTTCCACTTTGCGAAAAGTCGAGTTGCGCAAAACCGTAGTCCGAATTGTTCGATACGTCCTCCAACACTGGCGTGGCCCTTCCGCCAACCCGCAGCCGGTCCAGGTCAAAGGGCACCGCAAACATTCTTCCTTTTGCGACATAGATGATGTGACCGCTCGGCAAGTACCGTGAGTACAGGCCGGCATGGGCGAGAACGATCTCTTTATGGCGATCGTCCAGCGACACGACGGCGATGCTGGCCTCCTCGTAATTGTTCGTTACGGAACTCACGGTGAACAGCACAGCCTTGCCTCGGGGCAGGACGTGCGGCCAGCGATGGCTCAACTCTCCAGGTTCCCGTTCCGTGACGGATTCGACTTTTCCGCTATCCACGGCAATCCTCGATAAACCGCCGCGGATGTCGAGGGCGGCAATGATGCTGCCGTCTTCACTCCAACTCGCGCCTCGGCCAGCGGGGGCGTCGCACAAAGCGACCGGCAGACCACCGTCTACGCGGGTTTTCTTGAGCTTTCCACCCGCGAAGAATCCAACCCACTGCCCGTCAGGGGCGAAAAACGGAGCGTATGCTCCGTCCGTGCCCGGCAACTGCGCGGCCTTCGGCTCGTCCAGCCGTCGCGTCAGGAGGCGAGGCGTTCCGTCAGAACCTTGCGATACAAATACGAGCCGCGTCCCGTCGGGCGCGAGAATCGCGGTGGGTCCGGTGCTGGACCCAAACGATACGTCCGGACCGAGATCGAGGTCCAGCCGGACCAGTGGCTGCGGCGGCGGTTCAGTAGGCCGCATTTCGCGCCACCAGCCCGCCAGCGCGACCACGGCAACAACGGTTAGCAACGTGGCGACGACCCACGGTACCGCGCTCTTTGTTGCAGGCGCTTCCGGCACCGGTTCGAGCAGCCGCCAGGCGTCGCCGATGTCGCGCAGCCGCAGCCTGGGATCTTTTTCCAGGCAACTCCGCAACAGGCGTTGTACTTTTGGTGGCGTCCGATCCCAGTCCGGTTCTTTCGTCAGCACCGCCGCCACAGTGTCGGAAACCGATTCTCCCTCGAACAGTCGCCGCCCCGTTAGCATCTGATACAGCACTACACCGAACGCCCAGATGTCGGCGCGTTTGTCCACCACGGTGCCGCGCGTCTGCTCGGGCGACATATACGCCGCCGTGCCCAGGATGACTCCCTCGCGCGTGTCCGGTTCGGGAGTCAGAGTCGGTGAGTTGTTCGGATTTGCTGGGGTGACGGACGAGTGGCCAGCCATTTTCGCGAGGCCAAAATCCAACACCTTCACCATGCCGTCCGGTTTGATCTTGATGTTTCCGGGCTTCAGGTCGCGGTGGATGATTCCTTTTTCGTGCGCCTCTTCGAGAGCACCGGCAATCTGCCGAGCGATGAGCAGCGATTCCTCGAGAGGTATCGGCCCCTGCTGGATCCGCTCGGCGAGGGTCGGGCCTTCGACAAGCTCCATAACCAGGTAGTTCGGACCCACGTCGTGCAGAGTGCAGATGTTTGGATGATTCAGCGCGGCCACCGCCCGCGCCTCGCGCTCGAACCGTTCGCTGAACCGCTCGGCGGAGATTTTGATGGCGACATCGCGATGGAGCCTGGTGTCCGTGGCGCGGTAGACTTCCCCCATCCCGCCTGCGCCAATGAGAGCGAGGATTTCGTAGGGTCCGAGCTTCGTACCGGCGGTCAGGCTCATTTCTTCAACCCCGCAGTCCAGTTCAAGCCGGCCGTGATGGGAATGGGCGCAGGATCACCCTTTTGAGTCTTGATCCGGAACCGACGGAGTATTTGATTAGTTCGTCGATATCCTTACGAGACAGCTTTTCCAAAGGTGTCGTAATCATAGAAAGTGCTGCGAAGATACGGCCACGCGCAGCGTCTGTACAGCCAATTTATCCCGAAATTCAAGAGTTGCATATTCTTATCTCGAATTTATCGAAGCAACCTTTCCTCAGTTCAGGACTGCTCGTATAAAGTGCCCTCGGTCAGCGCAAGATCGCATGCAAGAACCTGTGACATTACTCGTGAGTACTTCGGATTATCCGGATCGAGCCCGACAGCTTTCCTGGATTCTTCGAGCGCCTTTTCGTATTTGGCGAAGACAGGGTAAATCATCCCTGCCAGAAATCCGTGGGCATTCACATCACGAGGATAGGTTTGCGCCCACGACTCACAGGTCTGTTGTGCCTTTTCCAGGTTTCCCGTCACATCATATCGTAGGAAGCAGTGATCAAGAACTTCTCTGCGTCACTGGCGCGATCCCGCAACTGATAGGCTTTGCTGGTGCTCTCCGCAGAGAGGGCAGACTCTCCAATAGATGAGTACGTGCGCGCCAGAAGCGCATGCGCCATCGCAAATTTGGGGTCGATCTCAATGGCGCGCTTGAAAAGGGGCAGAGTGGCGGCCTCACCAGTTGAGGAGGCAACCTTCCAGCCCTCGGTATAGGCTTTCAAGGCTTCGAGTGACGGAGTCGTAGCCTCGGCGAGCGGAGTGTCGTGCTTTTCGACTGTGGCGAGCGCTTCGCCGACTCGGGTTCGGAATTTACTGGCGATTTGACTCAGGGCATTCAGGACGTCTTCCTTTCTTGCTGCTTGGACCTGCTCCTCATCGAGGACAGCTCCAGTGCGGCAGTTCTTTGCGCGTAACCCCAATACGTACTGGCTTCCGAGGCTTGCAATCGAGCCATCCAGGACGGCGGCGCTGGCGTTTCGCTCGCAGACTTCCTTAGCGAGCTCCGGAGTCAGCCGCGCATCCGCGGGCTGGCCCATCAGACGCAGCGCTTGCTGGATACGCTCCTCGGAGACCAGGCTGAGGAAAGGCGACTGTTCAAGCTGTACCGCCAAGCCCTGGCGAAGCGTTCCGTCAAACACCGCGTCGCCCGTCGTGTTGATGAAATCGGCGACGACAATCGTGTCTTTGTCCGTGAGTTTTGGTGTGCGGTGAAAATAGAAGTAACCTGCGACGAAGAACGCCAGCACAGCCACCGCAGCAGGAACAATCACCTTCCAGCGTTTTCCGATGTCCGTTGTGGCTCCGGGCTTCGCACTTGTTGTCACCCGCGCCGAGTCCGTGTCCCGCTTCAGGCGCTGGAGGTCGGTGCGGACTTCCGAAGCGTGCTGGTAGCGCAGGTTGCGATCTTTTTCGAGGCACTTGTCGATGATGCGCTCTAATTCCGCAGGCAAGTCGGGATTCAGGCGCACTGGAGGCACAGGAACGCGGTTGAGAATGGAATCGAAAATGATCCCCGGACTTTCCCCGCGAAATGGCAGCTTGCCCGTAGCCATTTCATAGAGCACCACCCCGAACGAGAATAGATCCGTGCGGGCGTCTAAAGGTTTAGCGCGGACTTGCTCCGGCGACATGTACAACACCGTCCCCAGTGCACTCCCTGCACCGGTCAGTTGATCTTCGGTTCTGAGCGTCGGTCCCGCGGTTTCGCCGGCACCTGCGCGATTGTCGAAGACGGGACCGACTTTCGCCAATCCAAAGTCGAGAATCTTCGCCTGACCGCGCCTGGTGACGAAGATGTTCGCGGGTTTGATGTCCCGGTGGATGATTCCCTTTGCGTGGGCCGATTCCAAAGCATCGAATGTCTGGATGCCAAAATCCAAGAGTTCGTCCGTGGGGATGGGTCCTTCGTGGATTCTCTGCTTCAAGGTTTCACCCTCCAGGCACTCCATGACGATGAATGCGCGGCCATCCTGGTCGCCGATGTCGTAAATCGTGCAGATGTTCGGGTGATTCAAGGCGGAAGCGGCGCGCGCCTCCCGCTGGAACCGGCTGAGCGCCTGGGGGTCTCGCGCGACTTCGTCGGGCAGAAACTTGAGGGCCACGAACCGGTGCAGGCGAGTGTCTTCGGCCTTGTAGACCACGCCCATTCCGCCTCCGCCCAGTTTCTGAACGATGCGGTAATGCGAGATGGTCTGGCCGGTGAGGGAACCGGCACTCTCCGGTGTGCCTTGATTCTGCTTCAGAGCGATTGCCCGCGCGGCCACTTCGATCGCCGGGCTCTCCAGGAAACTTCCTGCCTCCTGCTGCGAGGCCAGCAGCGAGCGGACTTCCCGCTCCAGCGCCTCGTCGCCCGCGCACGCCTGCCGCAAAAATCCCGCGCGCTCGCCAGGCGGTCGCTCCAACGCGGCCTGCAGCAAGTCATCGACCCGTTTCCACCGTTCAGAATCCATCGTTTGTCCCGACGCTCAATTCGGGCGATTCTGCCACTGCATACGCTCGTAGTCCACCAGGCGCATGTACGCTTCATTAACCAAAGCCGTCGCCTGCAGGCTGTGACCGGGGCGCTCCCGTGCATTCTACGCCTACTAAGAATGGAGGACCACAACATGAAGTTGACCATAACTTCGATAGCGGCGACCAGCTTGCTCGCCGCTATCAATAACGGATCAGGAAAGCCCAGAACATGAGTTAGACCTGTTTAGGGCGCAATTTGACCCCAATCCGTTGCGTTTTGATCTCGGTATTTGGTAAGAGTAAGATCAGTAAGAGTAGGTGAAAAGCTATGCGTGTAACATCGAAGGGACAGGTAACCATCCCACAAAACATTCGCGAACGGCTCGGACTGTTTCCTAATACCGAGGTCACTTTCGACGTCGTCGGAGATACTGTGCGCATCCGAAAGCAGAAACGAAGCAAAAACCGTGGGCATCAGCTCATTGCCCACCTGCGCGGGAAAGGGACGATAAAACTGACGACTGACGAAATTATGGCCTTGACGCGAGATTAGCGTGGCGGAGGTTCTTGTCGACAGTAATGTGATACTCGATGTTCTAACTGAGGATGCAAAATGGTTGGAATGGTCGGCAGCCAACCTTGCTGTCTGTGCAGAGCAAGCCATTCTTGTCATCAATCCTATCATCTATGCCGAAGTGTCGGTCCGATTTGAGAGTATCGAAGAAGTGGAGGATGCGTTAGCCGTTGGTTACTTCCGTCGTGACCAACTACCGTGGGAAGCTGCCTTTCTCGCCGGAAAATGCTTCCGGCGGTATCGGCGCCGAGGGGGCCAGCGCGCGTCGCCTCTACCGGACTTCTACATTGGAGCTCACGCGGCTGTTCGCGGCATGAGCTTGCTGACTCGCGACACGCGGTACCAGACCTACTTCCCAAGGTTAGACCTGATCTCACCGCAGAAATCGTCCCGTTCTTAGGAATGTGAATGGAAGTTCCATGGAGCACGAACATGGCACATGATCGAGACGCCGATAAGCCGGCGGGGAGAACCCTCATCCTGACCCGGCGCGACCTGTTGCAAAGTGCGTTCGCAGCCGGAGGTGTCATCAGCATCGCTGCCGCGGGGCCTGTCCTTGCCTTTGCCGGGGAGAGGCAGCAGGACGATCGAAGGCGAACGGTGTCGCCCAATCTCGCGCTGAGGCTGGCTCAGTTCCTCAACCGGGCGCGATTCGGCGACCTGCCGTCGAAAGCGATCGAGCTCGCCAAGATGATCATCGCCAGCACGTTGGCCAGCGCCGCGCCCGGCTCACTCATCGACTCGGCCCGTATTGTTCGCGAGCTGGTGAAGGAGCGCGGCGGCAAGCCGGAAGCCACGCTCTGGTTCGACGGTGCGAAGCTGCCTGTGAATGAGGTCGCGCGAGTCAACGCGATGCTCAGCGACGCCGCCGCCTCGGACGACAGCGACCTGCGTAACGTGGCTCACACCGGCACGACTCTCGCCTCGACGAGTCTGGCAATCGGCGAGATCATGGGGGCCACGGGCCAGGACATACTCAGCGCCATCGTCACAGGCTACGAGGCCGCAGGCCGGATCGGTGAGGCCCTTGGCGGCGACAGGCAGGGTTTCCACGCCTCCGTGATCGTCGCCTTCGGCGGGGTCGTTGCGGCAGCCAGGCTGCTCAGACTTACCGACGAGCAGATGGCCCACGCGATCGGCCTGACCGCGACGACGATAGGCGGTCTCGGGATCGGTACAAACAGCTGGGCGCGCGAATACCACGCGGGTAACGCGGCCTTGTGCGCCGTCAACGCCGCGCTGGCTGCCGGCCGAGGCTATACAGTCAACGAAGACATGCTGGAAGCGCCACGGGGTTTTCTTGCAGTCTTTGGCGGCGGCAAGGCGGACAGCGAGAGCCTGACCCGCGAGTTGGGCAAAGAGTGGGACATCGTCACGCACATGGCGATCAAGCTCGCGCCCGGCGCCCACGCGTTTCATCCCTCGGTGGAAGCGGCCGTCGACGCCGCCCGGCAGTCGGGCGTGCCGCCGGAAGAGGTGGCCAAGATCCTCGTCACCGGGCCTCAGATCCGGACAATAGGCCGCGGCCAGCCTCCAAAGGACTTGATCGAGGCCATCCACAGCCTCCATTACTTTCTCGCCTCCGCTGTTGCTGACAAGGACTTCTCTTGGGTCCACGCCACGCCAGAGAAGATCCACAACCCAGCGGCCACGCGCCTCATCGGCCTGGTCGAGGCCGATCCGTCGCCGCCTCCGGTTCACTACGACTGGAGCTGGGGCGCCACGGTTACGATCGTCACCAGATCCGGCGCCAGGTATACCAGCACGGTTGATGCGCCAAGAGGGTCAGGTCCGCGCGGCATCGAGTGGAGCGACGTGGATGCCAAGTACCGCGCGCTGCTGCCGAACTCCGGGCTGCCAGCAAAGCGCATCGAGGAGATCTTGAATGTGATCCACGACTTCGACCGGGTGAAAAACGTCTCAGAGCTAACGGTACTGCTCGGCTGACGAGCGGATAGACGCGGACACGCCGGCAACAACAAGGGTAAGGAGGGACAAATGTTCAGGACGCTTGCGTTAGGAATTTTCTCGGTCGTGATGATTGTGGCAGTGACGGCGAGTGCGCGCGCTCCGCAAGGGACCGGCGCCGCGAGCCATAAAGTAACCAAAGAGCAGTTCGAGCAGTGGAAGAAGGACCTCAATAACTGGGGCCGCTGGGGCAAAGACGATGAGATCGGGACGTTGAACTTCATCACGCCCGCCAAGCGGAAGCAGGCTGCCGCCTTGGTGAGAGAGGGCTTCTCGGTGTCGCTCGCCAGCGATGCGGACACCGAAAAGGCGATCGATAATCCGCAGCCGTATGAGCACGAGATGCTCGCACTTGGCTCCGATCGGATCGGGGTCGCGTTCCACGGAATTGCGCATACTCATCTCGACTCACTCGCGCACATCAACTACGACGGCGTATTTTACAACGGCTACACGCCTGACCCGGAACAGGTGAAGAAGGCCAACGGCCACGCGAAAAACTCGATTCACAATCTCAAGAATGGAATCTTCACCCGCGGCATTCTCATCGACATCCCGCAGCTCAAGGGCGTGAAATATCTCGAGCCGGGCACCCCGATCTACGTCGAAGATATCGAAGCGTGGCTGAAAAAGACTGGATTGAAGATACTGCCCGGTGATGCCGTATTCGTGCGCGCCGGCGTGTGGGCCCGCCGCAAGGAAGTTGGTCCCTACCAGCGGGGGAGAGCTGGCAAAGACGCAGGACTCGATCCTTCGGTGATTCCCTGGCTGAAGAAGCAGGATATCGCGATACTGGCCGCGGATCATCCGCAGTACGTTTCTCCATCAGACCTTACTGGGGCGATCCACGACTTCGCCCTGGTATCGTTGGGTATCCACTTGATCGACAACTGCGATCTTGAAGCGCTGAGCGAAGCGGCGGCCGCGCGCAAGCGCTGGGAGTTCCTGCTGACGGCTGCACCGCTGCCGATTAAAGGCGGCACAGGATCGCCACTCAACCCGATTGCAACGTTCTGATATGGCCGCGTCGTCGATGTGATACTTGTTGACAGTGTACAGAAGACAAGACGTCCAGAGGCGGTGCTCGGGGGCGCTCAGGCTTGCCTGGATTTCTGACTATGAAACGCATTTAATCTTGCTGAACGCTTGGGCCGAGCATTCCCCTCCTTGGCAAAGGAGGGGTGGACGCGCCATCAAGAAAAATTCCCGTTCCTTTGAAAGGCGCGGACGGGGTGGTTCGTTCAAACTCCAAAACAATTTTTTTTGAACCAACCACCCCGAAGCTGGGAAAAAAGCGACGGACCCGGCAAAAGAACCTCGGATGAGAATTGAAAATGGATTAGTGATTGATGATTAATGTCCTTGAAGAATTGTAAGTTGGCCAAGCGCATTAATCATCAATCACTAATCCATTTTCAATTCTCAATCCGCACCTTTTGATTTTTTTCACAGCTTCCCCGTCTGCGCCGGACTTGGTGGCTTCGCAGCATCTTTTTGATGGCGCAGCCACCCCTCCTTTGCCAAGTCTTTGCCAAGGAGGGGACTTGGCTTCAACCTCCAGGTTCGGCAACAACGAAATGCGTATACTTCACAGGCATAAAGCCCGCGGCTACGAGCTCACTTGAAATGCATCCGAAACCTGTGAGAAAAGCAGGCTAGGCAGCGGCTAGGCTCGAGTCTCGCGCCGAAGACGTTCAACGATCCAGATGCGGGCCAGCGTCGATGCGTCAATGGTCTTCTGGCTCGCGATCCGAGCCAACATTCGTTTTGCGCTGCGCGGCAAGCGAATATTCAATTGGGCGTTGTTCGGTTCGGACAGGTACTTCTTAAGCATGACCTCCAAATCGGCGCGGTCATCATCGCGAACCATGATCCCTTGCCGCTCCAGTTCCTCGGGATCGTGAGAGTCCAGGAAACGGGCAACCTCGGCATCCGTCGCCCCGGACGACAAGGGTCTAATTTTCCTTCGTGTCGATGTCATCGTATGTGTTTCCGGTAATATCGTCGTTGACTGTCCGTCATCGTATGCATGTGAAACACGATTGTCCGCTCTTCCGCACGCCGATAGACTACGTGTAAGTAACTTCCCTCCAGGTTCCTCCCGAATAGTTCATATACGTTTGTCATTCCCCGTTGGGAGCGTCTCTTGATCGGCCTGGAAGCCAGGACCTCAAAGAAATCGTGCTCGTCATATCCGTGGTTGAACACGCTGGGACGGAATTCGACGTCCATTAAGAGTAGTATAGCCGTTGCTATGCAGCCACGCGATCCAATTGTAATCGCAAGGAGGGTCGGTCCCACGGCGGAAACCGCCGTCGACCAGCCAGCACGATCGGGGTCTCCCATTTCGTCCCAAAAAGATCGACACTCATGTCGATGCTGGTGGTATCGACCAGGCGCCGCGGCCGCAGTTGATAATGAGAAAAACCTTCACGATTGGCCTTGAGCGTCATATCGTCGTCCAGAGGATAAGCGTTTTAAGCGAGAGTCGCCAAATATTGCACCGCCGGGCAATGTCACACTCTGAGCCCTTATGTAAACCTGCGGCTGTCGGCCCGGCGGACGGGTGGCTGTCGGCCGGCGGGCGGTTATGAAGTCACGAACGGCGAACCGTTGCAAGGTTACGAGCACATCTACATCAACGATCCTTTCGGCAATCGGCTCGAACTGTTGCAGCCTATGGAGTAGCGAAGCGTCGGAGCCGATAGGCCACTATCGCAACCAAGATGAAGACCAACGGCGGCACCAGGCTGCCCGCGGATACGAAGATCGCTTGGAGAAATAACAGCGGTATGAATCTTCCACGGTTGTGGTATGCCAGCAGCACGCCGCCGACATAGAAGACCCCGATAATGAGAAGCGCATTGGCGAGCTTGCCGATGAGAAAGTATCTGCTGCCGATCTGGAGATCGTATTTGCATTTACTGAGGTATCTATCGCCGACAATTCCGGCCAACGCTGGAATGAGGCAGATGACGGTGTAGGGCGTGAAGACTGCCGCCCTGAACTGGCCAAACAAAATTGCCAGGTCAAACTGGAAGATCACAACCATCACGCAGAAATTCGCGAGGCGACTGAGGTATCGGCTGCCGATAATACCGGCGAAAGCGGGCACGATGTAGATGAGCAGTTCTGGCATTTCAAACGACATCGGCATAACGTGTGCGGTACCGCAGAATCCGCAAGTGGCCGGGACTCTATCCAGTGATCACTTGAATGTGACACCTATGCGGATACCAAAGACTTCATGCCAGTAGGACTTCTGTTCACGAACCTCAACGCGCATGGCGATACTTTTGCTCATCCAGACGTTCAACCCTGCCCCGACGTTGTAGCCCGACGAGTGCGGACGACCGAAGAAGAGGCTGTAACCACCGGTCACGAATGGCTCAAGTCTGCGATCCGCGCTGCTGCGCAGAACGTGATACGAAAAATTGGTTGACGTTAGGCCGATCGTCGTCTGACTGAGGCAACAAATAAATCCGCCGCCAGGGGAGGACCACGGTGTGACAGCCCCAATCTCACCGCCCACGCCCAATCCCTTATAAATTAACGCTTCGCCGCCAGCACCGATATGTATGTTGGCTCTGCCGTTGATAAAACGCCCGATGGCGCCGGTCCCCGGAGCGACGAACACGTAACCTTGCCAACCAACGCGGTCTGCCAGTGCCAACGTAGGGGCTGCCAAAGTAAGAAATAGCGTAGTGATCCAAGCGAATTGCTTCATGGTCCCTCAATGCGCCAGTCCTTACGGTGTGCGGAACAACAGCTTCCCTTTACTGTCGAACAGAATGGAGGATGGCGGCGCTAGTTCCGAAATCCCGTTATCCGTGACGTGCGAAGGCACGGCAGTGGTGCTTCCTAGAATCGTGCGTACTTGTCCTGAAGGATCAAGGAAGGTGAGAGCGGGGCCATCATTGCTGACTGAAAGATTGACTCGCGTCCTTCCGGCTTTGTCCGCTATCACGAGGAATACGGACCCCGCATTGTCACTGACAAGCGAAGCACGTTCCGTCCCCTTATCGTCCACCAGAATGATGTGCGAGCACGTACTTCGTTCTCCACACTTTGGCGGGTCTGCACTCCTTCGGGCAATGGATCAAGCGGACGGATCGTCCGAGCGCGTGGCGGCAGTGGCGATGGTGCCTGTCCCATCAGCACGAGACCGGCGACGATGATGCACGTAATGACCGCCACAGCTTTCATCATGCGGAAGCGACCTTCAAGAGTTTGGAGCCTACGCGACAAGGATTCCAAGTCGGTCATGGCCTCATTACCTCCAGTATGCGATGTTACTCCTGAATGCGGCGGTAGGGTTAGATCGGCACGCCGCCGTGAGGCGGGCTGACGGCCCTGACAGCACTGACGGCCATTTGCATCTTGTTTTTATTCCTCCTTCTTTTTTTCTCTCAAAAAATAAGTAGAGAGTGAGCGTCAACGCCGTCAATGGCGTCAGCGCCGTCGGTCTGGAGCAACAAGCGGCAGGGCGCCATAATCGACGTACAATTAGGAGCATCGCTCATGAACACGCGACTCATAAGATTTGCGCTAGGGATCGCAGGTATCCTGTCGCTCGGTACTCCCGTCTGCGCTCAGGTGTCTGCCGACGAAGCGAAACAACTTGAGCTTCGCTACAGAGGTGTGCCGTCGCGGGTGCGCGATCTCGTATCCGACTCCAAGATCCGGTACGACACACGCGGCAAGCTGATTGGAAAATGGCATCCGGGACAATGGACATGGCACAGCACCGTTCAAGTTACAAACGTTGAAGCCAAGGGAATGTTTCTCAGGATCAAGGCGAATCGACTTCTGCTCAACTACAACAGAGGAACTCACAAGTTTGCTGCACTGACGACTATGCAAACACTTGAGATCGAAATTGAGACTTCGCCGCGTACTGATGGAAAAGTCAATGTCGATGGAGAATGGAACAAAGCATTTCTAATGCCTGACGAGAAATATCCGTTGGATATGCAGCCTTATTGGGAGCCATTTATTGCCTGCCTTATTAACTCGAAAACCGAAGAATGTGAATACTACGAAAAGAAGGCGTGGGAGCCGGATGTTTACGACATAAATCCCACGTCGGACTGGAAGCCGAGTTACCCAGGCGTGTATACGGTTGGAAACGATGTAACTCCGCCGAAGGTCCGGTCAAGAGTACAACCGCAATATACCGACGTGGCGCGAATAGCGAAGGTCGAAGGAACAGTCTTATTAGAGGCGGTTGTTACCAAAGGGGGCGCAATCCGCATACTGCGCATAATTCGCCCCCTCGGATTTGGCCTGGAAGAGAATGCGGCTGAAGCTCTCAGCAAGTGGACCTTTCAGCCCGCTACTCGAATGGGACAGCCGGTCGATGTTCTCCTCGGAATAGAAGTGAACTTTAATCTCAGAAAATAGGTGCAGGCAGCAGCGAAGGCGCTGAGCGGCAAGTAATCGTCCTGGCCGACCGACGTGTAAGCGCCGCGACATACGGAATCAGTGAGACGGTGAGACGCCCAACGAATTGTTACCAGTTATCTCACAAGTAACTGAAGTGATGGGACTCTCTGTTGATGTCTGATATATAACCAATGCCAGGTACGTAGGAGGGAATGGAGCGGAGGCGTCTCAGCGTCTCATCAATTACGCTCTCGTGTAGGGGTGTCATTGCCGCGCTGCCATTAATGTCATGGCAGCCATCCACTTCGGTAGATTGGCGACAAGCACGGACATGATCCGGCGGGTATTCTCCACCCACAGTGCGCCATTACCTTCCGCCTCACCACGCTCAAAGCTAACCAAATCACTCACGCCTCGCATGATGAGCAAGGGTGTGGCGTTCCGCTTGGCAACCCACGCAATGGCTCCCGATTCCCAATCGACAGCCGTCGGCTTATACCGCTGCTCTACTTCGGGCAGCGTGGAAGGTGTCAGATCGCGGTCGGCGGAATAGAGAGTCGTGCGGATGGCGGGCGTTGGGAAATGGGCGGGCAGATCCAGTTCGGTCACGTAATACGGTACGTCCTCGGCAGGATCATCGAGCATCGCTTCGTAGATGTCATAAATGACAAGCTTATCGGGAACCACAACATCAAAGCGGCCAATCCGGCCTTCGACGCCTCCGCAGGTCCCGATGTTGATGAGGCGGGCGGGCCGGAAATGATCAATCACATATTGCGTTGACGCCGCTGCCGCGACCTTGCCCAAGCCGCCGTGAAAAAAGAGCACGCGTTCATCGCCAATGCCTTGAAAGAAGTATTCGCCGTAGGGTGAGCGTTCAATTTGTACTGTCGGAAAGACAGACTTCACTGCCGCCCATTCCGCATTGGCCGACACCAAGACCGCAAACTTCAAATGATCAGGCTGTGCCATCTGGGGCCAGAATAGCCGAGGTATCCGAGGTAATAAATAAAATGAATGACTTGATACCCGAGGGTACTCGGGCGAGGTGGTGGCGGGGTTGGCGAGGTGCCTCGGTCGCCTCGGAAGTACCTCGGTCGTAGCTCTACTTGCGAGACGTTGATTTGACGTAGGGCCTCGGTCACCTCGGCTCGCGAAGCCTGGGCACAGTTGGAATGGCTTCAGACGGAAATAACAAACGTTCCATAATGGTTGTCTCTCGGAAGCGCAGTTGTGGTGCAATCGCAATTAATTCTGGTGACGACACGGCTGAGGGCGGCAGTGGCAGTTGGTCTGACCGCATTTGTCCTCGTGCAGGCAGTTCGAGGTGTATTGAATCTCGGCAATACACCATCGGGATGGCTTGTGCCGTGGGGTTCTCTGCTGGACGGTTGGCCGCTTGGAGCCGTGAACGTCTTCTTCTATGGATATATGTGGTGGCTTGGATACTGGTTCATACGCGGCACTCGCGGGCGAGAGCGCGTTCTCATAGTCGGATGGTTCGCAGGCATTCTGCTGTGGCCGTTGGAGACTTTGAAGAACGGATGGGTCATGGAAATTAGGTACGTTGCCGCGCTTGGGCTGGCAGTCGCGTTGATTGCAGGCGTGTCACTACTTATGCGTCCTTCGTCACTCCGCACACCCGTCTGACGTCCGCATACAACTGTGGCGCGGTTGGGCTGATTGGGCCGCTTATCTGAAGCGGTCCACCGGCGAATCTCTCGACCTTGTACATGATTTAATGCACCATACGAGGGATGCAAGTATCTATTGGAAGGTGCTTACAGCTTCCCCTCAGCCTCGGGTCTCAGACGCATAGTACAAAAACTGATGACCCGCAATTGGTCGGAGCAGAGCATCTGCCGGCCAAGGCTGGTGGAACCCGATACTCAACATTAAAACGGGCGAAATGGCTCCAGTTCATCTGAATCAGGCCACGAAAGTGTTGACCATTTGCCGCAAGACGGGAAAGTTCTATACCCAATACTACTATTCAAAGGGAGAGGCAGGTGACGAGTATGATTCAAATGGAATGTTCATCTCACATTCAGACACCGAATTCTGTACTGTCAAGAATTCGGTGTCTGTCCCCGGAATTTTTACTTCTTCTCGGGCACTAGCAATGACGTGAGTGTCGGCCCAGACCGGCCTCGGGGCAGGAGACTCGGTCCAGACCGGACAAACAACTTCTTGGGGTCGGGCATTTTGGGATCCACCAGAAAACCCATGAAACAGTTCTGCATCTCTTCCCAATTCTGGTTTCCCCAGACGATGAGTTGGGTCGGATCCGGGTTGAACTTATTGTTCGCGGAGTTGTCATAATGCGCGATTCCCACGATGCGAGTTCCCTTGGGTATAGGAATCGGCGCCGCGAGGTCAAAGCCGAGTTGCCAGTTGAAATCCCATTTCGCCTTGAAAATCGTTTCGGATTTGCCGGATGGAGAAATGAGGCGCACTTCGTAGTCCTTCCCTCGCAGGTGCATGTGGGGTTGCACGTACACCAACTGCGTGTCGGCGGTCGCCGTCATCTCGGACACCACCTCCGCATTGTTGTCGCCCGCGGGAATGGCGAGATTCGAAGCAGTGGGACCGTCACTGACGTAGTAGCGCATTTTGGGAGGATGCTTTGCGAATACCAGCCCAAGCTTGGACCTGTCGGTGGTCGGTTTTCCGGTCGCGGTATAATGCATGCTGAATACGATATCCGATCCCTTCGGCACGAACTTCGCCGAGTCGAACAGGCTGAAGTCCTGCCCACCCAGTCCGGGATTGAACTTGCCCAGCAGGTCCGTGCCTTCTCCCTGTCTACCAATCTCCACGTCGCCCTGTTCGTATGCCACGCCCGGCACGGCGTCCTTCATCCACTCCGACCCTGGAGGCCGGACAATCGCTCTCATATGGTGTACGGCCTGCGCGTTGCCGGGACGCAGATCGGCAGCAACCACCCACAAATCCTCCGTGAAATTCGCTTTGACGAGGATGCTCTTGTAGTTGATGGTTCCGGTCGCCGGCAGTGGGACGTCCTTTGGCATTTCAATGATCATGTCCGGCTTGATGCTCCATCCGTCCACGAACGCCACCGGTGGAGGGGCGTCTTTCGCGTCGCCTTCCAGGGCGCCGCCGTCCACCCACGCGACCAGTGTCTTGATGGTGGAGTCGCTCAAGGTCCGATCATTGGCAAAATGACCATAGGCTGGATCTGCAAACCAAGGAGGCATTTGACGGCTCACGACAGCGGCTTTGATGGCCTTCGCCCACGGCCGCGTGTCTTTGTAAGTGAGGAATGACATCGGGGCGATTTCGCCGGGGCGATGGCAGGATTGACAGTTCTTTTGCAAAATCGGGAGAACGTGCTTATTAAAGGTTACCGGCGTGGAATCTTCCCCAGCCGTCGCTCGCATCGAAACGGTCATCGCCACCGTTCCTACTACGAAGCCAGCGAGGATTATACGTCGCCATAACATAGTCAGCCTCCTTGGGTGATGTGACTGTGTTTTGTATATCTTAAGTTCGAACCTTTATACCCCGTGTTGCGCTGAAAACGAAAGCTTAATCGCAGAAAAGCAATTTGCAAAGACATTAGCCGCGGATTGCGCGGATGGGCCGCCCTCACCCGCCGCTTCGCGGCACCCTCTCCCAGAGGGAGAGGGACTAACCTTCCGAATGATCCTTCTCTGCCTGGGAGAAGTTGGCTCGCGCGAAGCGCAAGCCCGCTAGGGCGAAGCCCCAAGAGAAGGGCCGGATGAGGGCAAATACGTCCCCGTATGAAACTAAGTACAATGAGATGGACGCCATTGCGGCTTGAAGTATAAAATCGCGCCCATCATAAACAACCGTTGCAGAGCGCTGAGAGGTGCGCTTCCATGGCCAAGAAATCCAAGTCGAAACCGGTAGATCGTCGGCATTTCTTAAAGACCGCGGCCGCGAGTGCGGCTCTGGTTGCTTCCAAGCCCGGGACGGCTCGGGCGCAACAGCCGGCTCCAGCGTCCAGGAACGCCAGCGCACCGATTCTGGCGAGACCGGCTCCGGCGCCGGCTGCAGTTGTCGACGAAGCCGTGACCATTGATCGGCCCGGCTCCGACTTCATGGTGGACGTTATAAAAAGCCTGGGCTTCGAACACATGTTTGGCGTTCCCGCCAATACCTATATGTCCCTGCAGGAGTCGATCGTCAACTACGGCCGCAACAAAGATCCGGAGTTCATCCTGGCAACAAACGAAGATCTTGCCGCAGCGATGGCCCATGGCTACGCCAAAGTCGCAGGCAAGCCGGCGCTGATAGGCTGTCACGGCACGGTCGGGGCGCAACACGCAACGATGGGAGTCTACGATGCCTTTTGTGACCGCGTTCCGATGGTCATGATTCTCGGTAACATCTTCGATGCCGCGAAGCGGGGTACAGGGAAAGTGGCCTGGGTCCACAGCGCGCAAGACGCGGCGGCTCTCGTCCGCGACATGACGAAATGGGATGACGCGCCGCATTCGCTGCCGCACTTTGCCGAGTCCATGGTGCGGGCGTACAAAATTGCGATGACGCCGCCCATGATGCCTGTCGCGCTCGTGCTGGATGTGGATTTGCAGGAAGAGGAAGTGCCCAAAGGCGCGAATCTGCATATCCCGAAATTGGGAACGATGGTACCTCCGGCCGCGGATTCCGGTGCTGTGGCCGAACTGGCGAAACTGCTGGTCGCCGCCGAGCACCCGGTGATCGTCGTAGACCGCGTCGCGCGCACACCTGAAGCGATCAAGCATCTGGTGGAGTTGGCCGAAACCTTGCAAGCGGCAGTCATCGACCGCAAAGGGCGCATGAACTTCCCGACACGGCATCCACTCGAGCAGACACGCAGCCGCATGGGGCTGGCCGATGCGGATGTCGTCCTTGGCATTGAAGTGATCGATTTTGCCGGCGTTCGATCGCAAAGGCAGGGATCGAAGCGGATCAGCATTACGGCGAACGATCTTTTCTCGCGAAGCAACTACACGGACTACCTGAAGTTTGCGGAAGTCGACCTCGCCATCCCGGCCGACGGCGAAGCGACGCTGCCCCCGCTCGTCGAAGCGGTCAAACGGTTGATCACCGACGATCGGAGACGGTTCTTCCAGGACCGCGGTGCCAAACTCGCTGCGGCTCACAAAGAAGTATTCGATCGATATCCTCAACAAGCGGTCGTGGGCTGGAATGACAGCCCGATCAGCACTGCCCGCGTCACGGCCGAATTGTGGCCGCTGATTAAGAACGAAGATTGGTCACTTGTCGCAGACCTGTCGTTCTTCCAGGATTGGCCCCTGAAACTGTGGAATTTTGACAAGCATTACCAGTTCATCGGTGGTCCCGGTGGATACGGCATCGGCTATGGCGCGCCGGCTGCGGTTGGAGCCGCCGTCGCCAATAAGAAGTACGGCCGGATCTCGATCAACATCCAGCAAGACGGCGACCTGATGATGGGCCCCGGGAGCCTGTGGACCGCTGCGAATCATCACCTGCCGTTGTTGACGGTCATGCATAACAACCAGGGTTTCCATAACGAATGTATGGAAGCGCAGCGCCTTGCGCTGCGGCGTGGACGCGATGCGACGCGGGCCAATATCGGAAACCGGCTCATCGAACCCGTCATCGATTACGCAAAGATGGCCGAAAGCATGGGCATGCATGGCGAGGGACCGATTAACGACCCGAAGGATCTGGGTCCGGCACTGAAGCGTGCCATGGAGGTCGTCAAGCGCGGGGAGCCGGCGCTCGTCGACACCCGAACTCAGCCGCGGTAGGAGGGACAATGCGTGAAAAGATTCGGAACGGATCAGAGATTGCACGTTGGCTCCTTCTAGCGGCGGTGACTGTGAGCCTGATTGCCAGTTCAGCAGCAACGGCCCAAACACCCGCGTCCTCGACGCCGTCGGCTTCGCAATCGGCTAACGCGGCGCCGGCGGGTAACGCTGAAAATGGCAAGAAGCTTTATGTGACGTACTTCTGTTGGTCGTGTCACGGTTCGCAAGGCCGTGCCGGCGGTACGGCGCCAGCAATCACGCCGAGCACGCGCTCTGCTGACGACCTCATCAAGTACGTCCGAAAGCCTCGAGGGGCGATGCCGCCGTACACGAGCAAGTCCATCTCCGATCGGGAGCTCGCGGACATCGCGGCTTTCTTGAGAGCGGTTCCGAAAGATCCGGATCCGAAAAGTATTCCGCTGTTGAATCAGTAGCTGTCCTTGCAACACGGGCGCACGGATTGGATCTGAGGTTGGAACACCGCAGATTCAGAACGAGGGCTTAGCCCTGTACTACTATCGCCGGGTTTCTTCGATTTTTGCGAAGGTTTTAGCCGAATTGCGGCGAATTACGCGAATGGGCCGCACGCTTCACCTTGAATTCGGGGACGTCCAAACACCTTTCAAGGCGGAGCGATCGACTTCCTTTCCTCTCAGAAAGACTTTTAAAATCTTCCGCGTGTTCCTGATGTTGTCCAGCGGATTCGCGTCGAGCACAATGAAGTCGGCGTTCTTGCCCGCCTGGAGTGTCCCGATGTTACCGAGACTCAGGAGCCGAGCCGGCACGCTGGTCGATGCGACAATCACTTGTGCTGGCGTCATTCCGGCGTTGACCATTAACTCCAGCTCGCGGTGTTCGGTGTAGCCGTAGAAGTTGTCCTGGACGCCCGAGTCATCCCCGAGCGCGATTGTCACTCCGGCCGCGTTCAGTTTCTTCAGGCTGCGCTGCTGTTTGGCATAGGAGTCCCGCGAACGCGCCAGAGCCGCGATGTTACGGTTCAGGAAGGTATCGCTCAGGCGCTTGATCACGTCCCGGGTCACAGACTCCGCGAGAAAGGGATCGTCCAGCCACGCGGGTCTCTCTGCATAAGTCGCGCGTTCGGAAATCGAAAGGTTCGGCGTGACAAACACGCGCCGCTCTTTCATTAAGCCGATAAGCGGATCATCCATTTCTTCGTCTCGAACCAGGTGGAGGAAGCCGTCGACGCCCGCTCGCACCATTTCGTGAGCATCCGTCAGATAGAAAACGTGTGCCATGACGCGGAGGTTGTGCTGGTGAGCCTCATCAATGATGGCTTTGTAAAGCGTGGGACTGAGCTTCTTGACGGCGCCGTTCCGATCGTCTACCCAGATTTTGACGAAGTCGACCTTTTTGGCGGCGAGCTCCCGGACGGCCTTCCTGCCGTCTTCCTCGGTGGTCACGCCATACGGCACACCACGCATCGCCTCGGCGCCGGGACCGGCATTCGGCGCTGCCAAGCCTCGGCCGGCCGTACGGAGGAGAGCGCCGGGATGTGGCTCGTCCCGCAACTGATACGGCAGGTTGCCTGGATCGGTGCCAGTGCTCATGACAAGTCCGACGCCGTAGTACGCGTAGCGGTTCAGGTGATCCATCACGTTCTCACGCGTGTAGTTCTCGGCCGCGTAAGTCAGTCCTTTCTGAAACCCAACGTGACCGTGAAGATTGACGAATGCGGGCATGACGGTCTTGCCCGTCAGGTCCACGCGCATCGCACCCGGAGGGACCTGGATTTCTCCCTTCTTGCCGACGCGCGTGATCCTGTCCTGTTCAACCAAGAACGCGCCGTTCTCGATTGGCGGCCTGCTGTCGCCCACGATGATCCGCGCACCTTCGAACAAGAGCGCTGCTCCTGGCGTCCGGGACGGCTGTTGTCCCGCATGCAAGGAAAGGACAGTAATCAAAAGCAACCCACAGAACCATGTTTTTACTGCCAGCATTCACTCTCCTTGCACGCGGAAATTCACGCGCCCAGAGCCGCGAGTCCTCTCAGGAAATCGCGCCGCGATGGATGACACCGAGCGGAAAAATGAACAGCATCCATAAATACACTCCGGCGTTTTTCGGGGAACGCTATACGGTAATGACTTCTGCTGTCAAGCATCGAAATCCAGGAAATCTGGTAATCCGGTAGGCAGAAAGCATGTAGTCGCGGGATTCAGAACGTGCGAATTCGATGCAAACGCGGGCTGAAGCCCGCGACTACATGCTTGGCCGAAAGGTTGTCGCAATCGTAGTCGCGGGCTTTCGCACGTCTTCAACTGCTTCGGTTGGTAAAGCTGCTGTGTTGCTTTACGTGGCGGCAGGCATCCGCGTTTTCTCCGTGTATTTTGGGGCCGGCTCACGCACTGGGTCATCCAGTGTTGCGCCTCGCTGCTGGGCGATTCTCTGTTGCCCCAATATCTCGCCGGAGGAAAACAAGAGAGGCCCCAGCAACTTGAATCGCACGTAGGCGAAGCGCGCCAAGGTCACGGTCAGCGCGACACCCAGTGAGGCAGCGACTGCTGTGGTCACAATCCCGATTAACGCAAATACGTAAAGGAACCCATCGAAGTTCATCAAGCATTCTCCTTGCTTCTTGCAAGTGGAAGAGCGCGGGCCGATCACGCGAAGTCCACAAATCCCTCCACTCGGTTCGGTTGTGCGTGCCGGTTAATAACTGGACGGCGATGGCGTATTGTCGGTTCCTCAGGCGGAATTGTCAATCGTCCCGGGCTTCTGTTTCTCTGCTGTAGGAGGAACACTGGCACGCATGCAGGAGCCTGACCCAGTGCGAGAAGAGCTAGTGTGTCTGTGGACTAGAACAATTCCAGGATGGGATAAACCGCCCAGTTGTTCGAGGTGACGTATTCGAAGCCACGGCCGAGCGGGTCGTCTCGACGGACGGTTGTGTAATCGATTCCCAGTGCGGAGTAGATCGTGGCGGCCACATCTTCGGCGCCAACCGGCCGATATTGCGACCAGCCGGGGTCTTCAACAAAGCGTCCGTCAGATGTTGTGCTGCCGATAACGCGCCCGCCCTTCACGCCGCCACCGGCGAACAATGTGAAATGCGGGAAGTAGTGATCGCGCCCTCCTCTCGCAGTCAGCGGGCCGACCGTACGTCCGAATTCGCCCTTGACCACGATGAGGGTTTCATCCAACCGGCTCCTACCCAAACTTCCGGGAGACGCCGCAAGATCCGCTATCAGATTGGCAAGCCCGGAATCGAGCTGGCTGGCGGGCCGGTAGATGCCGGCGGGCTGGTAGATATTCTGATGGTTATCCCAGCCACCCAGATTGATTTGGATATAGCGCGTACCCAAATCGGCCTTGATCAGATTTCGGGCAACAATGCAGGAATTGCCAAAGGCGGAGTTGCCGTAGAGTTGTTGCTCCTCCGGTGTGAAGCGGAATGCGGCGTTTACCGTGGGGTCATACATGATGCTCCGGCTGCCTTGATAGAAATCTTCGATCTCCGCGAACTCCGCGCGAGTAATTCCCGAATGATTGAGTTGAAGGAGAAGCTCGAAGCGGTCATTGAATGTCGCTTGCCCGTCGGGATTCTGCAGGTTCGCCAGCCCGCCCGGCGCGGCGGTCACGTCGAACGGCGAGTAGCGTCCGGGTAGATATCCTTGACGGATCAGGTTGCCGCCGGTGTTCAGTGAAAGGAACCCGGGCAAAGGTTGGGACTTCGTTTTATTCCGTTCGGTCTCCAGTGCGACGATCGATCCGATATTTGGCGCGATTTTGCCCGTAGCGCTCGTGGGGTTGCGCGCGATTTGGTTCCAGGCTTGTAAGAGCGAGTGTACCAACGCGGAGGCCTGGCAGCTTCTCACAATAGAAATTTTGTCGAGTTGTTCGGCAATATTTGGAAGCAAACCCTCGGGAAAATCGATTCCGTTGATCGTCGTGGGGCGGAAATCTTCCGGCGTCCACGAGCCGACGCGAAGATCGAACGTATCGAACTGACTCGGCGCGCCGGGTAGAAAAACAAAGATGGCGTTCTTCGCGGTGCCGGTGATGCTCGCCGGATTAGCGTTCGGGGCCGGCGACCGGCGAGCCAGCAGATCGAACGGCGACAGAAAGTAACCGGCTACACCGGTTCCGGCAATTTGGAAAAACAAACGTCGATGGATGATGGTTTCCATGCCGCTTCCTTAGTGCGCCCTCACCCGCCGCTTCGCGGCACCCTCTCCCAGAGGGAGAGGGACTAACCTTCCGAATGGTCCTTCTCCCCCTGGGAGAAGGTGGCCCGAAGGGCCGGATGAGGGCAAACACGTCTTATTCATTAGTAGTTGTAGATGAAGTCCACTTTATTCAGGAGCGCCCATTGCAACGCTTCAGCACCACGCGTGTTGCCTAAACGCTGCATCGTGGCGAGGGCGATGCTCAGCTCCTCATTTGTTGCATAACGGCCGAGAGTCGCAAAAAACAGGTAGCCGATGATCGCATACCGATCTGAAGTTACCGCGAGCAGCCGCTGGACCGTCGAGCCATTATTATTGGCGTGGATCCTCTGCATCACGAATGTGTTGTTCATCAAACTGAGGCCCTGGAGCACAGAGCCGCTGGAATCTCGCGCCGCCAGATCACGGTCACCGCGTCCGAAGGCGTTCAGAAATTGCGCGGTCGTGCCATTCGTCCGAGGCTCGCGAGTATCCGGGAGCTGCATCGCCCAACTGACCGGAGGAAGCGGAGTCAGCGAGCCCGCATAGTCCATGACGTAACTCGGAAGAATGCCCGTGGCTTTGACCACCGCATCGTGGATCTCCTCGGCATCCAGACGGCGCACGAAGTGCCGCGCGTAAAACGGAACGTAGTCCGGTTTCCATGCACCCGGATACGCAGACGACAACTGATAAGCATTCGATTTCGCGATAAGCGCAATCAGTTGGCGCAGGTCATAGCCATTTTCACCGAACCACCGCGACAGAGCATTCAACAATTGAGGATTGGTGGGTTGCAGGGTCCAGGGCGCAGGTGGCGGTTTGTCTGGATCCAGTCGAGCGAGATCAAACGCACTCGCCGGCGTGACAAACGCTTCGACCATCAGCTTTCCCCAAATGTAGTTCACGATCGCGCGAGAAAACTGGACGTCGCCTGTAACGTCCATCGCAAGTGCCTGCCGGCGATTGGTGTCGGGCGCAATCGACTCTCCAGTGAAAGGGTAAGTCGGCACGACGCTCGTCACGTTACCAATCCGCTGACGAGCGCTTCGGTTTCCATTCGTCGTGTTTAGTGTATATTCACCCGCGGAAAGATCGCTGACGACGTATTCGGACACCGCCGGAACGGGTGGATATGCCTGGCGTGCCATTCGCGTCTGGGCGAAGAACGCCGACAGACCCCACATTTCGGCCCGCTTCCGGTCTTTACCCCAAAGATTGACCGTATCGAGATGCCGCGCCCCGTCATGGCAAAGCAGGCAATCGACGACATTAATTCCCAGAAACATCGACGCAAGGTTGACAGCCTGGCCGTCGTACGTGTCCTGCGCCGGACCCATTGGCACAGTTCCGTTAACCACCCAGTTGGCTTCGCCGTGAGAAAAGTTGTCGCCTGCTGCCGTGATCAGGTCCGTCGCCATTTCGTTGTAGGGTTTGTTCTCGCTAATAGCGGTTCGCAGGTACGACACCATGGCGTCTCGTCCTTGCTGGTAGACAGTGACGTTGGTTGCCGCAGCATTCACCTTATAGAGGTCGCCGAAGAACATCGTCCACTTGTCGACAAATTCGGGCGAGGCCATTAGCGAATCGACCAGGTTGTCGCGCTTGGCCGGACTTGGATCACTGAGGAAGTTTACGACGTCGCTCACCGACGGAATACGCCCAGTCAAATCCAGCGTCACCCGGCGCAGGAATTCCTGATCGGACGTGAGTGGCGCCGGCTGTATGCCAGCAGCTTCCAGCCTGCTGAAAATGTGATCGTCGACCAGGTTTTTCCGCGGCATCGGCGCCTGGTCTGCTGATGTGAGCGGGCTTCGAACCAGAATCGGCTCCAGATAGGTGCCCAACTTTGCGGAGCGGTCCGACACTTCGCGGCGATGAAGTTCCACGGAATACGGAAACGAGTCCGGCGCCTTTAGATAAGTGCAATCGGCGGCGGTCGGCGCCAGGCGGAAATCGTTTTCCTTCTGCAAGTGATCCTGAGATCCGAGCAGCACGATGGTTGTGAGCAGCACAGAGATGGGACCCGCTAAAGCTACCCGTCCAGACGGCGACATCCTTCACCTCCAGATTTGAATCTTGATAAGGCACTCTATCACTCGGACGCCCATGCGGCCAACTCCTTCGTATGGCTGAAAGCGGATCGGAGAGTCGCGAAATCCGCGAAAAAGCGAACCGGGTTTTCAGCGACATCGATGGGTACAACGGGGCTTTAGCCCGCGACTACGTATTGCGACAACGTTTCCGCCAAACATGTAGTCGCGGGCTTTAGCCCGCGTTGGCATCGCCAAGACATGGCCATCAAAGTGCATAAGCAGCAACGGCCGGCGGCGCTGTAGCGCTGTGCTATAGTCGGTCGCCAGGCCATGGAACGCGAAGTGTCAACACAACCCAAACCTCGAATTACGCCGCAGGAATATCTCGCGTTGGAGCGCCAAGCCGAAATCAAGAGTGAATTCTTCGACGGCGAGATGTTCGCGATGTCGGGCGCCACACGCGAGCACACGAACATCGTCGCAAACATCACGGCCGAGCTCGGCAATCAGTTCATCGATCGGCCCTGCGAGGTTTACCCGCTCGATATGCGAACGAAAATCTCGCCGACAGGGCTCTACACGTATCCCGATATCGCGGCCGTATGCGGCGAACCGCAATTTGAAGATGCTCATCTGGACACGCTCATCAACCCTCATCTCATTATTGAAGTGTTATCGGATTCCACCGAATCGTACGACCGCGGTAAAAAGTTCGCGCATTATCGGACCATCGATTCACTGCGCGAATACGTTCTTGTGTCCCAAACGGAATGCCGTATCGAACGGTTCTGCCGGCAAGACGATGGCAACTGGCTCTATACCGAAAATGCAGATCCTGACGGTTCGATGGAGCTGACCTCCGTCGCTTGCAGGCTTTCGCTGTCCCGCGTGTATCACAAGGTCGATTTTGAGCGCGCGAAAGGTCCACAACGCGAGGGCCATTCTTTACATCCATAAGTTTTCTGTTGTTGGCTATAATCTCGCCACATGGCTTCAGACGGAGGTGAGATCATGCATTCCACATTCGAACGATTGATCGAAGCGTACGAGACCGGCCGCATTTCGCGGCGGCGCCTGCTGCTTTCGCTTCCGGCGCTGATGATGGCTCCGCGTGCGTTCGCGCAGGCGAGCAATCCACAAATACGCGTGAGAGGAATCAATCACGTGACGCTCTCCGTGTCGGACGTGAAGCGGTCCGTGGACTTCTATCAAGGACTCTTCGGCATGCCGGTGATTAGCCGCCAGGGGATGACGGCCAATCTTCAAATCGGCGCCGGCCCGCAATTCCTCGGCGTGAGCTCTGCGGGCTCGAACCCGTCGAGCATTAATCACCTCTGTTTGGGCGTCGACAATTTCAATGTCGATCGGATCGTCGGCATTCTGGGCCAGCACGGCGTCACGAAGAATGACGCTGCCGCAGGGAACGCGGGCGGTGGAGGATTGAGCGGAGGCCCCATGCGGATGCGCGTGCGCATGCGCGGACCGGAAGCCGGCGGAGGCAGGGATGGAACTCCCGAACTCTATTTCAGCGATCCCGACGGCATTGTCATTCAGTTGCAGGATCCGCGCTACTGCGGCGGAGCGGGCGCTCTCGGCAACGTCTGCCCGAAGCCCGAGCCGTCGGCGAAGAAAGGGCTGTTGGCGGTTCGCGGCTGGAGCCATTGCACGAACAGCGTGTCCGACGCGGCGCGCTCGAACAAGTTCTATTTGGAACTCTTCGGCTTGCGGATTCAGGCCTATCAGGGGCCGACTGCTCCAGTGCTGGGCGTTGGTGACGGCGTTCAATTCCTCGTGTTCGCCGGTGGCGGTGGCGGCCGGGGTGGCGCGAATGCTGCGCCTCGTCCTGGCAGCATCAACCATCTCTGCATGAGCGTGGACAATTTCAAACCAGACAATGTCATCAAGGCGCTCGAAAGTTACGGCATCCAGCCGAGAGGGAGCGCGCAAGGCGCGCCGGGACCGCTGGTCCACTACATCAGCATGCGGATGGAGAATCGCGGAGGCGCAAAGGAAGGCACGCCGGAACTCTACTTCACCGATCCGGACGGCCTGCTGATTCAGCTTCAGGACGTGAAATACTGCGGTGGCGCCGGCGTCCTGGGCGATCTGTGCCCCTGACGCGAGATGCGATTTCCCGAATCTGACCCTCACCCGGCCTTCGGCCACCCTCTCCCGGGGCAGTGGTGTCCAAATTACCCGAAATGGAGGCTCGTGTCCTTCTCCCTCTGGGAGAAGGTGGCCCGAAGGGCCGGATGAGGGTGCATTTCCTGCCCTCACCCGGCGCTTCGCGCCACCCTCTCCCAAAGGGGAGAGGGACATGCCCGAAACAGGTTTCCAAATAGAGAATCCCATGAAGCCCGCATCAATCCTGCTTCTGGAGCGAACCGCATCCCGTAATTTGCACAAGAGTGCTCCCGGGGGGAGAGGGCGCCAGAATCGAGATCCCTCTCCCCTGGGAGAGGGTACGCTTCGTGACACCTGCTCCCCCGCATTCAAAGTGACCCATTATCAAATCACTGGTAAACTGCTCAGCAATATTCGATGAAAAGCCTTTTGATTTTCGGCGGAATACTTCTCATTGGCGCAGGGCTTCTTCTGGGGCAGAATGCCGGCGGATCCGCGCAGTCACCTCGCGCGGTGTTGGACCAGTATTGTGTCACCTGCCACAACGAAAAAACGAAGACCGCGGGCCTGATGCTGGACAAGATGGATCCGGCTCGTGTCGCTCAGAATGCCGAGGCATGGGAAAAAGTGGTGCGCAAACTTCGGGCCGGCATGATGCCCCCACAAGGTCTGCCGCGGCCCAGTGCCCCCGCGTATGAAGCATTGACCGTAGCGCTCGAGGACGAACTGGACCGGGCTGCCGCCGCGAAGCCGAAACTTGCTGCTCCGGGAGTCCACCGGATGAACCGCACGGAATACGCGAACGCGATTCGCGAGCTCATCGGCCTCGATATCGATCCTGCGGCATATCTGCCCGCCGACGATACCAGCTACGGATTCGACAACGTCGAGAGTGGACTGCAAGTATCGCCGGCGCTGGTGGAAGGATATGTTTCGGCGGCGTCGAAACTGAGCCGGCAGGCGCTGGGTCATGAAACGGCTCCGGGCAGGAAGATTTACTACACCCGCGAGGATTATTCGCAGGAAGAACAGGTCGATGGTCTGCCGTTTGGTACGCGGGGCGGGATGCTTGTCCATCACTACTTCCCGGCCGATGGAGAGTACGTTATCTCGTGGGTGCCCGTGAGGAACACCGTCGGCACGTTGTACGGCGGCGACGCCGAGAATGAGCAGGTCGAACTCACCGTCGACGGCGGGAGGATCAAGCTGTACTCGATCGGTAAGGACATACCGCTGACTGCCAATGTCCAGGCCGACAAGAACGAGGTTCGCGTCGTGGTCAAAGCCGGCCAGCACGCGGTGGGTCTCGCGTTTATCGCGAACACTTATATTCCGCATGTTTTCTTGAACCGCTCTTACCGGCGGAGCATCCTGGACGATAACCCGATCGAGGGCATCATGCAAACGCCGCAAGTGAGCCAGATCACCATCCAGGGTCCGGTCAACGGCTTGCCTGCGAAGGACACACCCAGCCGCCGGAAGATTCTCGTATGCACCCCGTCCGCGGGAAGCGACCCCCTGGCGTGCGCCAAAACGATTCTCAGCACATTGGCGCGCAAGGCGTACCGCAGACCGCTCACTGACGAGGATACCGCGACCCTGCTGAGTCTTTACCGGACCGGCCGGGAAAACGGCAATTTTGAAGACGGCATCGAGCGAGCGTTGCAGTTCATCCTCGCGCATCCGGAATTTGTGTTCCGCACCGAAACTGCTCCCGCCAGCATCAAGCCCGGCGAATCCTATCGGATCAGCGATCTGGAGCTGGCCTCGCGCCTGTCCTTTTTTCTGTGGAGCAACGGCCCCGACGACGAGCTCATCAACCTCGCCGGGCAGGGAAAACTGAAAGATCCCAAAGTGCTCGAGCAACAGGTGCGGCGCATGCTTGCAGATCCACGCTCGCAAGAGCTGGTGAAGAACTTCGCGGGACAGTGGCTGGGTTTGCGGACGTTGCAGAGCCAGACTCCGGAAGGAACGATTTATCCCGACTTCGACGATAATCTGCGGCACGCGATGCGGACCGAGGCGGAGATGTTCTTTGAGAGCATCCTCGGCGAAGACCGCAGCCTGATCGAGCTGCTAACGGCAGACTACACGTTCGTCAACGAACGTCTGGCCGTGCATTATGGGATTCCAAACATTTATGGAACCCAATTCCGGCGCGTGCAGCTGGAAGGGGATTTGGACGTGCGCCGCGGACTGCTGGGAAAAGGGAGCGTTCACCTGGTGACCTCGAACTCCGACAGGACCTCTCCGGTGCTGCGCGGTAAGTGGGTTCTGGAGAATATTCTGGGCACGCATCCTCCCGATCCTCCGCCCAATGTTCCGCCGCTGAAGCCCAACCCAACAGCCGGGGTCCAGACAATGCGGCAGCGCATGGAGGAACACCGCGCAAACCCGGCTTGCTCCAGCTGTCATAAGATGATGGACCCGATTGGCTTCGCTCTCGAAAACTTTGATGGGACCGGAAAGTGGCGCACGAGGGAAGGCGGGCAGAACCTCGATGCCTCCGGCCAGCTTGTGGACGGCAGCCGGATTGACGGCGTCGTGAGTTTGAGGCAGGCGCTTCTGCGCTACTCGCCGCAATTCGAGCGGACCATCACGGAAAAGTTGCTCACGTACGCTCTCGGCCGGGGAGTAGAGTATGACGATATGCCGGCGGTACGCTCCATCGTGCGCGAGGCAGGCAAGGCCGATTACCGGTTCTCGGCGCTTGTGCTCGAAATCGTCAAAAGCATTCCGTTTCAAGTGAACCGGAAGCAGTAGGTCAGTGGGTTAGCGGGTAGTTGGGTCGTTGGACAAGTACATTGGACATCGTACATGGGACATTCCAACAATTGACATTTAGGGGACGCAATCTCGGCCGTGCCCCGAAAATGTCAAATGTTGGGATGTCCCATATACAATGTCACACGTAGCTGTCCAACAACCCCATTACCAACTGACCGACTGACCAAATAGTCCGATCGGTCGTTTGACGGAATTATTGGAGACAACAATGTTCATCACGAAGAAACACATTCCTCGCCGGACGTTTCTGCGGGGCGCGGGCGTCACGCTGGCGTTACCGTTGCTGGAATCCATGTTTCCCGCTCTCGTCCCTTCGGCCAAAGCGCAGGCAACCGCAAAAGCCCCACGATTTGTGGGGATCTTCAATCCACACGGTTGGGAGCCTGGGCATTGGGCCATGAAGGAAGGCGGGCTCTCCGAACTTCCGTTTATTCTCAAGCCGCTCGAGCCGTGGAGGGATTCGATCACGGTGATCAGCGGGCTGGACGCGACATCATCGATGCCGGGGCCCGGAGAGACCGGCGGCGATCATTCGCGCAGCGCGGCGGTTTTCAGCGGCGTTCAACCGAAGAAGACGGTCAGCGCAGATATCCATCTGGGCACGACTATCGATCAGATCATCGCGCAGAAGTACGGCCAGGCAAACGTCCTGCCTTCGATACAAGTGAAATGCGAGGACCAGAGTTCGCTCGCCACCTGCCCATGGGGCTATAGCTGCGCTTATGTGAACTCCGTCTCCTGGTCGGGGCCGACGAAGCCGCTTCCGTTCGAAGCCAACCCCCAGGTCGTCTTTGAGCGTCTCTTCGGCGATGGGAGCAATGCGCAAGAGCGGGCGGCGCGCAAACAGGCGAGGGCCAGCCTTCTCGATGCGGTCACGCTCGAAGTCGCACGCCTGAACAACAGTCTTCCCGCAACCGATCGTACCCGGCTTAACGAATACCTGGAGGACATTCGCGAGATCGAACGCCGGCTGAGCAATGTGGCGAGATCTGCGGAGGCGTCCCCGGCCGCTGAGGTTCCCTTCGGCATACCAGAATCGTTCACCGAGCATATCAACTTGTTGTGGGACTTGCAGGTGCTGGCGTTCCGGGCGGATATCACTCGCGTTTCGACGCTGATGTATGCGCATGATGTGAGCATGCGGGTCTATCCCGAATCCGGAGTTATGAGCGGGAATCATCCCACGTCGCATCATGGCGGACGGCCCGCGACCCTCGAAGCCTGGGCCAAAATCAACCGGTTCCATGTGCAGTGTCTGACGCCTTTCCTGGCCAAGCTGAAATCCACACCCGACGGCGATGGCAGCCTGCTCGACCACACGTTGATCTTTTGGGCCAGCAATATGTCCGACGGCAATCTGCATAGCCACAAGGCTGTGCCGAACATGTTCATCGGCGGCGCCATGGGACAACACAAGGGAGGCCGCCATATCCAACGCACGGGGACCACGGCGAATCTTCTGCTGAAGACGCTGCACATGTTTGGAATCGAGCAGGAAAGCATTGGGGATAGCACGGGACCTTTGCCGCTTGGGTGAAATTATTTGGTAATTGGGTAATTGGGTAACTCACTGACCCAACTAGCCGATTACTCAATAGAGGAACGCTAGAAGTGTTTAGCCGGCTCATCGCCATATCATTCGTGGTTGCGTTGTTCTCCGTTACCAGTTTTGCAGCCGCGGCCAGCGACGTCGCGGACGCGGCCATGAAAAAGAACGGTGAAGCGCTGCGCTCCCTCCTTCAGCAAAAAGCGGACGTCAACGCTCCACAGTCCGACGGTACGACGGCCCTGCACTGGGCCGCGCGATGGGATGATCTGGAAACGGCCGGCGCTTTGATCCGGGCCGGAGCGAAGGCGCAAACGGCGAACCGCGCAGGGGCAACGCCGATGTTCCTTGCGGCTGTGAACGGAAGCGCTGCGATGATTGAGACGCTGTTGAAAGCCGGTGTTGACCCGAATGCCCCCATCCTGTCGCGGGGGGAAACGGCACTGATGATGGCGGCACGTACCGGAAAGCGGAATGCAGTCCAGGTGCTCCTCGATCATGGAGCCAAAGTGAATGCGACGGAAAACCTGCGGGGAACCAATGCGCTGATGTGGGCGGCCGAGCAGGGCCATGCCGGCGTGGTCCAGTTTCTACTCGATAATGGCGCCAACCTCGAAGCTCAGTCCAAAGTCATACGACCCATAAGACGGAACGGTCTGGGTTTCGGGCGGCCTGGGCGCGACGGGCAACCCACGGGCGACCCGATGGGCGGTCTCACACCTCTCTTGTTTGCGGCCCGGCAAGGCTCTCTCGATACGGTGCGGGTCCTGGTTGCCGCGGGCGCAGACATCAGTAAAGCTACGGTGGATGGAAGCAGCCCCCTGCTCGTCGCGGTGCAGAATGGCCACTACGAGATTGCCCGGCTTTTGCTGGACCGCGGAGCCAATCCGAATCAGGCGAACGTTAAAGGTTGGACGCCCCTTTATCTGGCGGTCTCGAATCGCGATGCCTTAACGACAGCAATACCGGCGCCGAGCACGGACGGCGTTATGGATTTCATCAAGATGCTTCTGGACCGCAGAGCGGACCCCAACCAGCGGATCAAGGTTCGGGTAGAAGTGCATCAGGCAAATACGTCTCTCTGGTTGAAGGAAGCCGGGGCAACGCCACTGCTACGCGCGGCGCTCTGCGGCGATCTCACTGTCGTTCGCCTACTGCTCGCTCACGGCGCCGATCCACTCATCGGTACATTCGATAAGAGTACTCCGTTGATGGTCGCCTCGGGCGTGGGCTGGGCGGAAGGTTTCACGTTCCAGTACTCGGAAGACGAGACCGTGGAACTGGTGAAGCTTCTCCTGGACAAGGGCGCTGCGCTTAACGATGCCAATGAGGACGGTATTACGGCGCTGCACGGCGCCGCATATAAGGGAGCGAACAAGGTGGTGCAACTCCTGGTCGATCGCGGCGCGGACCTTGCGGCGCAAGACAAAGGCGAGGATTTCGGATTCGGCGTGAGCTCGGTTCGAATGACGCCTTTGAATTGGGCGGAAGGCGTGCCCGTCGGAATGTCCTCGGCGATCTATCACGACGACACTGTGGCTCTCATCACCCGGCTGATGCAGGAGCGAGGAATCCCCATCGTCTATAACACTTTCCACGGAAAGAAACGCGGCGATACGCCAGTCATCGAAGAGCCGAAGTAAATCTGGGCTACGAATCCGAAAAGTGAATGCGAAAGCAGTTGAAGATGCGTACAGACGCGGGCTAAAGCCCACGTCTACGAGGTAAACCAAACACGCCCCGCCGGCCGGAAATTCCTGTGGGACCATGCCTAAAAACTGAGGCGTAGTTGAAGCTGAATCACACGAGCAGTGGCGGCTGCGGTCGCTTGGCCAAACCCGATCCCGCTCAGGTTCGTTGCAATGCCGTTATATTGCGTGTGATTGAGTGCGTTGGCCATATCGGCTTTTAATTCAAGCTTCGTACCTTCGTTAAGACTGAAGTTCTTCCCGAACGATAAATCGACGTCCCACATTCCCGGGCTTCTCAGCGCCGTGGCGCCTGCAGTGCCTCGGCGGATCGTTCGTGCGGAGCCGGGCACCGTCACTAATGCGAACGCGGCGGGATTCAGATACTGCAGGTTTCCAAAGCTGCAGCAATTTGTGTTGACCGCTCCCTTGACGTCCAGTAGGTCCGGCCGGCCACCCGTCTGAGTGACGCCCAGAGGCTGTCCCGTCCGAGCCTTCCAGATGCCGGAAATATTCCAGCCTCCCAGAACCTGCCGGGCTACGGGCGAGTTGGAAAACGGCGTGGGCGCCTGATACAACCAGTCGGCGGAGACGTTATGGGTCACATCGCCCGACGCAAGGCTGCGCTCGATCTTGATGTTATTGAAGTCCTCACTTAAGGTGCGTGAGTCGCCCAGATAGATTGCACCGACGTCGCCGCCTGCGTAGGCAAGGGCCTTGCCCCAGGTGTAGTGGACATTGAGCGCCAGCCCGTGGGTGAACCGCTGCCTGAGCGATGTCTGCCACGAGTTGTAGTTCGTCTGTTGGGAATTGTCGAGATAGGTTCCCTGAATGTCGCTCGGATTCGGACGAATTCCGGTGACACGGTCCACTAAATTGAACGTCCTGGACAGGTTGAACTTGACTCCGCGGGAGCCCACGTATCCCGTTTCCACGATCAGTGACGGATTCAACGCCCGCTGCATCTCCAGCGAGTAATTCATGGCGTAAGGAGATTGGAAATTCGGGTTGATGCGGGTACTCATCTGCGCCGACCTCTTTTGGGCCAGCACGATCCCCACCATGTCTTCGTTGTACGCCGGAAACTTCAAGCCGTATAAGACGGATTCGGCCCTGCTGAAGTTCACGGTGACTGGCAAATCGGGACGACGGTTCGGCGCGGTTTCGAAACTCGAGCCATCGAATCCCGAAAAATTCACACCGAAGCCGCCTCGCACGGCGAAGTCACCCTTGCTATCGGCGGTGTAAGCGAATCCGATCCGGGGGCCGAAATTCATATTGTCATTTTCAAACGGCTGCTTGATGTCGCGCAGCGGAGCCCACGTGAAGTTGACCGGGTCGAGCAGCCCATCAAAGTTGTAAAGGGCCGTGAGATCCTCCGGAGGCTTACCGGTGGCGACAAATGCCCGGAAGGTGTCATAGCGGACTCCCAGGTTCAGGACCAGCTTCCGGCTGACGCGCCAGTCGTCTTGCCCATAGAGCGACCAGCTATTCATGGTCCATCTGTAGAATTCACTCTGCTGCATATTCAGGCCAACCGCACTCGGCGCGTTGCGCATGACATCGTCCAGAGTGACGTAGCTGACCCCGGCATTGGTGCTGTCCGGCGCTCCTCCTTTTCGAAGATCGAGCTTGCCGCCAAACTTCCACGAGTGGGCGCCGCGGAACATCGAAAACTGCTGCTCGATATGGTAGCTCGGCGTAACGCCCCATTGCTTGCGTTCGCGCTGAGCAATAGCCGTCATACCGGTGTACATGATTGCGGGAACGCCGCGCCCCACGCTCCCAGGAGTTTCGGCCTTGGCGGGATCCCGCTCGTTAAAGAACTTTTCGATTCTCTGTCCTGGACTGGCAGCGATGCCTCCACGCCGGGCAGAACCGCTCCCGTCGAATCCTGAGCGATTCCCGCGAAGGTGGCCGTGGTTCGCTGAGCCAGGCTCACCCTCGCCATGGACAGCACCAGCAGGATCAGAAGTGCCAGTGTCCGAGTTTTAGAAACCATTTCCCCCCTCCTGATCGCGGGCTTTAGCCCGCGTTCGCATCGCCGGGACTGGCCCCGTTCGACTGCCGATTTTAGATTAAAAAGTCTTGACTAGGAACATTCGTAAGTGTACGTACCGAGGTGTGAGGCACATGAAAAAAGCAGCGCTATCGATATTTGTTCTTGTTTTGATTCCTTCGTTCGGCCGGATGAAACCCGTCTTGGCGGAAACGCAGAAGGCAGTGGAAACTCCGCAGACAGCGCAAGGAATGGTGCTCATCCCGGCCGGAGACTTCTGGATGGGCCGGACGCACTTTTTCTTGATCGACGAAGTTGGCTGGCTCGAGCGGGACCGGCGCGATGACACACCTGCTCACAGGGTTCAAGTCGATGCGTACTACATGGACAAGTACGAAATCACCAATGAAGAGTATGCGCGTTTCGCCGAGATGGCCGGCAAACCCAAACTGTGGTACTGGCCGGGGGGTAAAGTCGCCAAAGGCGAAGAGCGGCAACCGGTTCACGATGTGACCTGGTATGAGGCAGACGCCTATTGCAAGTCACTGGGGAAGCGTTTACCGACGGAAGCCGAGTGGGAGCGCGCAGCGCGCGGCGGAGTGGAAAAACAGAAGTTCTCCTGGGGCGATACAGGCGTAGGCCTGGCTGGAAACGACCCAGACAATGGCGGCGGTGGCGGCGGAGAAAGAACCAGGCAAGCGCACGTCGGCTATCCCTGGGGACCTGCGGCGGTCGGCTCCTATCCGCCGAATGGCTACGGGCTGTACGACATCATTGGAAATGTCTGGGAATGGATCAGCGACTGGTACGACCGCGACTACTACACCGTTACGCCCGATCGGAACCCTCAAGGCCCGGCATCCGGGACGTACAAAGTGATTCGCGGCGGTGGATGGTCCGACGACGATGAGCGGAATCTCATGAATCACTATCGAAATTACAGCGATCCTTCGACACGAACCTATACGATTGGTTTCCGCTGTGCGAAAGCAGCCAACCCATGAAAACACCTGTTTCCACCGCGTTCCTTTTCGCGGCAGCTTTCATTGCGCTGCTATCTTTCGCAGAAGCGCAAACTCCTCCCGCTCAGAAGTCCGACAGGCCTGCCGGCTCGACCGAGAACCCAGAGTTGCTGGTGGACCAGTGGTTCCTCAGGTTGAATGCACTCGACGACTGGTACATCTCTGTGGACGGACGTGAAGAAACCGATGCGGTGGTCGATCACTTCCTTGAATTGTACAGTCCTGACGCCTTCCACCAGGTAGGGCCATCTGAAAATCAAATGGGGCCGGTCGTTTTTCATGGCCGCGAGGGAATCCGAAAATGGGCGACCGATTTTGCGAAGAGGTACGTGCAACTGGGTTACCGGATCGACTTCATAACGCGCAGCGAGAAGCCCGCACAACTGGTCTATAGCACCAGGCCGCCTTGGGGCGGAACTGCTGCGGCTGTTGAATTCACTGCGGTGTACACGAACCGGGAAGATCGAAAGCGGATTATGGTACCGGGCAGCGTTTTTTTTCTGTTCGATGAGGCTGGGAAGATTCAGCGGCTTCGGCTCTACATGCTGCGCGACGAAACCGCCGCAATCGAACCGTAAGGCTACAAACGCGGGCTAAAGCCCGCAACTACATTTGCTTGTTGGCTTTAGCCAGCGTTCGCATTAAACAATTTTAGCCGCGGATTGCGCGCGGCCTATTCGCGTATTCGCGCGATCCGCGGCTATTTTTTGGTATTTGAATCACGCCGCCGATCGGGCAGCGATATTGTGAACAGTCGAATTGGCTACGTCGTATGTTGCAAGACGCGGCGTTCCTTCGACCAATTTCGTCAGTTCCTTCATCACCTCTGGATAGCCGGCACTGTTGTAGGTGTCGGCTTGCTCCCTTGAATCCCATAAACTGATTCCTACAGCTTCCGTTCCGCCTGGAGCTATGAAGGTGATCTCATCGCGGAACCCTTTTTGTCTGCGGAGTATCGGGAGGATCTTCTTCTCAATCGTCTGAGTGAATTCCTGCGTGGTATTTGGCTTTAAACGCATCGTAACGATTCGAGCAAACATGCTGACCTCCTTTTGGAAAAGTAGACGTTCAAGAATTATCCGACTTTGTTCGGTAGGTCTCAAGGGAAAGCAACCTGAACCTGATGCCGCCGATTCATAAAATCTAAACGGTACTAAAAATGCTCGCGAGACCTGCCAGTTTACGCTTGTGGCTGAGAATGCCCCCTCAGTATCGTACTGGGGCATTTAAAGGCCGGGAAAACCGGTTCAATAAATTTGGAGCGCTTTGATGAAAATTAATCGGAGCAGTACGATTGCTCAAGGCACAGATCTCGCGCAAAATTCTCGAGATTCCTTCGACATTGGCAAATTGCTTAGCGCGTTGCAAGCGATGCGGGATGGTGATTTTTCCGTACGGCTGCCGCTGGATTGGACGGGTCTCGCGGGTAAGGCCGCCGACGCCTTCAACGATATTGTTGCCTCCAACAAGAGGATGGCGGAGGAACTCGAACGCGTTGGAACGGTCGTCGGCAAAGAGGGAACGACCCGGCAGCGCGCGCGCTTCGACCGGCAGAGTGGAGCCTGGGGAGACATGGAGACGTCGGTCAACACACTGATCGAAGACCTTCTTTGGCCGACGAGAGAAATGACCCGCGCCATTTCCGCGGTCGCGCAGGGCGATCTGCTGCAGACCGTGCAACTGGACATTGATGGGCGGCCGCTTCAAGGAGAATTCCTGCGCTCCGCCGCAATCGTAAACACGATGATCGAACAGCTCGGCGTCTTCACTTCGGAGGTCACGCGCGTGGCTCGCGAGGTGGGCACCGACGGCAAGCTTGGTGGGCAGGCGCAGGTCCGGGACGTCGGCGGTGTTTGGAAGGATCTCACCGAAAGCGTCAATTCCATGGCGAGCAACCTCACGGCACAGGTGCGCAATATCGCCGACGTGACGATCGCGGTGGCCAGCGGGGATCTATCCAAGAAAATTACGGTGGACGTTCGCGGCGAGATCCTGCAGCTCAAAGAAGCCATCAACACGATGGTGGATCAGTTGCGCTCCTTTGCGTCGGAGGTCACGCGCGTGGCTCGCGAGGTCGGCACCGACGGCAAGCTTGGCGGACAGGCGATTGTGCCGGGCGTGGCCGGGACCTGGAAAGATCTGACCGACTCGGTGAACGCCATGTGCGGCAACCTCACAGCTCAGGTTCGTAACATCGCCGCAGTCACCACGGCTGTTGCCCGCGGCGACCTATCGCGAAAAATCACGGTGGATGTGAAGGGCGAGATCCTCGAGTTGAAGAACACGATCAACACGATGGTTGACCAGCTCAACGCCTTCGCCGGCGAAGTGACCCGTGTGGCTCGCGAGGTCGGCACAGAGGGCAAGCTTGGCGGCCAGGCGCAAGTCCGCGAGGTCAGCGGTGTCTGGAAGGACCTGACGGAAAGCGTGAACTCGATGGCCAGCAACCTCACCGCGCAAGTCCGCAACATCGCGGATGTCACGATCGCGGTCGCCAGCGGAGATCTCTCGCGCAAGATTACGGTGGACGTCAAAGGCGAGATCCTGCAGCTCAAGGAAGCCATGAATACGATGGTGGACCAGTTGCGCTCTTTTGCCTCCGAAGTCACGCGCGTCGCGCGGGAGGTAGGCACGGACGGCAAACTGGGCGGTCAGGCCATCGTTCCGGGCGCGGCAGGCACCTGGAAAGACTTGACCGACTCGGTGAATGCGATGTGCGGGAACCTGACCGCGCAGGTCCGCAATATCGCGCAGGTCACAACCGCCGTCGCCCGCGGCGACCTGTCGCGCAAGATCACCGTGGACGTCAAGGGCGAGATTTTAGAGCTAAAGGACACCATTAACACCATGGTGGATCAGCTCAACGCGTTTGCGTCGGAAGTGACGCGCGTGGCTCGCGAGGTGGGTACGGACGGCAAGTTGGGCGGCCAGGCCCAGGTGTCCGGCGTCGCCGGCACGTGGAAGGACCTCACGGATAACGTGAACTTCATGGCGAGCAATCTCACCGCACAGGTCCGCAACATCGCCGAAGTGGCAACGGCCATTGCGAGCGGCGATCTCTCGAAGAAGATCACGGTGAATGTGAGCGGTGAAATCCTGTTACTGAAGGAAACGATCAACACGATGGTGGACCAGCTCAACGCTTTCGCCGGTGAAGTGACGCGTGTGGCTCGCGAAGTCGGCACCGAAGGCCGGCTGGGCGGTCAGGCCAACGTCGTCGGTGTGGCCGGCACCTGGAAGGATCTCACCGACAGCGTCAACTCCATGGCCAACAACCTGACGGCGCAAGTGCGCAACATCGCGGAAGTCGCCACGGCCATTGCCAACGGCGATCTTTCGAAGAAGATCACCGTGGACGTCAGCGGCGAGATCCTGCAGCTCAAGCAGACGATTAACACAATGGTAGACCAGCTCAACGCCTTTGCCGGGGAAGTGACGCGCGTCGCCCGCGAGGTCGGCACGGATGGGCGATTGGGCGGTCAAGCTCAGGTTCCTGGCGTTGCCGGCACGTGGAAAGACCTCACGGACAACGTGAACCTCCTGGCTGCCAACCTCACGACTCAAGTTCGTAACATCGCCGAAGTGACGACGGCGGTCGCCCGCGGCGACCTGTCGCGCAAGATCACCGTGGATGTGAAAGGCGAGATCCTGGAGTTAAAGAACACCATCAACACGATGGTGGACCAACTGAATGCGTTCGCTGCAGAGGTAACCCGCGTTGCGCGTGAAGTCGGAACAGACGGCAAGCTGGGCGGTCAGGCAAGCGTCCCCGGAGTGGCCGGCACATGGAAGGACCTCACCGATTCCGTAAACGCAATGGCGGGCAATCTGACCGTGCAACTTCGCGATGTCTCGAAGGTGGCCACGGCCATCGTCAAAGGCGATCTGAGTCAGAAGGTCACGGTCGACGTCAGCGGTGAAATCCTGCAGATCAAGGACACGATCAACACGATGGTGGATCAGCTCAACGCCTTCGCCAGCGAAGTGACGCGCGTGGCTCGTGAAGTCGGTACCGAAGGGCGGCTCGGCGGTCAGGCCAACGTTCTCGGAGTCGCGGGCACGTGGAAGGACCTTACCGACAGCGTGAATTCCATGGCCAACAATTTGACCGCACAGGTGCGCAATATCGCCGATGTGGCTACGGCCATCGCGCGCGGCGACCTGTCGCGGAAGATCACGGTGGACGTGAAGGGTGAAATCCTGGAGCTGAAGAACACGATCAACACAATGGTGGATCAGTTGAACGCCTTCGCTGCAGAGGTAACCCGCGTCGCACGCGAAGTCGGCACGGAAGGCAAACTGGGCGGCCAGGCCCAAGTTTCCGGTGTGGCCGGCACATGGAAGGACCTCACCGACAACGTCAACTTCATGGCAAGCAATCTCACCGCCCAGGTGCGCAACATCGCGGAGGTGGCCACGGCGATTGCCGGCGGTGACCTATCCAAGAAAATCACTGTGGATGTGCGCGGCGAGATTCTGTTGCTTAAAGAAACACTGAATACGATGGTGGAACAGCTTCGTTCCTTCGCAGCGGAAGTCACCCGGGTTGCGCGCGAGGTCGGAACGGACGGGCGTTTGGGTGGCCAGGCCGTGGTGCCGGGAGTTGCAGGTACGTGGAAGGACCTCACCGACAACGTCAACCTGCTCGCGGCGAACCTCACCACGCAGGTCCGGAACATCGCGGAGGTCACGACGGCGGTCGCCCGCGGCGACCTGTCGCGCAAGATCACCGTGGACGTGAAAGGCGAAATCCTGGAGCTGAAGAATACGATCAACACGATGGTGGACCAGCTTAACGCCTTTGCCGCTGAAGTGACCCGTGTCGCTCGCGAGGTCGGCACCGATGGCAGTCTTGGCGGACAGGCTCAGGTCCCCGGAGTCGCCGGCACGTGGAAGGACCTCACCGACAACGTGAACGTCATGGCGGCCAATCTTACCGAGCAAGTACGCGGCATCGTCAAGGTCGTGACTGCCGTCGCCAACGGTGACTTGAAGCACAATCTCACGGTCACATCTAGAGGCGAGGTCGCGGCCCTTGCGGAAACCATCAACAACATGACCGAGACGCTCGCCACCTTTGCCGACCAGGTGACAACCGTCGCCCGCGAAGTCGGCGTCGAAGGCCGGCTGGGCGGCCAGGCCAACGTTCCGGGCGCCGCCGGCACGTGGAAGGACCTTACCGGTAACGTGAATCTCCTCGCGGCGAATCTCACCACCCAGGTCCGGGCCATTGCAGAAGTGGCGACGGCGGTGACCAAAGGCGATCTCACCCGGTCCATTCAGGTCGATGCCCGCGGTGAAGTTGCCGAGTTGAAAGACAACATCAACACGATGATCGACAACTTGCGCCTGACTACCGATCGCAGTACCGAGCAGGATTGGTTGAAAACCAACCTCGCTCGATTTACGAACATGGTCCAGGGTCAACGCGACCTGACCGCGGTGGGCAAATTGCTCCTGACGGAACTTGTTCCGCTGGTCAATGCGCACCAGGGTGTCCTTTATCAAATGGCGGAGGACAATACCCTGACGTTGCTGGCAAGCTATGGCAATGCCCCCGACGGCGGATACCCGCAACAGCTTTTATTGGGACAGGGGTTCATTGGACAGTGTGCCGCGGACAAGAAGCGCATCCTGGTCACCAGAATCCCGCCCGACACTGTGCAGGTCAGCACCGTCCTTTTCCGTGCGATGCCGCGCAGCGTGGTGGTCATTCCAGTGCTGTTTAAGGACCAGATCAAGGCGGTCATTGGCCTGGCCTCACTCGATGAGTTCGCTATGGCGCACTTGTCGTTCCTGGAACAATTGACTGCCAGTGTCGGTATCGTTTTTAACAGCATCGAAGCCACCATGCAGACCGAAGCGCTCCTGAAGCAGTCGCAGCAGCTCGCCGGGGAACTGCAAACGCAGCAGAGAGAGCTCCAGCAAACCAACGAGCAGCTTGCCCAGAAAGCCCAGCAACTGGCGGAGCAAAACGTCGAGGTCGAGCGAAAGAATCAGGAAATCGAGCAGGCGCGGCGTGCGCTTGAAGAGAAAGCCGCGGAGCTGGCGCTGACGTCAAAATATAAGTCCGAATTCCTGGCGAACATGTCGCACGAGCTTCGCACGCCGTTGAACAGCATTCTGATCCTCGGGCAGCAGCTTACGGAAAACCCTGAAGGGAACTTGACAGGCAAGCAAGTCGAGTTCGCCCGGACCATCCACGGAGCCGGAACCGATCTTCTGAATTTGATCAGTGACATTCTGGATCTGTCGAAAATCGAATCGGGTACGGTAACGGTGGAAGCGGAGGAAGTCTACTTCACAAACCTGTTTGAAATGATCGAACGTACCTTCCGGCACGAGGCCGACAACCGCAGCCTCTCCTTCGATGTAAAGATGGATGCGTCTCTTGGCCGCAGCCTCGTCACGGACGTCAAACGCTTGCAGCAGGTGCTCAAGAACCTGCTTTCGAACGCGTTCAAGTTCACCGAACACGGCGGCGTCCGGCTCAATGTATCCATCGCCCAGAGCGGTTGGAGCACGGAACACCCGGTCCTGAAGACGGCCGGACCGGTGGTTGCCTTCGAGGTGTGCGACTCGGGCATTGGCATTCCGCTGGAAAAACAGCCGATCATCTTCGAGGCGTTTCAGCAGGCCGACGCGAGCACGAGCCGCAAGTACGGCGGCACCGGACTCGGCCTGGCGATCAGCCGCGAGCTCGCCAATCTGCTTGGCGGGGAAATTCAATTAAGCAGCACACCAGGTGTCGGAAGCACGTTCACGCTCTATATCCCGCAGAGATATGCGGGCCCATCCTTTGTAGGGCGGCTTATAGAAAGGCAATTCGAGCGGGTCCAGCAAAAGTTGGCGCCGATGGTTCGCGTTCCGGAACGTCCGGTGGAACCGGTGCTCGACGACCGCGACAACCTACAGGAAGGTGATCCGGTGTTGTTGATCGTAGAAGACGACCCGCACTACGCCAGGATTCTGGTCGATCTCGCCAGAGACGACGGATTCAAAGTCCTCGTGGCCATGCGCGGCGCCGATGCCCTGGCCCTGGCGCGCCAGTTCCGGCCCGCCGCTGTCTCGCTTGACGTTTTCCTGCCCGACATGCTGGGTTGGACGGTGCTCAGTTATCTGAAGCAGGATCCTGCAACGCGTCATATCCCCGTGCAGATCGTCTCTCTTGATGAAGACCGCCAGCATGGTCTGGCACGCGGCGCTTTTGCGTACGTCACAAAACCCACAACTCCCGGCGGCCTCGAGGCGGCGATGTCTCGGATCAAGGAGTACGCCGCGCCGCGCCGCAAGCGTCTGTTGGTCGTGGAAGACGATCCTGGGGAACGGTTGAGCATCACGGAACTGTTGGGCCACGACGATATCGAAATTGTGACGGTGGGTACAGGTTCTGAAGCCTTGCGATCGCTCCACGAAAATCAGTTCGACTGCGTTGTGCTCGACCTGAGGCTGCCGGACATGTCTGGCTTCGAAGTGCTCGAACGGATCAGTGGCGACGAGGCGATGCGTGACGTCCCGGTAGTCGTCTTCACGGGCAAGGAGTTATCTCCGGATGAAGACGCGCAACTGCACACGATGGCGCGCAGCGTCGTGGTCAAAGGCGTCGAATCGCCTGAACGTCTGCTGGATGAGACGGCATTGTTCCTGCACCGCGTGATGACGGACCTGCCCATCGAGAAGCAACGTATGATCGAGCGGCTGCACCGCTCCGACGAAGATCTGGTAGGCAAGCCCGTTCTTGTGGTCGATGATGACGTGCGGAACATATTCGCCTTGAGCAGCGTACTGGAGCGGCGCGGCATGAAAGTGTTGACGGCAAGCACCGGCCGCGAAGCCATCGACATGCTCGAGTCCACGCCCGGAGTGTCCATCGTACTCATGGATATCATGATGCCAGGAATGGACGGCTATCAGACAATACAAGTCATTCGGGAGAACCCCGCATTGCGGCGCCTTCCGATCATCGCTCTCACCGCAAAAGCGATGAAGGGAGATCGTGAGAAGTGCCTGGAAGCCGGAGCCTCCGACTATTTGGCCAAACCGGTCAATACCGAACAGTTATTATCGTCATTGCGAATGTGGCTCCATCGGTAGGACGCACTGTGCCCTCACCCGGCGCTTCGCGCCACCCTCTCCCAAAGGGAGAGGGACATTCCCGTGGCCCGATGTTAAGAAAAAGACTGTTATGAACGAAAAAGACAAAGTGAACATCCTGATGGTTGATGATCAGCCGGGCAAGCTGATGAGCTATGAAACGATTCTCAGCGGGCTCGAAGAGAACCTGATCCGGGCCAGTTCGGGAAAGGAAGCGCTGGAACATCTCCTCAAGACCGATGTGGCTGTTCTTCTGGTAGACGTGAGCATGCCGGATCTGGACGGTTTTGAACTGGCGGGCATGATAAGGGAGCATCCACGGTACCGGAAGACGGCGATCATCTTCGTTTCTGCGATCCACTTCACGGAAGTGGATCGCCTCAAAGGGTACCAACTGGGAGCGGTGGACTATGTGTCGGTACCCGTGATTCCGGAAATCTTGCGCGCAAAGGTCAGCGTTTTTATTGATCTCTACCGCAAGACACAACAGCTCGAACACCTGAACCGCGAATTGGAATTGCGCGTGGCCGAACGAACCGCAGCGCTCGGCACCAGCGAAGAGCGGTTTCGTCTGGCGACCGAAGCCATGCGAGGCGGACTCTACGATTGGGATATAGAAACAAATACGTTGTGGCGCTCTGCCGGACTGGTTGCAATATTCGGATACCCTGCCGACGAGCACGAGCCTCACCTTCAATGGTGGCTCGACCGTGTGCATCCCGACGACCTGACTAGAATGTCCGAGGGCATGCGGAATGTCCTCGAGAGCAGCCTGCCGGCGTTTGATACGGAATACCGGGTCCAGCATCGAGAGGGACCGTGGGTTTGGGTTTGGGACCGCGGCCGCGTCGTGCGCGACAACACAGGAAGGGCTCGGCGCGTTGTCGGACACATCATCGACGTCAGCATGCAAAAAGATGCGGAATTCCAACTCAAGCAGGCGGATCATCGCAAGGATGAGTTCCTCGCCGCGCTGTCACACGAATTGCGCAATCCGTTGGCGCCAATCCGCAACGCAGTAAATGTGATGCGCCTGAAAGGACCGGTCGAACCGGATTTCGATCGAAGCCGGGATATCATTGATCGCCAGGTCAGCCATTTGAGCCGTCTTGTCGACGACCTGTTAGACGTGAGCCGCATTTCACGAAATCGCTTCGAACTCCGCAAAGAGAAAATGGAGCTATCGGAAGCCGTGAGTGCAGCTATAGAAGCCAGCCGGCCTCTCATCGATCAACAATGCCACACTCTGATCGTGTCGCTGCCGCCGCAACCTGTTCACCTGGAAGGCGACCTCGTTCGCCTGACGCAGGTTTTCACGAACCTGCTCAACAACAGCGCCAAATACACGCCTCCCGGCGGCCGCCTCTCGCTAAATGCTCACCTTGAGGGAAGCGATGTCGTGGTTCGTGTCAAGGACAACGGCGTCGGCATTCCCCCGGAAAGTTTGCACCAGCTTTTCCAAATGTTCTATCGGGCACTGGATCTGCGGACTCAAGCGCAAGGCGGTTTGGGTGTAGGCCTCACTCTCGTGGCCCGTCTGGTCGAACTGCACGGAGGAACGGTGGAAGCCCACAGCGCCGGGATTAACCAGGGGAGCGAATTGGTCGTCCGGCTGCCCGTTCTGTCCGAGCCCGTTGAGTTGGGTCAGAGCCAACAACCAGCGTCCAGCGCTGAAACAGAGACAGCCACGGACAGGCGAATCCTGGTCGCGGACGACAATCTGGATTCCGCGGAATCGCTCGCTCTCCTGCTGAGCTTAAAAGGCTATGAAGTGCGTACCGCGAGTGACGGCGTCGAGGCTGTGGAGACTGCGGCGGTGTTTCTTCCGGATATCGTGTTCCTGGATATCGGCATGCCGAACTTGAATGGCTATGAGGCGGCCCGAATGATCCGCGAGCAACCCGGGGGCAAGCACATTCTGCTTATCGCTTTGACCGGATGGGGTAAGGAAGAGGATCGGCGCCGCTGTAAGGCCGCGGGTTTTGATGTCCACCTCACGAAGCCGATGAACTATGAGGCTCTGCTGCAACTGCTCGCTGCCTCGCCGGAAACAGCACGGGAAGTCTCGAAAGAAACCTAGCGGTGTGAAGCAGAAGGTGGCGCCTGGTCGCACGATGGAGAATGGGCGTTAGCCTCAGACCACGAAATCGGCGACTTGGCGATTTGATTACCGCCGATTAGCCGCATTATCCACCGTTGATCCTAAAATCCGCAGTTGAAGATGGCCATGTCTGGGCGCTGTGAACGCGGGCTTTAGCCCGCGACTACATGCTTGGCCGAAAGGTTGTCGCAATATGTAGTCGCGGGCTTTAGCCCGCGTTTGTACCTGCCGTTTCTAGGTTGATCAACGATTTGCAGCGGCACGCCGGTTGCACGGACTACGTGCGGCAGAACCTGCGATGCGTTATTCTCTTGGTTCAGAAGTTTTATGGAAACTGAAGTCACCAAAAAGTTGTTCACGGTCGACGAGTACTACCGGATGGGAGAAGCCGGCATTTTTGGTGAAGAAGCCCGTCTCGAACTCATCGAAGGCGAGATCATCGAGATGAGTCCTGTGGGCAGCCGGTAATCGCGAGCTCGCGATTATCTGTTTCCGATTGGGCTCATCTCGATGATCTCGCGGCTTATCGTGGAATTTACTGGAAGGCATCGCCGTGAAAGCGGCTGAGTTCCTCTCTGATCGCGGTCAAGGTGGCAAGGTCTGGCACTTGTCGACTCGAACGTTCCGGGAACTCATCGTAAGTTTGACCGTCGAGGAGGCGGCCGGTTTTCGCCCCACTGTTTGAAGAAGAATGCGACGCCCTGGCGGTGGCAACGATTGCGTAACTGCCGGACCCATTGCTCCTTCATTACGCGCCGCTTCCGCTTTCGCCCCCGGCGATCACCCAATGGATACCGGCCAGATCCAGTGCGCCGAGATCTTCAAGTAATGGTTCTACGGAGAGGAATCGGATTTGAGCCGGCGCCGATCGCAAATGATCTATTCGCGGCAAGCCATGGCGCCGATTCTCGACGCTTACACCCCACCAGATATGCGGCTGCTCCGCAGCGAAGCGCAGCTTAGTCTCGAGAAGGGTCGCCATGCGCTCTGAGCGCTTCGTCAGCACCTGGTATGTATGCCAGTCGGCCCGCACCATCGTCCGAGCTATCGCACAGATATAATCGTCCGGCACATTTTCGTGGAAGAGATCGCTCATGGAATTGACGAAGACCATCTTGCCAGAGCGCCATTTTAGAGGTTCAGCCAGCTTTCCGGGAACGAGGCGAAGATCAAATCCGAGCTCGTATGGATGTCCTGGCACACCGCGGAAACGCTCGGCAAATGTCTCGGCATAGCAGTGAGCGCAGCCAGGGCTGACCTTGGTGCACCCGCGAACAGGATTCCACGTTGCATCAGTCCACTCTATTTTCGAGTTGTTCGCCATCCTAAATCTTCTCCTTGATGTGAATTTGTAGCATCACCGCGTTATCCGCGCGTATCTCCGTCCGATATAGCGCGACTTGTTTTCGGGCACTTCATTCGCATCATTGCCCTCCGCCCTCCTTCGAGCTTAGTCCTTAGACGTTAGCACCTTGACGAGATCATCCTTAATGTGGAGCACTGGTCCATTGAACACGAATGCGGTTGGCATTACCGTGTCCCACTTCGCACCGGCTCGATACACAGCGGCAAGATCCCACAGATGATCATTGCGTACACAACAACGCTGCGTCGGTTGAGGATCGCGAGCGTCCTTCGCGATTTGGGTCGCGAGCACGTGATCCTGATCCCAAAACTGCATGACCCGCTTGTCGGACAGCCGGTTGAGGACAATGCTTACCGGCTTGGACCAGTCAGTCGGCAATATCGGTTCCCAAACCGCAAACACCTGAACGTTTGCGCCAGGATTCTCTTCGAGGATCGTTTGGACTGCAGAGGCCCCCTGCAGACATGTTGGTCATGTGGGCGAAAGCAACAAGATGACGCGAGTCCGATCGGAGTAACGATTGAACTGTCCCTTGAACGATTCCAGCGACTGGGAGGTTAAATCTGAAAGAGCTTCTTGCGTCGCTGGCGTGTTATGACTGTTGAAGAAAAAGTATGCGGACACGGCAACTGCGATGATCAGAACTCCGCCTATCACGAATGCAATTCTGCGCTTCATATCAGTCGAACCTTTCGAACTTTAGGGAAACAAATCCGCGAGAACCACCGCAATAGTTTGCGGGAAAAGGTAAACGCCCAGCACGATAAGGGCAGCTAAGACGAAGGCAACGATGCCACTCCGGCTGCTCTTTCGGCAGGTTCGCTTGAAGCGATAAAACTGGAACAAGCCTATTGCCAGAAAGGCCAGGGAAATACTAACGAGCCAATTCCGGAAAGCTTCGATCGCAATACTCAAACCCGCGATTCCAACAGCTGCGGTGAGACTGAGCGGTAGACAACACGCCAAGGTGGACAGCGCGGTCACTGCGGCGGCTACCGGCATTACTTTAGTGGACGGTTTCATCGCTTTGACCAGGAAGAGAGAACCGCATCCCGAATCCACTCGCGTTGAGGCACGCCCTGTCGCCGTCCGTCCACCAGATATGTCCGACAACTTAAGCCGCATGCGCTGGATTCGGGGACGCTCGGTTCGACGTCCTTCCCGTCCACCCGGACTATCGGTGAACCTGGGAAGGAACGCCATGGCAACGCCTCACCTAAATGGAAGCTTACATTCTGGACTCAACTCCAGAATCAAGAGAAAAACGTTGCCCACGACGTTCGCCAAACGATGAGCAGCGATTACCAGCGGAAATGGAAAAAACGCACACATCGAAACCGGTCGTGACTCCTATCGAAAGTGTGTCACTACCGGGGCCGCGCTTTCGACGAAATCAAAACCTGAGCTTCAGGCCAAGCTGAATCTGGCGGGAAGAGCCCAGGTCGCCGCGCGCGGTGCGCGTGGCGGTCCGGCCAAAGTCGGCGATCCGGGGACAGGTGTATCCATCTCGGAGGCAGCCTGATCCGGTTCGAAACGACTTGACTCCGCCGCGGAAGCAAGTGTTTTCGTGATGGAACAACGTGTTTCCGGGATAAAGCAAGGTTTCCTGGACCCCGAACCAGGTTGCATTGTGACGGAACAAAGTGTCTTCGTCGGGAAGCAATGTTGATTCTTGAAAAAGCAACGTCGTTTTGCGGCAAAGCCACATTGCTTTTCGAAAAACCAATATTGTTTTGCGACGCGATAAAACAAATTAACTCGGTGGCTGAGCAATGTTGCAATTTCAAAAAGCAATGAAGCTTTGCGATAAAGCAATGTATCGCCCTGACGGATCGGATTGTCTTCGCCACAAAGAAGACTGTCGGCGTGCCGAGATAATCGCCGCCGTCAGGGCACTACGCGTGTCGGTCACGAAGAAAAGCATCAATGACATGTTGCCAGTTATGTCTGAGACGGACTTTGTGTTTCCAAAGCTCTGCGGCACCTCTTTTATGCTTTTCACACGTAGTTCGCGTCTGCGGTCAATTGCGCATTAGTTCGGCTGCCGTTACTTTCTTCTTCACGGGATGTACGGCCGGTTCATGGGCAACTTTCCGGCCCAAATTTTCCATGCCCTTCAACGGATGCCGACGAGTCGGCCCCTTTTGGTGTGCCCCGGCGAATTACGATCTGGTTGCGTCTCCAGTTGGATTCTTGAGGCATTGTTCATGCCAAACTCCCGGAACTTGGTCGAGTTCGTAAAGTGGATCGCCTCCGTGGTAGAAGCCAACTTTGGTAACAGTCGTGTACTTTCCCGCGTATGCCAGCTGTTCTGGCCTGAGCGGATTGTGATGCTTCACGTTTGTATAAAGCGCTCGAGCTTGGTTATATCCGCGATCTGGACCGGCCATCCGACTGAAAAGAGTGCCTCGTATGGCCTCATCGCCTCCTCCTTCATCGTGTCGGTAGAAACATTCCAGGCCCAATTGGAACGGGCTGGGATAGCTGGAATTGCGTGGTCCCGCCGCTCGTCAACGGCCCGTTGAACGGTGTCATAAGATTCGACGCTGGTGTCTCGAACGTTACCGAATACGCACCACGACCCGCTTGGAGTTCCAGAGCACTTTCAACTTCCGCAGCCGAAAGCCCTACTATTTCGCCCTCCAGCGTAACAAACGTACCGGCCCTCCTCCGGTTTTCATAGGGCTTTTCGGGCAGTCGCCGGTCGGTAAAGACAGATTAGCCAGATTTACGGAAGTCGGCTCGACATGAATTCCTCCAGATCAGAGGTCTGAAGTTCTCAGTCATGGGATCGACGGCGCGACATATTGAAGCGTGTAGTTCAGTAGCCACACGAGGAAAAGAACCACCGGGACGTGCACCACAAATTGCAGAGTGGAGTAACCCACAATATCGCGGGCCTTCAAACCCAGGATTCCCAGCAGCGGCAACATCCAGAACGGATGGATCAGATTGGCCAACGCTTCGGTTGCATTGTAAGTCTGGACGACCCAGCCCAAATGGACGTGAAGGGTTTTGCCGGCGTCCAACATATAAGGCGCTTCGATCAGCCATTTTCCACCGGCGGACGGCACGAACAGGCCGAGCACGGCCGAGTAGATCCCGACCAGCACAGGAAACGTGTGCTGCGTTGAGACGGTGACGAAGAAATGCGCCAGCATTTTCGCCAGACCCGATTCCGTCATCATCTTCACGATGCCGGCGTACAGCGGATATTGAACGAGAACCCCGGCCACCGATGGCACGGCCGCGCTCACGGCCTGAACGAAAAAGCCCGGCCGCCAGTGCAGGATGAGTCCAACGATCAGGAACGCGAAGATGTAATGGTTGAGCTCGAGCAGGCTGCTCAGCCCTTTGTCGGCCATTTCGCGGATGAGATAAGCGGCGCCAAGCGCGGAAATCAACAGAGTCAAGAAAGGACTGTATTCAAGCCATTCCCCAGGCTTTTCCGGTTTGCCGCTTTGCGTTGCGGCAGGCTCGTATTTCACGCCCATATCTTCGATGGAGCGTGCATGTGCGGTGGCCGGGTGCGAATAGTAGGCGATTGGCATGGAAATGAGGATCAGGACAGCGGCGATCAATACGCTTTGCCACAAGCCGAGCGTCTGCCCTAACGGAATGACTCCGCTAATCTGCATTATGGATTGAGGCAAAGATGCCGGTGCCGCCATGATCAGAGCGGCTGAAGAGGAAAGGCCCAACGCCCACACGCTGCCGATTCCCAGGTACGCCGCTGCGCCCGCGGCGCGATAATCTGCCCCCTTCACGCGATGTGTCACTTCGCGCGCCAGCAGGCCGCTGAAGATCAGGCTGAAGCTCCAGGAAATGAGTGAAGAGAGCATCGAAAACAATGCGACAAACGCAGCCGCAGACTTTCCGTTCTTTGGGACATTCGCCATCCGGCGGATGATGAAGTAGACCGGCGGGGCAGTAGCGACGGCGTAGCCCGTGACGATGATCATTGTCATTTGCATGGTGAAGGGGACCAGATCCCAGAATCCGGCGCCGAACCATTGCGCGGTCTGAATTACGGGGCTGCCGATGGCGACGCATGCCGCAAACACGATACCCACACCGGCAAGCGCCAAGGCAAATGCGTCAGGAAACCAGCGCTCGAACCACTCGGTGAGCCGCAGGCCCATGGCGGGCAGCCAGGAGCCGGCGGATTTTTCGTCGGGCGAGATTGGATTAGTGCTGGGTTTTTCCGAAATTCTTGGCAAGATACTCCACAAGGACGGTCACATCGTCATCCGACAACTCGGCTCCTTTGTCCCGCATCCTCTGGACGATGCCTTCCCACTCATCCTTATCGTACTGTTTGCTCGTCACGCGGTCCAAATTGTGGCAGACCGTACAGGTTCCTTCTAGAATATTTTTGCCCAGACCCTCAGGTAACTGGACTTGTCCTAGCAAAACGACCATTTGGTCAGTTCGTCAATGCGGATTTGGTTGTTGGACAAGTGCATTTGAGATCGTACATGGGACATCCCCTACATTTAACATTTTGGGGAAGCTCGAGCGTGCAGCCGAACAATGTCAAATGTTGGGATGTCCCATGTACTTGTCAAACAACCCAACGACCAACAGACACAATGACGTCACTTGGCAAGCTGAACCAAACCGTAACTGCTCCAGATGCGCGTACGCGCGTACATATCACCGCCGGTATTTCGGAATTGCTAAACTGTTGGCGCCCTGAAAGCCCGCGTTTCCAGTTGATTTCTGGTTACCGGCTTGACTAAAGTTCAGTCCCGTATGAGTTACCAAAGCCTGGAGGAAGCGTTACAAACCGTCGGGAGTCCGGTTGAACTGTTGCGTAATTCGCAGATAGGACCATATGCCTTCCCGGTGGTGCGTGCCGAGTTCACGAACTGGAGAGATGAACAGCGCGCCTGGCGGGAGACCTGCGCTCTTTTGGACCAGTCTCACCATATGACAGATCTTCATGTTGAGGGCCCGGATGCACTCAAATTGCTCTCTGATCTCGGTGTAAATAGCTTTAAAAATTTCAAAGTCAATCAAGCGAAGCAATTTGTTGCGTGTAACCATAACGGATATGTGATCGGTGATGCGATTCTGTTTTATCTGGATGAAAATAGATTCAGTCTCGTCGGGCGCCCTCCTGTTGCCGATTGGTTGCAATTCAATTTAGAGACTCGCGGGTATCGTGCATCCGCGGAAAGGGATGAGAGGTCCGCTGTTAATCAAGGCCGGCGAAAGTCTTTCAGATACCAGGTTCAAGGTCCCAACGCTGTCCAGGTCATGGAGAAGGTAACGGGAAGACCCGTGCCGGATATCCGGTTCTTTAATATGGATGTATTCACCATCGCGGGCCGGGATATCCGCGCCTTGCGTCATGGAATGGTCGGACAACCCGGATGGGAACTTTTCGGTCCCAGGGAATACGCCGACCAAGTCCGGGACGCCATTGTTGAAGCCGGTCAAAAGTACGGGATTCGGCAAGTGGGCGCCAAAGCTTACGCGACCACCTGCCTCGAGTCGGGATGGATTCCATCCCCGCTTCCGGCGATTTATGTTGGTGAAGAGATGAAGGGATACAGAAAGTGGTTGAGCCCGAAAAGCTATGAAGCGACGGCTTCACTCGGAGGTAGCTTTTACTCCCGCGATATCACGGACTATTACCTGACTCCCTACGACCTTGGCTACGGGCCCTTCGTCAAATTCGACCATGATTTTGTTGGACGAGAAGCCCTTGAAAAAATGGCCGATCATCCGAGGCGGAAGAAAGTAACGCTCGTCTGGAACGGCGAGGATGTCGCCCGTGTCTTTCGTTCCTTATTCCACACTGGTGGAGATATAGCCAAGTATATCGATTTACCCCTGGCGAACTATTCAACATTACCGTATGACCAGGTGTTGAAAAACGGTAAAACCGTCGGGGTGTCCACGTATACTGGCTACACCTACAACGAACGCGCGATGATCTCGCTGGCCATTATCGATATTGAACACAGTGAGCTGGGTACCGAGCTGATGCTCGTCTGGGGTGAAGAAGGTCGCGGCTCGTTGAAACCGACGGTCGAGCGCCACGTGCAAACCGAAATCCGGGCAACTGTTGCACCCGTCCCTTACGCCGAGGTTGCACGTGTCGCATATCGGCCGCGGTGAGCCGGAGAGCGGATCGCCAGCCATTGGCTTTGGGCGATCGGTTTTGGAATAACGCGCGGTGAGACACGGCGCCGACTCAAAGGAGAACCAACATGGCATACATATTCCACGAGGATCAGTTACCGAAGCTGGTTTCGGTCGTGCCGGGGCGCGAGCGGACGTTCTTCGTCAACAAGGAACTCACCGATATTGACGACATGCTCGCCGGAATCATGCGTTACAAGAGCAACGCTTCATCACCCTTCCATCTGCATGAGAATTGCGAGCACTTCTACTTCATCATCGAGGGGAAAGGCACCGTCGAAACGCCCGAAGGCGTCCGGGCGGTAAGCCCGGGCGACATGGTTTTTATCCCGCCCGAGGCCAAGCATCGCCTGAGGGCTACGGAGACCGGCCTGTTCTATTTCGAATTTCAAGCACCGAACCGTTTCATGACGACGATCCTCGATGGGACACCCGATGACCTCCGATGGAACCGCGTTGACGGCCGCGTATGGGTTCAGACTTAAAGGGGAGTTCTATGCCAAACACGACCTTCATCGATACCAATAAGCTTCCGCGGCAAAAGACGCCTCAAGGCGAGATGACTGAAATCCTGAACAACCAACTGGCCGGTGCGAAGAATGTGCTTGGAATGCTGCGCTGGCTCAAGTCCGGAGAGAAATTCAAGGCCGACGCCGGCGCCAAGCATCAGCTCATCTACTTGATGGAAGGGAAGGGCAGTATCCAACTCGAGAACAAGGACCACGAGGTGTCGAAAGGCATGGGCATTTACCTCGGTCCCTCCGAGACCGCCACGATTTCAGCCGCGACGGGCGCAACCGTGAAGCTGTTTCACCTCGTCGTTCCGCAGATTCCCAGGTAGCAAAATCACTGGGAGTGCATTCTTATCGACCCTCACCCGGCCTTCGGCCACCCTCTCCCAGAGGGAGAGGGACGCGCCCTCGGCATAGTTGCCCAAGATTCCGGTGAGAAATGCGCGTTAAATTATCCCGGCCCTCCTGTGACACCCGGAAAGATGTCATACACATAATCGTGTGCGTTCAATGCGGCCTTGCTCAGGCTGCCTGCTTGAACGCGCTTGACGATTTCCTCGCGAGAGAGGTCGAAGATCGCATCAAGAATCTGCGCGCGCTCCGGCTCACTTGCCTGGGCCATGGCGAAGAGCACGCGGGCGCTGTGCTGGATGTAGCGGGCCGAAAGCAGTTGGCGCTTCAAGATCTCCATGATGATGGGCGCTTTGGCGCGGTCAAAGCGGCCAGGATCGCCGCGGCGGTCCAGTTCGGCGAAGAACTCCGACGTCCATTCGTTGTGGCAGTCCCAGACCTTCTCGAACAACTGCCTGGTGAAGCGAGTCCCGGCGCTGACCTCAAAGGCGTTCAACGCCGGTACAACTCCATCCTCGGTCAACGCTGGCCGTTTGAGGTAGCCGCCTTTGGTAATGGCGGCCTCGTGATGGACAAGGCTCCATAGCCAGGACACGTCGATCCGGTAGGTCGCGAGATCGTTCATGAAGCGCAGCGAAAGCTCGTAGTCGTCGATAGCGGCCGCAAAGTTGCCATTGAGGATCTGAAAGCCGTAGTTGGCTGCCATGTAGAACGCGTGTTGGATGTGCTCGATGGTGATCTCGCCGGACGGCACGCCATAGATGCTGTCCCAAAGTTCTTGCGTGAAGAGCTTCTCCGGCGTGTTGAGCGTGTCTTTGCGGATGACCCAGGGTGTGATCTTGCCCTGCGGGTTCAACAAGCCGCGGGATTGCAGCAGGAGCCGCTCTGCTTCCACGAGACCACTGGCGACGGTCGGCACCGGTTTGCCTTTCACGTCCACAGTTTCTCGCGGCGCATCGAGGATGGCCTGGAGCTCGGTTACAGAAGCCCGCAAAGGTGCGTTGCCAGCGGCGACGTAGGCCGACTCTGGGCTGGCGACCCAGCTTTGACGATAGGCATCATACAGTCGTCCCTTCACAACGCCTGCATCGATGTCTTCCAGGGACGGCTGTTGACCGGCCTGCATTGGCTCCTCGGGGACAAATATGAGACCCAGCAGGCGCTCGCGCAGCTTGTCGATGATCATCGCCCGCAGGGCCAGTGGGTTGTACTTGGAGCGGCCATAAGGATCGGTTGTGGGGTAGATCATCACCGCGGCCATCCCGCCAATCGGAGCCGCCTGGCTGAACTCGCCATCCTTCATGCCGGCCATGAGCATCATCAGAGCGTTGTACCGCTGATAAGCAATCATGTTCGGAGAAGCCATGCCGATGGTCTGCGGATCCGGAAAGACACCCCGGGGGTCATCCTTCCACATTTCAATGAGGCTAGCCAGATAGTCCCAGCGGCCAACGTTGGTCCCAAGAAGCCTGCGCCGCAAGACCCAGGCGATCGCAGGCAGGAACCGTCCCGCATTTCCCTCCTCGTAGAGGACTTTGATTTTGAACGTGCCTGGCTGGACTCCGATCAAGCTCTCCAGCCGTGACAGGAGCTTCTCGACAATGAACGCTTCCTGAGGCGTCTGAATCTTCGGAATGTAATAGTAGACGCCGGTGCCGGAGCGCGTGAGAGACCCGTAGTTATTGAGCGCCCAGAGGAGCGCGATGGGGATCACGCCGGGCACGGGTTCGCCATCGACCGTCATATGGTCAAATCGCACGTGGATCCCGGGAGGCCGAACGAACCGGGTCGGCCACTGTGCCGGAGGCCGGTTGATTTTGTACGCCCGCGGCTGGCCTTTCTTCACGACTTCATAGGGGCGGTTGGTCCAGCGGCCTTCGAAAATGTCTTTGGCGTTCTGCATGGCCGCAAAAATTCCTACCGGCTGGTTCCTGGGCGTGCCGTCGGGCTGGAAATGGGGCGGCGAGGCGTCTTCAAAGTCCGGCATATTCATAGGCGCCGGACTGTTCAGCGCGTTGAACGCCATGTCCAGCGGATGCCACGGCCCGGTGAGCTCCAGTCCGGGATTCTTTAAGGGATGAGCGTCCTTCGGGATGGGCACTTCGTCATTGAGCCGCCAACGCCATGGGCTGTCCCGGCCGAGAAAGTTATCAATCAAGCCCTGGACGATCTGACGAAATGTCCGGGACTGCGCCGTTACGGGATCCTCAAACGTGTCGTCCCACTTCGGCCAGGCATATTTCTCACCAACCGGCGCGGGAGACCGCAGTAGAGCCGGGCGCACCGTGAGGGCGGCGGCGATCGCCGGCCCCAACTCCCGGGCGAGCTCGGCAATAGCCTGCTCGACATGCACTTCCCGGCCATTGATCGTCTTGGTGCCAAACAGCTCCGGGAACTTCTGGAGAATGTCCGCGCGGATCATGGTCTCGACCCCAAGTCGCGCTGATGCTGGATGCTTTCGTCCTTGTGACATGGCTTTGTCCTTACCTTCAGATATTTTGGTGGAACCCGACGAAAGTGTCCGCATCGCGGGCAGCGGCTGTCAAGGGAAATTCCGCTTTTGAAATGATGAATAAGCAGCCGCGGATTGCACGGATTACGGGGAAGGCGTATTCCTCTCCTGTTCCAGCTTGCCATGTCCCACATCTTTTGCTGAACACGGGGGCATTGAAAACAACTGAAGGGAAAGTCGAAGTCCCCTCCTTGGACAAGGAGGGGTGGCTGCGCCCATTAAAAAAATGCCGCGAAGCCTCCGTAGCGGGCGCAGACGGGGTGGTTGGTTCAAGCCACCGATTATCGGAAGTTGAACGAACCACGCCGTTCTTGATGTTTCGCCCTACCGGGCTCACGCTTCGCGCCGCGCCTCCAAAGGAACGGGACCATTTACTTGATGGCGCGGCGTCCCCTCCTTTGCCAAGGAGGGGACTTCGCCTTTCCCGCCGGTTGTCCCAAACGCCCGTGTCCAGCGGACGACTTGTGGGTAATGTCCCACGACATGCCTGCGGGCGAAGCGTATTGACCAAGAGTTCGGAAAAATGTCCAACTCCAGTTGGCGGTCATAGACCACCGCTACGGCGTTGACGGCACCAATTTCGGCAAGCTATCATCCGGTCACTTGCGCGAGGTATTCCGATGAAAACCCATATCGCTTTCTTGTTGGCAGTTGTTCTTATCGGGGCCGCCGTCCCGGTGCTTTCGCACCATTCTTTCACGGCGGAGTACGACGGGACGAAGCCGGTCCAAGTAACCGGCACGGTCACCAAAGTCGAGTGGACGAATCCTCATATCTGGTTTTACGTCGATGTGAAAGACGAGAACGGCAACGTAACCAGCTGGGCCTTCTCCGCAGCTCCTCCGGGCGTGTTGCAGAGGAGAGGGATTACGAAAGACGTTCTCAAAATCGGTGACGTTGTGAAGGTCGACGGGTTTCGGGCCAGGGATGGCTCGAACAATGCTTCCGGGGGCACGGTTACATTTGCCGATGGCCGGAGAGTGTTTACAGCTTCGGCCGAGGACAGAGTTCCCAACGACAAGAAGTAACTATCATTTTGGGGGTTGCCCATGAGAAACCGTTTCTTCTACTCCGCCATTGCTGTGATCGCTGTGCTTGCCGCGGTCTTGATCGCCCAGGCTCAAACTGTGCCGCGCTCTCCAGAAGGAAAACCCGACTTCTCAGGATTCTGGTCCAATCCGCGAGGTAAGAGCTCGACGGGCCCGGCCACTGTATTCACCAGGGAAAAGATGGCTCCCTTCAAGCCAGGCGGCGAAGCATTGTTCTACGAACCTCGCACCGGCGACCCGTTTCATGATGAGCCACGCGCATTCTGTTTCCCCTCCGGCTTCCCCTCGGGATTCTTCGGTCCGTATCCAGTTCAGATCGTCCAGTCGAAGGATTACCTCGTGATGGTCACGGAGTTTCAACGGATCACGCGTTTGATTCCACTGGACGGCAGACCACATCGCAAGGGTCTCGAGCCCACTTACTATGGCGACTCCGTCGCGCACTGGGAGGACGACACGCTGGTGATTGACAGCACGAACTTCAGGCGATGGTCTCTGGATGACTACTACTACATGGACCCTCTTCACTATCGAATGCATACCGAGGCCTTTCACACCATCGAGCGTTTGCGGCGAACCGACACCAACACGATTGCCTACCAAATCACGATCGACGATCCCAAAATCTTTACAGCACCATGGTCCGAGGATTTTGAAATGAAGCTTCACCCGGAATGGGATGAAGCTGGCCTGTATGAATTCGTCTGTGAAGAGAACAATCGATGCGCAGGCGGGCAATGCCGCAAGTGATCGAAGGTTTTAGCCGCGAATTGCGCGAATGACGCGAATGGGCCGCACAGAATTCCTATGTTACTAACGGCATTAATGGCGTGCGGCCCATTCGCGTCATTCGCGCGATTCGCGGCTCAGATTTTGGCTGCGGCTACGCAGCGCTGTGAAAAGCCATGCTGAAATTCGTGGTTGTCCTTTACCGTAAGCCCGAGATGAGTCGCGAGCAGTTTCGTGCATACTTGCAGGACGTACACGGTCCGATGGCGGAGGTAATTCCCGGCGTCTGTGCCTACGTTCAAAATCACGCGGTCACGGACTCGATGCGCAGCGATCCGGGCTGGGACGCGATTGTTGAACTGTGGTGGGAAAGCCGGAACGCGATGGAGGAAGCATGGCGCAGCCCGGAGGGGCAAATGGCGACGGCTGACCTGGAAGCTTTTGCCGACCTTAGTCGAACGAGATGGTCGATTGTAGACGAGCAAAGACGCCGATAAGATTGTCCATGGAAAGTCTGTGCTAAATTGATTCCGGCTACTGGACAGCGGGCTCCCTGAACAAGAAATAGGAGCCCGATTCAATGCAGGTGCGATTCATGCAGGATGCTGCTATCGCATTTGCGACACTCGCCCTGCCCGAATCGCGCTGACGAGATGGACTCCAAAATACAGGTTCGCGTTTCAAGCGATACCGACGTTGCCGCTATCACTGAGATCTACGCCCATCATGTTCGGCACGGCACCGGTTCTTTCGAGATCGAGCCGCCCGATGCCGAGGAAATCGCCCGCCGCCGATTGGATATTGAAGCTCGCGGCCTTCCCTACATCGTGGCCGAAAGCGATAACGTCGTGGTGGGCTATGCGTATGCGGGACCGTATCGCGCGCGTTTGGCTTATCGATTCACCGTCGAGAATTCAGTCTACGTCCATCCCGGCCATTTAGGCAGAGGCGTTGGCCGAGCGCTCCTATCGACCTTGATTGATGCATGTCAGAAATGCGGCTGCCGGCAAATGGTTGCGGTGATCGGCGACAGCAATAACACCGCCTCCATTCGCCTTCACGAGAATTTCGGTTTCCGCCATGTAGGAGTATTGCAAGCAGTCGGTTTCAAGTTCGGCCGCTGGCTCGACACCGTCCTGATGCAGCGCTCTCTTTGACCTGATCTACCGGTATACTGAGGAGCGATTCAACCATGTTTGAACGATACACAGAGCGGGCGCGGCGAGTGATCTTTTTCGCCCGGTACGAAGCCAGCCAGTTTGGCAGCACCACGATCGAGACCGAGCACTTGTTGCTCGGCCTGGTTCACGAAGACAGAAACATCATCCACCGTTTCCATGACCAATCCGTATCGATTGAAAGCATTCGCGCTGAAATCACAGCGCGTGTCCCGATCCATGAAAAGGTGTCGATATCAATCGATCTACCTCTTTCCAACGAGTGCAAGCGCATCCTGGCATATTCGGCCGAAGAGACGGAACGTTTGCATCATCGCTCTATCGGTACCGAGCATCTTTTGCTGGGCATGCTCCGCGAGGAAAAGAGCCTGGCTTCGCAGATCCTTCGCGGTCATGGCTTGGATGTATCCGCTATCCGGGACCAAATGGCCGCCGCGCTGTCTCTGGTTTTAAAAACCGGCTGGGTACCGGATGATCTCACGGCGATGCGAATTGCCGAAGCCGTGTGGCTTCCCGTCTACGGGCACGAAACCGTCAACGCACAAAAGCCGTTTACTGCGGATCTGGAAAATGACGTGTGGACCGTGAAGGGATCGCCTCCAGCAAATGACGCAGCAGGTGCTCTGACGGCGCTGATCTCCAAGATCGATGGCAGGATTATCGAGCTCGGCCGGAAGGGTTAGCCGAAACACGGCGATCCTGCGCGACGGTAGTGGTCTATTTTGAAACGCGGGGATATTCCCCTCCTTGCCAACCTTGCCAAAGGAGGGGAGGCCGCGCATCAGTCAATGTCCCCGTTCCTTTGAAAGCGCGGACGGGGTGGTTCGGCCAACTACCGATTAATCGGTGGCTTGAACGAACCACCCCGTCTGCGCGAGCTAAGGTGGCTTCGCGAAATTTTCTTGGTCGCGCAGCCACCCCTGCTTTGCCAAGGAGGGGAATATGCCCGCACCAGATCATCGCTAATTGGACACTCAACTCCAAAGTAGTCCACTACCTGCGCGACAGAATTCTTGACAAACTCGAGAAACCAGCGTAGCTAATCCGTATCATTCGTATCCCGACGTCGCAATTTTGAAGCGGAAATTCTTCTCCTGAATTTCTGATGTCATCGCCAAGCGGTGGGCAAGGACCATTACGACTGCACCGCGCGATCATAGAGGAGGGGCCGGATTCAACACATCAGATTTTTCTGCAAGCAGTAAGGGCCGGTTCAGGAGGAGCCGGCAGACCGTGGGATCTGTCGTGCTGTGGTTGACGACAGGGGCTAGAAACTTGCGATTGATTCTTCGGAGCGGCCGGAATCCGGCGGAGACCGTGGTTTCGACGAAGTCAGTCGCATTCGATTCAAAAGGGGGGAATATGTTAGGCAGGACAGGTACAGGCCTACACATGCTGCTCAGATTGGGAAGAGGGATTATTGGATGGATCGCATTGGGAAGTTGTCTGGTTTTTGCTCAAGGCTCCACGGCGACCATCTCGGGTGTCGTGCGCGACGCCACGGGAGCGTTCGTGCCGGGAGTGGGTGTCACCGCCAAGCAAACCGACATCGGGCTGACGCGCACGGCTGTCAGCGACGAGTACGGTGGCTACAAGATGCAACTCCTACCGGTAGGTCCTTATGAACTCACCGCAGAACTGCCGGGCTTCAAGCAGCAAGTGCGGCGCGGGATCAATCTCGTGGTGGGCCAGGACGCTGTGGTGAATCTGACGCTGGAAGTCGGAGGCGTTGCAGAGCAAGTCACGGTGACGGAAGAGGTCGCACTGGTGAACACAACGCTGAGCTCGACTTCTGGATTGATCACTGAACAGCAGGTCAAGGACCTGCCGCTGAATGGGCGCAGCTTCGATCAGCTTCTGGTTCTCAACGCTGGCGTTATCAATAATAGTTCCAATATGGGTGGCGGTGGCGGTTTTCCCGCTTTCTCGGTAGCGGGCCACCGGCAGGAAACCAACCGGTTTCTGATCAACGGCGTCGACTGGATTGGAGGGAACGCGACCCACCAGTTCATGACGCCTTCCGGGGCCAGCTCTCAGTTGCTGGGCGTAGAGGCCGTGCGGGAATACAACGTCCTCGAGCACACCTATGGCGCCGAGTATGGGAAACGGGCCGGAGGACAAGTCAGCATTGTAACCTCCTCCGGGACGAACCAATGGCATGGCGACCTCTTCGAGTATCTACGCAACAGCGCTCTGGATGCCAAGAACTACTTCGAGGACGCCAAGGGTCCGTTCAAACGGAATCAATTCGGAGGAGCGCTGGGAGGTCCGCTGAAGAAAGACAAAGTGTTCGTGTTCGGAAACTACGAAGGATTCCAACAGCGGCTCGCGCAGAGCACTCGCGCGATTTACCCGGATGTGCAATCCCGCCAGGGTCTTCTGCCTTGCTACCTCGCCTATCCGACTACACCGAGCGCCTGCACAGACCGCGCTGCGATCGTCGCCGTTCCCAACCTGAAACAAGGCATGCTGCCGTATGCCAATGCGTTCTGGCCGTCGCCCAATGGTCCCGAGGTACTCTCTGTCGAGGGCCTGCCTACAGGAACTGCCTACAATTACAACGGTGCGGTGCAGAAGGTTCATGAAAATTTTGTGATGACCCGCTTTGACTACGTCATCTCCCCCAAAGACTCTATCTTCGCCAACTACACCATTAGCGATGGGGAAAGAGATATGCCGCAGTTGGACATGTACTATACGATGTTCAACGCAATACGCAGCCAAACGTTCGGCTTAACGGAAACGCGTGTTTTCTCCCCCACTGTCGTCAATTCCGCCACCTTGGGGTGGGTTCGTCCGTATGCAACTACGGTCACCACCACCAACGGTCTCGGGCCAGCGATACCGAAGAATCTGCTATTTCTTGAGGGAAGTGGTCCCGGCTCGATTGTCATCGGAGGTGGCGCGACCACGACCGCCCCGTCATCGGTCACGCCGGCGCCGGGCAATAACCCCTATACCGGGATCAATGAATACTACAGCCTGGCCGATGATCTGCGCTTCACAAAAGGCAAGCACTCTTACAGCGCGGGTGTTTGGGTGCAGCGGGTACATGAAAACTCCTTCGGGGCAGCTCAATTTTCGGCAGGTGGCGCCAGCTATCCGACCATGTTGACATTTCTCCAGGATCTGCCAAGCAATCCGTTCAACCTGAACCGGAATCCCGTGATGCTCGGATACCGGATGACGCAAGGCGCCTGGTATTTCCAGGATGAAATGAAGCTCCGTTCGAATCTGACCCTCCGCCTGGGGTTGCGGCACGAAATGACCAATGGTTGGAACGAAGTGGGGGGCCGCTGTTCGAACTACGTGTTTGACCAGAATTTTGTGATCTCGACGGAACCGCGCATGGGCAAATCATGCCTCACTGAGAATCACGCGAAATTGTTGTTGCAGCCGCGCGTGGGCATCGCGTGGGATCCGACGGGCACGGGAACCTGGGCGGTGCGGGCCGGCTTTGGAATCCACAACGATCTCCAGGACAATCTCGCGAACCGGACCTATTCCAATCCGCCGTTTAATGCGCGCGAGCAGATTGTGGGCCCGACTCTCTCTCTCATTCCGCTCCGGAAGAACGCGGTACTGCCGCCTACTTGTGGCACCCCAGGGGCGCCTGCATCACCTCCAGCCTGCTCGATCTATGGCCCGGGCGGTGTCGATCCAGTCCTGTTCACACCCACCAGCCAGCAATGGAGCTTGACGGTGGAACGCGAGATCACGAGAGACCTCATGCTTTCGGTGGGCTACGTGGGGAGCGAGTCCTACCACACTCCGCTTTCTGTGAATGCCAATGCAGCCCCGCCGCAGGTGTGCGCCAATCCGCAGGGATGCATCAGCGGTGGGACAGGCACGAACGGCAACCCTGTCCCAGTCAGTCAAAGGGTCTTGGTGGCGCAGGGGACCGTATATCACCCGCCGGCGGCGCGCCCAAACCCCAACGTCGGCAGCGGCACTCAATGGTTCGATCAGGGGACCAGCAGCTACCATGCCATGGATGTCTCGCTGACAAAGCGCATGAACCGTGGACTCACTTTTAAGGCGAACTACACCTATGGGAAAGCGATGGATTACAATTCCGCCATCCTGGCCCCTTCCGCTGGAAACGAGCCATCGAATCTTTATAGTCCCTATTATCGCAGGCTGAACCGCGGGGTCGCATCCTACAGCCTCAGCCACCAGTTCAACGCGTACTCCAGCTATCAATTGCCATTCGGGAATGGGCAGCGCTTCGGAACTGCCGCCAGCGGGGTTGTGGACAAACTGATCGGCGGCTGGCAATGGAATAGCAGCGTCAGGGTTGCGGGCGGATTCCCCTTCACGCCGCTGGCCGGTTCCAATACTTCTGGGACCGGCGACGCCAGTAATTCCGACGTACCCAACTGGAATCCGAACTTTAAGGGGCCGGTGATTTTGGGAAGACCGGATCAGTGGTACGATCCGAGAGCCTTTGTGCTGCCGGCTCAAGGGACTTTTGGGAACGTGGCTCGCGGATCGCTCCGTGGGCCGGGCCTGTTCAATGTCGACACGTCGTTTTTGAAGAAGATAAGAATCAGTGAGGGACTGAATTTGCAGTTCCGAGCCGAGGCGTTCAATGTTCTCAATCACCCCAATTTCGCGTTCCCGAACGAAGTCGTTTTCCTGGGCAACACCTACAGCCCTTCGGGTGGGGTCATTACAAATACCGCCACGACCTCGCGGCAGATCCAGTTCGCGCTGAAGCTCCTGTTTTGATTTTGCTCTGCCCGCCGTGGACTGATGGAGTAACCGCTGGTGAGACCAGCGGTTACTCCATCAGCCCGTAAAATGCCCGGACAAAAAAACAAAAGACAAAAAAGCTTGCCTTCCGAAAATAAGCGAGCTACAGTGCGCCCTCCATTTTAATTTCGGTACTTTAGTCCCTAGTGTTTTCTTAAGCCCAAATCTTTAGGAGGCGGCAATGAGAATGAAATGGATGTTTGGGTTCTTGATTTTATTGATTTTAGCCGCAAGTAGTACAGCGTTTGCTCAAGGAACCGGCACGTTCAATGGTCGCGTGGTCGACCAGGGTGGTGGGGTGATTCCAGGAGCAACCGTTACGGCCACCAGCACAGCCACGGGAGTGACTCGCGCGACAACGACCAATGAAAACGGTCTATATAGCATCCCGGCATTGCCTGCCGGGGCTTACGGTCTGAAGGCAGAAAACGCCGGTTTCGCGGCTTCGTCAAGGGAAGGAGTAACGCTGGTCACGGATACCACACTGACGCTCGATTTCACCCTGCGAGTCGCTGGGACGGCAGAGGTGGTCGAGGTGACGAGCGAGGCGCCACTGGTGGAGATCACTAACTCGGTGGCATCGTCCAATTTGCAGAATCAGGAAGTGCGGGAACTGCCGATGCTCAACCGCACTTTGAGCGCGTTGATCGCCCTGAATCCAGGAGTACGCGAAGAGACGACGAATATGAACGTACCTGGAACTTCCACGACGCACACCTATTTCAATGTGGGCGGGAACGGCCGAAACAGTATAGAGCTGGTCGACGGTCTCGATAATCACGACGACAACGACGCTGGGGCCACGATGGAAATTAGCCTCGAAAGTATCCAGGAGTTCAACGTCATGGCGCACGGCGCTCCGGCGGAATACGGTAGGACCGGGGGCGGAGTTGCCAGTCTGGTGACCAAATCGGGCGGGAACGCAATCCACGGTTCGGGGTTTTTCTATTACCGGAGCGACGCCATGACCAAGATCGACTACTTCTCCGATCCAGCCCATGGCGGGGCCGGCAAACCTCCCTATAGCCGGTACCAGTACGGCGGTTCGGCCGGCGGCCCGATTAAGAAGGACCGGGCTTGGTTCTTCGGGGCGCTCGAGCGCATCAACCAGGACTACAACCTGCCTGTGGCCGGCTCTATAGTCGCTCTCACACAGCTCCTGGTACCCTTGAACATCCACGTGCTCCCGGCGAGCTACATTCCTCAGCCTTATCACGATCTTTTAGCAAGCGCGAAGCTCGACTTCCAATTGACCCCGAAGCACACCGCATTCTTTCGCTTTGCGGGAGAGAAGACCACCCTGTGGAACAGTACGCTCGGCGCCTCTAACACCGTCAGTCCTTTGCCGGCGCCTCCGCTGAAATGGTCGGACATCAACAATTTTCCCTCAACGAATTACGCGGCCCGAGACACATGGCTGATCTCTCCGACCACGGTTAACCAGTTCGACTGGCAGTATCTGCACTATAAGAAAAACACTCAAAATATGAACTGCATGGGGCCAACGATAGGTGGACAGGGCCCCGCCCTTGGGCTCAGCCTCGAGCAGTGCTTAATCAGGAACGTGACCTTCCCCTCGGTCGTCACCAAGAATTTTGGCACCGGCGGGTGGAATGACTATAACCAGAAGCATTTGCAGTTTAAGGATACGTTGTCGATGCAAGTCGGGAAGCATGCTTTCAAGTTCGGCGGAGATGTCAGGTGGGTGCCGTACGCTAACGGCAGCCAACTGCTCACGGCTGGATCGCTGACCTTCTTCGACGATCCCAACGTGATTGTGAACAATTTGAATGGGCGTTATCCACAGGGGTTTCAGACACCTGGAATTGTACGAACGATGTCGCTCGCCGCTCAGACCACCCCGAACTTTCAGACATTCGGCATGTATTACTGGTCGGCATTCGCTCAGGACGACCTGAAGCTGACTCCACGGCTGACCTTGAATCTCGGGGCGCGCTATGATTTTTACCACAACTTGAATCAGCGTCAGTTAGCGAACAACCGCTTTTATAAAGTCTTTAAGGCCATTGGCAGCCCGTTCGGGGTGCTGCCAAAAGCCTCGAAACTGGACTTTTCGCCGCGCATCGGCTTCGCGTGGGATGCTCGCGGAAACGGCAAAGATTTGATACGGGCCAACTTTGGGATGTACTATCCGGTGCAAGTCGTCACCTCTTTCTTTACGGCCAACTATTACGAGAAGCCTGCTCTCGCCTTTACGCAAACCATTTCAAATACCGCTGTCGGAGTAGGGCCCCTGGCGGGTTATGTCTTTGGAGGTCCGTTGCCCGTGGCATTTCCCCCTGCGGGCGCTACGGAATTAGTGCCTGGCGCCTCCGCCAGCAGCAACGCTAACTCAAGCACAGGCTGGTATGCTCCGGATCTGAGGGACCAGTATGAGATGATCTCCCACATTGGCTGGGCCCACCAGCTTGAGGCGAACACGTTGGTTTCGGCTGACTTTACGCATATTCAGGGCGTTCACGAGTGGCGGCCGGTTGAAATCAATCCGCTCTGCACCACCAACTTCCAGGGTCCCTGCAAGAGCCCGGGATTTAACGGCCCGGAGGCCGCGATTGGCAGGCGCGTTTTGTCTACTGCGACGGAGGCAGTTTATGGGGATCCCAACCTGCTTGGTGCGGTGGGCCTAACCGCTTCCATCGCCCGGTCAAGGTACGATGAACTGGGGGTAGCCTTCCAGCACCGTGGGAGGCGAATGACTCTCCAGGCGAATTACACTCTCTCCTATGCATCTGGCTATGGGGGTAACGTGGGAGGCTTATTCGTCAGCAACGCCGGCGGTTACTTGCCGGAGATTCCCAGCGCCAATGGCGGCTGCTTCTTCTGCCCAGGAGAATGGGGACCTGGAGCTGCCGACGAGCGGCATCGGGTGGCGGTGTACGGGGTAGTCGACCTTGGGCGTGGATTCCAAGTATCGCCCGCCTTCGTGATTGCTTCAGCCCTGCCCTACCAGATCTATCGTGCGAATTCTCCGTCTGGCTACGGTGCTTTACGGTGCTACGTTGGTGACTGCCTCACTCCCGTGCCTACGGGAGAGGAGGTAACAGTCAATGCCGCGCGCGGCGCTCCTCTCGTGAATCTCAACACGCGCGTATCGAAGACCTTCAAAATAACCGAGAGCAAAGCGCTGACTCCCTTTGTGGAGTTGTACAATATCAACAACCGGGCAAACTTCGGGGCCAACTACGGTACGAATGCGTTCGCACCGGCGACGTTCAAAAAACCCCTTGGCTATCTCGGCGGACTACCGGGATCGTCTGCTACCGTGCCGGCTTCGTTCCAGGTACAACTGGGAGCACGTTTTTCGTTCTAGCGGGACGCATTTCAGTGGCGAGCTGATGCTCGCCACTGAAAAGAAATTAAATAGCAATCTGCAAATATATCCAACCCGAACAGCACACCGGCACTTTGAGCACGCTGATCGCACTTAATCCAGGAGTGCGCGAAGAGACGACGGATCAATTGCCACCACCTGCATTTGCCGGTGGATGGAAGGTCCGACTCCGACGGGCGAGGCCTGGGAAAGGCCTGGAAGAATAAGTGCGTCTGTTTTTTGTTGGTTAACAACTTTTTAAGGATTAGCCCTGTGAATTGGAATGAAGAACCGTCATCTTCGCACGATTGTGCTCAGCTGCAGACGCAGTCGGATGAAGCCTTGATGGCGTTGGTGCAGGCGAACCGCCACGACGCCATGGCCCTGCTTTTTGCGCGCTACCGCCGCCTGGTGCAGAACGTCGCCTGGCGTATTCTGCATGATGAACTTGAAGCGGAAGACCTGGTGCAATCGGTGTTTCTCGAGATTTTTCAATCGGTTTTTCGTTTTGATCCCGCCAAAGGCAATGCCAAAGCCTGGATCCTGCAATATGCCTATCATCGCGGGTTCAGCCGAAGATTGTACTTGAAGCGCCGCGGCATTTATAATCGCGCTCCGCAACTGGAGCGAAAGCCGGTGGTACCCGACCCGAATTCTCTTCTTCCGCTCGAATCTGCCCAATTCGTGCGAGAAGCTTTCGCCTATTTGAGCGGGCCGGAGCGGAAAATTATCGAATTGGCGTTTTACGAAGGTCTGACCATGCGCGAAGCTGCGAAGAAGACCGGGGACTCCTTCGATAGCGTCCGCCACCACTTCTACCGCGGTATGCGAAAGCTGCGGACTATTTTCGCTGAGGAAGCCGAGGGAGCCGGTCGGAGTTTCCCGCCAAGCGCAAGCGGATGCCCAACTGAGGAAGCGACAACCGGTTTGATTCGGCCTCTAGCTAGCGAGCGTGCCTCATACCGAGGAGAGTGCCCACTCCCGGAACGCGGGCTAAAGCCCGCGACTACGAGTGTGCCGAAACGTCTTACCAAGCTCGTAGTCGCGGGCTTTAGCCCGCGTTTGCCTGGGCTTCGCGAAATTTGACCATTTTGTGAACATTCTGACCGCCAAGAGGACCTAGCTAAATGGCAATCCCCCAATGTGGCGATCCAGGACGGAAAAATTCTGAACGTAGCGAGCAACATTCCGGAAAGTTCAACGCACTTCTTACTCCCCTGAGTGGCACAATTCAGATTAACGAGCGGCATACTTCAGCGAAGAGTCCGTCTCTCCTGGCATGGAATGATATGCTTCCTCTGCGGGGCGAGGCTGCGCAAATCTCAGTAAAGGGGATATTGGCATGACCGACAGACGTCGTTGGGTGCTATTTTCACTCATTGCAACACTTACTGCGACCCTGATCATTCCTGGTCTTCGGGCCCAAAAGTCCAGCCCGGAGAATTCGCTCTACGGGACAACTCGAGAGTGGCCGATGGCCGGCGGCGATCTCGGCAACCAGCGCTACTCGACGCTGACGCAAATCAACCTGCAAACCGTCACTCGCCTGGGGGGCGCATGGATGTCCGAAAAATTTGCCGATGGCGCCCAGTCCCGCACCACTCCCGTGATAAAGGACGGGATGATCTTTATCACTGCGGGGGCTCGGGTTTACGCAATCGATGCGAAGACCGGTAAGACGGTATGGAATTTCAATCCAGTTAAGGGCGGGGGGCCAAGAGATGCTACAACAACCCGCGGATTGATTGAAGCCTGGATGGAGGGCTATGGACTCCCCAACAGCCAAGGCGTTGCCGTCGCCGATGACAAAGTGTTTGTTGGACTGGTCGATGGTCATTTGTTGGCGCTCAGTGAGCGTGACGGCGAACTGCTCTGGAACGTGCTGTTAGGCGACAATCCGCCCAAGCCAGGTCAATCCATCTCGGCCTCGCCTGCGTATTACGACGGTGTGGTTTACGTCGGGGTGGCCAATGGCGACTACCACCTGCGCGGCCAAATGGTCGCGGTCGATGCCAAAACCGGCAAAGAGCTGTGGCACTTCTCTGCGGTTCCAGGACCGGGTGAAACCGGGCATGACACCTGGCCGAAAGATAACAATGTATGGAAGGTTGGGGGCGCTGGCGTGTGGCAGGAGGCAGGCGTGGATCCTGAGCTGGGGTTGGTGTACTTCGTGACGGGTAATCCGGTGCCGCAGTATGCCGGCGAATCCCGGGCAGGTGACAATCTGTTTACCAGCGCCGTCGTCGCGCTGGAGATGAAAACCGGGAAGCTGCGCTGGTATTACCAGGCCGTGCACCACGACATCTGGGACGCGGATATTCCCAATCCCTCGATCCTGTACGACGCGGAGGTCAATGGGCAGAGGCGGAAAGCGATCGCCATTATCCGGCCAGACGGCTACATGTTCATGTTTGACCGCGCGACCGGGAAGTCCCTCTTTCCTATCGAAGAACGCCCCGCGCCGCAAAATAAGTATCAGAAGACCGCGGCGACGCAGCCCTACCCGGTAGGGGCCGAAGGAATCCTGCCCGAATGCTCCTACTGGAAAGACAAGATTCCGGCTGGTTTTGTACTGAGCTGCAGCAACTGGCAACCGTACTCCATGCCTCCGCCGTCTTCTGACCCGCAGAATGTGCTGGCGCCGGGAGTGACGGTACGGTTCGTCCCTATGGCCTATAGCCAGCAGACGCGCTACTTCTACGCGCTCGGAGTCGCGTCGCTGGGATGGCGGCATCGTGCGGCCGACGAGTACTACTTCGGCGGTATTGGGCGTGTGCCGGGGCTCCAGGGAAAGCAATTTGGGGTTTTCGCAGCGGTTGATTCCAAGACCAACAAGGTCGCATGGAAGAAAGAAATACCGCTGTCCAAGTACACGCGGGTCGGGCCGTTGGCCACCGCAGGCGGGCTGGTGTTCCATCAGACGGCCGATGGCTTTCTGCAAGGCTTGGATGCCAAGACCGGTAACATCGTCTGGGAGTTCCAGACGGGCTTTGCCGGTGTGGGTTCGGCGCCGATCAGCTACGAGTTGGACGGTCAGCAGTATATTGCGGTTTCCGCGGGTCCTGTGATGTGGGCCTTCAAGCTGGATGGTACAGTTAAGGCTCTTCCCGCGCCTGAGCTGCCTGCCGATACCAGCAAGGACGAATTCGTGGGGCCGATCGTGGAAACAGATCAGATCGACACCATGACCCTCTACACCCAAAACTTGTGGAAGGGCGGAACTCGGTATCACATTGACGAATACTCGTTCAATCCCTATCGCACGCGAGTCAAAGTCGGCACAACGGTGACCTGGATCAACAATGGACTCCAGAGCCACACGATTGCGGCTCAGGATGGATCGTGGACGACCGGCCCCGTCACCCCCAGTGATCAGGCATCGCTCAAGTTCGACAAACCAGGAACCTACACTTACATCGACAAGGAACATCCGTGGATGTATGGGCAGTTGCTGGTTGTGGCCGCCGATGCGGCTCAAAATGGGGTCTTCACCGCCCAGCAAGCCGGACGAGGAAAGGCTCTGTACAACCAAAGCTGCGCCAGTTGCCACATGGAAGACCTGACCGGCAAAGATGCGGCGCCGGCACTGATTGCGGGCACCTTCTCCTCCCATTTTGGCGGTACCCCGATTGGCGACGTGGTGAACCGCGTTCGTACAACGATGCCGCAAAGTAGCCCTAACAGCCTGACTGCGCAAGGATATTTGGACATTGTAGCCTATATCCTGCAGGCGAATGGAGCGCCGGCTGGTGCGCAGGAACTTAGCGCGGATTCGCCGGCGTTGAAGACTCTGGTCAGGGATACGAAAGCAAAGTAAGCCAAAACTCTCAATCGCACTCGGGGAGCTTGACTGATGAAGTTAGTTCAGACACGAACGCGGGCTAAAGCCCGCGACTACAAGCTCGCGATAACGCGCAGGCACGCATGTAGTCGCGGGCTTTAGCCCGCGTTCGGCTCATTCTGTTTTCTTTGACCAGGCGGAATTCCCTGTCGAGATCAGGAGGTTTCTGGAAAGGTCTGTAGTTAAGCTCCGCTTACGTTTTTGAGAACCTGACAAGCCACCACGAACCATCTGGCGCTTCTTCTAAGACCTCGCACGGCTTCTTCACAAGTTGCACTTCTGCCGACACCATCCGGTTGCAGAGATATATCCAACATCGGTGGTAGGTGTGGGTACCACGTTGGTGGCCCACACAACACGTCAGTGCTTACCTTAGAGCAAAGTAGGCGAGACACCTATACAGATCGTAATCTTTTTTGGGCGATATCGGCACAATTTGCAGAGTTAGAGGGCATACTTGACAGAACCGGACTGGTTCTCCAAAACCATAAAACCTTTAGGGGTGAGTATGAGAAGACTGTTGGTGTTGTATTTGTCCGTTTTTCTGCTCCCATTCTGGAGCGGTTCACTATTTGCTCAAGCGACGGGCACGATCTCCGGTCGTGTCAGCGATACTGGCGGCGCGGTCATTCCTGGAGCAACGGTTGTCGTCACCGCCGAAGTGACGAATTTCACACGCACAACCACCACCAATGAGGATGGCTTTTACAGCTTTGCCGCGCTGCAGCCAGGAAATTACAACATGAAGGCGGACATGAGGGGCTTCGCGCAGAAGGAACGGACGGGCGCCGTTTTGACGGCCGGCGCGACGCTTTCGCTCGATTTCACGCTGGCGGTTGCGGGCGCCGTGCAAGAAGTCGATGTGATCGCCGAAGCCGCGCAAGTGGATACTGCTCAGAGTGTCGTTGCTGGATTCATTGCTACCAGCGAGGTGCAAAATCTGCCCATATTGAATCGGACCTTTTCGGGACTGGTAACCCTGACTCCCCAGGCCCGGGTCGCTCCGATTCTGAACTCGACGAAGCTGACTTTTGGCGCTGGCATATCGGTTGGCGGAGCCCAGGGAAGAAACGTCATGACGCTGGTCGACGGATCTGAAAACCGGGACGACATCGTTGGCGGACCCATGATGAACTTCACCATCGAAGGGATCCAGGAATTCAAGTTGCTGGCCCACAGTTTCTCGGCGGCTTATGGCCGTGGCAACAATGGAGTGGTGGAGGTTGTCACCAAATCGGGTACCAATAAGTTGCATGGTACTGTATTTGCGTTTGGCCGCAACGATTCTCTGACAGCGATCGAATACTTCAACAAAAAAGGGAACCTTCCCAAGTCTCCGTACGATCGGGAGCAAATCGGCGGATCTCTTGGTGGACCGATCAAGAAAGATCGTTGGTTCATTTTTGGGGCCACCGAACGGACGAACCAGACCTATACGCAGACTTTTCCCGCCACCCCCTACAATGAAGCGCTAATTGCGCAAAACGCCCTCCCGAACTTGCTAATGCATGCTTCTCAATTTATTCCGCAACCGTTCCATGATTTTCTCCTGACGGTGAAGTCGGATTACCGCATCAACGATCATCACTCGCTGTTTTTGCGCTATGCGCAGCAGAACCAGTACGCATACGACGACCAGTTTACGACGGCTACCGCCACCCAAGCACCGCACGCTGATGTGGACCCGCGGACCTCTTTTGAGCTCAATGGCAGCATTCTGTGGAGCGCGGTTGGTTCGTGGACGTGGCTGATCGGAAATAAGTCAGTGAATACCTTCACAGTGCAGCGCAGCTACTATGACACCAGCCAAACCATGCCCACGGATGTTCCTTCCTCACAATGGCCTCTGCAGAATCTGACCTTCCCATCAGTGGAACTCGGAAGGACCAGCGCCAGTACCGACCAGGAATTTTTTGAACAGAGATGGCAATTCAAAGATGATTTCGCGCGCCTGGTGGGGAGGCATTCACTGAAAGTCGGCGGTGACTTTGCCTTTTTCCCGGAAATGGGCATGGGCATATTGCTGGGTGCCACCACGGGTCGCATGACTTTCTTTGACAACCCATCCGTGATTGTCAGCAATAGCAACGGCAGATATCCGCTGGGATTCCAAACTCCTGGCATCGTCTCGGCGGTTTCTCAAGGGACCGACGTGGCTTGTGGCTGCAGTGCGGGTGGAAATCCTTGGAGACCCGGAGGTCCTGGCGATGCCCGCATCGTCGGAATGAAGGATATTTCAGCCTATTTCCAGGATGACTGGAAGTTCAAACCGCGCCTCACGCTGAATCTGGGGATACGTTACGATCTCTCCTTAAACCAATTCGACCAGAGCGAAGTCGGGAATAATCGGGCGTACCTCGCGCTCAAGGCCATTGCTCCTATAGAACCTAGGGCCGCATTTTGGTCCTCCGGTATCCCGAAAACCCCGGCCAAAAACTTCTCCCCCCGTATCGGGTTGGCATGGGACCCCAAAGGGGACGGCAAGACCGTAATTCGTTTGGGAGGCGGCCTTTATTGGGACAAGTTCCTGATGGAGAGCGGGTTTATGTCCTATCTGATCTCGAAACCCATCCTTGATCTCGCGCAGACGTATGTCAACACGAATGTGGGCGTAGGACAATTAGCAAACTACGTCTATAATGTCTCGCCTCTACCGCCGAATGTTCCTCCTGTCTCAACCCAGCTGGCATTCAATGCCAATATCGCGGCGACGATAGTCCCTCCATTTACCACGAACCCTTACAACACCCAAGAACACGTTGGGTTCACGCGCGCTATTACGCCCAACACAACGATTTCAAGCGACTACACTCACATCCTGGGTATCCACGAGACACGCCGTTATCTGATCAATCCCATCGAAGGCGCATGGGATCCGACGGATGCGGACCAACATATTCCATGGGGCCAGCGCCGTTTTGCTCCGGCCTTCAACGCGGTTTTTGGCCAGCCCAACATTCTCGGTGCAATCACCGAATATGGAACCGGCAATCTGAGCAAATTTAATGAGCTTGCCACGCAGGTCGTGCACCACGCGAAAGCCATTACCCTGCAGGCCAGCTACACGCTCATGAACGCTCGGGCGTATGGCGGCATTATTTCGGGTGCACTGGGTGGCCAGCAGGCGCCCTTGGCAGCAGGGAATCCCGACGTCCCGTACGCGCCTGTCGAATGGGCGCCGGCAGCAATCGACGAACGCCATCGGGTGGTCGTATCAGGCGTAATCGAGTTGCCAAAAGGCTTCCAACTATCCCCCGTATTTCAGGCTGCTTCCGCAAGGCCGTATACTGCAACTCAAGGCCAAGACTTGAATGGGGATGGTTCCAACACTGATTTGTGGGTCAATCCAAACTTGCCCGGAAATCCTTCTGCCGTGTGCGGATGCTCGCTTTCCAGCGGCCAAGTGGTGGGACCGATGTCGCAGCGCGGCACACCCATTATTAACTTCGACACGAGAGTCACGAAGACCATCAAGTTCACGGAAAGCTTGAAATTGGGGCTTTTCGCCGAGTTCTACAACATTACTAATAGGGCGAACTTCGGCGCCTACTATGTGGGTAACTCTCGGGCTTCTAACTTCCGGCAACCCTTTGCTTTCCAGGTCGGGTTACCGACCTCGCGGCAGCTGCAGTTGGGCGGTCGGTTCTCGTTCTAGGGGTTAGAAGTACGTCATTCGTTCGATGACTCAGACCGCACCGCTACCGCATGATGGTTGTGCGGCTGAGTGTTGCACTTCTGCCGACACCAAACCCTTGCAAAGATATCCATCATCGATGGTAGTTGAGTACCACTTTAGTCAGTGGCCCACACAACACGTCAGTGCTTACCTTAGAGCAAAGTAGGCGAGGCACCTACACAGATCGTAATCTTTTTTTGGCGATATCGGCACAATTTGCAGAGTCACAGGGCATACTTGACAGAACCGGACTGGTTCTCCAAAACCATAAAACCTTAGGGGTGAGTATGAGAAGACTGTTGGTGTTGTATTTGTCCGTCTTTCTGCTCCCATTGTGGAGCGGTTCACTATTTGCTCAAGCTACAGGCATTATCGACGGCCGCGTGGTGGACGCCGGCCGTGGGGTCATTCCCGGTGCTACGGTGGTGGTCACCGCCGCAGCTACTAATGTCTCTCGTACAACGACTACGAACGAGGACGGCATTTACAGTTTCGCCGCGCTCCAACCCGGTAACTACAGTCTGAAAGTTGAGATCCAGGGGTTCGCACCACAAGTCAAAAGTGGGCTAACTCTGACTGCGGGCGGGACCGTTTCAACCGACTTCAACATGGCTGTGGCCGGCGTCGTGGAAGAAATCAATGTGAGCGCGGACGCGGTGCAGGTGGATACCACCCAGAGCGTCGTGGCCGGATCGATCCTCACCAGCGAAGTGCTGAACCTGCCGATGCTGAACCGAACCTTTATGGGATTGGTAACGCTGACGCCTTCCGCGCGGCCTGCTCCCATTCTGAACTCGACCAAGCTGACCTTTGGCGGGGGAATTTCGGTAGGGGGAGCTGCCGGGCGCAACGTGATGACGGAAGTCGACGGAGCGGAAAACCGGGACGCTATCGTCGGCGGCCCGATGATGAACTTCACGCTGGAAGGCGTTCAGGAATTCAAGTTGCTAGCTCACGGTTTCTCGGCACAATACGGCCGCTCCAACAACGCCGTCGTGGAAGTGGTCACCAAGTCGGGCACCAATCAGTTGCACGGATCGGTGTTTGCCTTCGGCCGAAGCTCCGGCTTGACTGCAATTGAATATTTCAACAACGTCGGGCATCTCCCCAAATCTTCCTATGACCGCGAACAAGTGGGCGGGTCCATCGGTGGGCCGGTCAAGAAGGACAAATTTTTCCTCTTCGGTGCCGTGGAGCGCACCAATCAGACCTACACTCAGGTTTTTCCGACAGCGGTCTACAACGAAGCGGTAATTCTGTCGAAGGCGCTCCCGAATTTATTGATGGTACCTTCGCAATTCATTCCGCAGCCTTTCCATGACTTTCTGGCGACAGGGAAGGCGGATTACCACGTCAACAGCCGCCACTCGCTGTTTTTGCGCTATGCACAGCAGAACCAGTATGCCTTTGACGATCAGTTCGTCGCAGTCAACAGCACCAACCCTCCACATCCCGACACCGGCCCGAGAACGTCCTACGACCGCAACACCAGCCTGCTTTGGACGTTGGTTGCTTCGCATACCTGGGCCATCGGGAACAACTCGGTAAACACCTTGATGTTGCAGCGCAACTACTACGACACCAAACAACTTATGCCGACGGATGTCCCTTCGAAAGAATGGCCACTCCAGAACCTGACGTTCCCGTCGATCGAGGTCGGCAGGACAGGCCCCAGCACGGACCAGGAGTTCTTCCAGAAGTGGTGGCAGATCAAGGATGATTACGCTCGCTTGGTCGGCAGCCACTCTCTGAAGTTTGGCGGCGACTACAACTGGTTCCCCGAGATGGGCATGGGCATTATCCTGGGTGACCAAATGGGCCGGATCCGCTTCTTCGATAATCCTTCCACCATTGTGAACAACACGAACGGAAGGTATCCGCTGGGATTCCAAACTCCCGGCGCAGTTTCGTCGTTGGGCTTTGGGGAAGGTGTCTTCTGCGGTTGCACCTGGAAACGCGGCGGCCCGGGAGATTCCCGAATCCTGGGGATGAAAGGTGTTGCAAGTTATTTCCAGGATGACTGGAAGGTGACCCCGCGTCTGACGATGAATCTGGGCATTCGCTGGGACCTTGACATCAACCATTTCGGTCAGAAAATCGTTGAAAATAACCGGACCTACCAGGTACTCAAGGCCATCGGCAGCGAGTGGGGTAGTCATATCCCGCGGATTCCCTACAACAACTTCTCCCCACGTGTCGGCTTGGCTTGGGACGTGACCGGGAATGGCAAAAATGTTATCCGCGTGGGCGGCGGTCTTTATTGGGACCGGTTCCTCATGGAGAGCGGATTCCGGGCGTATGGGCTGTCGTATCCCGTCATTGACGTCGCTGTCGGGCTCGTCAATACCGGGGTGGGGGTTGGGCAACTGGCAAACTACGTCTATAACGTCTCGCCGATGCCTGCCTCTTTCTATAGCTTTCCTGCCTATCCGACAGACTTGCCGTTCAATGCCAGTCTGACCACTACGATCATGTCTCCCTGGGTCAAGAACCCCTATAACACTCAAGAGCACGTTGGCTACACTCGGACCATCAAAAGCAATCTGACGGCTTCCGTCGACTACACTCACATCCTTGGCATCCACGAAACACGTAACAGGGAGCTCAACCCCATCGAAGGAGCCTGGGACAAGAACGATCAGGACCAGCATCTCCCGTGGGGCCGGCGGCGTTTTTCGACCGCAACGGAGAGGGTATTCGGCCAGCCGAACATGCTTGGAGCAACGAACACCTACGAAACAACCAACCTCAGCAAGTTTGACGAGCTTTCCACCCAGCTTGTGTACCATCGTGGAAACAATATTTCCCTCCAGGGCAGCTATACCCTGATCTATGCACGTGCCTACGGGGGAATCATTGCGGGCGCTCTGGGCGGTCCTCAGGCGCCCAAGGCAGTCAATGCGGACGAACCCTACGGTCCCGGGGAGTGGGGTCCAGCAGCCAACGATGAGCGCCACCGCGTAGTCGTCTCGGGCGTGTTCAGTTTGCCAGGGGGTATCCAAGCTTCCCCGATTCTGCAACTTGCTTCTGCTCGCCCCTACACCGCAATTCAGGGCCAAGACCTAAACGTGGATGGCCAAAACACTGATTTTTGGATTGATCCGGCTACTGGGAAACCGACGGCGGTGAACTCGCAGCGCGGATCCAATACCTACAACTTTGACACCCGGATTTCGAAGTACTTCAAATGGGGTGAAAGCAAGAGCCTTGGATTCTTTGGCGAGCTCTACAACATCACCAACCGGGCGAACTTCGGCAATTACTACGTGGGCAACTCTCGCGCCACGAACTTTAGACAACCATTTTCGTTCCAGATCGGGTATCCGACCTCCCGGCAGCTCCAGTTGGGCGCTCGGTTCTCGTTCTAAGGGTTGGAAGTACGTCATTCGTTCAATTTACTCAGACCGCACCGCTGCCACATGGTGGTGGTGCGGCTGGGTCTTCAAAGGGGGTTCGATGAACCGTGCCATCGCTGCTGCAGTCCTTGTGTTCACCGTCGGACTGGCCGGCTATACACAGCTGACCCGCTCCCCTAGCAGTACCTCAGGCGGCTACTACGGCCTCAATCAAGCCAAGCGTGGCAAGGACCTCTATGGAAAGAATTGCAGTAGTTGCCATCTGGACACCCTGAAAGCAAACTGCTCCGGCGAAAATCTTAATGAACCTACTTACGTTTGTTCCAAGGTAGGGAGCGCGCCGCCGATTATCGGTGCAACATTTATGCAGCGCTTTTACACCGTCGGGGATTTATACAGCAGGGTTAGATGGACGCAGCCGGCGGATAATGTAGCCGGCCTTAGCACCGCCGAGAATCTGGACATTACCGCTTATCTGTTGCAGGCGAACGGTCTTTCTGCCGGGGGAGAACTGAAAGAGGATGTCAGCGCCATGAAGAAGATGGTGCTGAACCCAAAGTCTTCTACGGACACCTCCGCCGCGAGCGGGAAAGAGCCTCTCAATGACCTCGGGATCTCGGAAGGCTATTACACCACAGCCCAAGCGAAGCGCGGCGAAGCCTACTTCTATGGTTCCTGTGCCGTTTGCCATACGGCAGACCCCAATAGCCCTAACGGCAATGTGGATGGATCTCTGAGAATGGGCATGCTCGCGGGTAAAAACCATAGTCGGAGCCTGTTCGTTGGTGAAAGATGGCTGACAGGTGCCTCCGGGATCGCTGCTCGACCGCAGAAATGGGACACAGTGGCCGACCTCTACAGCAAAATCACCAGCACCCAGCCGGCGAATGACATGGGGGGCCTGAGCATGCAGGAATATCTGGACATCATTGCGTACATTGTTGAGCAGAACGGATTTCCGGCGGGCAAGCAAGAGCTCAAGGATAATTTGAACTTAATGAGGAACATGACGTTAGATAAGGGTTACGAGCGTCTCTTCAATGGAACGGACCTCACGGGGTGGGGTTTTGTGATCGGCAACAATTGCGCCCCGCGTCCGGAAGGATGTGCTCAGACTGTTCCGGGATCGACTTTCCAGGTTAAGGATGCGATGCTCTACACTTCCGGCAGACCGCATGGCTATGCCTATCCGCTGAAGCAATTCGGACCGAACTTCACGTTCCGCCTGGAGTATCGATACGCACCGTATCCCGGTATGCAAAGCGATATGGACTACTACGGGAATACGGGGTACCTGCTGTTCATCACCAAGCACGAGGTTTGGCCTCGAACGATGGAGATCCAAAACAAAGCCGGTTTTGAAATGTCGATTGTCCAATTGGATGGGCATGCCACCTACACCTACGACGACCAACTGCGCGAGAGAGTTCGCAAGCCAACTGGCGAATGGAATGCCGTCCAGATCGTTTCGAAAGGGAACGAGGTTTGGACCTACCTCAATGGCGTTCAAATCGCGCATGTCTCTGCGCACGATTGGCCCCAATCCGGATACATCGGCTTCGAAGCGGAAAGCGGCATGGTCTACTGGCGAAACATCCGGATCAAACCTGACTGAATAGTTTTGCCTTAGCATATTGAGATTTTATCGAGCAGGAGCTTGGCCATGTCCAAGATCACCGAGAGCAAATCGCCGATCGGTTTTGTTGAGTTGTACAACCCGAACAGCAATCTGGTGGAAAGGAACAATGCGCATGTCGATCGAGAGGTCAATCCAGAGAATCGTTAGCCGTGCCGTAGCTATGAGTAGCGCTGCAGCCATTCTGGGAATTCTATTTTTATGTTTGCCGGCCGCCCATGCTGAGGCGATCCCGAAAGGATGGGACGCCAGCAATATGAAGCCAGTCGGCTACAGTGATCTTGAAGGCCGCGGTGGCGCGTTTAAGATGGCGATCCGGCATGTGAACGATCGTTGGTACCTGTACATGGGCCACCTCTGGCATCGTGGCTGGAGTATCGTCGACGTAACGGATGCGGAGAACCCCAAGGTTGTAAAGTTCATTCCATGGCCCAAAGACAACACGTGGACGATCCAAATGGAAATCCACGGCAACTTGATGCTTACTGCTCTTCAACGGGAACAGGCGCGTGGGTGGGGTGGCGATGAGACAAAGCCCTTTGATGAGGGCGTTGTCATATGGGACATCACGGATCCGTTGAATCCGAAGCAGCTCTCCCACTGGAAGACGGGCAGCCTGGGAGTTCATCGTATTGGATTTCCTGGTGGCAAGTACGCAAACCTTGCAGCGAACATGCCGGGCTTCCGTGGACAAATCCTTGTGTTCCTGGATATCAGCGATCCCGCCAAGCCGAAAGAAGTGGGCCGTTGGTGGGAATTTGGTCAAAAACAAGGTGAGCCAGAACCACCGACGCCCATCTCTTACCATGGACCCGCAATTATTGATGGCAATACCGCATACGTGGGATATTCCAATGAGGTCGTGATCCTCGACATCAGCGACATGTCTCACCCCAAGGAGATCGGGCAGCTGAATGTTTGGCCACCCTTTAAGGGCGGGATTCCGGTCCACGATGTCTTATGGATTCCAAACAAGAAGCTGCTGTATGCGCACTCTGAAGCGACTGCGGGAGACAATCCGAACTCGCGATCCTGCGACGAGCCGTATTTTTTATCCGGACTGGTCGATGTCAAGGATCCAACAAAGCCGCAGTTGATCTCTCTGTTTCCTACGCCGGTACCGCCGAAGAACGCTCCCTACAAGAATTTCTGCGAGAAAGGTGGACGTTTCGGTCCTCACAATACGAATCTTGAATACCATCTGCCCGATGTGGAAAAACCGGGAAATCTGATCTATGCGACCTACTTCAACGCAGGGCTGCGCATCTTCAACATCGAAGACCCACGGCTTCCCAAAGAGGTTGGTTGGTTCATTCCGCCAACTCCCACGAAACGGGTTGGACCAATCCCCAGCGGTACGCTGGTAACTCAGACCGAAGATGTGTTGGTCGACACTCGTGGTAACCTCTACATTACCGATAAGCAATGGGGATTATATATCCTGCGTTATACAGGTGCGGGGCAGCCCACGCCAACAGCCAAATGAAGGCAGGCTGGTAATGGCTCATGCGACCGTTCGACATTGAAATTCGCCTGTCTCATCCTGAGTTCATCGAGATCAGGAGTTCTGAGTCGAAGTTCCACCGAACGCCACGTTTTGCTATTAACTCAGATTAAGGAGATGCTGCCATGCGCCGATTCGTAGCTGCTGTTGCAGTCGTGCTGACCATTTCATTCGGAGCGTACACACAATCGACGCGCACCGCTAACACCGTTAGCCGTGCCTCTTACAGCGCAGGACAGGCCAATCGTGGCAAGGTTCTTTACAGCCAATATTGCAGTAAATGCCACTTGGACAACCTGCGGGGAAATTGTCCAGCAGGGAACGTGAGCGTATCCTCGCCGTATGTGTGCGCTTCGCGTGGCAGCGCGCCGCCATTGGTGGGCGATGCCTTTATGCAGCGATGGTATAGCGCAGGTGACTTATACGCCCGGATCAGATGGAGTATGCCCGCAGATAATGTGGGCGGTCTTAGCGCCGATGACAATCTGGCGATTCTAGCTTACGTGCTCCAGTCAAACGGCCTAGGCTCAGGAAAAGAGCTCCGGGAAGACGTAAGCGCAATGAAAGGAATGGTCCTGAAAGAGAAGACCGGAACCACCAGTCGTAACGTGAAAGAGCCACTGAATGATCTGGGCGTTTCCGAAGCCTATTACACGGAGGAACAAGCCGCACGAGGAAAGAACTACTACTATGCTGCCTGTGGAATGTGCCATACCGCTGAACCCGAGGGCCCCAATGGCCTGGACATGCCCCACGATTCGGGCTTGGGGTGGCATTGGGGGAATCAATGGCGGTATGCCGTGCAGGCCGGGGACCGGTGGTTAGAAACCAATTCGCGCATTTCTGGTAAGCCGCAGATGTGGGATACAGTTGCGGATTTATACAACAAAATCAGAACGACCCAGCCCGTCTACGCCGTCGCCGGCCTCAGTAGCGAGGAGTACCTCAGTATTGTCGCCTATCTTCTGAAGCAGAACGGCTTTCCGGCCGGGAAAGAGGAGTTGACGGACAATATCAATTTAATGAGAAACATGACCCTGGAAAAGGGCTTCGAACGGCTTTTCAATGGGAAAGATCTCACCGGTTGGAGCTTCGTCATTGGAGCGAATTGCCCGCCGAAGACGGAAGGCGGATGTGCCCAGACCACTCCAGGAACAACCTTCGTCGTGAACAACGGGGTCATTCATGACAGCGGATCGCCTCACGGCTATATGTATCCGATGAAAAAATTCGGGCCGAACTTTACTCTGCGCGCCGAATACCGTTATATGCCCGATCCCAGTATGGAGGACGACAAGGATTTTTACGGTAACAGCGGATACTTGCTCTTCATTGACAAGCACGATGTGTGGCCGAGGACGCTGGAAATCCAAGGCAGAACCAACATGGAGATGAATATTAACGCAATGGACGGCCATGCGACGTTCACGTTTGACGATGAACTGCGCAAGAAAGTACGCAATCCGGCTGGGCAGTGGAACGCCGTCGAAATTGTTTCCAAGGGGAACGAGGTCTGGAACTATCTGAATGGAACGCTGCTATCTCATGTTTCGCAGCACGACTTCCCACCCTCTGGATATATCGGCGTCCAGGCGGAGAGCGGAACGATGCAGTACCGGAACATCCGCATTAAACCGGAATAGCACGAGAATTTGGAGGACTCTGCAATGTATCGGCTGATAACCGCTGCTATGCTCGCACTAGTCATTGCGTCGGGTGGCTACACACAAACCAGCAGCTCCCCTCCTTCCTATGGTAAGGACCAGGCCGACCGGGGCAAAGCCACATATTCGCAATATTGCAGCAAGTGTCACCTGGATAGCCTGAAAGGGAACTGCCCGGCGGAAAATCTCTCCTCCACCTCCTATATCTGTGCGGCTCCGCGCAACGCTCCGCCGCTTGTGGGCGTTTCATTCATGCAACGCTTCTATAGCGTCGGGGATTTGTATTCCAGAGTGAAGTGGACCATGCCTGCGGATCATGCAAATAGCCTAAGTGTCGACGATAATCTGAGTGTCATTGCCTACATCCTTCAGGCGAATAAGATTCCGGCCGGAAAGGAAGATCTCAAAGCTGGAAGCGCAATGAAGACGATGTTGTTAAGCAGAGATTATTCCGCCAAGGCTGGCGGCATCAATGTGACCGAACCGCTGAATAGCGTGGGTATTTCTCAGGCCTACTACACCGAACAGCAAGCCGAGCGCGGAAAAGCTTATTTTTATGCCTCTTGTGGAGTGTGCCATACCGCTGATCCGAACAGTCAGACTGGCACGCTGGACCCCTCAACTGGTCTGGGGTGGCATCGCGGCCCCGTCAACTCCTACGGTCTGTTCGCCGGCGACTCATGGTTAGCGTCGGCCTCTGGTATACCCGGACGACCGCAGAGGTGGGACACGGTCGCCGATTTGTACAACAAAATCCGAACGACGCAGCCTGCCTATGATGTCGCCGGCCTCAGCACCCAGCAATATGTCGATATCGTTGCCTATCTTCTAAAGCAAAACGCTCTTCCGGCTGGCAACAAAGAACTCAAAAGCGACCTGAGTCAAATGAGGAACATGACGCTCGATAAAGGTTTTGAGCGGCTCTTCAATGGGAAGGATTTTACCGGGTGGGGATTTGTCGTCGGTCCCAATTGTAAGCCGCGTCCGGAAGGATGCGGCGACACGTCACCGGGCACAACCTTCAAGGTCCAGGAGGGGATGATCCTCAACACGGGAAGCCCGCATGGCTATATGTATCCACTGAAGAAGTTCTGGAACTTCACCTTGCGGCTGCAATATCGGTTCGAACCTTATCCAGGTATGGAGAGCGACGACGACTTGTTCACCAATACTGGATATTTGTTGTTTATTACCAAACACGACGTTTGGCCGAGGACGCTGGAGGTTCAGGGGAAGAACGATTTCGAAATGTCGCTAGCCATGGGGGGCAACGAGTCGACATATACGTTTGATGACGCCGCACGCGTACGGGCTCGTAAACCAGCGGGGCAATGGAACTCGGTGGAGATCGTCTCCAAGGATGGCCAGATCTGGACGTATCTGAATGGAACGCTCATTACTCATGTCACCAAACACCCTTTTACAGAAGCCGGCTACATCGGATTTCAAGTGGAGAGCGGACCAGTGCACTGGCGGAACATCCGCATAAAGACGGAATAACTTGGGATCCTTCGTTGGCTCTGAGGAGGTTCGCGAGATGCGACACGGGTTCGCGTGCGTGATTGCGGCGGCGGTTCTCGTTGCAGCACCGATGGCAGCCGCCGCTCAGGTTCTGCCCCGGACCTCCGACGGCAGGCCCAACCTTCAAGGCATCTGGCAGGTGCTGAACACGGCCGCCTGGGACATCCAAGATCATCAGGCGCGGCCAGGCGAGCCGGCCGGCCAGGGCGTGGTGGAGGGCAACGAGCTTCCCTATCGGCCTGAGGCGCTGGCGAAGAAGCGGCAGAATTTTGAGAATCGTTCGAGCGCCGATCCGGACTCGAAAGGGTACCTGCCTGGCGTGCCCCGCATCATGTACATGCCGTTTCCATTTCAAATCCTCCAGACTCGCGATCAGGTGGCGATCGCTTTCGAGTACGACCGCGGCATTCGGACCATCTACACGAACGGAACTGACCATCCCAAGGGGGCCATCAACTGGTGGATGGGAGACTCGCGCGGCCACTGGGAGGGGGACACCCTCGTTGTCGATGTCGTGCATTTCACGGACCAGACATGGTTCGACCGGGCGGGAAATTTCCACAGCGACGGGCTGCACCTGGTCGAACGTTTCACGCTCGCCGGCCCCGACCACATCAACTACGAGGTCACGATTGAGGACCCGGCGGTGTTCACCAGACCCTGGAAGATGAGTATGCCGTTCTACCGTCGCAAGGAGCGGAACGTGCGGGTGCTGGAGTACGATCCCGGATTGCTGATGGATGAGGCGCAGGCAGAGCGCGAGCGGAAGAAGCCGAACTGAAAAGTCCGGTTGGAGGGCTGGCATGGACAATCGATACGTAGGTCTGGCGATCGCGCTGGCCGTTATGGTGGCATCGCCGCGAGCAGCCGGTCTCAGCCGGGGGCGGCTGGCACAGTCGGAGGCTGTCCGGCGGAGCCGCTGGCCTTTCATACCTGTGCGCTGGCGAAAGCGAAAACGTTCAACCCACCACGGACGTCGAGCGGAAAGCCGGACCTGCAGGGTTATTTTCGTGGCCGCCTGGCCCAGGCGTTCTCGGTTGAAGGAGTCTCGGGATCCGAACCGCTCGTGGGTGACCTGGTGATGCCGTGGACCCTGGCGCCGGCGATGGTCGTCGACCCACCGGACCGCAAGATTCCGTATCAGCCCTGGGCGGCGTCGATCGGCAGAATCGGAGAGAACTACCATAAGTACCTCGACCCGCGCACGGCGTGCGGGTCGGGCGGGATACCACGCCTCGCGCTGCAGGGCCCGAATCAGATCCTTCAGCCCTCAAGCGACGATTACGTCCTGTGGCTCTTCGAAGACCACCACGTCCAGCGCGTGATTGCAATGGACGGCCGCCCGCCCCTTGGAGATGCCATCAAGATGACCAATGGGGACTCGCGCGGACGATGGGATGGGAACACGCTGGTGATCGACGTCACCAACCTCAACGGGTATACGTGGTTGGACGACTCCGGAAACTTCTATACTAACGCCGCGCATCTGGTCGAACGCCTGACTCTGATCGATCCGGATACGATCCACTATGAAGTCACGGTTGAGGACCCAAAAACATACACCCGGCCGTGGACGCTGGTTTGGGCCCTCGTGCGGCAGAAGCAGCCGGGGTTCGAGCTGCTGGAAGAGGCTTGCCGTGAAGGGGAACGCGACGCGTCGCGCATTCGCGAGGCCGGCGGCTACAAGTATTACCTCGGCGGGAGCTGGCGGGGACGCTAGCCGGGACTATTCCAACGCCCTCAAGCAAGGAGGTGGCGTATTCGCTCCCAGGCGCCAAAGGAGATTTCCATGAAGCAAGCCATTACAATTTTTGTTGTCGTCTTGGCGCTGACTGCGCCAGGTCTTACACAGGCCCCAAATGCGCCGGCGCAGACGCGCAATCTCGAAATTTACTGGGTCGATGTCGAGGGTGGAGCAGCGACCTTGTTCATTTCACCGACGGGAGAATCGCTGCTCTTCGATACCGGATTTCCGGGAAACGGTGATCGCGACGCGAAACGAATTCATGCCGCAGCGCAAAGGGCCGGCTTACGACAGATCGATCAGGTGGTGATCAGCCATTGGCACGGGGATCATGTCGGAGGCCTTGCTGCACTCTCCAGGATGATCCCAATCGGAAAGTTCTACGATCACGGTAACGGAGTCGAACAGGCAGATCGCGAAAGGCTCGAAGAGTACAAGGCAGTCGCAGGCAACAAGCGGACGATTTTAAAGGCCGGCGACACGATTCCCTTCGGCAGTGTACAAGTCCGGGCAGTTGTTTCAGAGGGTCCCGTGATTGCCAACCCGATCAACGGCGGCGGACCCAATGCTCTCTGCGCCAAAGCGGCGCAAATGGAGCCGGCCGGCCCTGAAAACCAACGCATGGTCGGGCTGTCACTCACCTACGGCAATTTCAAGTTCGCCAGCCTCGGCGATCTCGACTGGCAAAGAGAGCTCGAGCTCGCGTGTCCTGTCAACAAGCTCGGCACGGTCACCGTCTATACAATCAACCGACATGGCGGACTCGACGACTCTGGAGCGCCGGCGCTGCTTGGCGCGATCAGGCCGCAAGTGATCGTCGTCAACAATGGACCACGAAAGGGCTTGGGCGCGAGTGACGACCGCGTGAAACCAATCACCGTTGCAGGCGTGACGCCCGCTCCTTATGAAAGGAACGCCTACTTGAGAATGGCGAAGACGCCAGGAGTTCAAGACGTATGGCAGGCACACCTCTCGCTCTTGGATAGCGATCCGGCACACAACACCGTGCGGGACATGATCGCCAACCTCGAAGAGGGGCCAGGGGACCAGGGACACTGGATCCATGCTTCGGTCGGACGCGACGGCAGGTACACGATCACCAATGGCCGCAACGGATTCGGCAAGACTTACACGTCGCGGTAACATCAGACCTCCGGACCTCAGGAACTTCGGAGGAGAATTGAGAATTGATTAGTGATACCACTAATCAATTCTCAATTCTCATCCGAACGTTTTAATCAACGCTCGCCGGAAGGGACGAGGCTCTGCAGTTGAAACCTCTTTCTATTTTCCAACCAGGTGGTGAAGGTCCTTTTCGTTCTCGTTGCAGACCGACTCCAGCAGATCACCACCCACATACAGCTCCGGGCCAATCGTCACCGTCCATGGTTTGGTATACGCCTCGGGATCGTCGAATGTGATTCGAATCTCCAAATGCCCAAAGTCGCGGCGACGGAACCGCTCGGTCATCCGCAGGGCGTCCGTGTGGGGGTGGCCGGAAAAATCAAGCCAGGTTTTATCGTTATATCCCGCCGTTTCCACCACCAGCGTGTCGCCTTCCCAATGTCCGACCGAATATCCCATGAAAGCCGGGTTCACATCCTTGGAAAGAACGCGGCCATCGGTAAAGATTTGCCGATAGGCCATCGAGTTCTCATAGAGGATCACCACCAAGCCTGGGGTTTGGATGACCTTCCAGGGAGCGGGAAACGAGTGGATCATGGGTCCGGTCGGGAGGCAACGCGTGTAGGGGAAGTCCTTGGAAAGGTCCGCCCCGCGCTCCTTGAACAGCGTGGCCGCCCAAGGCAGCATGGGCACTTCCTCCGGTTTCAGGTCCGCGGCGATGTTGTTCAGATACTTTGGCGGGACACCGGTATTAGCGGGGCCGAGATTCGGCATCCACCACATTCCGGACAGGTCCGGCTTGCCGTCCGGGGCTCGCGGGGCTGGCGCGGAGAGGTCGGGCTTCCCGTCGGCCGTGCGAGGGATGTTCGCGTTCTTAACGTTCTCCCATTGCGCGAGGGCGGGCGCCGCGGACAGAATTCCCACTAAGAGCCAATTCGTTGCCTTCATTTGCTCACCTCTTTGCGAAGATGCCCGTAGACCAGCCGTCAGAAAACAGAACACACTTGAATTCCAGAAATTGAGCATTCCTGCCGAGACAACTGATTTTCAGGAATCGTGTTGACCGTGTTAGCACCGAAATCTCGCACGTGTCAACGCAAAATAACACGACACGCGTCTCTTGGAAGACGGAGGATAGGCCGGCGCCGTCTCAAAAAACAAGGGGTCGGCTGCCCGCTCTGTTAAGGTCGACTCGCCATCGACAGTTGGGAACGAAAACCATGCGTATTGCGATTCGGGTTCTGGCAGCGCTATTGCCATTAGCATGTACTCCAGTACTGGGATATCTGCTTACCGAAGGTTATCTAAATCTTGGGGGAGGCGAGAAAGACATCCTCCTGGTTCTCCCATGGGGGTTCTTCTCTCTAATCTACGGCTGTTCCTGCTTTTTCCTTTGGCACCGCCGCTGGCCCCTGGGACGTTCCATTCTTTCCTCGATTATCGTCGCGATTGCGGGACTGATCGTAGCGGGTCTGGCTTTAGCATTGATTGGCCAATTGGGAATCCTGGGGCGCTTCTGAACCAAGGTCGATTTGAGTTGGTGCGTAGACGGAATTCGGCGCCCAAGTTCGCATGCGGGCATCGCCGGATTACTCCTGCCTTGTGTTAGCGTTTAAGCCTCGTTTGCTTTCGCCTTATACCTCATATAAGCTAGCGCCGCTTTGACAATAACTCCTGGCAAAAACCTTGGCCCCTACGAAATCCTCGACGCCATTGGCGCCGGTGGAATGGGCGAAGTCTACAAGACCCGCGACACACGCCTGAGGACATTCCGAGGTTCGTGCGGATGCTGGAGAGCGGTCAGTTCGACGCAAAGTACACTGGCGACGACAGTCGTGCCTATCGAGCGGATGCTCGACGGGTACGAACAGGCCGCGTATCGCACCACGGTAACTGCAATCATGATCGCGTAGCGTGTTGACGTCACATCTACTCGAAGCACTATCGTCCTGTGCGACTGTCACGTTCCCAAATGGGAGGTCTTATGCGTGTTGTGTTCCTGCTTTCGCTTTGCCTGCTTCTTGCGATTCCCGTCTTGTCGCAAATCGCTGAAGGCCCGGCGCGGACGTTCTCTGCGCGCGATCTATTCGGTTTGCGAGTGGCCTCGGATCCGCAGATGCGGCCAGACGGCGGCGTCATCGCTTATGTGCGGGTGACGTATGACATCACCACCGATCAAGGTCAGCCTTCAATTTGGTTAGTGGATCCGAACACAGGAACGCAGTCGCCGCTGGTCGTCGATGAAAATGCGAACTTCGCGCCGCGCTGGTCGCCGGACGGTCAGCGGCTGGCTTATGTTGTGAGTACGACAGGCAGGCCGCCGCAACTCTACGTCCGCTGGATCGCAACCGGACACTCCGCTCGCGTGGCGGTTCTGGAGCAGGCGCCGAACGCGATTGCATGGTCGCCCGATGGCAAGACGCTCGCCTTCACCATGTTGACGCTGGACGAAGGCAAGCCACTAGCTCCGCCTCTGCCTAAACCGGAAGGCGCGAAGTGGGCCGATCCGCTGAAGATCATTGATCGCCTAACCTACCGCGCCGACGGCGAAGGTTATCTGAAGCCGGGTTACCGGCACATCTTCGCCGTCTCGGCCGACGGAGGAACCCCGCGCCAGATCACCTTCGGGCGATTCGATGATCAGGGCCCGATCAGCTTCGATAGCGATGGCCGGTCTGTCCTCTTCGCTACCAATCGCGCCGACAACTGGGAACGCGATCCCGAAGAAAGTGACATCTACCGGGTATCGATCGCTGAAGGAAATCTCACACGTCTGACTCGACGGGTCGGACCGGATAAGTCGCCGTCGGCCTCGCCCGACGGTTCGAAGATTGCCTACACCGGATACGACGATCACCAGCGCGGATATGAAAACGAGGGGCTGTATGTGATGGATCGCGACGGTTCGAATCCGAGATTGCTGACGGCCTCTCTTGATCGAAGTGTCGGTAATCCTCGCTGGTCATCCGACAGCCGCAGCGTCTACGTCGAATTCACGGATCACGGCGAAACCAAGATTGCGCGAGTCCCGCTGGATGGCCGTCTCGAGACCATCGCGACGGCTCTCGCGGCGGCTGACGAACTCGATCGGCCGTATTCGGGCGGCCAATTCTCAGTGGGCAGGAATGGCCTGGTTGCCTTTACACAGGGCGCGCCCGACCAGCCCACCGACATCGCCGTCGTACAAGGTGGGAAGACCCAACGCCTGACACATCTCAATGACGACTTGTTCGCGGGCAAAACGCTCGCGCGTGTCGAGGCAATGCCGGTCGTCTCTTCGTATGACAAATTGCCGATCGATGCGTGGATCGTCATGCCGCCGAATTTCGACGTTTCCAAAAAGTATCCGTTGATTCTGGAAATTCACGGCGGGCCATTTGCCAGTTATGGGCCGACGTTTTCAACCGATGACCAACTCTATGCGGCCGCGGGGTACGTCGTTGTTTATGCGAACCCACGCGGCTCGACATCCTATGGCGACGCGTTCGCGAATCAGATCGATCGCAACTATCCCAGCCATGATTACGACGACCTGATGAGCGTTGTCGATACGGCCATTGCCAAGGGTTCGATCGATACCGACCGGCTGTATGTCACGGGCGGCTCGGGCGGCGGTGTCCTTACTGCCTGGATTGTCGGTAAGACCAACCGCTTTCGCGCAGCAGCCGCTCAGAAGCCGGTGATCGACTGGACGAGCGAGGTGCTCACCGTCGATTCTTACAACTTCATGGCCAAATACTGGTTCGGAAAAATGCCGTGGGAAGACCCGCAGGCATACTGGGCCCGCTCGCCGCTGTCACTCGTCGGAAATGTGAAAACGCCGACGCTCGTGGTTGTGGGCGAACAGGATGCCAGGACTCCGCCATCGGAATCCGAACAGTTTTATCAGGCCCTGCAGCTCCGCGGTGTGCCAACAGCGCTGGTGCGCGTGCCAGGCGCTTCTCACGGCGGGCTCGCCGCGCGGCCTTCGCAATCGGCGGCGAAAGCCCAGGCCATCCTGGGTTGGTTTGGCCGGTACAGTCCCGCGGAACGCTGACGCTAATCACACGTCGAACAGAAAGCATGGAATTGTTCGTGCTGTTTATTACTCTTGGGACATCTGAATCGCGCTGTAGTAGTTCCGGATACGCCCTTCCTGAAAGGCTTTGACCAGATCTGCGATCGAACAACGCAACATCACGTAATTACTTGGAACGCGCCGTAGCCTTGCTCCCGGCGCAAAGTGAGAACTGCGAATCAAGGTGCTGTAAGAGTCTACAGGCAGAGTTGCGAGATTGGTGTAAAACCGCTGCCAATCGTCTCCCTGATCAAACAGGTATTGTTCGACATTGGACGTATAAAACGTTGTCACTATAGCTTGGTGTTCTTTGAGATAACCCGCGGCAGCTCTAATGGCTTTTGTCCCCGCGAAATTTCCAACCAACGGCACGATGAGATTCTTTCTCTCCATCTCACGCAAAAACTGGAAATTGTCTTCACTGGCGAGATAACTCCTGGGCTGTCCGTCATCGTCGGTTGCCATCATTAAATCCGCATAGCTCCCGCCATAGAATCCGCCGAAATTCCCGCCCGGATAAGGAACGCCTGGGCCTGCATCAAAGAAGGTCCGATAGACACCGTCGATGTCCGATTGGTCCTGCCGCGAGAGGAAGAACCGCCGGTCCTTCATCAGGTGGTCCTTCATCGCTTGCAGATTTTGAGTGAACAACTGAGCGTCGCCCGGAACCCGGCCAAATGCCTGGAACAACGCACTGACAGTTGACTTATCGCTCAAACCGGCAGGCGTCCTTCGCGAAAACATTCTCGAAATAAACTCAACGCGATTGAGCGACATTTCAAACAATGCCTTGTAGATGAGGTGCTCCAACATATTCTCGCGCCGGATATCAAAGATGAAGGCCATTCGCGGCCGAAGCGCGGCGATGTAACTAAAATTCTGCTCAGGTCCAACACCCAGATAGACCCCGCCGGGCTTTGTCGATTTTTTCAACTCGGGAATGAGGGCGGCAAATTCGCGTTCATTAGACATGTATTGGAACCGAAAGGAGCCCGCTTCTTCGGAGAAGCCGGTCACCATCCGCCAGAAGGCGGCATCCGGAATTTGGGCGGGGAGAGTATCGGCAGGCTTAAGAGATAACGGAATGAGCAGCACCGCGACCGCGACCGCTATGAAGCCATAGCCGCCGCGAAGTACATTCCGACCCATCCGCCTCATCGAAACATTCTCCAATGCCGAATAATTCGCGAACAAACTTTATAGTGGAGAAGCAGACTTCGTTGCTACAGATTCTCCATACACACATCCATGGCGATCACACTGCCGGTAATCCGTTTTTCGGCAAGATGGGTGTCGTCATCCCCGCGCGTGATGAGCTGCGTGAACAGATGATCCATCCGCCGCCGCTGGCGAACGGCAACCGTCCGCGGGCTTATTTGCCGCCCGCTGGCCTATTCCGCACCGGCGTCCGGGCTCTCCAACCCATCCACCGGCAGCTTCAACCCGGAACGGGGCCGCTTATTCCGGCTTATGCGCCCGGGCGCGACCCCGTTCATTCCTCATACGCTTAGAACCTGTCTTCAGAAAATCAGCTTTAGCGCGAACTGGAGCTGGCGCGAGGTCCCGGCCGTCTGCGTCAGGATCCCAGCACTGGGGCTGTAGCTCGTGCCTGAGAAAACCTGCGGGTTGGGCGTTGTAAAGTTTGCGTGATTGGTCACGTTGAACGCCTCTGCCCGGAATTGCAAAGTCCGTTTCTCGTCGATGCTGAATTTCTTGAAAAGTGAAGTGTCCAGGGTAAACTGGCCAGGCCCAGTAAACGATCCGCGCGCCACGTTGCCGAAGGTTCCGGCCAGCGGCAGCACGAAAGCGTTGGGATCGAAGTACCGGCCGGTCTTCTTATAGCCATCCACTCCCAGGATCACCGGGCCGTTGAAATTTGGGTTTAGGCTGGCGACGTCGGGTGTGCCGTTAGAGTCTCCCGTCCCGGAAATATTGGACCCGGCCATGGGCGTGAACGGGAAGCCGCTTTGAAGGTTCATAATCCCATTCCATTGCCAGCCGCCGATTAACTTCTCCATCAGCCCGCCGGCATTGCCGGCAAAATGCTGGCTGCGCCCGAAGGGCAACGGATAGCTGAAGTTGGCGTTGAACTGGTGCGCCAGGTTGAAAGAGGCCAAGCCTTTATGGCTCCTCAGATCGAATGGATTCAGGACAGTTGGAGGTTCGTTCACCGCGTAGGTATTGAGGATGGCGGAATTCATATCCAGCACCTTCGACCAGGTGTAATTGGCTTTGTAAGTCAGTCCCCCTCGGGAGCGCTTGGTTAGCGACGCATTCATTGCGTGGTAGCTGGCGGTGCCGGCATAAAACCAACTCAGAGTATTCGCGACGTTGGGATTCGGGCGCAGACCCGGCGGCAGGTACGTGGTTCCCTGCGGCACGATGGCTCTGGCCGCATTGACGCCGCCGCTCAAGCAACCCGCCGGATTGGCGCAAACCTGGGGCGTAGGTATATTCGCGTCCAAGGCGAGCGGATTGTGGTACGACTGCATGCCGACATAACCGAGCGAAAGCATGAGGTCTTGGGCCAGGCCCCGCTCCACCGTCAAGCTCCAGTTCTGAACGGTGGGCGTGTGCATCGTGGGGTCGATGCCGCCCGGGGCGAAAATAGTGCAGCCCGTCTCTGTGGGCGCATTATGGCAACTCGGCGGGATGGGTACGCTACGATCAATCGGGATTTGGGTCAGCATCCCAGGCGTAGTCGGCAGGGTCACGCGCATGTTAAAGGGAGGATTCGCCTGTATGCGATGACCGAGGTTATCCTGAAGGTCATTGTGAATCCCAAACGCGGCCCGCACCGCCCACTTGCCGGTTCCGGTCGGATCCCAAGCCAGGCCGACCCGCGGCTGCCACAAGGCCTTCGCGTTATTCCGAAGCAGGCAGGAGGGGCCGATCAACGGATCCGTCTGGAGCAAGCCGTTTCGGTCGAAAATGTAATTGGAACATACGCCGCTCGCCGCGTTCCATCCCGTGGTCATCTCATCCCGCAATCCCAAACGCAGAGTGAGGTTCGAGCGAAGCTTCCATTCATCCTGGACGTACCAGGCTGCTTCCGTGGTAGCAAAATCCCCCGGGTTGGATTTCGGGGTGGCGGAAAACGAGCTGGGGATGTCCTGGAGCATGGTTAGCAGGCTGCCATAAGCGACGGTTCCGGCTGTATATTGCGCTCCACCAAGCAGGTCCTCCTCCGCTTTGTAAATCCAGACGCCCGCGCTCCAGGAGTGGTTGCCCTTGGTGTAGTGCACGTCATCGGACCAGGTCTGGGTAAACCGTCTCCCCCGATAGGGCATATTGCCGTTGGGCGCCACGACGGTTCCCGGGGCATTGGTCTGGGACGCGCCTCCCACAGTGATCGCGCCGGCAGTGGATCCAGCAAGAAACGACAAGTTCGCAGGAATCGGCACCGCAGGAGTCGTTTGCGAAAGGGCGAACACTTTTGCGAATCCATACGTGAACGTGTTCAGGAAGCTGGGGGAGAAGATATGCGTTTCTTGGACGCCCAGTCCCAGCGAGCGGTTGCGGTCGTTGGTGATAAAGTTCGGGTCGGCGGGCGGACGCCCGGCGTTTCCGTCATCATAGTTATAGTTGGCCCAAAAGGAATCTTTCGACGACAGCGTGTAATCAAACCGCGCCATCCCAAAATTTTCGTTGACCCGCGACCGCGGATTGATGAACGAGTACGCAGCTCCGGTCGGGCGGCCCTGCGCGTCCAAGATCTGCTGAGCGGGCGTAGGCCAGAAATAGTTGAGATAGGGCAGCATGCCGGGCTTCAGATTGGGAACCGTAACGTACTGGCTGGCATTGGAGCCGCAGGCTGCGGGCGTGGCAATGTAGGAAGGCAGCATGCCCTGCCGCGCGAACGCATCCGGCACAGCCGTGGCGGCCGAATTCACCCACCGTTGCCGGAAGCCCTCATAGTTTCCGAACAGGAAGGCCTTGTCCTTTTTGATAGGCCCACCCAGCGACGCTCCGAACTGATTGCGCTTGAATGGAGGCGCACCATTGGTTTGATCGAAGAAGTTCCGGGCGTCCAGAACGCTGTTGCGCAGATATTCAAAGACGTTTCCGTGCAACTGGTTGGTCCCGGAAGAAGTCACCACGCTGATCTGTCCGCCCGCCCGTTTGCCGTATTCCGCGCCATAGCTGTGCGGGAGAACGTTGAATTCCCGCACCGCATCCACACCCAGCAACTGCCGGCTGACCCCCATGGGCGTGATGAACTGGCCGGTGCCGTTCTGGCCAATCCAGTCCAGTCCGTTCAGCAG